>Ga0308161_1003405_pt1 | contig 15547 bp, 17 predicted proteins | sample PhyFR2_FD_201034 | JGI IMG/M metagenome (GOLD analysis project Ga0308161, IMG submission 201034) | Phyllosphere microbial communities from UC Gill Tract Community Farm, Albany, California, United States - DLSLF.R2 | ecosystem: Host-associated > Plants > Phyllosphere > Unclassified | place: USA...
TCATTCAAGGCAGGTGAGCGAGTTCGGTCAGCAAGTGAGTGGAGGTTTTCGGGGAGAACTGGTTCACGCACTTGCTTGAAAGGAGGGTGATGCGACATCTTGTTAATGACTATGGATGAGGTACTGAATGAACAAATCGAGCAGCGAGAAGAGCGAAGCGTTGTGAGAGGTGAGAGGTTTCGGATCATCAGCAAGCGGACAAAGTCAAAAAAATCAAAGTCCGAGTCGGGAACTCGCAAGGCAAATCGGTTCTTCCCTCTAACTTTCTCGAATCGTGGCAAGCAGGGTCTGCTCTGTTCTCTCATAACGGAACAGCATGGAAGTCCAGTGGTTTTTTTTGGAAAGAGACGAAACCCAAATAGTGTTGAAATTTCCCAATTTCTTCGTCGAGGCACACCAAACAAGAAACAACAGAGACTCTCGAACTGTTTACTTCTTCTTGCTGTGGACCGTACAACAGAAACAGTCAGTGAACGGTCAAGTTGAGTAAAGAGAACGAATTCGTACCTGACACCGACGGTCTTTCCGCGACGACCAGTAGTCTTGGTGTGTTGTCCACGAACACGGAGTCCCCAGTAGGTTCGGAGACCTCGGTGGTTACGGATCTAAGCATTGGAAGGCAACGTACTCATCAGTCTTCGAAGATTGCGAAAATGTGAATTTCTCGAGAGATCCTGAATGCTTACCTTCTTCAAACGTTCGAGGTCCTCACGCATCTTCGAGTCAAGCTGGTTGGAAAGCAAGTGACCGTATTTACCATCGACGATATCCTTTTGCCTGTTGACGAACCAGTTGGGGATCTTGAACTGGCCAGGGTTTTGCATGATGGTGACGATTCGCTCGAGCTCATCAGGGTTGAGCTCACCAGCACTAGAGATCGAGCAATACACGAACAGAGTCAGTTGACCGTTAGAGATGGAAATCGAAAATTACTCGGATCCGATTCCCTCCCCATCCTTCGGTCCCACCTCGCTACTTCCCCATCTCGCGACTTCCCTTTGAATGCGTCTCCTCGATCCCTCTGCCTCTCTCAAATCTTTGTCCCTGCTAAAAGAAGGGTGGATTGTTGCTGCTTACCGCTTGGCAAGGTCGACATCAGCCTTCTTGCAAACGATGTTAGCGTAACGACGACCAACACCCTTGATCTCAGTCAAGGCGTACTATACGACATATACCCTTAACCTATCAGCTCATGCGAAAATGACCGATAACAGAGGAGAATAGGGCGTACCATGATCTTGCGCTTTCCGTCAACGTTGGTGTTGAGGAGACGCAAGATGTGTTGGAACTGCACGTGGGCTTCAGGGACGACGAGCGACATGGTTGCTAAACATTCAGAAGAAGCGAGTAGAGGAGAGGGTGATTAGTTTCTTGCGAGATGTAAGGGAGAATCGGACTGCGACCTGAGATTCATCTCCACCTCCTCTTTAGACGCTTCTCTGACCCGTTTGATGCAATTCTAAGCCTTCTCTAATCCCAATGAGCCCCTCTGTACACTCCCCTAAACCCTGTGATCGAGTCACACAAATCTGCCTCTCAATTCGATTCCCTTTCAACCTCATCTCCTGCCCCTCTGATTGCCCTAATGATCCGATTCTTTCGCTTGAGTAATTTGTGCATAACTTACCTACTGATTGAGTGCGAAGTTGAAGGTCAAGGAGGTGTAGTTGAATCGATTGGTGAATTGAGGAAGGAGTGAATTACAATTGAAGGGAAAGGATCAGTTCAACTTGGTCAGCTCGTCTGGGATCGTGAAGGGTACAGAGGATGAGGTATGAGTGGGCTTACGTTTGAAGTCTCGTGAGGAGGATTGGGCCTGAGGGAGAAGGGGAATAGCTTTGTCGCTGCCTCTGATGTTGCGCTTTGAAATTTTCCCTCTCTCTCTTTCCCTTTCTCCACTCTACCTCGTCTCTCTCTTCCACTCTCACCACTTATTTCTCATCAGCATATACGGCTCAGGCCAATTCAGCGAATATCAGAAACATCAGCTCGCTCAGGTTCACTTCAGCACAACTGCAAACTCTCCTTCAACTCCCTCATATACCTGCTTCGACACCATTCGCTCCCCCTTCCCTCCCACGTATACATAACAATACTCTATATCACACAAACACAAATGATGATCCAAATTACTACAAAATTTACTTATCTACATTATCAGAATTTCTCTTGCCATTTCGTTTACCTTCGGGTAAGCGGGTGGTGAGGTTGCTGAGACCGATGGACACTGAATAAAAGATGATATAGAGTACATGTTAACGTATACATGGGTGGGGATCGAGTGGGCTCTCATCTCTTCCGACAATTTCGCCAAAATTCGACCTTCGACTTATTTCGAATCTCGACTCTCAGCCTGCATGCGACGACAATGAAGGACCCAAGAACCCGCAGGGAACCGTGATGGCTGTGTGAAGGAGCGAGGTTGCGGAGGCAAACGAGACGTAATCAAGCTGATGGGAACGCTTTAGAGTCTCGCGATTCCGCTTCGGACGGATCTTGCCCTTGCAAGACCGATCTCTACTTCTCAGCATGCTACAGTATGGCTCAGTACGTCTAGTACAGCCTCAACTCTTTCAAACTGCTCTCGCTCGAATCCCGGCCTTGTTCCCATCATCCAATTTCTTTCGCTCTCCATATCTCGCATTTCGTCGCTTTCTCATTCGAAACGAATGCAGTGTAATACAATCTAAACATATCTCCCTACTTGCGCGGCTACCAGATCCCCTGTTTAACCCTGTCCTCTTCCCACGGTTCCTTCCCCTCGTCCTGAAACCTTTCAGGCAACAATCTGAGTTCTCCCGGGACATGCACGAGTCGACTATATCCATGGTATAATCCGAAACAGGTCATGCTTGAAGCGAGGAAGATGAGGGGGTACGCTTCAACGGGTACGAATTTCTTCATCCACTAGCGAACGAGCACGAAGATTGTGAGTAAAATCGAAGCGAGCTGAGATCGTGGGAACACTCACTTGAATTGGTGTGTAGTGGTGTGAGGGTGAGGGCTTGGGAGATGTAGAATGCATAGTTGTTGTCGATGCGAAACGCTTCGTTGGAGAGCGAAGAGGGATTTGTCGACGAAGAGTCGATTGGGTTGATCGAAGTAAGGTGTTCATGTTTGAGGCTGTGTAATATCAAGCCCTCATCAGTCTAGTCAAGGCAGAGTTGAGAGAGACGGAGGCTAACGATGCGAAGAATGTGAGTTCGGTGAGAGGAGGAAAGCAGAAGCAAGAGACTAACCAAGCTGATGCTCTTATACCCTGGTCCAAAGCACGTCAGAGAAGGAGGATGTTCAAAGGCGAGCGGAGGTGGATAGGGAGGTACAAAGTAGTCGTGCGAAGGGTCGAGAAGCGAGATTCTTGCGAAACGAAAACTTCCGATCAGGTCATCGGAAGCCAGGCAGACCTCAGTAAGCCGAGTTCTGATCTCCGCGCGCCGGTGAGAGGCGAAGGATACTCGAGTTCCTTCGCAAGGTAATTTTTGGTTGCGAACTGAGGTTTTGCATTGAGGATGGGCAGAGTTATACACAATAGAAGGGGGTATGAGATAAAGGTACTGCTAGGTATCTATTTGCCGATAGCCTCCTTGAGCTCCTTGGATTGAGGAACTCCGTCGCGAGGTCGTTCATGCTGCAAATCCGAAGTAAAGAAAGTCAGGAAATTCCATTCTACGTCCCCTGAGCCAGGCAAAGAGAGCAACTGAAGGGGAACAGAATGACTCACTGAGTTGTCTTTCATGTCTGCAGTTGGAAGGAAGCAAGCGAGAGGTTAGCGAAAGAGAACAACGTCAATGAAATGTGCGAGTAGACTTACTGTAGTTGACGAAAGCACCGATAGCGAGAATACTCATCGTTCCGAAAGCAGCGAATACAGGTGAAATACCTAGGAATTGACCCCTACAGAGAGAAGGGGAATTGAACGAAGTGGGGGAGAGGAGGAGAGCAACGAAGTCAATTTCTGGACAGTGCTCGAGGGTGTGAGAGAGATAGACTTACTTGCGTTGCTTCCATGCAGTATCCTTCGTCTTCATATCTCTTGGATCCTTTTGACCAGGGAAAGGAGCGGAATGAGGAGAAGGATTAGGTTCACTCGCGGGAACTGCTAGTCGACGAGGAGTGGTGGAAAGAGCACGGCGAGTGATTTGGACAGATTTGCGGGCGAACATGATTGAGTGAAAGTTGTAGTTTGAGTGGAAGAAGCGGGAGGAAGCAAGCAGCCAAAATTCGAGGCGGACAAATTACTACGATCGATGTTTGAATTCGATCTCTGCACCGTCATAGTGTACCCTTTTTTCACAATTTGTTCGACGTTCCTCGACGGCTTCACAACAGTACAGTACCGCGGAACTGGCGAGCTGTGAAGTGCTTGTGAGCGCGCCGGACAAAAACGAGATTCGAATGTTTTCGACACCTTCGCAGATAGAACTCTGTCAGATCCAGTTCAGCTAGTCTCACCCGTCATAGGATACCGTTCGATAGATAACGTAGACTATATACATTGTTCAAGCAATGACTGCGTGAGGCTGACGAAGAGCGAATCTACTTTTTCTCCTCTTTCTTCTCCTTCTTTCCCTCTTTCGCATTATCCGGCATCGCTAGAACCCTTTCCAGCTTGCCGTCGTTCTCTACTCCATGACGGGTGTGAATCTATAGTGAGAGAACAAATCAGCGAGTGATACGAGACGAACCGACGAGTTTGACTCTGCGAAAGACTCACTTCGGGGTCATATATAAGGTTCTTGACCAAGAAGCCAGTTGCGACAGTAGCGATAGTCGCAATGAACGCGATGAGCGGTGTAACCTCCAATCCTGTGTCCAGTTGAATGATGAAAAATGAGGAAGATATCGTGATTTTGTCAGCAATTCGCCTTTCCGCTTCGAAAGCTTTATCTCGGCTCACCGATATTCTTCCTAGCGAAGAAAGGAGTTGGTTTTGGAGCGGTATGAGGAACGGTAGGGTGAGAAGTTGAAGTAGTTTTCGAAGGTTTCGACTCCGATTCGATACCAGCACCCGAGGCGTAGCAGCGGCTGTTGCGAGCTTAGCATGAGCTCTCCTAAGCTCGTGTGGGAAGGAAGAGGGATTGCTCACACTGCTGAGAAAGCGCTCGGCATGATGCGGGGGTGGATTGGAGCCAAAGGGCGAGCAGCAAGCGCTGAGGGAAGGCGTAGAGCAATTCGAGGAATCATCGTGGAGGTTTTTAATTGAGGCGAGCAAGAGCAGGGAGCGAGAGGTCGTGTGAAGGGAAGAGAGGGAGAGAAAGAGCGACTTCAGAAACGTCACGGTCTTCGGTGAACTTTCGGACTTCAAGGGGTCAAGCTTCAAGTTTCGCAAAGTCGAGGCAGATTCGAGGAAAAGAATACCAGAGTTGCAAAGCGACAATGTCGAAACTCGACACAGGACGACGGAAAATCGTCTCGCAGGTTTGTTCGAAGAGGTCGAATCGCAGTCGTTGACGAACGCCTAAGCTCGTGGACATTGCAAGGTGAGCAGACTGACAACCGTGACAACGTCGAATCGGTCGGAGCAGTAAGCTTGCAATCCTTGTGATGACTACCTTCACTCTTGCCTCGTCTCCCTCTGATCATATCCACTTTGAGCGTCCTTCGACTCACTCATCTTCGTCTGTCTCGAACTCCGTCTCCCATCCCTCCTCCTCCTCGTTCTCGTCCCCCTCTGAGTCCTCCGCTTCTCCTAACAGCTCTTCCACCTCCCGCAACGCCGACCTTTCTTTCGCTTGCTGATAATCCAAAGCGTAGAACTCCTCTGCTATCTGCCACGCTTCGAACGTCGTTCCCTTCACCTCAATTCCCAACTCTTGAGCCCGTTCCAATAACTCCTCGCAATCCTCCTCCTCGAAGAAAGTGTACCCCAAGAATCGTCCGCTTTCGTTGGATTGCCTCGTTTCGCAGAGAGGTGGTTGATCTCGAGTGTCCGTAACGTTTGATCTTCTCGAGGAATGAGGAGGTAATCTCGGATGCACCACCAAGAGACGTGAGTATCGGGCCCGAAGGTGATGTGTCGAAGGGGAAGTGCCGCGAGAGATTGATACAGTTCGCGAGCAAAGTTGCAAGCTCTTCCTTCGAAACTGACCTCCTCGAGACTTGTGAATCGAACGATACTTGTTTCGAACTCGGAGGGACTGATGGTACCACAGGTGTCGAGAATGAGTTTCTTCACGAGCTGCGGTCGTCGGATCGCATCGAGCATGGCTGCGATCGCGTGGGGACTCCAGTCGTCCTCTTCACATTCTCCGATCAGAATGAATTCGGTCGGCGAGCATCGGTTGAGGAGTCCTTCGTAGTTTGGCATCCGGTTAAACGTTCCACCGAGTTTCAAGCTCTTGAGGGCTGCCAGTCGGAGAGGAGGAAGAGAGTGCGGTAGTGTTGACTCGATCAATACAGAGATGTGGAGAAGAGCGAGATGAGTGAGCTTTGGATAAGAAGCGAGGTGGTTGAGGAAGATAGCGGGAAATCGGTGAGGAGATTCGAATTGTGGAGGATCAGTGACATGGAAGTGAAGTTCTTCGAGCTGAAGAGCGAATGGGTGAGAGAGTCGTATGAAGCTTTGGCAGAGGTGGATCGAGCCTTTGAGAACGAGCTTGCGGAGATTCGTGAGGGATTCGAGGAAGGTGACCAATTTATCCTGCTCTTCCGTTTCATCGGGGTTTCGAACGAAGTCTGAGGCGTGGATGTCGAGCTCCTCGATGAGTGCTAGGTTGGAAGGGTCGTGAGGAAAGTCGAGGAAGCCAGCGGGGTGGGGTCCGGAGGAGATTCGGATAGATTTGTAGAGAGATTCAAGGCAGAATGGAAGGAACCGGCGAGAGATGAGAGGGAACGGCGTCCCGGGATTCTCGAGCATCCATATGTCGACGATAGGCTGTAACAGCTCGTTCGGGAGGTGAGAGAAGTGATCGATCTGTTGGAGACAGAGAAAGATTCAGTCACAGGGTGGAGAAGCGAGATGACAATGAGAACGCACCTTGTATCCATTCTCCATTGTCTATAAGTGCTCTGAGTTCTTCAACGCGATCGAAAGTGAGTGGGATGAGACCAAAGTTGACAGAAATTCCCCTCCATCTCTTTCCTTCTTTCCAATCACTACCACAACTCGAGAAGACTCTGAAGCAGCTCGAACAGAACAAGAGATCGACTATGAATACTCCTGTAGGTCTTCCGCCAATCTCCACCTCCTTTCGTTGAGCTGACAGCTCTTTCAACTCCCCATAGTCCCCTCGCATCGACTACCTCTCTCGCTTGCCTAACGAACTCCTCTATCATATCTTTGACGACGTATACAAGAATTGGAGCGATGTCAAGAAATTCAAATCTCCTCTAGCCTTGATCGCGCCTCTTTCGAAACGACTTCTCGACATTCAGCGATCAGGATTATACCGAGATATCACAGTCCGCCGCTTGGGAGGAACGCACAGCTTCATGTCACTGGTTCGAACCGTCATGAAGCAACGACAACTCGCTCCACTCATCGTTTCACTTCGCTTCGACGTTTCCGATTCAGACTCTTCCCCTATCTCCAAAGCTCGCCGCGAGGAAGAATCATCCTCGGAGGAGATTCGCGACTTCTTCGATCGACTCGTCAACCTCCGTCGCGTCATCCTTGCCGGATCGATCTCAAGAACCGATTCAACGGACCTTACGATTTACGCGAGCAGTCAAGCCGTGTTGTCCGTCCTTGCTGCCGTAGTCAAGAGACCGAACGTCAAGTCCGTCAGTGATAATCAACGAGGTTATTCCCGTCACTCCGATCCAGCTCGTCCAGGTCTATCCCGCTTACCGCTCGTCGATCGCTCAACCACAGTCTCGCAACTCTTCATTCAATCTCGTAGTGACTACTGGTTCTGGAAACCCTCTGCCCATGTTACCTTCACCTTTGACGACACTCAATCACTCGACTCCTCCCCTTCTTCCAAACGCATTTCAGCCCATCTTTTCTCTCAGCTCAAGGCCGTCACTTTCACAGACGCGACTTCAGAGATCGCTGCTCCCCTTCTCGAAGCCTTGCACCTTCCCTCGCTCGAAGAAATCAATCTGGAAATTCACAGCACCTTCCCCGTCTCCTCATTACTCACTCTCGTCGCTCCCTCAACCGCTCTTCGCAGCATCAAGCTCACTTATACCGGAGAAGTCGGTCACATTGGAACTCGGGTTTCGACTGTCGACTTCGATGCAGCTTTCCAAGGGATCGATCTCAATACGGAGGACATCGCTCAAGATGCAATGCCTGATGATTGGACCTACCCTCAATTCCCTTCAAATTGCCCAGTCGAAGATCTCCTTCTCCTTCGCAAGAAAGCGCAAGAGATTGGAGTGGAGCTCAGAGCGGATAGGTTGTACGAAGCAGCTCAAGTTCAGCTAGCTGTTGATGAGGACTTGGAATTGCTCGACGAATTGTGGCAGAAATGGAAGAAGAGTCAGAAGTCGGGGAAGAGAGGTGGTGGGAAGTCGAAGAAATCGAAGAAGTGAAACGCTTGTTTGCGGAGGAAACGCTTGAAAGTAGAGAGAAGAAACTGGAATCGACAGAGTTTGACAATGCATGCGATATAGCGCGAGCTTACTTCAAACACTCGAAGCGAGGAACGAGGATGACGAGTGAGAGAGGAAGAGGGCGAGTGACTATCGACCCGCACACGTGAACGATTCTTTCGAAAGTCTGGAAAACGAAAAGCAAAGTATTCTTCATCGACAAGCGTTTCATTCCTGTACTGATCTACCCGAAAACCTCCTGACTTCAGCAATCCTCCGACGACCAGCACCCTTCTCCTTTTTCAATTCCCGATTCACAAGCTCGCAATGATTTCCTCGAACCTATCCTCAATCTCCATCGCTTCGAAGGCCGTTCCCGTCACTTCAACTCCGATACATTTCCCCACAGCGCTCACAGCTTCAAGCTCGCCTCGACTGACCCGATCCATCCAAACAGGAAGCACCCAGTCAGTTTCTCCGCGCGATCTCACGAATGTTCCCTCCTTTGCGTTCACGTGATCCAGCTTCAAGTGTCGAAGAGTTGCGATCCTCGAGTGTCCTTCAACGAGACTTCGTACTCCAGCTCCAGAAAGTCGCGGCGAGCACATGAAGGTAAGGTCGACGAGGGGAAGAGTGCTGAGAATGGAATAGAACTCAAGTCGATTGAGAATACAGTTGGCGAAGAGTGAGAGAGTATGCAGATGAGAAAGACCGCGAAGAGTGGCGAAGTAGCGAGGGACCTCAGGTGGACGTGCTATTGATCCGATTCTGAGTTCACGGAGTTTCTCCGCAGTCTTGAGAGTTTCAAGGAGGTCGCTAATCTTCGAGTCGGCGGTGCTATAGTCGTGTAGAGCCAGCGTTCGAGGAGAGCACGACTTCAGGAGGTCGCCAGGATTCGATAACTTGGAGAAGTCGGTCGCGAGACGGGGGTATTTCAACTTCGGGAAATTCTGAGCGGGTTCGAGAGGGTCGAGATCGCCAAGAGGGACTGATGCGATCGTGACAGATTGATTGGGTATTGTGTCATCCCTTGGTGACCAGGAAACAGACAACGTGGAGAGCTTCGGATAGCGAGTGAGATTGGTAAATCTTGAACGGCGAAGGGCGGATGCTTGGAGGGTGTAGCCTGGCGTGGTAAGACGAACGCTTCGTAGGTCTTGACTGATAGGTACCGTTTGGTCGAGGAGGAGGTTCCAGATGCGCTCTGGTCCAGATAGACTGATTGTTCGAAGGCGGACCAATGATCGAAATGCCGTCGCCGCCGACTCCTGGATAGCTGCTACGTCTTGTTCCGTCGCTGTATCGTCGGCAGTAAGATCTAACCTGATGAATTTGACAAGTCGACCCAGATCTGGGTTCGAGGATAGAGTGGAAAGGAAGAGGGCAAATTTCGATAGTTTTTTGATTTCGACGAGTTTGTATCGTTGGGCTTGATGGTAAGGAAAGAATCTTTTCGATAGAAGGCGTATCGGAGAGCAGTCGTATGGCTTGTGGTAATGGAACATGATCAATTGAACGAGTTCGTGTGGAAGGAGGGAGAAGTAATCAATCTGGTGAAAGAGGGGGAGAAAGAAGGGTCAGCAACAATACGGAGAAGCAGCCGAACCACCTAGACACACCTTTCGAGTAGTATCTGATCCACTGGTAGTCATTTCGAGTCGTCTAGGAGATTGAGAGTGAGTGGAAACAAGTTGAAAGTGATTCATCTCTCTCTTTCCTTCCCTTCACCAGCAATCTCTCAAACAAGCTCTGACGACTCGAGGTAGCTCTATATACTTGCCATGATGACTCCTGTATGTCTTCCGCTAGTCTCCACCTCCTCATTTACAGCTGACAGCTCCCTTCCCCTCTGTGCAGTCCCCTCACATCGACTGCCTCTCTCGCTTGCCGAACGAGCTCCTCTGTGAAATCTTCGAAGATGTACTGACCGATCGGGATCAAGGCCAGCAGGATTGGCGAAGACCTCAGAAGGTGTTTACGCCTCTTTCAAAACGCTTCCTCGACATCCAGCGTCAGTTCCTCTACCGTTACGTCAAGTTCTCGGGTTGGCATCAGACACAATCCTTCCAGCTCCTTGTCAGGACGGTGGTACAGCGACCTTCCATTGGCGCTTTCATCCTTTCGCTTCACTTCACATGGGCAAGTTTCGCCTATCCGAATCAACCGTGTAGTACCTCAGAGGAAGTCGGAGCGTTCTTCAGAGCAGTCGTCAACCTCCAAAATCTCACGCTCGGAGGATCCTTGACGCCTCGGATCGATCACGACTCGCACAAGCTCGTCATTTACGCCGATCGTGTTGATACAATTCTCCTCCTGACTTCAATCCTCGAGAACTCGAACATCGCATCTGCCTGTGAACTACGGGAAGACGTTCCTTGTCACTTCATCACCCCGCCAACACAGATCATTCCCGTCGTCGAAATTTCCGATCTCTCGATTCTGCCTTGCCCGCCAAATCATCTCAAATACTACAGACAACGTTCCGGACCAAGGAAGGCGGGACTCATCATGTTCAACTTCACCGACTTCCAGCTCAGCTCCCTCACTTCTGCCTCAGGCTCCTCACACAAGACATCCACTTCAACAAGCGTGAAGGTCAATCCTATCTTCTCTCGTCTCGAGTCGGCATCACTCGAGGACACGACATCCGAATCAGCTCAATCACTTCTCGTTACGCTCAAACATTTCCCTCTCCATCAGCTCACGCTCTCAATCACGAACAAGGTCCCTATCGCACCTCTTCTCGCCCTCGTTTCTGCCCCTACTGCACACTCAACTCTCCGCAAACTCGATCTCGAATTCGGAGGCACAGAAGGGAACATCGGTACTCGAGTTGTTGATCAGAACTTTGACGGAATCTTCAGTCGCCTCGACCTCGCTACGGAGGACATCGTTCGAGCCGCCTTACCCTCAGATTGGATATATCCTCAACACCTTCCAGATCTTCCCGTCGACGACTTGCTCCTCCTCCGCGCGAGGGCGGAAGGTATCGAGGTGGAAGTAAAGGGAACGAGGTTATTTAGGGCGATCGAAGTGCAGCAGGCTTTAGACGAGGATACAGCAATTCTCGAGGAGAGGTGGGAACAGTGGCAGAAAGATAGTAAGAAGTCGAGGAAGTCGAGGAAACAAAGGAGGTAATTTGAGGAGTACAGTAACGCTTGAGAGATGATGAATGAAAGTTGATTTCGCTTTGCTCAATCTTGCCCCGTTCGAGCGCATTCCTGAGATCTGCTATTCCTATATTCTGCGCCATTGTTTGTTGAGAAGAGCTTTAAGCAGAAACTAATCGGGACTCTAAGGAAGAGAGGAAAGGAGTCACTTTCGACTTTGACGACTGACGAAGGTGCAGAGCCTTATTCCGACTCTAGGAGACTGGTATTGCGATGAGAAGACATTTTCTTCCTCCGAGAAGAGACGCTCGTTGAATCGGGTTATGCGTGCGAAGCGAGAGCAGCAGTGCGAGCTCAGAGTCACTTGCGAAGTTCAAACGAGCCCAGCACTTCCCTTGCACAGCTTGAAGTTGTACCACATGTGCTTGCGGAAGATCTCGCTGTTCTGACGACAAGACCGATGTAGAAAGGAGGCGGAGCCGTTTGCAGCTTGAAATTGCGAAAAGGAAAAACGGCACCGAATGAAGAAAATCGTCGAAGCCTCGCACGGAGTAGACTACAGTATTCCCTATCCTCGCCATAGAGTACTGTGCAGTACAGTAGTGTCAACAGAGCAAAGAAGGTAGACAATGATTTTGAGCTTGCGAAGGTTGAAAAGTCGCTCAACGATATTAAAGCGATAAAGTTGCTGCAAGCTTCCTTCTTCTCTCGTTCCAATGTTCCCTATGTGGTGCCCATGGTAATCGACTCTCGACATCTTCTCTTCGCGAAGTTGTCGATCTTTCGCAACCTTGCTTCGAACCTTCTCTCTTGCTTCTCGCTCTCGTACTTCAGCTCCTTCACCTTCTCTTCCATCAACGGCTTCCTCTCTTACATTTGCGCACTTCTAGAACAGAACGAGGCTACTGTATTATTAAACTGCTAGAAAAGGGAAGTCAAACGACGCCATTTCTCCAGCCCTTTTCGCAACCGGGTTGTCAGTCCGCCGAATGACCCTCCTTTTAGGGGCTTGGAAATTATTTTGATCTTGCTCTCTCTCTGCCAACATCAACAACTTTCGAAAAATGAGTACCGATTCAGAGGCAGCTTACTTCGGCAGCGAGAAGAGCCCCCGCCATCAAGGATTAGCTCCTACCAAGTCTCGCCTATCCTTCAAGAACGAGAACGAACCTCATACATTAGAAAACAAACCGGACGATGTTGATGCTGCGATTTGGCTTGAGGAAGTTACTGTAGTAGGTGTACAAGAGCGCAAAGTGAGTCTATCCATTCCCTATCTGCTGATCGCTGTTTACGTTCAGTGAGGAGTTGAATGAGCGAAATGTTGATGAAAGTTCCTGAGCTGATTTGGTTTGCTCATTTGAACAGCTCTCCTGTTCGTTTGAATGCTTCTTGACTAGATATAGAGCTGCTGAACTCATGCCCGCTCGCTTCCTTCCACAGGGTATCAAGCCGCTGCTCTCCTCCTGACAGAATAGTACGCCTCTCGTTCGATTCCGACTTCGATCGTTACTAAATTAATCGCAATAACTTTACTCACAGTGTCGTACTCGCTATTCTCGCATTCCCTTACTCTTACCAAGTTCTTGTGAGTACAAACTCCTCTGCGCTCTTTAACCGCACTCTACTGAAGACTCTAAACAATTTCGCAGGGATACGCTGGGTACGAAAACTCGCTTTTCCCTTGATGCCAAGCGAACTAATGATTGATTGGTTATTTGTAGTGCAACCCTTTCAATCTTCTTCATCGGTATCTCGACCTATTACACTTCGTACATTTTATGGAAATTCTGTATGAAACATCCTCAAATTCGCGACGTAAGTCTCTTGGTTTCTTTTAACTTCTCTTATTCCTTTAACTGACTCGTATGATGGGACGCAGATCGCCGACGCTGCAGAGGTTTTGACTGGAAGTCGAATCGGATGGTACGCTGCTTTTATTGGACTCGCGCTGAACAGTGAGTTCTCTCGTCTTCTACTCTCCGGCAACATAAGTATTGACTATCGTGCTATTCAGACTGGTTCATCATCTCCGTCTAATTCCATCATCTATACATTGAAACCTTGAACTAACACTTTCTTTAGATCGTATATAGGGGGCTTCACGTCGTAGCAGGAGCGACAGCGATTCAAACGATTCGAGGAGGAACAGAGGTCACTCTCGTATGGGCTATCGCACTCGGAGTTATCATGTGGTTCTTCTCAAACATTCGTGACTTTTCGTCAATGTCGACTGTCGGACTTCTCGCTTCAAGGTGAGCATTTGGCAGCACTTTCTCGCTTTCAGACACTGATCCCACTCTCCTCGTATAGTACCATGCTCATCGCTACTCTAATCGTCATTTGCGGTCACGGAGTTCAAGGTCTTCCCAACGGTTACGATCCTACCATGCCTATCACTCACAGTGTTTGGGCTCCCGAGGGAACTACATTTGTACAAGGTGTTAACGCGCTATTGAACGTCGTCTACGTAAGTCTCGCTATCTCGTTACCTCGCAAATTGACCTGAACTGACGAGACGATCTGCTGTAGACTTTCATCGGTCACGCACTCATTCCTTCCTTTGTCGGAGATATGGAACATCCCAAGGACTTCCCCAAGGCTCTCGCCGTCTCGATGGCTGCCGAATTCTGCCTCTTCACCATTACCGTGAGTTTCCAATCTCCTCGTTCGTTCAGTTTGGTCAAGCTGATCCCTCTTTGATTACAGGGAGCGGTCGTATACCACTACACCGGAACCGAATACGCAACTGCCCCCGCCTACGGTTCCCTTCACGAGAGATACGGAAAGATTGCAGCTGGTTTCGTTCTTCCCACGTGAGTTCCTTTCCTCGTTCGCCCTCCTTCTCCGTGACCTCGTTGCTCTCCTCTCACTCGCCCAGTCCATGTCGACTGACGAGACAACTTCCGCTTGAACAGCATCATTATCGTCGGTATCCTCTACTCGCTCGTTACGAGTCGTGCCATCTTCTTCCAAATCTTCCGAGAAGGTTCCCGACACCGAACTGGACACACATTCGTCGGATGGGGTACCTGGATCGCCATCGTTTTCGGAGGATGGGTCATCAGTTTCGTCATTGGAGAAGCGATTCCCTTCTTCTCAGACATGCTTTCGCTCATCTCGTCGCTGTTCGATTCGTGGTTCGGATACATCATGTGGGCCTGTGCATGGTGGCAGATGTCTCACGGTAAACGAGGCGGAATCAGGGGCATTTCAGAGACCATCCTCAACGCTCGTACGTTTTCACTCTTGAATGTGTTTCCGATACTTGCAGATGAGCTGATTTATCCTCTTCCCTACCACAGTCATCCTCATCACTGGATTCTTCTTCTTTGGCGCCGGTAAGCCCTTTTCTCCATATTGTCGTCGTCGTTTCTGCGACGTTTTCGACGATGACGTTCGCTCTGATTCCATCGAGTGCACTGACTCTTCTCTGATTGTACCGTAGGCACATACGCTTCCGTTCAATCCATTATCGATTCTTGTAAGCCTTCTTCTTCGCTATTCTTCGTCTAAAGAAGCGGAAATTCACTCTTTATGCTCCGACAACTAATACAGATCACAAGGGTAACGTAAAGACCATATTTACGCGCAGCAACACTGGCTTCACCTTCACTATGTAAAGCGCGGAACACCAAGAGCGAGTCTCTAGAACGTTTATATTATATCCCCGATTCGTTTTCCCTTGCGAGCAGTTCTCTCAACAGGCTGTATATCATTTCTTCTTAGGCCCTTTCGTACTTCATCCTTTCTGTCTGTTCTTATCGATTATGCAACCCCTTTACCCTCGATACACTTTTGAGGAACTCCAAAAAAACGAGGAAAACTTTTTGACTTTGAAACGAGCTTTTCGCAACTTCCTGTCAGACTCTCAATCTCGTCCTCCGTCGCTCCTTTGTGGGCAATCACACGACTCTCAGAGTAAGTCAGGAAGTCGTCCTTTTTTTCCTTTGACGCGA
>Ga0308161_1003406_pt1 | contig 15539 bp, 13 predicted proteins | sample PhyFR2_FD_201034 | JGI IMG/M metagenome (GOLD analysis project Ga0308161, IMG submission 201034) | Phyllosphere microbial communities from UC Gill Tract Community Farm, Albany, California, United States - DLSLF.R2 | ecosystem: Host-associated > Plants > Phyllosphere > Unclassified | place: USA...
CCGCACGTCCGTCAGACGGTCGGCTGCATCGCGCGCTCGAGCGCGCCCCGGTCGAGCGGCGTCCCGACCATGTCGTCCGGCGTGCTCGGCGGCATCACCCCGTCGACGAGGACCTGCGCGTAGCGCTGCCACGCCTCGGGGTCGGCGTCGCGGGTGGCGTCCGCCACGGCACCGAGCATGGTCGTGAGCATCGGCAGGTCGCGGTAGTCGAACCCGGCGCGCACCACCCCGGCGTCCTTCGCGCGGCGGATGATGCGGTCGACCTGGTCCTCGAGCCGGTCGCGCTCGCGGGCGATCGACGGGCGCCCCTTGCCCGCGCGGACGATCGCGTCGGCGAGCGCACGGTCCCGGGCCCGGAAGGCGAAGACGCCCATCAGGTACACGCGGAGGGCCTCACGCGGGTCGGACTCGGCGGCGGCCCGGGCAGCGGCCTCGTTGAGGGCCTCGAACTTGGCTGCGAGCAGTGCCTCGATCAGGGAGTCCTTGTCGGCGAAGCGCCGGTAGACGGTGCCGACGCCGACGCCGGCCTCGTGCGCGATGTCGTTCAGGGTGACCGAGATCCCGCGCTCCGCGAAGCACCGACGCGCGGTCTGCAGGATGAGCTCGCGGTTGCGTGCGGCGTCGGCGCGCAGGGGGCGCTCGACGTCGTGCGCGTGGTCGGTGGTGCTCATGGCCATGAACGTAACGGAACTTTCTGGGAACAAGTGGATGCGGTCGCTCCGTTTTGGTCTACAGTGTTCCGAAGCGGATGCCGCGCATCCGTTTCCCGGTCCACCAGACCACCTTCCCCTCCACCTTCTCGAAGGAGGCTGCCGTGACGGCAGAACAGACCGCGCCGACCCCGACCGGGTCGGCCCCCGCACCTTCCCGGAGCGCCGGCTCCGCTGACGGCCAGCCGCAGCACCGGTGGATCGCCCTCGCGGTGATCGCCCTCGCCCAGCTCATGGTCGTCCTCGACGCCACCATCGTGAACATCGCACTGCCCTCGGCGCAGGCCGACCTCGGCTTCGCGACCGACCAGCGGCAGTGGATCGTCACCGCCTACTCGCTCGCGTTCGGGTCGCTCCTGCTGCTCGGCGGCCGCCTCGGCGACCTGTTCGGGCGCAAGAACACCTTCATCATCGGCCTGGTCGGCTTCGCGGTCGCGTCCGTGCTCGGCGGCTTCGCCGACTCGTTCGGGCTGCTCGTCGCGGCCCGCGCACTGCAGGGCGTGTTCGGTGCCCTGCTCGCACCGTCGGCCCTCGGCATGCTCACGACGACCTTCCGTGACCCGAAGGAACGCGGTCGTGCGTTCGGCATCTTCGGGTCGATCGCCGGGTCCGGTGCCGCCATCGGCCTGCTGCTCGGCGGTGTCCTCACCGAGTACGCCTCGTGGCGCTGGTGCCTCTACGTGAACGTCGTGTTCGCCGTCCTCGGCGTGATCGGTGCGCTCGTCTTCATGGCCCGTCCGCCCAAGGTCGACCGCCCGCGCATCGACGTCGCCGGGGTGCTCACGATCACGGCCGGCCTGGTCGGGATCGTCTACGGGTTCTCGAACGCCGAGTCGAACGGCTGGGACGCTCCCGTCACGATCGTCATGCTCGCCGCGGGCGTCGTGCTCGTCGCCGCGTTCGTGTTCATCGAGACCCGCGTCGCCCACCCGCTCCTGCCGCTCCGGGTCGTGCTCGACCGCGACCGCGGCGGCTCGTTCCTCGCCATCGGCCTCGTGGCGATCGGCATGTTCGGGATCTTCCTGTTCCTGACCTACTACCTCGAGCAGACCCTGGGCTTCACCTCGCTCCAGACGGGCCTGGCGTTCCTGCCGATGCCGGCGTCGATCATGCTCTCCTCGACGCAGATCGGTGGGCGGCTCCTGCCCCGCGTCGGCCCCAAGGTGCTGGTGTTCGCCGGTGGCCTCGTGGCGGCGACGGGCCTGCTGCTCCTGCTCCGCACCGACCTGGACAGCACCTACGCGGGCACCGTCCTGCCGGCGCTGATCGTGATCGGTCTCGGCATGGGCACGATCTTCTCGTCCGCGATGAACACCGCGACCACCGGGGTGGCCCGCGCCGACGCCGGTGTGGCCTCGGCGACCGTCAACACCGCGCAGCAGGTCGGCGGCTCGATCGGGACGGCGCTGCTGTCGACGATCTTCGCCGACGTCGTCTCGAACAGCCTGTCCGGGCTGCAGGGCGCCCCGAGCAAGCTGCAGCAGGCGCAGGCGGTGCTCGACGGGTACCACGCCGCGTTCGCGATCTCGGCGGGCGTGCTCGTGCTCGTCGCCCTCGCCGGCGGGCTGCTCATCAACCGGCAGTCGGTGCGGCTCGCGAAGCTCGAGCACGCGGCGTCGACCGCCACGGGCAGCATCCCCGCGGCAGCGCACTAGCGGCAACCCCGCAGCGGGCGCACCAGCGGCATCCCCGCAGCGGGCGCACCAGCGGCATCCCCGCAGCGGGCGCACCAGCGGTGTCCCCCGAGTGGCGCACCTGGCGACCGCCCGACGCGGGGGCCGCTCCACGGCCCGGGCCGCGCAGAACCTCTGCGCGACCCGGGCCGTCCTGCTGCACGGAAGTTCGGATTCCGTGCGCTCCGGACGGCGCGGTTGCGCACTGTGTCGATCCTGCTGGGATGCGTCGGGGGCCGCGGATATCGTGAGCGCCATGTCCCCCGTCCTGACCTCGCCGCTCGTGTCCACGCAGTGGCTCGCCGACCACCTCGGTGCCGACGACCTCGTCGTGCTCGACGCGTCGGTGCACACGACGGGGACCGGACTGGCGATGAGCTGGCAGGACGCCCGCGACGCGTACGAGCAGCAGGGCCACGTGCCCGGTGCCCGCTACGCCGACCTCGTCGACGCCTTCTCCGCCCCGGACGCACCCGTCCCGTTCACCCGTCCCGGTGCCGAGCGGTTCGAGGCCGCGGCCCGGGCGCTCGGCGTGACGAACACCTCGTGCGTCGTCGTCTACGACGACAGCGTCGGCGAGTGGGCCGCACGGCTGTGGTGGATCTTCCGCGCGTTCGGCTTCGAGCAGGTGGCCGTGCTCGACGGCGGCTTCACGAAGTGGCGCGACGAGGGCCGCCCGGTCCGCGTCGGTGCCCTGCGCGCCGCGGTGGCCGTGCCGTCGGAGCCGTTCCTCGCGGGTGAGGAACGCGCCGTCTGGGCCGACCACGACCGGGTCCTGCGCGCCGTCCGCGGCGACGAGCCCGCCGCGATCGTCCTGGCGGCACCGCGGTCACTGCTCGGCGACGACCACCCGGACGTCGTCCCGGGGAGCACGGCGATCACCACCGACGACCTGGTCGACCCGGTGTCGAACACGCTGCTGCGGCGCCCCGCGCTGGCCGAGGCGTTCCGGCCGGTCCTCGATGCCGACGAGATCGTCACCTACTGCGGGGTCGGGAGCGCGGCGTGCGTCGACGCGCTGGCGTTGACCGTCCTCGGGCACGAGCACGTGACGGTGTACGACGGGTCGCTCGTGGACTGGTGGCAGCGGGAGCCGGAGCGGCTCGCGTCCTGAGTCCGGCCCGCGCCCGGTCCGGACCGGGTGCCCGCCGGGCCGGACGAGCGCGTCAGGTCCGTGCCGGGTCCGGGCCGGGTGCCCGCCGGGCCGGACGAGCACGTCCGGTCCGTGCCGGGTCCGGGCCGGGTGCCCGCCGGGCCGGGCGAGCGCGCCGTCCCGGCCACGCGCCTCCGCGTCCGAGGCATCTGCACACCGTGACGAGCGCGCGGACCCGGCCGCGCGCATCCCGTCCGTCCCTCGTGCACGCCGTGGGCGGCGCGCCGGACCAGCCACGTGCCTCCCCGTCCCGGCCCGCGCCTGCTCGGGGCTAGCGTTGACGCCATGAGCACCAGGCGAGCCGTCGTCCTCGGCGGCACCGGCGGCATCGGCTCCGCCGTGGTCCGCGACCTCCTCGACGCGTCCGGACGCGGGGGTGACGACTGGCAGGTGGACGTCCTCGCCCGCCGGGGCGGGCCCGCCGCGGACGCCCTGACGGCGGCCGGCGCCTCCTTCACCGCGGGCGACCGTCGCGACACCGCGGTGCTGCGCGACCTGCTCCGTCCCGGGGCCGACCTGCTGGTGGACACCGTCGGCGTCACGCGCGACGACGCCCTGCAGCTGCGCCCGTACCTCGACGACGTCGGCTCGACGGTGTTCGTGTCGTCCAAGGCGGTCTACGTCGACGAGCAGGGTCGGCACGCGAACTCCCTCGACAAGCCGGTGTTCGGCGGCGCGGTCACCGAGCTGCAACCGACCGTGACCGCGGGCGACGGCGACCCGACCAGCCGTGACGGCTACGCGGCCGCGAAGGTCGCAGCGGAGCAGGTCCTGCTCGACCACGGCGCCCCCGTCACGGTGCTGCGCCCGTCGAAGGTGCACGGCCCGGGCACCGGCCGGCCCCGGGAGTGGTTCGTCGTGCGCCGCGCGCTCGACGGTCGGGAGCGGATCCTGCTCGCCGACGCGGGCCGCGGTGTCGACCACACGACCGCCGCGAGCGGCATCGCGTCGCTCGTCCGGCTCGTCGCGGACGCACCCGACCGCCGCATCCTCAACGTGGCCGACGAGGACGCACCGAGCGTGCTCGAGATCGTCCGCACGCTCGCCGGCCTGGTGGACCACCGGTTCGACGAGGTCCTGCTCGACCAGGACGCCCCCGGCTTCGTGGGCGTCACCCCCTGGAGCGTGCCGTCGCCGTCCGTGCTCGACACCACCGCCGCCCGAACGCTCGGGTGGCAGCCGCCGCGGTACGCCGAAGCGGTGCGCCCGACCGTGGACTGGCTGCTCGAGACCGCGCACGCGGTGCCCGCCGGCGGCGACGTGCCGTGGGCGGCGGACCCGTTCTGGGACCGCATGTTCGACTACGGGCCCGAGGACGCCGCGCTGGTCCTGCTGTCGCTCGGGCGCGGCTGAGTCGTGCCGCGGTCGGAGGTCCTGTTCGTCGGCGGACGTTCCGGCGTCGGCAAGTCGACGGCAGCAGCGGCCCTGCACGACCTGTTGTCCGCCGCGGACGTCCACCACGCGGTGATCGAGGGCGACGTGCTCGACCTCGCCTACCCGGCCCCGCACCTCGTGCACCCCGAGGCGCACCTGGCGGAGCGGAACCTCGCGGTGCTGTGGCGCGCGTACCGGGAGCTGGGGCACCACCGGCTGGTGTTCACGAACACGGCCGCGGTGCTCGAGCACGACCGGTTGGCCGCGGCGATGGGCGACGACCCGGTCGTGCACGTCGTGCTCCTCCGCGCGGACGACGACACGACCGCGGAGCGGCTGGGCCGACGGGCGGGCGGCTCCGCCCCGTCGGCGCAGCTCGCGCACAGCGCGGCGACGGCCGGGAGGCTCGACTCGGCCGTCGCGGACACGGTCACCCGGGTGGACACCGCTGGACTGTCGCCGTCGGACGTCGCGCGTCGGCTCGCGGCCGTCACGGGGTGGTTGCCCGCCTGAGGCGGGTCGGAGCGGCCCGGTGCGGCTGGGGCGCCCGCGCTGCGCGGGCCGCAGCCGCTCGCGGTGCCGTCGCTCGCGGTGTCGCCGACGCGGCTGGCGGTCCGGTTCCCCCGCGGTGCCTGTGGACGGCGTCGACCTGTCCACCGGTCCCGCTCCGCTCCCCCGTGTCCAGCGTCGGCGGGGCACGCTGGACGGCATGAGCGACAATCGACTCGGCAGTGCGGTCAGCCCGTACCTGCGGCAGCACGCGGACAACCCCGTCGACTGGCGGGAGTGGGGGCCCGACGCCTTCGCCGAGGCCCGCGCCCGCGACGTACCGGTGCTCGTCTCGGTCGGGTACGCCACCTGCCACTGGTGCCACGTCATGGCGCGCGAGAGCTTCTCCGACCCCGAGGTGGCCGAGCTCCTGCGACGGGACTTCGTCGCGGTGAAGGTCGACCGCGAGGAACGGCCCGACGTCGACGCGAGCCTCATGGCCTCGGCGAGCGCCTTCACGCAGCAGCTCGGCTGGCCGCTCACCGCGTTCACGACGGGCGACGCGCAGGTGTTCTTCGCGGGGACCTACTACCCGCCGGTCCCGGTCGGGCAGGTGGGCTCGTTCCGGCAGGTCCTCGCGGCCGTCCTCGACGCGTGGCGGGAGCGTCGGCACGAGGTCGACGCGAACGCGACCGCGATCGCGGCGGCGATCCGGCAGGGAGCCGAGGCGGAGGCGACCGCCCGTGGGGGTGGGGCCGACGGCGGCGACGAGCCGCGCCTCCCGACCGTCGACGCGATCCGGGCGGTGACCACGCAACTGGCCGCGTCCGAGGACACCACGTACGGCGGCTTCGGTGGCGCGCCGAAGTTCCCGAGCACGCCCCTGCTCGAGTTCCTCGCCGACGTCGCGGCCGACGGCGACGACGCCGCCCGTGCCCTGCTGGAACGGAGCCTGCACGCGATCCGGTCGACGGAGCTCACCGACGCCGACGGCGGGGTCTTCCGGTACGCGACGAAGCGCGACTGGAGCGTGCCGCACTACGAACGCATGCTCTACGACAACGCCGGACTGCTCGCCGTCGCCGACGCGGAGCAGGCCCGCGGCATCGCCGACTTCCTGCGGGACACCCTCCGCAGGGACGACGGGGCGTTCGTCGCCGCGCAGGACAGCGAGTCGACGATGGACGGTCGGCGGGTCGAGGGCGAGTGGTACCGCCTCCCGCTCGACCAGCGGGGTCGGTTCGACCCGCCGCCGCTCGACGACCAGGTGTTGACCGGGTGGAACGGGCTGGCGATCCGCGGCCTTGCGATCGCCGGGTCGCGGCACGGTGACGACGAGATGCTCGCCATCGCGCGGGGAGCGGCCGATGCGGTGCTCGCCGCCCACGTCCGCGACGGGCACGTGGTGGTGCGGTCCAGCACGCCGCGTGGTGCGTCCTCCGCCGCCCCGACCGTCGAGGACGTCGGGCTCTTCGCCGAGGGGCTCCTCGAGCTCGCCCTCGTGACCGGTGACGTCACCCTCGCCGAACAGGCGCGCACGATCGTCGACGACGGCCTCGCCGGTCGCTTCACCGTCGACCCGGTCCTGGCCGGTGCCGGCACGGCGACGGGCGAGCAGCCGCAGACGGCGATACGGTCCGGGACCGTGGCGCTGGCGTCTGCCGCGGTGACCCTGGCCGCGCTGACGGGCGACGACGCGTACCGCGACGCCGCCGCACGGCTCGTCGCGGACCGCGCCAGCACCGGGACCGAACGACCGCTCGGCCACGCGGACGCGCTCGGGGTCGCCCTCGCGCTGGGCCGTCCGTCGCGTGAGGTCGTCGTCGTGGCCTCCGACCCGGTCGACCCGATGCGCGCCGTCACCCGCGACGCGAGACGGCCCGGGACGGTCGTCGCCCGCGTCACACCGGACCAGGCCGACCAGTGGGCCGAGGCCGGGTTCGAACTCTTCGCGGGACGCGGCGCGCTCGACCCCGCGGGCTACGTCTGTCACGACCGCGTCTGTGCCCTCCCCGCGCGTCGGGCCGAGGACCTGCACGCGCAGCTCGTGGGCTGACGAGCCGCTCCTGCTCCGACGTGCAGTCCCGGGGCAGCACGGCTGCCCCTCCCGAACCGCTATCCTGGAAGGCTCATGTCTGCCACGCCCGTCATCACGTACCCGCCGGAACTGCCCGTCTCGCAGCGGCGGGACGACATCGCCGCCGCGATCCGCGACCACCAGGTCGTCATCGTCGCGGGCGCGACCGGTTCGGGCAAGACCACGCAGCTGCCGAAGATCTGCCTCGAGCTCGGTCGTGAGCACATCGGGCACACGCAGCCCCGACGCATCGCGGCGCGCACGATCGCCGAGCGCGTCTCCGAGGAACTCGGCGGCGAGCTCGGTGACCTCGTCGGCTACCAGGTGCGCTTCACCGACAAGGTCTCGGCGAACACGCGGATCAAGCTGATGACCGACGGCATCCTGCTCAACGAGATCCACTTCGACCGCGACCTCACCCGGTACGACACGATCATCATCGACGAGGCGCACGAGCGGTCGCTCACGATCGACTTCCTGCTCGGGTACCTCAAGCGGCTGCTCCCCCGTCGTCCCGACCTCAAGGTCATCATCACGAGTGCGACGATCGACCCGGAGTCGTTCTCGCAGCACTTCGGCGGTGCGCCCATCATCGAGGTCTCGGGCCGCACCTACCCGGTCGAGATCCGCTACCGGCCGCTCGTCGGCGACGACCCGGAGGACGCCGACGACGACACCGACTCGCGAACCGGCGACAGCGGCAACGCGGCCGACGACCGCGACGTGCTGCAGGGCATCACCGACGCGCTCGACGAGCTGGCGCGCGAGGACCCGGGCGACGTGCTCGTGTTCCTCTCGGGCGAGAACGAGATCCGCGACGCGCAGGACGCGATCGAGGGCAAGCGGTACCCGGGCACCGAGGTCCTCCCCCTCTACGGCCGCCTCTCCGCCGCGGACCAGCACCGGGTCTTCGAACGCCGCAGCACGCCGGGGATCCGCCGCCGGGTGGTCCTCGCGACGAACGTGGCCGAGACCTCCCTGACCGTGCCGGGCATCAAGTACGTCGTGGACACCGGCACCGCTCGCATCTCGCGGTACTCGCCGCGGGCCAAGGTCCAGCGGCTCCCGATCGAGGCGATCAGCCAGGCGAGCGCGAACCAGCGGTCCGGGCGTGCGGGTCGCACGAGCGCGGGCATCGCGATCCGGCTGTACGCCGAGGACGACTTCGAACGCCGCCCGGAGTTCACCGACCCCGAGATCCTGCGCACGAACCTCGCGGCCGTGATCCTGCAGATGATCTCGCTCGGCTTCGGCGACATCGAGTCGTTCCCGTTCCTGCAGCCGCCGGACTCCCGCGGCGTGAAGGACGGCCTCGACCTGCTCCGCGAGCTCCGGGCGGTGGACGCCGAGGGTCGGATCACGAAGCCCGGGCGGCAGCTGACCCGTCTGCCGATCGACCCCCGCCTCGGGCGGATGGTGCTCGAGGCCGGGCGACAGGGCGTCGGGCGCGAGGTCATCGCGATCGTCAGTGCCCTGAGCATCCAGGACCCCCGGGAACGCCCCCTCGAGAAGCGTGCGCACGCCGACCAACTGCACGCCCGCTTCGCCGACCCGACGAGTGACTTCCTGACGCTCCTCAACCTCTGGAACCACATCGAGGACAAGCAGGACGAGCTGTCGTCGAGCGCGTTCCGTCGCCTGTGCAAGGCCGAGTTCCTCAACTACCTGCGCATCCGCGAGTGGCAGGACCTGTACCGGCAGCTCTCCCGCGCCGCCAAGCAGGTCGACGTCCGGATCGCCCAGTCCCGCTCCGAGGACGGCGACGCCGTGCACCGCTCCCTGCTCGCCGGACTGCTCAGCCAGATCGGCCTCCGCGACCGCGAGAAGCGCGACTACCTCGGCTCGCGGAACACCCGGTTCGTGGTCTTCCCGGGCAGCGTCCTCGCGAAGAAGCAGCCGGACGCCGTGATGGCCGCCGAACTCGTCGAGACGAGCCGGTTGTTCGCCCGGACCGTCGCGCGCATCGACCCCGCGTGGGTGGAGCCGCTCGCCGGTGACCTCCTCAAGCGCACCCACGGCGAACCACACTGGGAGAAGAAGCAGGGCGCGGCCGTCGCCTACGAGCGGGTGACGCTGTTCGGCGTCCCGATCGTGCAGCGCCGCCGCGTGCAGTACAAGCGCATCGACCCGGAACACTCGCGCGAGCTCTTCATCCGGCACGCGTTGGTGGAGGGCGAGTGGGACGGCCAGCAGGCGTTCGACCGCGACAACCGTCGACTCCGCAAGGAACTCGAGCAGCTCGAGGAACGCACCCGCCGCCGGGACATCCTGTTCGACGACGAGCGCGTGTACGAGTTCTACGACGCCCGCATCCCGGCCGACATCGCGACCACGCGCGACTTCGAGGGATGGTGGCGCACCGCTCGTCGCGACCAGCCCGACCTGCTCACGATGCGCCGGTCGGACCTCCTCGACGAGGACGCCGCCGACGCCGCACAGGACGAGCAGGAGTACCCGACGCAGTGGCGCAGCGGCGACCAGCGCCTCGCGGTCCGCTACCGCTTCGAGCCCGGCGCGCAGGACGACGGCGTCAGCGTGCAGGTCCCACTCGCGCTGCTCCCCCGGATGCGCGAGGAGGGCTTCGACTGGCAGGTCCGCGGGCTCCGGCGCGAGCTCGTCACGGCGCTCATCAAGTCCCTGCCGAAACAGATCCGCAAGAACGTCGTCCCCGCGGCCGACTGGGCCGAGAAGATCGTCGCCGAACTGCCCGACGACGCCCCCACCGAGCCGACCGAGTCGTTCCGCGCGACCCTCGCCAAGGCCATCCAGCGCATGACCTACGTGACCGTGTCGGAGTCCGACTTCGACCTGTCGCGCGTGCCCGCGCACCTCCTGCCCACGTGGGCGGTCGTCGACGAACGCGGCCGCCGGGTCGAGTCCGGCAAGGACCTGTCGGCCCTGCAGACCAAGCTCAAGGACCGGACCCAGCAGAGCGTCGCCGCCGCCACCGCGAAGGGCGCGGCACGGTCGGGAGGCGCGGCTCGTGTCGCCGGGGCCGCCTCCGGCCAACAGGTGGAGGCGTCCGGCCTCACCGCGTGGCCGTCCCGCGACCTGCCGCAGGTGCTCGACACGAAGCAGGCCGGCGGCGTCATCCGTGCGTACCCGTCCCTCGTCGAGGAGGGCGAGGGACCGAAGGCGACGGTCGGCGTGCAGCTGCTCGCGACGCCGGGCGACCGCGCGGTCCGCATGCCCGGCGGTGTCCGTCGCCTCGTCATGCACGCGGTGCCGTCCCCGGTGTCGTACGTCCAGTCGCACCTGACGTCCCAGGAGAAGCTCGGGCTCGCGGCGAGCCCCTACCCGTCCACCGCTGCCCTGTTCGACGACGTGCTCGCCGCGGTCGTCGACGCCGGGATCCGCGCGGCACACCCGGACGGGCTCGTCTTCGCGAGGGTCGACTTCGAGGCGGTCCGCGATCGCGTGTCGTCGACCGTCGTCGACACGATGTTCACGGCGGTGTCCGAGGTCGCCGCGGTCCTCACAGCACACCGCGCCGCCGAGAAGTCCCTCAAGCAGGCCAACTCGATGTCCCTGCTGCCGGCCCTGACCGACATGCGGCAGCAGATGGAGCGCCTCGTCTTCCCGGGCTTCGTCGCCGTCGCCGGGCTCGACCGACTGCGGCGGATCCGCGTGTACCTGCAGGGCGTCGACGCACGGGTGCAGAAGCTCCTGCAGAACCCGGGGCGCGACGCCACGTGGATGCGCGAGGTCACCGTCGCGACCGACCGCTACACCGATGCGGGTGGGACCTTCCCGCCCGCGGTCGGCGCGCACCCGGAGCTCGTGCACGCGCGGTGGATGCTCGAGGAGTTCCGCCTCAGCCTGTTCGCCCAGGAGCTCGGGACGGCCGAGACGGTGTCGCTGCAGCGCATCACGAAGGCACTGACCGCCGCGCGCTGAACGAGACGACCGTCAGACGGCGGCAGCCTCGGTCGCCAGGCCCTCGACCACGGTCACGTTCGGCAGCGCCGCGAGGACCTCGCCCGGCAGGAACACCTTCGCACCGCGCAGTCCCGCACCGACGACGATCTCGGGCGCCCGGAGCACGCGGGCGTCGACGTACACGGGCCAGTCGGCGGGCAGGCCGATCGGCGTGATGCCGCCGTACTCCATGCCGGTGAGCTCGACCGCCCGATCCATCGGCGCGAAGCTCGCCTTGCGCACGTCGAGGAGCTGCTTCACGACACGGTTGACGTCGAGCTTCGTCGAGGCGAGCACCACGCACGCCGCGTACCGGACCTCGTCGCCGCGCCTGCCCGCGACCACGATGCAGTTCGCGCCGGCCTCGAGCGGGTACCCGTAGGCCTCCGAGAACGCCGCGGTGTCGGCCAGCTCCGGGTCGATCGGCGCCGCCTGGATGCGCGAGAGGAGTGCGCTCGGCAGCGCGACCAGGGCCTGGGCGACGGGGATCGCGAGGAACCCGGTGGCGACGAGGGCGTTGGATCGTTCGAGCGTCGGCATGGTCCCACCGTAGGGAACCCTCCCCCGGCGATGATGGAGCCACGGCAGGCGACCACCGCCGGCACACCACTGCAGCCGCTACACCGCTGGGGCCAGCAGGTGACCGCAGCCGCCACTCGACCGTGGCCACCACGAGACCAGGACGGAGCGCCAGACCCGTGTTCCGACGACTCCTCCGACGACACCTCCGACCTCCGTCGGTGCAGCAGCGGCCGGTCCGGACCCCTGCGGTCGTCCCTCGGCCGGGCGTCCAGCTCACCACACCCGGGCCGGAGCCGACGGACGCGCCGGAGGTCGTCCGGGCGCTGCTGACGATGCGGGCGCTCGGGGTGCTCGGCCAGCGTGAGCCGCGGCACTCCTCGGCACTCGCCGCGCAGGCGGTCGCACTCGGCCTCGGCGGACCGGCGGCGGTGGCGCTGGCTGCCCGGTACACCGACGACGACCCCGAGGGTCTCGACTCCGAACTGGTGGACTGTCTCGACGAGCTCGGGTGGTCGACCGCGGGGATGTCGACCGCGGACGCTGCCGTCCACCTCACCCGGGCGCGTGCCGCCCACGTCCTCACCGGTGCGGCCGACGGCCGATCGGTCGCGGCATGGGTGAACGCGCGCTTCGCGTGGGACGAGGCCGTCACCACCGGGGCCTTCGACGGCTTCGTCGGTCTGCACTGGGAGTTCGAGGAACTCGACGAGCTCGCAGAGCACGACCCCGGGGCCCGATGGGTGTTCCCCGACGTCGACGACGTCGCGGCTGCGTTCATCAACGACACGTCCCCCGTCGTCGAACGGTGGCGGCGCCGCTGACGGGACACGCTCCGCTCAGCGGAGCGAACGGCTGCTCAGCGTTCGAGGCAGATCGTCATGAGGGTCACCGTCGGCCCGGGACGCGCGTACGACGAGGGCGAGAGCCAGTCCGCCCGCGGCTCGTACTGCTCCTCCGGCCCGACGTCGCTGCGCTCGGCACGGATCCCCTCGGCCTTCCACGCCGCGACGACCTCGGACATGTCCGTCGTGCCACCGGGAACGGTCTCGGCCCCCTCGGGCAGCAGGTCCGCACCCGAGGCGTCCACGAGCTCGGCGGCGGTGAACCAGTACTCCCACTGCAGGCCCTCGTGCCGGTTGTCGAGCAGGCACGGTTCGGAGTACGCCCCGCCCTTCGGGGAGCCGTCGGACCGGAAGGCGTCGGCTCGCCGGGACCCGAGGAGTTCCACGGTGCGGTCGCCGATGCGGTTGAGCGCTGCCTCGGGGTCGTCCCCGCCGTCCGAGAAGTGCCGCTCGGCGGCGGTGGCGGGCTGCGCGCGGACCCGGGCGTCCTCCGCGACCCGCCCGGCCTGTGCGGTGATCCCGAGCACGTTGAACGGGACCGCGACGACGAGCACGACGATCGCCGAGATCACCCCGGCGAGCGACGTGCGGGGCTGCCGACGGCGCTTCACGGAGTAGGCGACGACGACCGCCACCGGGACGCCGACGGCGAGCAGCGCGCCGATCACGTAACCGGTCAGCACCCCGCCGGGTCCGGGTCGCTCGTCCTCGGGCGCGAACGAGCTCTGCAGCAGGACCGCGAGCTGGATCCACCAACTCACGAGGAGCAGGATCGGCAGGACGACCGCGACGACGACCGCGTTCGTCCGGCCGACGGCCCCCGTGCCGGCCTCGGCGCCGTCGTCGGTCCGGTTCCAGGCCGGTTGCGGCCCCTGGTCGTCGATGCTCATGCGTCCCCCTCGCGCCGCCCATCCTGGCAGGCGCCCGGCGATCGGGCACACGGGATCCGAGGCACCCGACGCCCCGGCGCCGTCCCAACCGTGCCGCGCGCTACGCCCGCTCGTCGATCGACCGCGCTCCCGGCACCGGCGGTGCCGGGTCGTCCGCGGCCTCCGGGTCGTCCGCCCGCGCCCACTTCACCGTCCACCGCACGAGGGGCTGCACCCGGTCCCACGCCGCCACGATGTCCTCGGTGCTGCTGTCGAGCGGGAGGTGCACGAGCGCGGCGTAGTGCTGCATCCGGAGCAGGTCGATCCGCGGGTGGTCGGCGTCGTACCCGCGCGGGGCGGTCCCGAGCGGCGGCCCGGCGAGCTCGTACCCGGCGTCGACCAGGTCGTCGAGTTCCCGGCGCAGCGCGGCAGCGGCCTGCGGGTGCTCGTCGATGGTCTCCCGCGCCGCCCGCAGCTGTGCGCGCGACGGTTCGTAGAGCCCGCCGCCGACCTGCAGACCGTCAGCACCGGCGCTCAGGTACATCCCGCCGGCGGTGAGCCCGGTGTCCTCGCGGTAGGGCCGCTCGTCCGGCGTGAAGCGCAGGTCGCGGTGCTGCCGCAGCACCCGACCGGGCCCGTACCGTCGCTCGGCCTCGTGCAGCAGGGCCTCCATCGGTTCCCGGACGTGCCGCTCCCAGTCCTCGCGGTGCTCCTCGAACCACGACTTCTCGTTGTGCGCGGCGAGCCCGCGGAAGAACGTCGCCAGCGCGGGCGAGAACGGCGTCTCGGTCATGCACCAGTGAACCGCCGCCGCGTGCAGGACCGTCGGCAGGTCGGGGTACGAGGATGACGACATGAGCGAACTCCGTCCGATCGACCTCGACCGCTGGCCCCGTCGCGAGCACTTCGCGCACTACCGACGGGAACCGTGCGCGTGGGAGCTGACGGTCGACGTCGACGTGACGGCGTTCGTCGCGGCGGTGCGTGCGGCGGGCGTGAAGACGTACCCGTCGCAGATCTGGGCGATCGCCACGGTCGTGAACCGGCACGACGAGTTCCGTATGGCGCTGACCGAGGACGGGCAGCCCGCCGTGTGGGACACGGTCGACCCGACCTTCACGGTGTTCCACCCGGACACCGAGACGTTCTCGGTGCTCGGCGTGCCGTACGACGCCGACCACCGGCGCTTCCACGACGCCGTGGTCGCGACGACCGCGACGTACCGGGACGACCACCGGCTGTTCCCGCAGGAGGACCGCGCGACGAACCGCTTCGACGTGTCGACCCTCCCCCGCACGTCGTTCACGGGGTTCGCGCTGCACCTGACCGGCGCCGAGGACCACCTGCTCCCGGTCGTCACCCTCGGCCGGTACCGCGAGGTCGGAGGCCGCACCCTCATGCTCCTCGCGCTGCGGGTGAACCACGCGGCGGTGGACGGCTTCCACGCGTCGCGGTTCGTCGCCGAGCTCGAGGAACTGTTCGCCGACCCCACGTGGCTCGCCTGACCGGACCCGCCAGCCCACCGCCCCGCGTCCCCCGACCGCACGGCCCACGGGCACCCGGACGGAGCACCGTGGCCGGCATGAACGACGACGACGTCTTCGTCACGGCCTACCCGTGCCCGATGTGCCTCGGTGCGCTCTACTACGCCCAGCCCGACCGCGTCGTCTTCGCCGCCACCCGCGAGCAGGAGGGCGAGCACTACGAGGACGGCAACCGCCTGATGACCCTCGCGACGTTCTACGACGAGTACGCCAAGCCCGTGGCGGACCGGAACCTGCCCACCGAGCAGGGATCGGTCGACGACCCGACGGCCCCGTTCCGCGCGTGGACCGCCCGCCACCCGGCCTGAGGCGAACGCGACCACCCACCGGACGGGAGGCCCGTGGCGGCGCCGCCCCGGGCCTCCCGT
>Ga0308161_1003411_pt1 | contig 15514 bp, 11 predicted proteins | sample PhyFR2_FD_201034 | JGI IMG/M metagenome (GOLD analysis project Ga0308161, IMG submission 201034) | Phyllosphere microbial communities from UC Gill Tract Community Farm, Albany, California, United States - DLSLF.R2 | ecosystem: Host-associated > Plants > Phyllosphere > Unclassified | place: USA...
CACGTAACGCAGCTCGGTCATGGTCTGCAAATCAGCTTTCTTAAAGGTGCTCTCTTTAATCAGGCCGCGAATACGGATTTCGTGTGGTGCCGCATCGGCCACTTCAACTTCCAGCTGAGAAACCGGTGTATTCCCCGCTTTACCGTGCAGCGTATAGATTCGACCTTCATCGGTGACCGGATGACCGGTCCATTCGTAGCCGCAGCGTACCATCATCTCGTTGAAGCCATCCAGCCAGCCCAGACCGTTGCGGCTCTCAAGATTGATGTAGGCAGGATTGACGACCTCTTTAACCGGTGAATCCCAGCCCATGCGGGTGCCAAAGCCTTCAACGCGCAGCAAGTTCATGCCACGGGTTGGACTCAGCGTAATCGTCAGGCCATCCTCGCTGCGGATTGTCAGAATTTTACTGCCTTCCTGCTTGCCGCCATGCAGTACTTTCTGCTCAATGCTGAACGGTTTGCCCTGAGACTTCAGCTCACTGCTGGAAATCTTCCAGTTTCCCTGCTCTGTGCCCTGTTCAGCACTCGTCAGCACCCAGGTTTTCGCCGCTGCAGAGCCTGAAACCAGCACTGCCAGTACTGTTAACGCCAGTTTAATTTTCATCATTCACCCCATTTGCTGAATCGTTTTTTCATTCCGTAAGAGAAATTTACTTAATGGGACTGAAGATAAACGTGATGATGCTCACCTGTTGAGAAAAGGCAGTGAGTTAGCCGCATTATTGTGGACCAAATCACAGTGAATGCGGCCAGGGAGGAATAAATACAGTAAATCAGGTGAAATTTGCTGACATTAGCTTTATTCGATTCAGCCCAACATGAGGGATCTGATTAAGGGTGGTTGAAGAAGCAAAATCAAAAAAAACATGAAAAAAATTTCTCAACCGCGCAACTTTTTCCATTTTTAAACGAACCTGTTATCAGGGACGTCAGACAACTCCGTCTGTTCGTCAATGGAGAGAGTAAAGCCAATGAAAAACACCCTGAAAACCCTGGCCGTCGCTACGCTGCTGGCATTGAGTGTTCCGGCAACATCTGCTTTTGCAGCGTTACAGGTCGGTGAAAAAGCGCCAGACTTTAAACTGGAAGCCGCGCTGGCCGGTAAATCGACCACCTTCTCTTTACAACAGGCGCTGCAGAAAGGCCCGGTTGTCCTCTACTTCTTCCCTGCGGCTTTCAGTGCAGGCTGTACGCTGGAAGCACACGATTTTGCTGAAGCGACCGATGAATTTAAAAAGCAGGGTGCGACCGTCATTGGCGTGACGGCGGGCAATACCGATCAGATTGCGAAATTCTCACAACTTGAATGCCGTGATAAATTCACCGTCGCAGCCGATCCCGGTGCCAAAGTGGCGGCAGAATATAAGAGCACCATGGAGATGAAAGGTCAGAAGCTCTCGGACCGTACCTCTTACGTGATTGCGCCCGATGGCAAAATCCTGCTGAGCTTCACCGATAAAAATCCTGATACGCATATCCAGAAAGCGATGGACGCCGTTAAAAAATACCGTCAGGCCAATCCGGCATAACTTCATCTTCAGAGCAGGTACATCATGCTGACTGCGATTGCAGCCGCCTTTCTGGGCGGCATTATTCTGAACCTTATGCCCTGCGTGTTTCCGGTGATCTCGCTGAAAGCACTGAGCCTGATCCGCCATCACCAATCGCCGTCCCACGCCAGGGCCGAAGGCCTGGCCTTTTTGCTGGGCGTCGTGGTGACAATGATCGCCCTGACCGCGGTGTTGTTGTTGGCCAGAGCGGGCGGTGCATCGGTGGGCTGGGGATTCCAATTGCAATCGCCGCTGGTTATCGCCGCCCTGATTCTGGTGATGCTTGGGTCGGCCCTGAATCTGCTCGGTCTGTTTGAAGTGGGATTGTCGGTACAGCGGGTTGGCGAAGTGGGAGGCGATCGCGGTGGTTTAGTCGGTTCAGCACTGACTGGTGCGCTGGCCATCATTGTCGCGACTCCCTGCAGCGCGCCCTTTATGGCCAGCGCGGTAGGCTATGCGCTTACCCAACCTCCGCTGATCAGTCTGGTGATCTTTATTTCACTGGCACTGGGCTTTGCTGCGCCCTTCACCCTCATCTCATTCTTTCCGGTGCTGGCGCGGATTTTGCCAAAACCAGGTGCCTGGATGATCACGTTAAAGCAGGGGCTGGCGTTCCCCATGCTGGGCGCAGTGGGCTGGCTGATCTGGGTACTCGAACGTCAGGCAGGATCGGCAGCGCTGGCGGCAATTCTGGCCTGCTGTTTACTGTTTAGTTTCGCCGCCTGGCTGTATGGCATGGCGCAGAAACGCCGTATGATGGGACAGCGTCATTGGGTGCTGCATGTGGCGACTGCGTTCTTCCTGGCGCTGGTCGTGGTGCCGTTACTGAACCTGAACAGGTTTGCCGAGGCTCCAGCTGAAACGCAAACTGCCTCACAGGCTGCCGCCGCTGTGGCGTGGTCGCCACAGAACGTTGATGCCATCAAAGGTCAGGGCAAGCCCATACTGGTGAACTTTACCGCATCCTGGTGTATTACCTGCCAGGTTAACGATCGTACTTCGCTTTCGACGCAGGCGGTAAAAGCGGCGATGGCGCGTACCAACACCATTTATATGGTCGCGGATTCCACCAAATATAATCCCGATGTTGAACAGGCGCTGAGCGATTTCGGACGCGGTGGATTGCCCCTCTACGTGGTCTACCCGGCTGATGGCGGGAAACCTGAGGTGCTGCCGCAGGTGCTGACGCCTGGCATTGTGATTTCAGCGCTGGATCAGGCAACAGAAAAAGGAAATAAATCCTGAGATTACTGATGAAACGATTTCCTGGCGCGTTGTCAGGGCACGGTGACAGCGTGCTGAACTGCTGATGATCGATGTCAGAAACTGATCAACGCGCACAGCAATGGCCAGCATTAATGGCCCGGGCGCAGGCGGGCGACAGAGCTGCCTATAACCAGTTACTGAAAGCGATGGTTCCAGCCATCCGGGCATTGGTATGCAAAAAAATCCGTGACGAGGGACTGGTTGAGGATGTCATTCAGGAGACGCTGCTGGCGATTCATCGGGTGCGGCATACCTACGATCCGCAGCGTCCGATACTCCCCTGGGTTACGGCCATCGCCTCTGCCCGCGCCATTGATGCGCTGCGCCATCGCGGCCGTCGCCAGGAAGTACTGGATGAGGAAGAGCTGCAACGACACCCCGCTGCAAGTGCAGAGGCCTCAGCCGATACGGATATCCTCTCCGGTTATCTGGATAATCTTCCGCAGCGCCAGCGGGAGATCGTCGAATCAGTGCACCTGCGCGAGCAGAGCCTGGCGCAGGCAGCCGCTGAAACCAATCAGTCGCTTTCTGCGGTTAAATCTCTGTTGCATCGCGCAATGGTCAATCTTCGTAAATATGGACGGGCTCATCATGAGAAATCATGACCAGTTAATTAATCAGCTCAGCGCGTCTGCCCAGCCGGTAAAGCGCGTCTGGCCTACCGCCTGGCGCGTCGCGGGCTGGATTGCGCTTGCCCTGCCCTGTGGCGTGCTGACCAGCTGGGCATTTCACAGCCGTTTCACTGACTGGTCTCAGCCTGGCGCGTTTTTCGCGCTGGTTGCCCTGCTGCTGTCACTTATCATCGCGGGCAGCACGCTGGCGGCAGCCTTTACGCTGAGTATTGCAGGCAGAAAACCGATTAGCCTGCGCTGGCCGCTGCTGATGGCGGTGATATGGCTGGTGCTGAATCTGATCAACATGTCATCTTCAGCACCGCCCTCGGGCGCAAACCGGTTGGGTGAAGGGATGCACTGCTATCTGTTTATGCTGTCAGCCAGCGTGCCGATGATGCTGATGTCCGTGTTTGCCCTGCAGCGCACCCGATCCCTTTATCCCGCGCGCAGTCTGGCGCTGAGCGGCTGTGGCAGCGCGTTTACCTCATCGATGCTGCTGTCGCTGTGCCACGATACCCATCTGCATGCCATCGATTTTTCTATGCATCTGGCTGCGGGCATCACCATCGTGGCGCTGACGGTGCTGGCGGGACGCCGCTGGGTCAGGCTGGGTGAGTAATGGCAGGCCGCTTCCGTTTCTCCTGAAGATGGCTCCGCGCCCTGTTCAATCACATCCTGTCAGGAGCGCGAGCTGGGTGATTTTATGCGTTCTCTCCAGCGCGATTACGGCCTAAATCCAGGGTCAAAGAGACCGCACCAACGATCAGCATCAGCGCCATAATCAGTGAAAACGAGAAAGCGAGATGCGTGTAATGCGCCACGTAGCCAATCACGGCTGGTCCGCTCAGGACCCCCAGATAGCCCAGAGTCGTAATGGCAGGCACGGCGACCGCCTGCGGCATCACCGTCTGACGTCCGGCGGCGGAAAACATGACCGGCACGATATTGGCGCAGCCTGCGCCGACCAGGGTGTAGCCCAGCAAGGCCAGCGGCCAGGAGGCGATAAAGGTCACCATCGCCATGCCTGCGGCGGCAACCAGCGCGCCGCCCAGCACAACCGGTAAACGTCCCAGCGATGAGATAATCCGATCCCCGGTCAGACGCGCCACGGTCATCGCAATGGCAAAGCAGGTATAACCCAGTCCGCCCAGAGATGCCGGAATGGCCCGGACGTCGGTCAGATAGACGGCGCTCCAGTCCAGCACGGTGCCTTCGGTCAGGAAGACGGCAAAGCAGATGATGCCAATAATCAGTACACTGCCGCGCGGAATAGCAAACACCGGGCCTTCAGCGGGATTAGCGTAGGTCAGTAAGCCCGGTGCGCTGACCAGCGTCATGATAATCACCGCCACAACTGCCAGCAAACAGCCGGTCATCACGCTTAACCCCATCGCCAGCAACAGCGTCATAAAGCCCGCACCGGCAATCCCGCCCACGCTGTACATGCCGTGAAAGCCTGACATAACAGGTTTCGCCGCCTGTTTCTCCACCAGGATCGCCTGGATGTTCATGGCGCAGTCGGTCACCCCAATGCCAACGCCAAAAACCAGCAACGCCAGTGCCAGCAACAGCGGGTCGCTCAGCACCGACAGCCATGGCGTACTGACGATGACTAGTGCGACAGCGACCAGGATTACCCGGCGGCAGCCAAAGCGGCTGGTCAGCCAGCCTGTCACAGGCATCGCAATCAGCGCGCCGACGCCAAGACAAAGTAGCAAGGTGCCGAGTTGCGCCTCATTAACGCCGGTATTACCGCGGGCAAAAGGCACAATCACCGCCCAGGTGGCGGTGATAAATCCGGCCAGAAAAAAGATGATGCGTGTTGCCAGTGTGGAAGAGACGTTATTAGCCATTGCATTCCTTTAAGGGATGTCAGATAGAGCTGACAGGACGGGGAGATCGCTATTGACTCCCTGCCCGGCAGTGAACGATTATGCTTACTATAGCTCGATCTTGAACACTTTGAGGTTAATATGCTCGATTATGCAGTTTTCCCGCAACAGCGACAAGCGCTGATCCGTGAGATATTGCAGGACAAAGGACGGGTGGTCTGCGCTGACCTTGCAAGGCAATTGGCCGTGTCAGAGCATACTATACGCCGCGATCTCCATGAGCTAAGTAAAGAGGGTTTATGTAAGAAGGTCTATGGCGGTGCGGTGTTACAGTTGCAGGAGGCGGGGACTTTTGTCAGCCGAAAAGCTCACGATCACGCAGCAAAAGCCCTGATCGCGCAGCGCTGTGCCAGCCTGGTGAAAGCCAATAGCTGTATCTTTATTGATGCCGGTACCACCAATCTGGCGCTGGCACAGGCGCTATCACCAGAGTTGAATATCACCGTCGTCACTAATGCGCCCGATATTGCTGCGCTAATGATCAGCCATCCTGCCGCGGAGGTGATTATGCTGGGCGGACAGATACAGAAGAGTACTGGCGGCGCGGTCGGGCAAACCGCGATCAACCAGATCCAGGGGATTCTGTTTGATCAGGCTTTTATTGGCGGCTGTGCCATGAGTCCGGAGGCCGGACTAACCGGTTTTAACTATGCGGACTGCGAATTTAAGAAAGTTGCGATGGCGCAGAGCAATCAGGTCATCGTTGGGCTGACAGCGGATAAAATCCCCGCAGTGGCACGATTTAGCGTGGCGAAATGCCGTGAAATCTCAACGCTGGTCGTAGAAGAAAAGCTCGATAAAGCACTGCTTGAAGCGTTTGAGGCTGAAGAGATTACGCTTATCACGGTCTGATATAGTCTTCATGTTCTGAAGCGGGTTTCAGTCATAACAAAAAAAGCTCGCTCTTAACCGGTCCCGCACTCTCGTCAGCGATAACCACCTAAAAGCGAGCCTTATTCAGATTACAGGTGCGTTGAGAACCACGCAGTCTGCGCCTTAATCACCGACGCGAAATGTTGACCACTATAGATATCGTAATGACGGGCCTCTTCTGCCACAAACAGCTGTTTGTCCGTCGCGGCAACGGCATCAAACAGTGCGCGTCCCTGCTCAGGTGGATTCACGCTATCCTGCCCGGCGACTACGACCAGCGTCGGACAGCTAACTTTCGCGGCATTCACGGCGGGCTTGTAGCGCAGCGTTTCTCTGACGGTTAAAAATGGAATTTTGATGTCCATTTTTGGATACTGATGCCGGTTCTGCTCGAAGAACGCTTTTGACTCGTCATCGTTTAGCACGCGGGTGATGGCAACAAACATCTCCTTGCCACTGTTCTGGCGCTTTTGATCCATTTTCTCCAGCGTGGCGATAAAGCCTGTCTTTTCTGCCGCATCCATTTGTCCGGTGACAATCTCTTCACCATCCGCAAAGGCCAGCTGACTGACAACACATTTCACATCCGGGTTGTTCGCTGCCGCACCGAAGATGTGACAACCACCAAATGAGGTGCCCCATAACCCGATTCTGTCAGGATCCAGCGCTTGTTGCTGTTTTGCCCACGCAATGACCGAGAGTATGTCAGCAATCTGCATTGCAGGAACCAGACGGCCTCTTTCTCCTTCACTATCACCAAATCCGCGATAATCGAAGGTCACGGTGGCGTAACCTGCCTGCGTCAATGCCTCCGCGAAGGCAGGCAGTAAAATTTCCCGGATTCCGCAAAATCCGTGACAAAGAATAATCACCGGCGATTTCGATGCCGCAGTGGGCTGACGCAGTGTCAGCACGATGCCTTCCGGCAGTTGGTGGGTAGATAATTCCATCGTGAGTCATGCTCCTTGCTGAGTTTTAAGGTCAGATAATTCAGCAAGCATCCTTTCACATCCCCACAGTTTTTACTTCGATCCAGATCAGACGATTGACACCTTTTGTCTGAAATGCGGACAAATCCGCCACCGATGCTGATAAAACCCGGGCTTTGGCATAGGCTGAAAGCTGGCGGGTTTCACTACACAGGAGATCACGATGCAAAATGAAATGACAGCTCAATGCCACTGTGGCGCGGTGGCGTACCGGGTGACGTTGAAGGATGGATTTAATACGGTGCGCCGCTGCAACTGCTCGTTTTGCCGGATGCGCGGCGCGGTGGTGGTATTTGCGACAAAGTTGGAGCTGAGCCGGGGCGAAGCGCAGCTCACCGAATATCGTTTCAACAGTAAAGAGGTGGGCCACTACTTCTGTTCCGTTTGCGGCATTTACACTTTTCATCAGAGTCGCTCACAGCCCGATCAGTTTGGGGTGAATGTCGCCTGTCTTGAGGGGGTTTCGCCGTTTGATTTTACCGATGTACCGGTCTCCGATGGCATCAATCATCCAAAAGATGGCGGCGCGGGTGGTGTAGCCGGTCATTTGATCTACACCCCCACGCAATCCTGAACGATCGCCGGCTGAACTACTCCCGTGAGGGCTTACCACTGAAGCGGGTAATCGGCTTCTGCTCTTCTCGGTCGATCTGTTGTGAGAAGACTTCAAACGCCGCGAAGATCGGGCGCAGTCCGCGCCACAGATCTTCATCATTGAGTAACCGGATAATACCGCGAATGCCCGGCGCGGCTTTTTCCTGACGGGAATCATCGCGCGCCGGTTTAACGGCCATCGCAGCATCGCGAACCGCCAGCAGCAGATGATTAAACCGCTCTGGCGGCACGCTTCCCAGCGTCATCATCAGTAGCGAGAGGTTTTGTAGCGCATTCTGAGTACCCGGCTGATTAAGGCCTGAGACCAGGATTTTCCCCACTTCACTGTTCGACTTAACCAGATCGTTCGCCAGCCGCAGAAAACCGTGCTGGTGAAGATTTTCGATTAGCTCATCCATCGCCTCCCGTGCGGTCGGCTCGGTGCGTGTCGGCGGGACCTGATACTTAATCCTTTCTGCCATTAGAATTTCTCCGGTTTTTCGACATGTTCAGGCGGTTCACGATAGCCAGCCTGCTGCCATTTTTGCTCTATCGGCAGGTGATCCAGTGGCGTACGACTGCCGTGACGGAAATTGTGTAGCGGTACCGGATTGGGCTGTGACCGGCGATCAACACGTTTCATGTTTACCGCAATCTCTTTATAAGCGGGCGTATTGACGTCGGGATCGTGATGCTCACCGGTCAGCGCGTTGACGCCATCCTTGCCATGATGAATCGGCATAAACAGCACGTTGCCCGCCACGCGCTCAGTGATCACCACCGGGACATCCAGCGAACCGCGCCGCGAGGTGATACGCACCCATTCTCCTTCAGTCAGCGCACGCTCGGCCGCCAGCTCCGGTGAAATCTCAACAAAGGCATTAGGCGATAGCGACATCATGCGGCCACCCTGCCCGGTCTGATTCATCGACTGGAAATGCTCCAGCATTCGGCCATTATTCAGCAGCAGATTGTACTCCGCATCTTCCTGCTCGGCGGGCGGCTGCCAGCTCAGCGGGTAAAGTCGCGCTTTACCATCCGGGAAATTAAACCGTTTCGTGTAGAGTCGCGGCGTACTTTCGCCTGCGGCGCTGACCGGCCAGAGCTGTGACTGCCAGCCGACCAGTTGCTCGTAGCTGACGCCCGCGAAAATCTCTGCAATGCCAGCGGCTTCGGCCATAATTGCCCCAGGATTTGGGTAATACCACGGATGACCCAGGCGCGCGGCAAGTTCGGTAAAGATCTGCCAGTCAGGACGACAATCGCCCAGCGGTTGCATGGCGGGGGAAAAGTGCTGGATGCGCCGCTCGGTGTTCACAAACGTGCCCTCTTTCTCCACGCTCGGTGCACCGGGCAGCACCACATCGGCAAATTCGGCGGTGCGCGACATGAAAATGTCCTGAACCACCATAAATTCCAGCTTGCTGAAGGCGTCATGCACCGACGTGGCGTCAGCATCTGCAAACGCCGTCTCTTCTCCGGTGATGTACATCGCGCGGATTTTGCCTTCACCGGCCTCCTGCACCATTTTGAAGTTATCGGCGCCCGGCTTGTCGGAGAGTGCATCAGGCGAGACGCCCCAGGCGCGGGCCCATTTCTCGCGCGCCGCAGCGTCAGTGACTTTTTCATAGCCGGGATAGAGATTACTGAGGCAGCCGAAGTCACTCGCACCCTGCACGTTGTTGTGTCCGCGCATCGGAAAGCCGCCGGTTCCCGGCCGGCCATAGTTGCCAGTGACCAGCAGCAGGTTCGACAGCGCCGTACTGGTGTCAGCCCCATGGCTGTGCTGGGTAATCCCCATCGCCCATAACACACAGGCGCTGCCCGCCTGGCCAATCATGTCGGCAGCTTCAATCAACTCTGATTCGGTAAGTCCACAGATCTCACTGGCAAAGGCCAGCGTAAAGGGAGCGAGTGAGGCGCGGTACTCATCGACCTGGTTGACGCGCTGCGCCAGAAAAGCGTCATCGGCATAACCATGATCGAACATATATTTCGCCATCGCCGAGGCCCAGACCAGGTCAGTGCCGGGTCGGATACGCAGATAACAGTCAGCACGTTCCGCCATTTCATGACGGCGCGGATCAACGACCAGCAGTTTCTGACCGCGATGTTTGTGGCTCTGCTTAATGTGCGACGCAATCACCGGATGGTTTTCAGCCAGATTGCTGCCGACCAGCACAATCAAATCGGTTTGCTGCAGATCTTTTATCGTTCCGGCATCGCCGCCGTAGCCCACGGTACGGAAAAGTCCTTCTGTCGCCGGGTTCTGGCAATAGCGCGAGGAGTTATCGACATTGTTGGTGCCAAAGATTAAACGGGCGATTTTCTGAGTGAGATAGGCCTCTTCGTTGCTGGCCTTGCTGGAGCCGATAAAACCAATCGCATCGCCACCATATTTCCGGGCAACGCCCTGTAAACCTTCGGCTACCCGCTGCAAAGCTTCATCCCAGCTGGCGGGCCGGAAGCGACCGTTTTCGCGGATCAACGGGGTGGTCAGACGCTCCGGGCTGTTGACGAAATCCCAACCGAACTTACCCTTAACGCAGGTCGAAATGCCATTGGCCGGGGCTTCCGCGACCGGCTGAACTTTCAGGATGTGACGATCGCGGGTCCAGATTTCAAAGCTGCAACCCACACCGCAATAGGTGCAGACCGTTTTGGTGCGTTTAATCTCAGACTGGCGCAACGCAACATCGATTTTCGAAACCCCGGTAATCGGCTCCATGCCGATACTGTTTTCCAGCGTTTTAACAAAATCGATCAGGGGGCGCTTCAGTCCCTCATCCATCGCAGTGAACGGACCTGCATCGGGCTGCATGGTTTTTTCCATCAATGCATTACAGGGGCAAACTGTGACGCAGTGTCCACAGCTAACGCAGCTGGAGCCGGCGATTTCTGTGCCGCCATCCCAGAGCACGCGAGGATGCGGCTGAGTGTAGTCAATCGACAGCGTCTCATTGACCTCGACATTCTGGCATGCCTCGACACAGCGACCGCATAAGATGCACTGGTCAGGGTCGTAGGTGTAAAACGGATTAGAATGATCTTTCGCGTAGGGCTTGGGCTGATGAGGATAGTACTGTATAGGAATGTGCATATCGGCCACGGCATTATGTAGCGTGCAGTCACCGGTATTATGTTCGCAGACGGTACAGTAGAGCTCATGACGGTTGAGTAAACGATCCATGCCCTCCTGCTGCGCAGCCTTAAGCGCACTGCCTTCACTCTGCACTGCCAGCCCCTCTTCAGTGCGGAGCGTACAGCCGCGAACCCGCTCGCCATTGGCATCTACCCAGCAGACATCACAGCTTTGCAGTGGCGGCAACGCCGGGTGGTAACAGACATGAGGGAGTTTTTTCCCGTGAGCATCCAGAAAATCGATCAACGGTTGATCAGCTAATCCTTTTAACCGTTCACCATTAAAAAGAATGGTGCAGTAATTTTCACTCATATAAGCCTCATGACGATATTGCGACGAGCTTCCGACTGGAAAATATCCCTCTATTTAAGGGGTTGCCTCACAAGCTTAGTGAGGATTATCAGCCGTGCCACGAATACCGCTACGCTTATTAAGGTTACTCGCTGAGAGACAAGGGTTTTTTAAATGTAATGACTTTTTACCGTCCATAAAAAGGTTGGGGTTTACCGGGTTACCAGTGAGACTTTCACAGAGAAGTTTCATGCTGACGAGCAAAGGATGCTCGATGGCTGAATGACAGGTTAATAAGCAATCTTATTGCATGTTGTAACTAGTTAAATAATACATTTCATTTCGCTTTACGGTGAAGGCCGAGGATTAGCACACTGCTCAAAATGTTTTCATCTCAGGCACGCCAATTATCCGACCCGCCGTCAAGTGACATTCCACTTCACAAGTTAATTACGTACTGACACTAACTTATTACGGCACACATAATGCTGAAACGATTTTACCTTATTAACGGGTTTATGGATTATTTCAGCTGCTGAACGGTACTATTCTCCTGCCCGTGGCTGAGCGAATAACGCATGACATACCTATGTCGATTAAATGACAGTTAACCGTATTGATGGCCAGAATAGCAGCACCCTCCCCCTGGTCTGACGCTCACATTTTAGTCATGAGTATCAGTCATTTATCTGAATTTTAGTAAGCCGTTAATTTTAAGATGCTAATGATAATTGTTATGGTAATATCCTGTTAACCCTGCCCGGCGCTCTCTCATCAGGGCCTCTTTACGCGTCATGCTTAATTAAATTATCAGTAAAAACCTGGCTGAAATGAGGTCCCTATGAATCCCATCGTATATATCGTTGACGACGACGTTGCAGTAACTGCTGCACTGCGTAATTTGCTCAACGCCGACGATTACACGGTTATCTCTTTTTCTTCGGCTGATGATTTCCTGGCTCATGCTTTTACTCCCCTTCCCTGTTGTCTGATTCTGGATATTAATCTGCCGGGCGCAGATGGATTTGATGTCGCACAGGCATTGATCGATCGGGGCTACGCCATTCCCACTATCTTCTTAACGGGTTTCGGGACTATTCCGGTCACGGTGCGGGCGATGAAAACCGGTGCTTATGAGTTTCTGACTAAACCTGTCGATCCCGATCGTATTTTGCAGGCTGTTTCAGAAGCCTTACAGATCGCCGGGCAGAATATGGCCTCTTCCGAGGAGCGAAGGGAGATACTGCAGCGACATCAGACCCTGACACCGCGTGAAAGCGAGGTCATGCTGCTGGCGATTAGCGGCCTGTTGAATAAGCAGATCGCCGCCGAAATGGGCGTCAGTGAGATCACGGCTAAAGTTCACAAGCGGCGGGTGATGGAGAAGATGAAGGCGCGGTCGCTAACCGATCTGGTGCGGGCGGCAGAGCGGCTCAATATTGATCATACCCGACGCCGCTAAGGCCAGGCAGACAACCTGGCCTCAATACGATTATCCCAGTGGCAGAGTGAACCAGAAACGGCTGCCGCCTTCCGCCCGGTTCTCTGCGCCTAACTCACCACAATGCTTTTTGATGATCCCTTTACTGATGGTTAATCCCATGCCCATGCCACTTTTCTTCGTGGTGTAGAACGACTCAAAAATCCGTTCACGCACGCCATCCGGCAAGCCGCAACCGCTATCCAGTACCTCAAAACGCAGCGTGTCCGGCGTCGGGTTCTCAGAAGTCAGCCGCAAAAGCGCCGCGCGCGGTAAATCGTCGGACATGGCATCGATGGCATTGATCACCAGATTCAGGAGCACCTGCTGAATCTGAACGCGGTCGCAATAGATATCCGCCTTTCCGGCCCTCAGTTTCAGCTCCAGCGAAATACCGCGTCGCTCCAGCTCCACCCGGGAGAGTGCCAGAATGTCACGGGCGATCAGATGCAGATTTTCCGAGGCAAAGCTTGATTCATGATTGCGGGTCAGCGCCTGCAGGCCACGAATTATCTCTCCGGCACGTTTTCCCTCTTTGATGATCTCATCCAGACTACTGCTGGCATTCTCCAGCATGACCGGTTCACGCTTTAACCAGCGCAGGCTGGCACCGGCATTGGCCACGATCGACATCAGTGGCTGGTTAATTTCGTGTGCAATTGAGGCAGTGAGCTGCCCGACTGTGGTGGCGCGGGTTACGCGGGCCAGATCCGCCTGGGCCATGCGCGCGGCATCTTCTGCCTGGCGCTGCGAGGTGATATCGGAAATGGTGCCGAAGTACTCTTTCACCTCGGGAAAATTTTCTACCGGCTCTCCGATGCCTTTGATATAACGGCATTCGCCATCCGGCCTGAGCACACGGAACTCAGCTTGCATACTGCATCCCTGACTAACGCTGTGCGTCACCAGTTCGCTGATGCATTCATAATCATCGGGATGAACGCGGGTAAGAAAGTCTGCCATCGACAACCCTTTTTGATGCGCTGGCAGGCCCAGAATACGGCCATACTCTTCAGACACCATCATCATGTCTTCTGCCACTTCCCAGCGCCAGGTGCCAGTATGACTGATCTTCTCACCGAGCATTAGCGAGGTTTTGCTGGCGCGTAGCTGCTTTTCAACCCGTCGCCGATGGTTGTTCTCCTCCAGCAGCTCAGCGTAGAGTCGCGCAGTCTCCAGCGAAACCGCCGCCTGAGCACTCAACGTTTTCACGATGTGGGAGTGCTCAGCCGTGAACGCATCGGGCATCAGGCGATTTTCCAGATAGAGCACCCCAACCATATTGGCTTGCCTGAACATCGGAACGCATAACACTGCTGCGCCCGAGGCCACCAGGTAAGGATCCTGACTGAACGGACTAAACTCTTCCGGTTTGCCAGTACGTATTTCCTGCCCGGTACGGATCACAGCGGCAAGCACCGATAGCGGCAGGTCAGTTGCGACGGGGCGCTCTTTGACAATCTGCACCCGCACGCCATCAGCCGTGCTTTCTGCCCAGGCCTGCGTTTCTGGAAGAGTGCCATCCAGAATCCGGATAAGCCGACAGCGCTGGGCACCGGCCCGCTCCAGCAGGATGCGCATCAGGGTATGAATCAACCGATCAAGGTTGATCTCCTCCGTCAGGGCGCGCACGGCGGTCAGCACACTCTCCAGGTCATAGAACGCGGCATCCTGCGTAAAGGGGATCGTCGCCACCGCGCTGTTTTGCATCGGCGTGGTCAGATGCGGATAGTGCTGCTCAAGCTGGCGTACCATCGCCAGCGCCCCCCAGCTCTCCCAGCTTCTCATCGACGCTTTAACGTAGGCATCGGCGGCGGTATCAAGCTGTAATGTTTTGCAGTAGCGGCCAGCCAGCTGATTCGCCAGCGCATGAATGTGCAGATATCCCCCCTGGCGTGAGAGACAGATCGCATTTTCATACTGCTTCAGCGCCTCACCCGTGTTGCCATCAAGACGGGCACACTCTGCGCTGAGCAGGGCATATTTATCAGCAAACAGTCCAGGATTAAGGTCGGCCCAGCCCGCAAATTTATCCAGATCGCAGCGCAGCGCGTCGCTGTCAGCCGCACCGGGCCGCAGGCTCAGCGATAGTGCGCTGTAAAAATGCATATCCATCAGGTAGATATAAGCGGGCACGGCACTGGTCAGCGGACGAATCTCAGCAAAACAGCGCAGCGCGTCACGGTATTCTGCCGCAAAGAAATGCGCCATTCCCCGATACAATCCCGCCCAGAACAGCACCATCGCTTTTGGGCCAGAGATCACGCCCGGCTCGCTGCCCGCCACCATCGGCAAAGCGCCATCGCGGTCGCCTGTCCTGAACCCGTTGCTGTTACGTAGTTGCATCACCAGCTGCTTCTGCATGACCAACACGTTCTCAACATCGGGATAAAAGGTTTTGCGTGTAAAGGCGAGTCCGCGCTCAATAGAGGTCATGACCGCCTCCAGGTGATCGCCGCGTGTCAGCGAGTTCATGATCTGATGGCGCAACGAGAGGCAGGCAAAGGATCGATCACCGTGCATCACCGCGACGCGAAAACTTTCACGGGCACTCTCCACGGCGACATCCAGCGGCTGCGTCCAGATCCCCAGCTGATCCAGCGGCAGCAGCGTGCGGGCTTTATAGCGGGTAAAGTCATGCCGCTCCACCAGCTCACGGGCCACCCGACCACAGGCATAGCCAAAATGCCAGGCTTGATAGCGTTCGCTGATCAGCACGCTGAACCAGGCGAGACCAAACGCAGAGGCACCGGTCACGCCGTGATCCAGCGTCATCTCCAGCATCCGGCAGACCAGCAACAGATGCAGCTGCGGGCAGTCG
>Ga0308161_1003412_pt1 | contig 15514 bp, 16 predicted proteins | sample PhyFR2_FD_201034 | JGI IMG/M metagenome (GOLD analysis project Ga0308161, IMG submission 201034) | Phyllosphere microbial communities from UC Gill Tract Community Farm, Albany, California, United States - DLSLF.R2 | ecosystem: Host-associated > Plants > Phyllosphere > Unclassified | place: USA...
CTCCAGCGGCATCGGCACGAAGCCGGGCAGCGCGCGCACGCGCTCGATCCAGTCCAGCACGCGCGGATACGCATCGAGCGCGATCCCGCCTTCGGGCGCGTGGGCGACGTAGCTGTAGCACGCGACGTCGGCGATCGTCGGCGCGGCGCCCGCGAGCCAGTCGTGCGCCGCCAGTTCGCCGTCCATCAGGCCGAGCACGCGCGCGGCCAATGCCTGCGACAGCGCCGGCGGCACGCCGGTGTCGTAAAAGCGCGCCGACACGCGCGCGGCGGCGGGGCCGAACATGATTTCGCCCGCCGCCTGCGACAGCCAGCGCTGCACGCGCGCAGCCCCGATCGCATCCGCCGGCAGCCAGGCGCCGCCGGGCGCGTACCGTTTGGCCAGATAGACGAGGATGGCATTGCTGTCGACCAGCGCCACGCCGCCGTCCTGCAGTACGGGAACCTGGCCGAGCGGATTCATGGCGCGGAACGCGCTCGACGCGCGCACGTCGGCCGGGCTGTCGGCAAAGGTGTACGGCAGGTCGAGCAAGTGCAGGAACAATTGCACACGGTGCGTGTGGCCGGACAGGCACGTGCCGTGGAGGATGCGGTCTGGTTGCATGGCAGGTCTCTCTGTAGTGGGAAGGACTCCATGCTAGAACCGGATCGCTCATACCGGAATCCGGCATAATCGCAATTCATCATTGCGATTCTCGGAATAATCATGGACCGGCTCGACGAACTGCACGTCTTCATCGGCATCCTCGACGCCGGCGGCATGGCGGCCGCGGCACGCCGGCTCGGACGCTCGCCGGCCGCCGTCACGCGCCTGCTGGCCGCGCTCGAAGCGCGCGCCGGCGCCCGGCTGTTCGAACGCAGCACGCGCCGCCTGACCCCGACCGAAGCCGGCCTGCGCCTGGCGGAACAGGCGCGCCGCCTGCTGGCCGACTACGACGCCGCGCTGCAGCCGCCCGGATCGGGTACGCCGCGCGGACTCCTGCGCCTGACGGCGCCGACCATGTTCGGCCGCCGCCACGTCGCGCCCGTCGTCACCCGTTTCCTGGCACGGCATCCGGACGTGCAGGTCGAGCTGCTGCTGTCGGACCGCAACATCGACCTGATCGAGGACGGCATTGATGCCGCCGTGCGCATCGGCCCCATCGCCAACCTGACGCTCGTCGCGCGCCGGCTGGGCGAGGTGAACCGGGTGACGGTCGCGAGTCCCTCGTACCTCGAACGGCGCGGCACGCCGGGAACGCCGGCCGAGCTGGCGGGCCACGAATTGATCATGTCGACGGCCGTGCGCAATCTTGCGGAATGGCGCTACCGGCTGGACGGCCGCGACCACGTCGTGCGCTACAACCCGCGGCTGCGCATCAGCGACACGGAAGCGATGCTGGGCGCGGCGCGCGACGGGTTCGGCATCGCCCGCGCGCTGTCGTACCAGGTGGCGCCGGACCTGGATGCCGGGCGCCTGCGGCGCGTGCTGTCCGACTACGAGCCGGAAAGCCTGCCGGTGCACCTCGTGATGCGCAGCAGCCGCCACATGCCGCCGCGGCTGCGCGCATTCGTCGACTTCGCGACGTCGGCGTTCGCGGCGCTCGCGCTCATCCGCTAGCCGCCGGCCCGCGCGTCGTCAGGGGTAGCTCACGGTGATGGCCGGGAGCGTATAGCCCTCGAAGGTCAACGTGTACGTGTAGCCGGTGACGGTGGGCGTTCCCAGCAGCACCTTGGTCCAATTCGGGTTCGGGCACGTCGCCAGGGCGAGGAAGGTTGCGTTCGTCGGCGGATTCGACGCACTGAAAGGGGCGACCACCAGGGTGCCGTTCCTGATCTCGTTGTTGCGGCATTGCACCGTCGCGCCATAGGTCACCGCCAGCATCACCGTGGCGTCGTTATTGCCGACCCCGGCGATCTCGGTGCCGCTGCAGCTGACGGTGAGGCCGCTGATGGAACACACCGGGTCGCCGAATCCCTGGCGGTAATGCGCGCCGGTCGGCGCCCGGTCCTGGAAGATGGCCCCCGATGCCGGCGCGGCCAGCGCCGCGGCCAGGGACAGTCCCAGCGTTGCAGAAGTCATTTTATTCATGATTGCCTCTCGAAATAGAAAGTTTGACCGACCATGAGGAATGAAACGCCAATCTGGCTACGAAGATAATGCCTGCCAGGGAATTTCGATTCGGCGTCGGCCGCCCGTGCGTGCATGACCTGTGGCGGGCAAAGGCGGATCGTTCCTTCACATAGTCCGCATTATTCGAGCCATTCTTACTGGCGCCACATTTCCTTAATAAAGATTTCGTTGCGTCTATCGATATTCAACGCATTCCGCTCATGTCCTCACTGCGAATGACAAGCCTTTGTTATAGCGCTTCGATGTCGCGGGTTATTGTGAACAGAATTGGCGTTTGACAGAAATCAGCCGGCCATCAGGAAGCTTGTCCAGATCGCCTAACTAAAACTTTATTTTCTTGTCGGTGCAACGCGTGCCGACATCGTGTTCGACGCCGGGAAAACCGCACGGCGCACGTGCGCGGCGCTTATCGCCGCCACACAATGGCGATCCCGGCGGTCAAAACGGATAAGATGGCGAGCCATGTCGGACTTGCCGTCGCTCCGCTGTTCGACAGCGCGCGGCAACGATCTCCGGTCCTTGGATGCCGGCGATTCCGGATACCTTTTTCCAGCTTAAAACCTCATGAAACAACGCACATTCGTAGTTGCCCTGACACTTTCCACGCTGGGCTGCATGGCCGCCGTCGAGGCCCATGCGGCCTGCGCGGCCTCGCCCCAGTCCACCTGTAATTTCCGCAAGGAGTTCATCGGTTTGTTGGCCGGCACGTTTCACGGGAAGTGCACCGGGTCGGGCGGGACGGCAAGCCTGTCCGCCGACGCCGTCGCCAGTTTTCCCAATGCCAGCCTCGATCTGACGACACCGGACACGACGGTCGGCTATGTGTCGCGCACGCTGGTCAGCAGCTCCCTGGGTTCCGACACTCGCGGCATCGGCCTGTACACGCGCAACGCCAGGGACCAGGGCGCGGGCGGCAAATGGACCCTGGCCGGCGAGATGGAGCAATTCATGCTGACCACGGCGGAATGCACGAAAAAGCAGGGTGTCCCGTCCGGAAACATTGCGGGACCGGTCGACATCGGCGCCAAGGCGGCGTCGCTGATGAGCGGCTACAAAGGCAGCTTCCCGGCCAACCGTTGCATCGGCAAGGCTGGCGCAACTGGAAAAATGGCGTTGCTGCCGGCGCAGGCGGTCTCGGTCAACGGCAATACCGTGACCATCGGCTCGATTGCACGTCAGCTGAACGCCGACCTGGCGAAGGAACATGTCACCATTGAAATGGCAGCGGCGAATCCGACCGATCACTTCTCCTATATGGCGGATTACACGGATGGGGGAGCGATCATGGTCCAGTACAGCGCCGCCAAGGGCATCGAGATGATCACGTCGAGCAAGGGCGGCGCGTCGATCACGTGCATGCCGTCCAACTAATCGCAGTCGAGTACCTCCCGTGCCGCGGCCCTGAGCCACGGGTCGGCTTGTTCATGGAGGAGGAGCCACCGGGCGAGTGCGTTTGCACGCGCATCGTGCCGCGTCTTCAATAGCCCGAGGGCGATTGTTGCGCAGGAAGGTTCAGAAACGAAATCGTCGACAAGCGCCGCGAGGGTGTCGCTGTCGACCTCGGTCCAATCCGGTTCCGTCGGATAAAGACACTGGATTTCCTGTGCCAGGCTCAGCACCAGAGGTGTCGGTTCATCGGTCATCGTTACCTTCGATACGGTGTGCGTCCTCGAATGATACGCGCGCCGGAACGCCATGACGGTGTTCCCGCCGCCTCGGCCACGCACGTTACAACAGTCGAGCAACGTGGTCGTGGTCAAAATGTTTCGAACTGGATATACTGCAAAAACCATTTCGTTATAGCAACTTAATCACCGACCGCAGGCGCCTACCGACATGTCCGCTTCCGCCCTCCGCCCGATCCCGACGACGACGCGCGCCCGCGCCACCGGACGCACCGGCGGCTTCACCTTGATCGAACTGATCGTCGTGATCGTCATCCTCGGGATCCTGGCGGCGGTGGCGCTGCCGAAATTCGTCGACTTCGGCTCGGAGGCGCGAGCGTCGTCGATCCGGTCGCTGGCCGGCTCCGTCAAGACGGGCATCGGCATGGTCAAGTCGGTCACGTCGATCCGCGGCGCGGGCACGCCGGCCGGCATCGCCCAGCTGACGTACGTCGCCCTGGACGACGCGACCCAGGTACGCGTCTGGAACGGCTACCCGGACCGCTGGTGCGACGGCATCGGCGCGGTCGTCCAAGGGTCCACCGTGCCGGGCGGCGGCTGCTACCTGTCGGCCGCCGCCGTCCAGGGCGCCGACTACACGTTCTACGGCTACGGCAACAACAAGATCCCGAACGGCCACGCGGGCTGGCGCATCGAAAGCGCGCCGACGCCCGCGCAGTGCTCCGTCGAATACGACTACGCCGGCACCGGCACCCCGGTCGTCACGGCCAACACCAGCGGCTGCTGAGCGGACCGCCGGGCGCACGGCCGCGCGCCGGTGCGTCAGAAGCTCAGGCGGCCTTCGATCGAGTCGTCGAGCGTCTTGCCGACCAGCGCCCCGACGGCGACCTTGGCCCCGGCCACAAGGTTGCCGTGCTTGTTGTCCCAGTAGTAGCCCGCCTGCGGCGTGAAGCGGATGACGCTGATGCGCGGGTCGTCCTCGCCTTCCGTGAACCACGTCTTGAGCATCGGGTTCCAGAGGTCGTGGATGCGGGCGCGGTCTTCCGAAATCTCGGCGCGGCCTTCCAGCTCCAGGAAACCGGCGTGGGCGTCGCGCTGGAAGTACAGCTTGACGGCCGGATTGGCGGCCAGTTCCTGGTTCTTGTGGCTGTCGTTCGCGCTCAGGAACCACAGGTTGCCGGCGTCGTCCGTCTCGCGCACGCTCATCGGGCGCACGCCGTTCGTCGAGCCGGTGCTGCCGGCCGTGCAGAAAAAGCACGTGTCGGCATCGTCGGTCATGTCCTTCACGCGCTTGATCGCGTCGCTGCCGCTCAGGTCGCGGCGGTTGGTTTCGGGCTGGTTGCGGTTGATCGAATCCATCGTCTTCTCCTCGGCCGGAATGGCCGTTGCGTGCCGCATCTTCCGGTCCGGCGGCACCGCCGTCTGTGCGCGGGCGCACGGCCGCGCCGCCGCGCGCACCCGGCTATACTGGACGGCCCGACATCGACAGGAGGACGCAATGACGCACAGGATCATCGGTTTGCTGGGCGGGATGAGCTGGGCCAGCTCGGCCGAGTACTACCGGCTCGTCAACGAAGGCGTGCGCGACCGCCTCGGCGGCGTGCACTCGGCGCGCTGCCTGATGTGGTCGTTCGACTTCGACGACGTCGCCGTCCTGCAGCGCGAAGACCGCTGGGACGACGCGGCCGCCCTGATGATCGAGGCGGCACAGCGGCTGGAACGGGGCGGCGCCGACTTCCTCGTCATCTGCACGAACACGATGCACAAGGCATTCGACCGCCTGCAGGCGGCCGTCTCCCTGCCGCTGCTCCATATCGCCGATCCGACGGCCGAACGCATCAAGGCCGCCGGGTTCGGGCGTGTCGGCCTGCTCGGCACCGCGTTCACGATGGAGCAGGATTTCTACAAGGGCCGGCTGGCCGAGCGCCACGGCCTCGACGTGCTCGTGCCGGACGCGCCGGATCGCGCCGCCATCCACCGCATCATCTACGACGAACTGGTGAAGGGCCGCATCGAGCCGGCGTCGCGGGTCGTGTTCCGGGATGCGATCGAGCGCCTCGTCGCGGCCGGCGCCGAGGCCATCGTCCTCGGCTGCACCGAAATCATGCTGCTCGTCGGCCCCGACGACAGCCCGGTGCCGCTGTACGACACGACCGGCCTGCACGCGGCGGCGGCCGTCGACCTGGCCCTCGCCTGACCCGGACTTGAACCGCGCTTCTGCCGGCTGGCACAAGGGTCCCCGCAGGCCGTCCGGCACGCCGCTTTTGATCCGCGTGGGCGAGCCTCCCCCGGCGCATCCGGCAGGCGGCGGCCGCCCTCCGCGCGCGCCATCCACCCGGCATGAGCGGCACGGGCGTGGCAGCCGGGGTCGCCGGTGACCGCCGCACCTTGCGTATAATGGGATCAATTTCCACCGGGGGACATCCCATGCGCGCTCTCCGCGACTCCACGCTGTCGCTGCGCCATCTGCTGACGCTGCTGACGGGGATCGGTCTGCTGCCGCTCGCGGCGCTGGGCGCATGGAGCGTGCACCTCGCCGAGCAATATCACCAGAGTGCGCAGGAACGCGCGCTGCTGGACCTGGCGCGGGCGCTGTCGAGCGCCGTCGACGCCGAGCTGGACGGCACCGTCGCCACGCTCGCCAGCATCGCACGCACGCCGGCGCTCGACGCCGGCAACATCCGCGGGTTCTATCCCATCGCGCGCGACCAGGCGCGGGCCCAGCCGGCGTGGCTCGGCGTGATCCTGGCGGACGGCGCAGGCCGCACGCTGTTCCGCACCGCCGCCCCGTTCGACGCGCCGCTGCAGCCGGTCGCCGACCCCGCCAGCCTGCAGCAGGCGCTCGCGCTGCGCCGGCCGGTGGTCGGCCGCGTCGCGATCGGCCCGAGCGGCCGTCCCGCCGTGCCCGTGCGGTTTCCGGTCAGCGACGCGGCCGGCCATCCGTATGTGCTGACGGCCGTCGTGCAGCCCGACCGCATCGCGCGCGTGCTCGCGCGCCAGCGCGTGCCGCGCGGCTCGGTGATCTCGGTGCTGGACACGACCGGCGCCATCGTCGCGCGCTCGAACGGCGGCGCGGCGCTCGTCGCCAAGCCACCCAGCGCGACGCTGGTGCGCCTGATCCGCGAGGGCGGGCCGGAAGGCGTCGGCTCCACGATCACCCTCGAAGGCGGCGCGGTCACGTCGGCCTACACGCGGCTGTCGCGCTACGGCTGGACCGTCGCGGTCGGGGCGCCGTCGGCCGGCTGGGGCGGCGGTCCCGCGCAGGGCTTCGTGTGGTACGGAGCGGGCATCGTGCTGTCGCTGGCGCTGTCGGTCGGCCTGGCGTCGCTGCTGGCGCGGCGCATCGTGCAGCGCATCGGCACGCTCGAACAGGGCGCGGCGGCGCTCGGCGCCGGCACCGATTTCGCCGTGCCGCATTCGCGCATCCGCGAGATCCAGTCGATGGGCGACGCGTTGCGCGCCGCCGGCGAGCGCCGCGCCGCCCACGAACGGGAACGCGACGCCCTGCTCGAGGCGCGCGCGCAGGCCCTCGCCGAGCGCGAGGACGCGCTAGAGCAGGCGCGCCAGGCGGGCCGTGCCAAGGACGAGTTCCTGGCCGTGCTGGGCCACGAACTGCGCAATCCCCTCGCGCCCATCATCGGCGCGCTCGACCTGATGGACCTGCGCGGCGACGCCACCGGCCGGCGCGAGCGCGGCATCATGCGGCGCCAGCTCGACCACCTGAAGCACCTCGTCGACGACTTGCTCGACGTGTCGCGCATCGCCGCCGGCAAGCTGCGCATCAACGTGGAACCGGTGGACCTGGCGGCCATCGCGCGCGATGCCGTCGCCGCCCTGCCCGACCAGCCGCTGCACCTGGACGCGCCGCCCGCGCTGTGGGTCGCGGGCGACGCGCACCGCCTCGCGCAGGTGCTCGGCAACCTGCTGTCGAACGCGGCCCGCTTCGGCAGCACGGACACGCGCATCCGTCTCGACCGCCTCGGCGACGAGGCGCGGTTGATCGTGGAAGACAACGGCGTCGGCATGGAGACCGACCTGGCGGCACGCGTGTTCGAAGCGTTCTACCAGGCGCCGCAGACGCTCGCGCGGCACCAGGGACTCGGCCTGGGCCTGGCCATCGTGCGCCGCATCGTGGACCTGCATGGCGGCAGCGTGCAGGCGCACAGCGACGGCCCGGGCCGCGGCAGCCGCTTCGAAGTGCGCCTGCCGCTGGGCGCGGCGCCGGCCGCCGCGCTGCCGCTGGCGGACCATGGGTCGACGCGGCCGCTCAAGGTGCTGCTGGTCGACGACAACGAGGATGCGGCGGCGCTGACGGCCGCGGTCCTGCGCCAGTTCGGCCACGACGTCAGGACGGCGCACACGGGACGCGCCGCGCTCGACCTGCAGGCGGCATGGCCGCCCGACGCGGCAATCCTCGACATCGGCCTGCCCGACATGGACGGCTATGCCCTCGCCGCCGCGATGCGCCGCGCCGCCCACGGTCCGCTGCGCCTGACGGCACTGACGGGCTACGGCCGCCAGGCGGGCATCGCCGCGCACGCGCCAGGCGATGCGGCGGCGTTCGACCTGCATCTCACCAAGCCGGCCAGCGTGGACGATTTGCGGCGGGCGCTGGCGGGGGTGGACGGTGCGGTCGAAACCGGCGCAGCCAAACTGGACACGAGTCTATAGGGTGTGCAGCCGGCATACACCAGCCGGTCGCGACCTTCGAATCCGAGCCTTCCTTTCAGAATCAATGAGAGGCTTGAACGAATCAATGAAAACGGAGATGCGATGACCCGGGAATACAGGGTGATGGTGCATGATGGTGAGCATGCGATGCATGAAGTCTACTATGACGATCAAGACGGACGGGTGAAAGGATACACGGCTGTACCGAGGTTCCCCACGGGAGGGACGCTCGAGGAACTCCGGCTGAATTGCCGGCTTTACCTCACAGCACGCGACAAACCAGTTCTGCCTTATGACGACGCCTGATTTGCGTTGCATACACGCCAAACGCAGCTGCGGATTCGCAGCGGCAGGCGTCTCTGGAAGCGGCAGAACCTGCAATTTTTCCGAATCCCGGTATCACACGTCGAGGTAACTTCAATGTTGCGAATTCTATTTACGTCATTTCTGCTGTCTTTCGCATCATGCGCACATGCGCAGCCGCTTCAATGGAGCGCGTACAGCGACGCTGCGGAAAACAATCCGACAAACGCGACCTCCCTCGGTAGTGCATCCAACAGCCCGCATTACTCGCTCCTGCGCAAGAACAGCCACTATGCGGCTCGGCCTTCATTCGGCGCGGATGTCGCCTGGGATAACTTTTATCACGGCGGTGAATCGATCTGGATGTGCCGCGAGGTCAAGACCGGCATATTCCTTCCGCCCCGCTTTTGCACTGGCAAGGAACGGGTCGACACACAATGGCCCGGCACACTCGTTCCGACGATGTTCAACGGTCAGTTGGGCGATTAGGAGAGTCTCGTGAGTCCGGTCACGCTTACGCTATCGATGTCGGCTGCTCTCTCTGTAAATGTGCATGCCGGGGAGATCCCCAATGTCATGCTGCGCCATGCCGACGCATTCGGCCGAACGCACCCCGAACCAAAGAAACCGCCGCCAGGCGTCACACTGGGTGACGCCTGTTCGAATGGACAGCGTGAGCATGCGGCCTGAACTCGGCAAGCTGGTCGCGGCTTTCGTCGTCGCCGCCTGCCAGAATGCCTGTGCTCAGGTGTCGTCGCCACACGCGAGCTATGCGCTCGTCGACCGCAAGGGCGTCGAACTCGACACGTCGCATGCCGATCCACGGCACGGCATGTTCCTGCGCCGTACGCGGCCGGACGGCAGCGTGAAGGACTTCCGGGTTCCCGAATTCGACCGCATGCACAGGCAACACGATTTCGGATTCGAGCTCATCGACGGCTCACTGCTCTCGGCGCCACAAGGGGATTATGTCGCGGTGCGCGCGACGCGTTCGATCGCATGGCACCCCGAGGACGATGCGGACTACATGGCGCGCCCGTCGTGGTGGGAGCACCGGTGCGGCCACGCGGTGGACATGACCTTTCTGGTGAGAGTGCTCGCCGACGCAGCCAGCATCGTGAAAAGAAACGCGGTGGAGTGTGGATCGGGCATCCGGATAGTCCACACCGGCGGCGAAAACGGCTACGAAACGACGAGACAAGTCGGCGGCGCGGGGAAATCCATGCTTTATCTTCTGCAGAAAAACGGCAGCTTCATCGAGAAAGACAATGGACCATCCAGGTAATGAACCCGGCCCTGTCCCCGATCCGGACGACGCCCTGCTGCAAAACCTCACGATCCCGATCTCCTGCACCGCAGCGTGGGACGACATGGCAGGCGGCGAGCGGGTGCGCCACTGCGGGCTGTGCCGGGAGGACGTGCATAACCTGTCCGCGATGCCGAAGGCGGAAGCGGCCGCGCTGTTGGCCGGCAACGTCGACGGCAACCTGTGCGTGCGCTTCTACCGCCGCGGCGACGGCACGGTGGTCACCGGCGACGCCAGCACGAGCGCGCCCGTGAAGGTGCGCCGCATGCTGGGAAAAGTGCCGCGGGCGGCAACCGCCGCGGCGGTCGCGGATGCGCCGGCCGAGCATCACGTCATGATGGGGGCGCCGCCGCCCATGCAGGCGTCCGTGGGAGAAGCGCCCGCGCCCGACCGGCAGGCGCAGCCCGGCGCACGGCCGGGCCGATCGATCAGAAACGCATCTTGACGAACGCCGACGGGCCCGTCAGACGGACGTTCAGCTTGTCGTTGCCGATGTCGCGGTTCAGCTTGATCTTCTGGATGCCGTAGTCGACCACGAGGCCCACCTGCTTGACCGGGAACCATTCCATGCCGACCGTGCCGCCGTAGATGTGGCCGTCCACGCGGCCGCCGTTCTTCTTGATGCCCGACGCTTCCGCGAACATGCGCACGTTGTCCGTGAACGCGTGCTTCCAGCCCAGTTCGATCAGCGGCGCGAACGCGCTTTCGCTGGCGGACCCGCTGCCGGAGACGGACACGGGAATCGTCGCGCCGTCCACGCCGAGCGCGCTCGCGGTGCCGGTGCCCGAGATGCGTGCGTGCAGGTAGGCAGCGCCGACGCCGATGCCGAACACGTCCTGGTCGTGGCCGAGCCACCAGCGGTATGCCAGCTGGGCCAGGTCGATCTGCAGCTTGCCGTCCACGGTGCCGGTGCCGCTGATCGAACGGCCCTGGTAGCTCGTCTGGCCGGAGAACGTCGGGTTGTAGCTCTTGTCGTAGCGGAAGTAATCGAACGACAGGCCCTGGCTGTCGCCCAGCAGCAGCTCGGCTTTCACGCGCGGCAGGGTGGCGTGGCCCAGTTCGCCTTCCGGCGTCGCCAGGTGGCCGTAGCGCGAATCGCCTTCGGCGCTGATCTTCGGTTCGGTGTAGAACGCGCCGGCCGCGATGCTGAAGCGGTCGAGCGGCGCCGCCGGCTCGGCGTGCGCGAATGCGCCGGCCAGGGCCGACAACAGGATGGTGCCTTGCAGCACGCGGGTGGTACGGGAAGTACGGCGTTGGAAGCCAGAAATTGCAAAGATGGACATGTATGCTCCGAAACGATGAAGTTCAAATCAAAATGCGCACGATCCGGCCAGCTTGCGCTCGGTGGACTTGCCAATTTGATCAGTTCCTCAATGGTGCGGCGCACATACACGAACGTCTGTTACTCATCGAACATAAGTCGGTCGTCATATAAAGTGTCGCGCGCACGCCACATCTCGACGCCACGGTGGCATGCGCGCCGCGGCCGGGTCACCAGCCGAACTTGAGCTCCAGGCCGAGATAATCGGCGTCGCGCCCGCCGGCGGCGCGCAGGCTCGATCCCGCTGCGAAATGCACGGCTTCCAGCGCGGCCGTCACGTTCGGCGTCACCGCCCAGTCGCCGCGCAGCTGCGCATAGGCGCCGGTCCAGCGGCTGCCGGTGCCCGCCGTGCGCGGCACGCCGGACATGTTCTGTACGTAGACGGCGTCGCCCGTGGTCTGGCGCCACTGCAGGCCGAGCGCCGTCGTGACGGACAGGGCCTTCGCGGGCTTGAGCGTCACCGAGGGTTTCAGGTGGATCAGGTTGCTGTAGCCGGTCAGGCCCGCCAGCGAGAAGTAATACCCGTTGGCGAACAGCGGGTTGAAGGTGCCCAGCGCGCCGTCGCCCGCGCGCCGGTCGCCCGAGGCCATGTCGAACTGCACCCCGAGGCGCGGCGTCCAGGCCCGCCCCGCGAACGTATAGCCGGCGATCGACCCCAGCGCCCAGGCCGACACCCGCCCGGCCCCGACCCGCCCGCGCTGCAGCATGCCTTCGACGTCCCAGTCGGCCTGGCCGGTCTTGCCGTTGTAGCGCAGGTCATACACGTTGCGCCGCTCGGCGCCGCCGGCGTCGAGGAAGCGCGCGTCGTCGCGGCGGTAGCGCGACCAGTAGCCGGACAGGTCGCCCGGCCCCAGTCCCTGGCGTTCGAGGCGCAGGCCGTTCAGCGTGGTATGCCCGTCCGAATAGTCGTCGCCGTGCGCGGCATTGCGGTTTTGCACGGGCTGCGTGGCGTAGCCGATCAGGCGCCAGGGTCCGTGCTCCCAGTCGGCCCACACGCCGTCGAACGCCTGGCGCACGTTGGGCCCGTCGCGCACCGCGATGAAGCGCTGCAGGTCGAACGCCATCTCCTGGCGTCCGGCCCGGAACTTGACGGCACCGGCCGCGGTGGGCACGGCAACGGCGACGAACAGCTGCTCCACGTCCAGCCGGTCGGCATCGGGCGGCGCCAGCGCCTTCTTGCCGAACGCGCGGGCATCGACGAGCTGGCCGAACACCTGCACGTACGGCCCCAGGCGCAGGTCGGCATGCACGTTGGCGCGCTGGATCGCGTAGCCGTCCGCGCGGGCACTGCCGGCACCGAACAGCGGCGCGTCGATGTGCTCGTAGCGCTCGCGCAGGCCGGCGCCGAGCGACAGGTACGACGTCCCGCCCTCCCCCAGCGGCAGGTATTTGAGCCCGTCCAGCGGCGCGCGCGGCACGCACGGGTCGGCCAGCACGCGCCAGTTCTCGCTCCAGCGGTTGAAGGCCGGTACAGGGCGTTTGGCCGTGCATGCGGCCGGCGCGTCCGGCGCGCCGGCCTGCGCTTGGGTCTCCAGCTGCCCCTGCGCCTGCGCGCCGCCGGCGGCCAGCGCCAGCACGGCGCCGCACGCGCGGACGGCGCGCTTACTTCGGCGCATCGTGGATCTCGCTGATGTACCCGCCGGGGAATTGCAGCATGGCGCTCGTGTTGCCCTGGCTGGTCTTGAGCGGCGGCACGAGGATGCGAACCCCGCTGGCGGCCGCGCGCGCCAGCGTGGCGGCCATGTCGTCGACCTGGTAGCCGGTGGTCTCGCGGCCGTACGGGTACGGCAGCTTGCCGTCGCTGACGAACACGGTCATCTTGCCGAAGCCCGACGTCAGGTTCACCCGGCGGATGGGCTCGCCCGGGCGGCCGACCTCGGCGCCGTCGACCTGCGCGTCCGCCTTGACGTCCGCATGGGCAAAGCGGCGGAACTGGTCCAGGAAGCGGTCGGCCGACACGCGCGACACGTACACGCGGTAATCCGGCACGGTGTGCAGCGGCGCGTACGACGGCGCCCTGGTGTGCCAGTACAGCTGCATGTTGACGCCGCCGGCCCACTGGACCAGGACGTCCTTGCCGATCGGGTCGTCGAACGGCTCGACGCGGACGTCGGCGCCCGCCTCGACCGCCGCCTGCGTCGCCGCCTGGATGTCTTTCACGAGGTAGCCCACGCGCTCGTCGCCGAAGCCGTACGGGATCGGCGTCTGGAACGCGAACACCGACAGCATGCCGACCGGCGTCTGGATGTATTGCGAGGCCGTCCTGCTCGGCGTGGGCGTCACCGTGAACACCGCGCGCGGCGAGGCCTGGCCGCCGAACGTGGCGACGAAACTGCGCACGAAGTCGTCCAGGTCGGCCTGCTGGACGTAGACGTGGGTCGTGTCGTATTGCGGACCGACAGCGACGTCCGGCGCCGCCAGCGCGGCCGGCGGCAAGGCGACGGCCGCGAACAGCGCGCCCGCGGCGATGCGGGCGCGGATGGAAAACGTGGTCATGCGAACTCCCGAAAAGTGTGAACCGGCCCAATATAGCCGGCAACCTTTCGGGATCACCCTACCGTCGGATCGGGTGCGGCGTCTGCCTGAAGATCAGATGCGCTGGTCGAACACCTGGCGCAGGTAGGCGATGAACGTCTCGTCGGTCGAGAAGCCCTTGCCGGGACTGTCGGACAGCTTGGCCACGGCCTGGCCGTTGCAGCGCGTGAGCTTCATGACGATGTTCAGCGGGTCGAACGGCGTGTCGTTGGTGAGCTTGGTGCCGATGCCGAAGCCCGTCATCACGCGGTCGGCGAAGTGGCGGTACAGGTGCAGCGCCTTCGGCACCGTCAGCCCGTCCGAGAACACGAGACGCTTCGTGCGCGGGTCGATACGCAGGCGCGCGTAGTGCGCCAGCGCCTTCTCGCCCCACTCGACCGGATCGCCGGAATCGTGGCGCAGGCCGTCGAACAGCTTGGCGAAGTAGAGGTCGAAGTCGCGCAGGAACGCATCCATGCCGACGACGTCCGTCAGCGCCGTGCCCAGGTCGCCGCGGTATTCCTGCACCCAGTCTTCCAGCGCCTTCTTCTGGAAGTCGCGCAGGCGCACGTCGAACGACTGGAACGCCTGCATGTACTCGTGCGCCATCGTGCCGATCGGGACGAGGTTGAACTTCTTGGCCAGGTACACGTTCGACGTACCCTTGAAGAACTGCGGCAGCTCGCGCGCCAGCGTGGCGACGACTTCCTCGTGCCAGTCGCCGGAAAAGCGCCGGCGCACGCCGAAGTCGAAGAATTCGAACGGATTCAGCCGCTTCGGCTCCTGCTCGAACGCGCGGAATTCGTCGATCTTCTGCGCCAGGCGCTCGCGCGCGACCGTGAGCGCGGCGTGCTGGTCGAAGCGGCGGAAGTACAGCTCGTTGACGATGTACAGCACGTAGATCTCGAAGCCCATCACGTGCACGATCGGGCCGGTGGCGCGGATGCGCAGGTGCGGGCCGTCCGTCTCGACGTGGATGAACTTGCGCTGGAAGCGGAACAGCGTGAGGAAGTCGGCGAAGTCGCTCTTGATGAAGCGCAGCGAGCGCAGGTACGCGACCTCGTCCTCGCTGAACATCAGCGTGCACAGATGGTCCAGCTCGCGCTCGACCTCCTCCTTCAGCTCGGCCAGCGGGTACGCGGGCGTATTGCGGCACTTGAACTCGTATTCGCCGGTGGCGTTCGGGTGCATGTGCAGCAGCGCCTGCCACATGGTGAATTTGTAGAGATCGGTTTCGAGGAGGCTGCGGACGACGGGTTTCATGGACGGTTCTTGGATTCCTGTGGTGGTTGGATGGGTGGCCCGGGTGCGCGTCAGGCCGGGGCGCCCGCGGACTTGCGGCTGCGCTTCTTGGGCGCCAGCATCGTGCCGGTGCACGCCGGCGTGCCGCAGCGGCAGGCGAACAGGCGTTTCAGTGCCGGCGTGTGGCGCTCGTCGTAGATGAGCGCATAGTTGTAGTTCAGTTCCTCGCCGGCGTCGATGTCGCGCAGCGCGTGGATGTACACGCGGCCGTTGTCCTCGTACGCTTCGCAGTTCGGCTCGCACGCGTGGTTGATCCAGCGGGCGTCGTTGCCGCGCCGGCCGCCGTCGATGACGTTGCCGTCGGCGAGGCTGAAGTAGAACGTGTGGTTGATTGGCCCGCCGCGCGCGGCCGCGCGGTCG
>Ga0308161_1003415_pt1 | contig 15511 bp, 18 predicted proteins | sample PhyFR2_FD_201034 | JGI IMG/M metagenome (GOLD analysis project Ga0308161, IMG submission 201034) | Phyllosphere microbial communities from UC Gill Tract Community Farm, Albany, California, United States - DLSLF.R2 | ecosystem: Host-associated > Plants > Phyllosphere > Unclassified | place: USA...
GATCTGGTCGCGCCTGGTGAACCAGTACCTGCTGAACCAGCCGGACGTCCAGAACGACCTGATGGCCTGGAATGCCGACGCCACCCGCATGCCGTACCGCATGCATACCGAATACCTGCGCCACCTATTCCTGGAAAACGACCTGGCCGAAGGCCGCTACCTGATAGACAACCGGCCGATCGCCCTGACCGACATCCGGGCGCCGATCTTTTCGGTAGGCACGCTAACTGACCATGTCGCGCCATGGCGCTCGGCCTTCAAGATCCATCTGCTGACCGATACCGAAGTCACCTTCCTGCTGACCAACGGCGGCCACAATGCTGGCGTGGTGTCGCCGCCCGGCAAGGCCAACCGCCACTACCGCATCGCCACGCGCGAGCACCGCGCTGCCTATGTCGACCCGGAAACATGGATGAATTCGGTGCCCGAGCAGCAGGGCTCTTGGTGGCCGGCCTGGGAATACTGGCTGGCCAGGCATGCCGGCGAGATGGTCGCGCCGCCGGCCATGGGCCAGGCGCTGGGCGATGCGCCCGGCAGGTATGTGATGGAAAGCTAGCGCAGCACCATCACCGGCACTGTGCTGTGGGCCAGCACCTTCTGCGCCTGACTGCCGAAGAAGAAGCGGCCCAGCGGGTCGCCGCCATGCATGCCGATGAAGATCGCGTCGCAGTTCAGGCGCTGCGCTGCGTCGAGTATCTCGCGGTGGGGTTCATAGGAGGTGACAGCCAGGCCGTCGCCGGCCAGGCCGGCATCGCGGATCAGGCGCTGCGCCTGTCCTATGCGGCCGCGCGCATGCGCCAGCGCATGCGCATTGAACGCCTCGGAAAGCGGCGCCAGGCTTTCCGGATAGGGCTCCGCGACCGCCAGCGCAATCACCTTCGCCTGCAGGGGGCGCGCAAACGCGATCGCCGCCGCCAGCGCCTTGTCCGACAGCGGCGAGCCGTCGAGCGGCACCAGCACAGTCTGGAAGCGGGGCGCGCCGGCGCTCATGGCTACATGGTGGGACGAGGCGGCGCATCGGGCCGCTGTTCCAGCTGTTCCTGGCAGGCGATGCAACGGCGCGCGGTGGGTTGCGCTTCCAGTCGCGGGGCGCCGATGTTGCGGTCGCAATCCTCGCAGGTGCCGTAGGTGCCATCGTCGATCCGCGCCAGCGCGGCGTCGATTTCCTGCAGTTCGGCGGCATGCCGCTGCGCCATCGAGATCGTCGTGTCGGTTTCCAGGTCGGCTTCCGAGCGGTCGCCGGCGTCGCTGGGTATTTTCTCCAGCGACAGGTCGTCGGGGTCGCTGGTGCGCTGGATCTCGTCCTGCACCGTGCCCAGCGCAGCAGCGCGGTCCTGCTGCAACTGCGCCTGCAGCTTGCCGATCTGTTCCTTCGTCAGTGCTTCCATGCTTGCTCCGTCTAGTGTTTGCATTACTGTAGCCAGCACGGTTGCCAAGCCGGTTGACTTCAATCAAGCAGGCCAGGCTGCTTCGCGCCTGTCAGCGACCCGGTTTCGAACCACGTAAGCCATGCGGCCGGCTGCGGAACTTTTCCACTGTTCCATTCTCTAGCTTGTCGCCATTAAAAAAACGTCAACATAAGAAACCATGAAAAATGCTGTGATCAAGGCCGTCCTGGCGCTTGAAATGCTTGTCCCTGCCATCTACGCGCATGCCGATGAAGTGAAGGATCTGGAGGAGGACCTGTCACTGAGCATCGAGGATGCCACGCCCAGCCAGCCCGGTTCGGTGCAGTTCAACGGCATTGCCCGCTACCAGCGGATGCGGCCGTCGGAGCCGGGCGGCGGCCGCAACGAACTGCAGCTGACGCCGCGCATGCAGTTCGGCGTGGCCCGCAACTTCCAGATGTCGGTGGCCGCGCCTTACCGCGTGGGCAATGCCGACGACACCAGCCAGGGCGAGTTCAGGATCGACGGCCTGTACCGGTTCAATACCGAAAGCGGCAACCTGCCGGCGTTTGCCGTCAATGTCGGCATCGAGCGTCCCTATGGGGCCGAAAGCGGCGGCACCGAGGTAATGGTCAAGGGCATCATGACGAAGTCGCTCGGCGTGGTGCAGGATGAAAACCGTCCGGCCCAGCTGCACCTGAACGTGATGGCGCGCCACAACCTGCGGCCCGATGTGAACGAACGCCGCGACCGCTATCTGGCCGGCGCGGCATTGAGCAAGCAGTTGAACCAGCGCTGGCTGCTGGCCGGCAGCCTGTTCCGGGAGCAGCAGCGCGAGCGCGATGCCGCGTACAACATGGGCGAGATCGGTACGCGCTGGAAGCTGTCGGAAAAGCTGATGCTGTCCGGCTCGGTGGGCCATGGCTTCAACCATGGCGCGCCGCCGCTGCGGCTGGTGGTGGGCTTCCAGCGCTCGCTGGATTAAAGACGGGCCGACGGGCCGTCAGTCCAGATAGTCCAGCATCTCCGGGCCGAACACTTCACGGTGCAGCCTGGCCGCCGGCACGCCGGAAGTCAGCAGGTTCTTCCACTGCGCCCGCATGAAGCCGATCGGGCCGCACAGGTAGACCTCGGCTTCCTGCCGCGGCCAGTCGGGCAGCGCTTCCACCCGCATGAAGCCCGGCTCGGCCTGGTCGCCGGCTGCCATGTGCTCATAGAAGGTTGCCACCTTCAGTTGCGGCATCGCGGCCTGGGCCGCCTTGATATCTTCCTGGTGCGGATGATGGCGGGCGTCGCGCGCGGCATGTCCGAACACGACCTGGCGCTCCGGATGGACCTGCGCGATGCGCTTCAACACCGAAATCATCGGCGTGATGCCGACGCCGGCCGACAGCAGCACGATGGGGCGGTCCGACTCGGTATCCGGCGTGAATTCGCCGAACGGATGGGTTACCCGCAGGATGGTGCCCGGCTGCACGTTGTCATGCAGCCAGTTCGACACTTCGCCCTGCGGCGTTTCATGGCCGGCCGGCTCGCGCTTGACCGAGATGCGCAGATAGTCCGCGTCCGGCGCGTCCGACAGGCTGTACTGGCGCAGCTGCACGTGGCCATCGGGGAAGCTGACCGACACGCTGATGTACTGGCCCGGCTTGAAGTCGAAGGCGGCTTCGCCGTCCATCGGCGTCAAGGTGAAGGAGCGCACGTTCTCGCTCTGCTGGCGCACTTCGGCTACCCGCATGTCGCGCAACTGGCCCGGCTGCACGCCGGCCTTGGCATACAGGTGCCGCTCGGTGTCGATCAGCAGGTCGGCCAGTTCGCCGTAGGCTTCGGCCCAGGCATTGATCAGCGGCTCGGTGGCGGCGTCGCCCAGCACTTCCTTGATCGCGCCCAGCAGATGCTGGCCGACGATGGGATAGTGCTCGGCCCGTATGCCCACCGATGCATGCTTGTGCACGATCCGATTGACCACCGGCCCCAGCGCCGCTGCGTTGTCGATGTTGGCGGCATAGGCAAACACGGCGGCGGCCAGGGATTGCTGCTGCGCGCCGCTGGCCTGGTTGCCCATGTTGAACAGGTTCTTCAGTTCGGGATGGGCGGCGAACATGTTGCCGTAGAAGCGGCGGGTGATCGTCACGCCATGCTCGCGCAGGACCGGGACGCTGGCATCGATGTAGGGGCGGGAAGCGGGTGTAACCATCATGACTCCTGATATGTTGCATCAAAGATGCATATTTAAGGACAAAAAAAAGCGGCCTAGCCTGCGGCCGCCGCGGAGAGGGAAGAGGCGGTGAAGCTGCGATGCATCCGGATGATCTGCTCGCCGGTGTTGCCGGTGACCAGGTCAGCCAAGCTGTACCGGTTCATCGCTTCGTAGAAGGCGTCCATGCCGGCCCGCAGCGCGTCGCGCAGCAGGCAGTCGGCGCTCAGGCGGCAGGACAGGGCCTCGCAATTGACCAGTTCCGGATCGCCTTCGAGTTCGCGCAGCACCACGCCGATGCGCAGGCTGGCCGGCTCGACCACGAGGCTGATGCCGCCATTGCGGCCGCGCAGCGCCTGCACCCAGCCTGCTTTCGCCAAGTGGCCCACCACCTTCACCAGATGGTTCTGCGGTATGTCGAACTGGCTGGCGACCTCGGCCACCGTCACCGTGGTGCGGCTCGCGTCAGTACGCGACAGGTAGATCAGGACGCGTAGTCCGATATCGGAAAAACGGGTGAGGCGCATGAGGTGACCGCTGCTCCAGGGCATGAACGGCCGCCATTCTAACAAATATGCATAAAATATGCATATTTAATTCAGGCATCGCCGATGATCTTCACGATGCGTCCGCTGCCGCCGCAGTTGACGCAGGCGGACTGGCCTTGCCGTCCGCTGCCCTGGCACTCGGGGCAGATGTCCTCGGCGGTCTGGGGCGCGCCGGGTTCGGATTCATCGCCCGGATTGCGCTGTGCTGTCGGCGCCGTCAGGCCCTTGCTGTTGCTGGAGTCCATCGATGCTCTCCCGAAATGAATAAGGGTTCGACAAGCTGTTGATGCAGGATGTTCCGGAGCACGGAACGGCAATACGGCTTTGCCGGCATAATCGTGCTCCGTTCCTTGCCGTCCCACCACGATTCCAGGAGAGTTTGCGATGCCGTTGTCCCGACTGCTGCGTTCATGCCTGTTTACCCTGGCGAGCCTGCTGGCCAGCGCCGGCCATGCCGCCGCGCCCATGGTGAAAACCCAGGCGCCCGGTTTTTACCGCATGATGCTGGGCGATTTCGAGATCACCGCTTTGTCGGACGGCACCGTGGCGCTGCCGGTGGATCAGTTGCTGACCAATACCAACCCGGCCCGCGTCGACCGCGCGCTGGCCCGTTCCGGCCTGTCCAGCCCGCTGGAAACCTCGGTCAATGCCTACCTGATCAATACCGGTGAAAAGCTGGTGCTCATCGACGCCGGCGCCGCCGCGCTGTTCGGCCCGACCCTGGGCAGGCTGGCCGCCAACCTGAAGGCGGCCGGCTACCAGCCCGAGCAGGTCGATGAAATCTATCTGACCCATCTGCATGCCGACCATGTGGGTGGCCTCACCAGCGACGGCCGCATGGCCTTTCCCAATGCCGTCGTGCGCGGCGACGGCGCCGATGCCGACTACTGGTTGAACGACACCAACCTGTCGCGCGCGAAGAAGGAGGACAGGCCGGCGTTCGAAGCCGCGAAGGCGTCGCTGCAGCCGTATATCGAAGCGCATCGCTTCCGTCCGTTTCGCGGCGCAACGCCGCTGGCGGCGGGCATCAGCGCCTTGCCGCGCTACGGGCATACGCCCGGCCATGCGACCTACCTGGTGCAAAGCCGCGGCCAGAGCCTGGTGCTATGGGGCGACCTGATCCATGTGGCTGCGATGCAGTTCGACTATCCCGCGGTGACCATCTCCTTCGATACCAATGCCCGCGCCGCCGCCATTCAGCGCAAGCGCGCCTTTGCCGATGCCGCGACCGGCAACTATCTGGTCGCCGGCGCCCACCTTTCCTTTCCCGGCATCGGCCGGGTCCGCGCCAGCGGCCGCGGCTATGTCTGGCTGCCGGTCAATTACACGGTGCCCAGATAAGTGAATGGTCGTCAATGGCCGCGGTCTGAACGTCGATGAACCCTTCGCCTTCCACGCTGCCGCCGTGCCCGCTGTGCGGCCGCCCCATGGTGCCCGGCCCTTCGCTCAACGAGCATCACATGGTGCCGAAGAGCCACCGCGGCCGCGACACCGTGACCATGCATCGCATCTGCCACAGCAAGATCCATTCGGTGTTTTCCGAGCGTGAACTGGCCACGTATTACCACACCATCGAACGTTTGCTGGAGCGTGAGGAGATACGCAAATTCGTCGGCTGGGTGAGGAAAAAAGACCCCGAATACTTCGACCGCAACCGCAAGCCGTCGCATCGGCGCTAAAACATCGAATAAATCGAACTATATTTTCGATTTGAAGGATACGCTGCTGTATTTTTGTGCAGCGTTCTGCCAATATTGCACTCCCTTTTCAACCTCCTTTTTCCCTGATCGCCGCATCATGGCCTCCAACAAAGCACACCACGCCACAGGCTGGGCGGCGGGACTGATGGCAGCGGCAGTCGTGGCGCATTCCGGCGCCGGCGGCGACTACCATCTGGGCACCCTGATGGCCCTGTGCATGGGCGTCTGCGGCGGCACCGCGCCGGACTGGATGGAGGTGGCCTGGTGGACCCGCAAGAGGCGCCTCTGGATCGCGCACCGCACCCTGACCCATTGGGGCGTGGGCTGGCTGGCCCTGCTGTACTGGTCCTATCACGCGCTCGGCGAGCATGTGATGGCGGTGCCCGCATTCGGCTTTGCCGCCGGCGGCCTGATGCATCTGCTGGCCGACTGGCCCAATCCGCTCGGCGTGCCATGGATCGCCACCCGCCATTCCCTGAAGCTGTGGAACAGCGGACGCTGCGACATCATCATCGTCGGCCTGGCCTGGCTGGCGGCCTTCATGGTCGGCGACCATGTCTGGTTCGATGACATCCACACCCTGCACGCGATCAATTTCGTCAAGACCCTGCCTATCCACGCCTGGCTGATCCGCGCCGGCTATCCTGCCTTGTCCTGAAAGCGCCGCACCCGGGCCGCGCGCCTTATTCGCGGCCCGATCATCCTTTTGATCCGGACAATGTCGGGCGTTGGATAAAATGCGCCCAACAATAAGCTATCGAGAAAAGGATGCTGCGCACCCATGTCCCATGACATTCCCCTGATTACCACCATCGTCGCCGGCCTGGTCCTGGCCTTCTTCTTTGGCAGCATTGCCCACCGCCTGAAGATGCCGCCGCTGGTCGGCTATCTGCTGGCCGGCATTGCAATCGGTCCTTTCACGCCGGGCTTCGTCGGCGATGTCGACCTGGCGCAGCAGCTGGCGGAAATCGGCGTGATCCTGCTGATGTTTGGCGTCGGCCTGCATTTCTCGCTGAAGGACCTGCTGGCGGTGAAGGGCATTGCCATTCCCGGCGCGCTGGCGCAGATCGTCCTGGCCACGCTGATGGGCATGGGCATGGGCTGGCTGGTCGGATGGCCGCTGGGGCAGGGGCTGCTGTTCGGCCTGGCGCTGTCGGTGGCCAGCACCGTCGTGCTGCTGACGGCGCTGCAGGAACGGCGGCTGGTGGAAACCCGGCGCGGCCAGATCGCGATCGGCTGGCTGATCGTCGAGGACATTGCCATGGTGCTGGCGCTGGTGCTGATCCCGGCGCTGTCGGGCATCCTCGGCGGCAGCGGCGAATCGCTGTCGACCAATGCGCTGCTGTGGACATTGGCTGCCACGCTGGGCAAGGTGATCGCCTTCATCGCCGCGATGCTGCTGATCGGGCGGCGCCTGATACCGTGGACGCTGGAGCGGGTCGCCGCCAGCGGATCGCGTGAACTGTTCCGCCTGGCGGTGCTGGCCATCGCCCTCGGCTTTGCGCTTGGCGCGGCCTATGTGTTCGGCGTGTCCTTCGCGCTTGGCGCCTTCTTCGCCGGCATGATCCTCGGCGAGTCCGACCTGAGCCATCGCGCCGCCGAAGAATCGCTGCCCTTGCGCGATGCATTCGCGGTGCTGTTCTTCGTCTCGGTCGGCATGCTGTTCGACCCGTCCATCGTGGTGCGCGAGCCGCTGCTGGTGCTGGCGACCGTGGCCATCATCGTGGTCGGCAAGTCGCTGGCGGCGCTGGCCATCGTGCGCGCGTTCGGGCATCCCGCCAGCACCGCGCTGACCATTGCCGCCAGCCTGGCCCAGATCGGCGAGTTCTCCTTCATCCTGGCCACGCTGGGCGTGTCGCTGGGCCTGTTGTCGCAGACCGGCCGCGACCTGATCCTGGGCGGCGCCATTATTTCCATCCTGCTCAATCCGCTGCTGTTCGTGGTGCTGGACCGCCTGCGCAGCCGCAAGGGCAGCCCGCACGAGCAGGCGCACGCGTCCGATCCGGCCGGCCCGGCCCTGCCGGAGATGACGGGACATGCGGTGCTGGTGGGCTTCGGCCGGGTCGGACACCTGGTTGCGCTGGCGCTGACCGAACGCAACCAGCCCTTTGTCGTGATCGAGGATGACCTGTCCGTGGTGCAGGCGCTGCGCCTCGACGGCGTGCCGGCGCTGTATGGCAACGCGGTCGCGCCGGGCATGATGGAACTGGCGCAGGTGGCCGGCGCGCGCTGGCTGCTGCTGGCCATTCCGGATGCGCTGGAAGCGGGGCATGTGATCGCCCAGGCAAGGAAGCAGAATCCGGGCATCGACATCATTGCCCGCGCCCATTCCAACGTCGAGCGGCTGCACCTGGAAAAGCAGGGCGCCAACCAGACCATCATGGGCGAACGTGAAATCGCCGCCGGCATGGCGGGCTGCGTGCTGGGCGAAGCGCTGTCTGAAACAGGGGGCTAGACGCCGTCTTCAGTCGCGCAGGGCAGGGCGCTGCGATGCAAGCGCCTACGCCATGTTCAGGTCCACATTGCCGGCAAACAGCTCCGCCACCCATTCGACGAACGCGCGCACCGTGGCCGACAGATGCCGGCTTTGCGGATACACCACGTGCAGCGGCACCGGCGCGGTGTCCCAGTCGCCCAGCACCCGCTGCAGGCGGCCGCTGCGCAGATGCTCGTTGACCAGGAATGACGGCACCCGCATCACGCCCAGGCCGGCCAGGCCGGCCATCATCAGCGCCTCCGAGCTGTTGACGGCGAAGCGGCCGCCATGCGTCTTGCGCAGGCGCACGCCGTCCCGCTCGAAATCCCAGGCCAGCACCTGCTTGCTCGTCGACAGGATGTAGTTGATGCATTGGTGCTGGGTCAGCTCATCCGGATGGGTCGGCCTGCCATGCGTATCCAGGTAGGCCGGCGTGGCGCAGGTGACGAAGTGCAGCACGCCGATGCGGCGTGCGATCAGGCTGGAATCGGGCAGGTCGCCGCCGCGCACCGCGCAGTCCACGCCTTCCTCGATCAGGTGGATCGGACGGTCGCCGCATCCCATCTCCATCGTGATGTCCGGATAGCGCCGGTAAAAGTCGGGCAGCGCCGGAATGATCAGGCGCTGCCCGATGCCGCTCGGCACTTCCACCCGCAGCCGGCCGCTCGGGCTGGCATGGGTGCGTGAAAGGGTGTCCTCGGTGTCGCGGATGTCGGCCAGAATGCGCAGGCAATGCTCGTAATAGGCCGCGCCATCCGCCGTTACATTGACTTGGCGGGTAGTGCGGTTGAGCAGCTTGACCGACAGCGTATTCTCCAGCGCCTGGATCAGGGTCGACACGGTCGCCTTGGGCATGTGCAACTGTTCGGCGGCGCGGGTGAAACCGCCTGCATCGACCACATGTACGAACACTTCCATCGCCTGCAACTTGTCCATGCCTGTCCGCTGCTTTCTCCGATTGTTCACAAACGTGAACAGTCAATTCCAATTGTTAGTCTTTATCCGATGATAAATCAGTCCTATAGTTTGTGCTATGCAGCAAATTAGTCTGCCTCCGGAGTGCTTTCATGATGTCCAAACACGAACCCATCGCCGCCCTGTTCGCCATTGTTGTGCTGCTTGCCAGCCTGGTGCTGGCGGCCGCGCTGACCGACAACATGCATGGCAGCCAGCAGGTCCAGGCGGAATACGCCGGTTTCGATGCGCTCGCCCAGCAGCTCTTCGGTGGCGTCAAGAACGTTCCGGCAAAATGACGGAAAAGCAACAATTGCAGTGCAGCAAAATAGCGATAAAGGAATTACAGGCACAGGGATCGCTGGGAAAGCTGCCGGCCCGTCTGTACCGCCCGGCAAACGCCGAAAAGCCTGCGCCGGGCCTGATCGTCTTCTTCCATCAGGGCGGATTCGTCGGCGGCAGCCTGGACGAGTGTGATGAATTCGTCCGGGCGCTGGCCCTGCGCGCCGGACTGCCGGTGCTGGCGTCGAGCTACACGCTGGCCTGCCAGCAGCCGTTTCCCGCCGCGGTCGAGGATGCCTACGCCGTGCTGCGCTGGGTGGCGCGCCGGCCGAATTCCCTGGGCTGGAATGGCGAACGCCTGCTGTGCGCCGGCATCGAGGCAGGCGGCAACCTGGCTGCCGCATCCGCGCTGATGGCGCGCGACCGCGGCGAGCCGGCACTGGCCGGACAGATCCTGATCATGCCCATGCTCGACCCGGGCCTCACCACCTGCTCGATGCGCGCCATGAACAGGAACCCGGACGTGGCCGGCGTGGCCGATGCCTGCGCCGCCGCCTACCGCGGCTATCTGCCGCGGGTGGCCGATCGCCTGCATCCGTACGCGTCGCCGCTGCAGTCGAGCCGGCTCAAGGGGCTGCCGCCGGCGCTGATCCTGTCGGCCGAGGAAGATCCCCTGTGCGACGAAGCCGAGCAATATGGCGCGCGCCTGATCGCCGCCGGCACCCGCACCCTGGTGCGCCGGCTGCCGCCGCTGCCGCTGCAAGACGGCGCCGCCCGCTGCAACTGCGCCCGCGAACAGACGGCGCTGGAAGAAATCGCCGCCTTCATTGGCGCGCTGCGCATACCCGGCATTGGCGACTGAGCCGCAGCGCCCAACCAACCATCACCGATTCCAGAAAGGAGACAGGCCATGGCCGTCTTTTCCATCCTCGACCTCTCACCCATCGTCAAAGGCGGCGACGCCGCCGTTGCGCTCAACAACACCCGCGACCTGGCCCAGCATGCCGAGCGCTGTGGCTACCACCGGTTCTGGGTCGCCGAGCATCACAACATGAGCGGCATCGCCAGCGCCGCCACCGCGCTGGTGATCCAGCATATCGCTGCCGGCACCAGCACGATCCGGGTCGGCGCCGGCGGCATCATGCTGCCCAACCATGCGCCGCTGATCATCGCCGAGCAGTTCGGCACCCTGGCGGCGCTGTACCCCGGCCGCATCGACCTCGGCCTGGGCCGCGCGCCCGGCACCGACCAGCGCACCGCCCGCGCCCTGCGGCGCAACATGGGCGACAGCGGCGAGTCCTTCCCGCAGGACGTGCTCGAACTGCAGTCGTATTTCCGGCCGGTGCAACCGGGCCAGGCGGTGCGCGCCGTGCCCGGCGCCGGCCTGGAGGTGCCGCTCTGGCTGCTGGGCTCCAGCCTGTTCAGCGCCCAGCTGGCGGCCGAACTGGGCCTGCCGTTCGCCTTCGCATCCCATTTCGCCCCGGCCTACATGCAGTCGGCGATCGACATCTACCGCAGCCGCTTCAAGCCCTCGGCCCAGTTGCAGAAGCCGTATGTCGCAGTGGGCGTGAACCTGTTCGCCGCCGACGACGATGCCACCGCGCGTCGCCTGTTCACCTCGCTGCAGCAGCAGTTCCTGAACCTGGTGCGCGGCGTGCCGGGGCAGCTCAGCCCGCCAGTCGACAGCATGGACGGCCTCTGGTCGCCGGACGAGAAAAGCCATATCGACCGCTCGCTGTCCTGCGCGGCGGTGGGCTCGCCGCAAACCGTGGCGGCGCAACTGCGCGCCATCGAGGAGAGCACCGGCGCCGACGAGCTGATGCTGACCGCCTTGATGTACGACCATGCGGCCCGCCTGCATTCCTTCGAGATTGCCTCCCGGCTACGGACGGCATGATGCAATGCGGCGTGATCGGTTAGTATTGACGGTTTCGCCGAATTCCCGTTAATCACTCAGTCAAGCGCCATGCAACTCCAACCAGATACCAGCGCGGCCAGCAACACGCCCGAAACGCTGGAATACGTCACTTCCTGCGAACTGCCGATGCCGTGGGCCACTTTCACGCTGCATGCATTCGTCGAGTCGAAATCCGGCAAGGAGCATCTGGCGCTGACCCTGGGCGACGTGGCCGACGGCAAGCCTGTGCTGGGCCGCATCCATTCCGAATGCCTGACCGGCGACGCATTGTTCTCGCAGCGCTGCGACTGCGGCGCCCAGCTCGAGAGCGCGCTGCGCAGCATTGCCGCCGAAGGCCGTGGGGTGGTGCTCTACATGCGCCAGGAAGGGCGCGGCATCGGCCTGATCAACAAGGTCCGCGCCTACCGCCTGCAGGACGCCGGCGCCGACACCGTCGAAGCCAACCATGAACTGGGCTTCCAGGCCGACCAGCGCAGCTATACCCATTGCAAGCCGATGCTGGAAAAGCTGGGCATCGTCAGCCTGCGCCTGATGACCAACAACCCGCGCAAGATCGACGCTGTCACCCAATACGGCGTGGCGGTGGCGGAAAGGGTGTCGCTGATCGTCAACCGCAACCCGTTCAACCGGCGCTACCTGCAGACCAAGGCCTCCAAGCTCGGCCACCTGATCCCCGACGAGGATGTCTGAGCGCATGAACGCCCTGAAGCATGAACTGTCCATGACGGTGCTGATGACGCCCGACATGGCCAATTTTTCCGGCAACGTGCATGGCGGCGCAATCCTGAAGTATCTCGACAGCGTGGCCTATGCCTGCGCCAGCCGCTATTCAGGCAGCTACGTGGTCACCTTGTCGGTGGACCGGGTGGTGTTCCGCCAGCCCATCCACGTCGGCGAACTGGTGACCTTCCTGGCCTCGGTGAACTACACTGGCAGCACCTCGATGGAAATCGGCATCAAGGTGGTGACCGAGAACATCCAGAAAGGGCTGGTGCGGCATACCAACAGCTGCTATTTCACGATGGTGGCGGTGGATGAAGACCGCAATCCGGTCAAGGTGCCGCCGCTGCAGGCCGACACCGAGGAGCAGAAACGGCGCTTCGTCGAAGCCGAGAAGCGCCGGGAATACCGCAAGTCGCAGGGAAATTGATCCCACGGCGCAGCGTTGCTCAGGTCACCGCGCGCACCAGCTGCAGCGACGGGGACACCAGTTCCTGCAGCCGGTCGGTGCGGTTGCGCTCGATCGCTTCCAGCACCAGCTCATTGATGCCGCCCACCACCGCCATCGCCATGTCAGGCTGCAGCGGCGGCTTGTTGCGGCGCGCCCGCGCCGGCACATTGATCACCTGCAGCATGAAGTCGGCCAGCGCCTGATTGACCCGGCGCCGCGCCGCCAGTCCTTCCTCTCCCAGCCCCAGTATCTCGATGAACAGCGTGCGCAGCAGCACCGGGTTCTGCCCCAGGCAGCTGAAGTAGGCTGAAATCGCGCGCTCGACCTGGGTTTCCCAGTCATGCGCCGGATCGATGGCGGTGCGCAGCACGTCCAGCGCATTGCTGCTGGCCGCCGAATACAGCGCGATCAGGCACTGTGCCTTGGTCTTGAAATGCTCGTAGAACGTGCGGCGCGACACGCCTGCGGCAGCCACGATGTCGGCGATGGTGGTGTCGGCATAACCCTTTTCCGCGACCGCCTGCCCCATGCCTTCCAGCAAACGCCTGCGATGGTTGTTGGCTTCCTCCGCGATGACTGGTTTTTCTTGTTTCATAAGCTGGTCCATGCTGCTGGTACTTGACAGTACCAATGTTTGAGAACATCATTGCCGGCACATTACGCATCGGCAGACAAAGCCGTTATTGCATCCCTTTTCAACTGAATCTGCCATGACCGATCTCGTTGTCCGCCGACTTCTCATCGACCTGGAAGCGCCGTTCGCCCGCCACTGGTGCGGCGGCGACGCCTTCCGCACGGCCTTCTTCAATGCGCTGTCCATGAGCTTTCCCATCGGTGAACAGTTCTTCATCGATTCCGTGCGCAACGGCTACAAGGCGCTGCCTGCCGCAGAGCAGCCGAAGTATAAGGCGGAAGTGCAGGGATTCGTAGGCCAGGAAGCAACCCATCGTCGCATTCATTCCCTGTTCAATGCGCACCTGGAGCAGCAAGGCCTGGTCAATGCATGGGGGCCGCGCGCCCAGCGCCGCCTGAAGCTGATGGAAGGCGTGCATCCTCTGCACTGGCTGGCCATTACGGCGGCCAATGAGCATTTCACCGCGATCTTTGCCGAGTGGATGTTGAAGAACGGCGATCTGCTGGACGACGCCGAGCCGCGCCTGAAGACCATGTGGCTGTGGCACAGCGCCGAAGAGTCGGAGCACAAGAGCACCGCCTTCGACCTGTATCAGGCGCTAGGCGGCAACCACGAATGGCGCATCCGCTGGTTCCGCCGCATCACCTTCATTTTCCTTGGCGACACCTTGCGCCAGACCATCAACAATCTGCGCCGGGACGGCACGCTGTGGAAGTGGGGCACCTGGAAGAGCGGCATCGGTTATCTGTTCGGCCGTCGCGGCCTGCTGCGCGAAAGCTACGCTCCATGGCGCGACTATCTGCGCCGCGATTTCCATCCCAGCCAGCAGGAAAGCGATCTGTCGCGCCGCTGGCTGGCTGACAACGCCAGCGCCTATACCGCCGTCGGCGCTTGATAGCGGCGCCGGATCAAGCTTGCTGCCCGCGGCAGCAAGGCACGCCGGCCGGCCCCTGTAAAATGGTCCGCTCGTTACGGAGCGAGCGCTGACAGAATGGAAATTGCGATAGTACTGGGCCTGGTCCTTCTCAACGGACTGTTTGCCATGTCCGAAATCGCCTTGATGACTGCCCGCAAGGCACGGCTGCAAAAGCTGTCGGAGGCTGGCGACAACGGCGCCCAGGCTGCGATCCAGTTGGGAGACGACCCCAACAAGTTTCTGTCCACGATACAGATCGGTATCACCTCGATCAGCATCCTGAACGGCATCGTCGGCGAAGCGACCCTGGCCGGGCCGGTGCGCATGTGGCTGCAGGCACAGGGCATGGAAATGCCCTACGCCGGTTATGTCGCCACTGGCCTGGTCGTGGTCATGATCACCTATTTCTCCATCGTTCTGGGCGAACTCGTGCCCAAGCGGCTGGGCCAGATTTCGCCCGAACCCATCGCCCGCCGCGTTTCCCGCCCGATGAGCTGGCTCGCAGCCGCCGCCAAGCCTTTCGTGCGGCTGCTTTCTGTCTCTACCGAGGGCGCGTTGCGACTGATGGGCGTGCGCGACGCCGGCCGCCAGGCAATGACCGAGGAGGAACTGCATCTGATGCTCGATGAAGGCACCCAGTCCGGCATCATCGAGCGCCAGGAACACCAGATGGTGCGCAACATCTTCCGTCTCGATGACCGCCAGGTGTCTTCCTTCATGATTCCGCGCAGCGATGTCGAATACTTCGACATCAACCGCAGCCTGGAAGAAAACCTGCAGCGTTTCGGGCAAAGCAGCCATAGCCGCTTCCCCGTGCTGCGCGGCGGCTGGGACGACATCGTCGGCGTTGCCTGCGCCCGTGAAATGCTGGCCCAGACGCTGCGCGGCCAGCAGCCCAGCCTGCTCGACAACCTGCAGCCGCCGGTCTATGTGCCTGAAATACTCACGGGGCTGGACCTGCTGGAACAGTTCCGGAACTCGGCCGTGCAATTTGCGTTCGTGGTGGACGAGTACGGCGAGGTGCAGGGCATCATCACGCCGCAGGACATCATGGAAGTCATTGCCGGCGAATTCAAGACCCAGCATGCCGAAGACGCCTGGGCGGTGCAGCGCGAAGACGGCTCGTGGCTGCTCGACGGCCTGATTCCCATCCCCGAATTGAAAGACCTGCTCGACCTGAGCCGTGTGCCCGAGGAAGGGCGCAGTCATTACCACACCCTGAGCGGCATGGTCATGCAGTTGCTGGGCAAGCTGCCCCAGACCGGCGATTACTGCGACTGGGAAGGCTGGCGCTTCGAAATTGTCGACCTTGATGGCATGCGCATCG
>Ga0308161_1003417_pt1 | contig 15506 bp, 12 predicted proteins | sample PhyFR2_FD_201034 | JGI IMG/M metagenome (GOLD analysis project Ga0308161, IMG submission 201034) | Phyllosphere microbial communities from UC Gill Tract Community Farm, Albany, California, United States - DLSLF.R2 | ecosystem: Host-associated > Plants > Phyllosphere > Unclassified | place: USA...
CGCTCAAGGCCGGCTATACAAGCGGCACATGGGTGAGCTTTCGCGCGCAACACTAACCGAGAAAATCGACAGCTTCTTCGGCTCTCGCTGAACACTGGGATACCGCTGTTTTATGTCAGCTCTGATATTCGGGATGATGACATGGCCAGGCTGCCGCCGTTACTGCATGAGCAGATCAACACGCTTGGCCAGTATTCCTGCTCTGTGTTGGAAGCAGCAGCCAAGGGCAAGCTGCGGCCACCACATAATCAGCAAGCAACGAGAAAGTCAGGAGCCCTTAACCTGGTTTGCGGTTCCACTGCACCTCGCCCCCTCATTGGGTCTTAGCGCCCGATTTTTTCCGTTTTCCCTCTCCATCCCTGTATGTTCTGCACCGTTCTCATGACAGCAGCAATCCGCGATTTTGCCTCTGGCTTGCGGCCGGCATCGACTTCGAGACAAGTTAGGCTGGCCTCGAATGGCGTTCAGACACTGTCCCTTATGGAGAGCCGGAATCCGATCCACGGTCTTTGATAATCTCCTATTATCAAAGACCGTAAAAAGCGCCGTCAGAATTTCCTATTTGCAGCGTCGTTATGCTAATTTATAACGGTAAGAACGTCCTGCAAAGCCTTCTAGACCTATGAGCTAACAGTTCGATGTGGCTGCCGCAATCTGCGCCGGAAGCGCGACCAGTGGCACTGCCCTAAGATTAATGAACGGAGTTGCCTGCGCCGTTTGATACGCGGCGTATTGGTTCGCTTGCTGGAACCGAGGCGGTCTAGGAACACGTGCAGGCCACGCTCGACTGTCAGTGGTGGCTTATAGACTCACTATCCGCCGAGGCCACTATGGTCGAGGCAGTGTCTCTATATCGTCGGCGGAATTCTTAGCGACGCGGGACTTTGATACCGGCGACGTTGCGAACAACGAGCATCGGGTTTCTCGGTGCCGCCCAGTGGTCGGCGCACGCCACGCGGCGTCGAATCATTGCGATCTAGTTGCCTTTTATTAATTGTCTGCTTAGACTCGTATGGCGTGGTGGTAATTGCGTTTGAGAAGGTAAACACTCGAAGGACTGTCGAGATGATATTTGGAGAAATCAACGGCGCGATCACGTTACTCGGGCGCGTCGGCGGGACGCTTGCCAACATGTTGAAGAGGCGGAAGGCGAGGCCGGTGACATCCGTTGCCCATCGGTTCGTAGATTTGTTCGAGGCCCACGGGGTGCGCCGTAACCAGATACCTCGGGTCCTCGGACATGGCCTTACGCTCAGCGATGTCGTGGACGAAGCGTCGCTACTGCCGAAACTCACCGAACCCGTTCTCGACGCTGCGTGTTCCCTCTTCGGAGTGAGGCGTGAATGGCTCGACGGGGCAGGGGAGGATCCCTACGTCCGTCATGATTTCTACCAGTACCCTGGGGACTTCCAGCGCTTTATCGAGGAGCTGAAAGCCGCGCGCCCGGATGCTGAACTGACCGGCTACTTGGTCGTACCCGAGGAGGCAGCCCCACATGATCAGGCGCATCTGATTCTGGGCCAGGCAATCGCATGCTTAGGAGACGCGACTGTTTATCGCTATTACGTATGCGACACTTGGATCTACGATTATTGGAAGTCCCGCGCCTATCTGACCGCGTGCGTCGCAATTGCCTGGAAGAACGATGTGTATGTCACCGGAAGATACGCGAACAGGCGTGACCTTTCTATGCTGGTCGCGAGTGGAAGCCTGCCAGGTCTCGTCCTCGACCGGCTGGCGTCGGGCGGGCGGCGCTGGTACGCGGAGGACCTCGCCCTGCGCCCGGACCGGTACCTGCAAGGCGTGGATGCCGAAACCGATAGGTTCGGCATGACCTCCGCGCTCCGGCTGTGGCTGGACCTGGACAGCGAAGGATGGATGGACATCGGCATTCAGAAATTAGTTCGGCCTGCGTTCGAAGCCGAGTTGGCGTCATACCTTATGACTGAATAGCCTCGCGCAGGAAATGTGGCCGTGAGAATAGCTGACATGTATCGCCTCCGAAGGCTTGTAACCGCACTATGACGGGTACCGAAATATATGGACTCCAATCCGTACGGCTTTTCTATGAGCCAACTATTGAAAGATTGAAAACGAATGTGGCATTCGCGCAAATATTGGGACTACTACAGAGATGACTTCGATTGGCCAAATAACTATCTGCCACCAAATTTAGATAAGACTCGAAAAATTTATTTTGATCTTGGGCTCACAGCGGTCGAGGCCGAAGCTTTGATATCATCGGGGTACGTGAATATTCAAGGCGACATGATTGTCGATCGTTATTATGGAGGCGCATTAGCGAGTTCGGATTTTGCCACACGGATACGCAAAGATGATTTTTCAGAATGGTATCGGATGGCAAAGCTTAGTGAGACATCCTGCAGACCTGGCTTCTTGACCACCGCGACGTCATTTGACGACTTAAAGATGAAAGTCAACGAAATTCAAGAGTCGTTTGGGCAAAAACTATTGTTCCGTGGGCAAACTGCTCATCATGAGACTACTCGTTTAATCAAGAATCCCTACTTGCTTATCGAGGGTCTTGGTGAAACTTCTCTTATTCCGTCTATTTGGCGCAATCTCCTAAAGAATCGGCCGCAGTCGTTCCATCATTTTTATGGTTTCAGCTTACCTCAGTGGTCTGAGATCATCCTCTCACAATTTAATATGCAGGAGGTAGATCGACGCGTAGCTGATCTCAGAAATCGGGGCGAGTGGATATATTCACCTCAAGATATGGAGGACTCCGATGACCCCTTGGTGAGTCTCTTTGGGCGCGTTCGATTGGATTTGATGATGGGCCAGGATCACAATCTGGCTGACTTGCTCAATACTCTACTGCAGCACTATGGACTACTTTCGCCATATCTGGACTTAAGCAGTGACTTGCGCGTAGCAATGTTTTTTTCGAGTCATCGTTTCATTCCAAATCGCAACGATACCCATTATCAATTTGTTGGGAGTAATGGATCGAAGTCTATACTTTACTTATTTAAACATAAGCAGGATGAAATGGCGGAGTACGCGCACGACCGAGTCCTTCATGACCTCCAACCACTTCGTCCGAAGAGACAGTCGTGCGTAGTCTGCCGCTCCAGTCCGTACGCGATTAATCTTGCAAGTTTATATCTCGTTGGTGCGATCCGCATAGATTTCGAACTGCCCGAGTCCGAGCGTTTGTCGACGCAGGAGATTTTCCCAGATGTACATGAAGACAACTTCCTCGCGGCGCTTCTGAAGAATTGCGAGTATCCAGAAAGAGTGACCGAGTTCCAGCATCGATAGCCAGTTCAACGCCACCGTAGTGAGCGCGGTCTGCGCCGCGACCAGGTTGCCGGCAAGGCGGGTTACCTGCACGTCGACGCCGGCATACAAGACGGTGGCCAAGCGTTCTCGCCAGAAGCGGTATCCGGATCGCCGCGCCGCCAGCAGCATGATGCGTGAACTCCGGGCGCTCGCCCACCGCGTTAAGGACGGTGGGAGCGAACAAGCACAGCCAGCCGTAGGGCGTCGGCCTAGTCGACGTCAGAAACGCAACCCAGTTTGCGTTGCAGTCTCTCATTTGTGTTGAGGAATTGCTCTGATCATCAAGGAATTGCAATTGTTGTTGATTGGTTTAACTCTGTGTGATTTGCGATTTGATGTCCTCGACCAGAGTGCCTATGTCTACACCGCTTGCAGTCGCTGCACACGACAAAAGGTCAGTGATATCTGCTTTTTGAATGTATATTTGACGAATCGTCTGAATAAGAGCTGGCCCCGAAAACGCCGTGTTTCTCAACGGCGGATTGCTCAGCAATACTTTTTCCCATTTCTTGGCGAAGCCTGCCGCAAGGATGTCATCAAAATTTCTGTTCCTTAGCATTCCATAAGCACCACGAAGGAAAAACGTCCGAGCCAGAATGGCTTGGCAAACCGTTATGGCCTGCGGGTGAAGCACCGAGGATGAGTGTAAAATTGCCGCACATATCGCCCGAGTAACCGGAGGACCGTTGTTTGTCATTTGCTCGTGAGCAAATTGCAACGTTTCATTGCTTGCGGACTGAAGTGTGTTGTAAATGGATAATGCGCTCGAGCATTTGCTCATGCTAATGGCCTCTTCGAGCGTTGCCTGGAAGTCGTCAATCTTTATGTCCCATTTGACGATGGCGACAATGTAATATCCAACCCGCACTAAATCCCAGTCTTTTTGTATTCCGGCAAAAGGTGAGTTTTGACGTGATATCTCCATCGCGTCGATGAGTATTTCGATGTGTTCTATGTAGTCTCTTGAAATTCCATACTCCAGGTCGAGACCAATTAAGTTCAGTGCCGCCATTATCCGCAATGTCTGGTCGGATGAGGCTAAGTGAACTCTAATTTTTTGATACAGTTCTTCGTTCCAGTCACCTAGCTCGATTAGGCCGGACAGAATCTCCACCTCAAGAGCACCATGCCGCATTGCTTGGCGTTCGTCTACCTGTTTCAACTTCAGAGCTGGGGCGCTTATAAAGCCTGACTCAATATCAATGGATTCGCCCGGCCCGCCATATGCTCGAGGCATGCCGCGAATTTTCGACGTAATTACTGTTAAGCTTCTAAGGACAGCTTGCCAATGAGCAGCCTCGACCTGCTCTTCAATCGGCGGTAACTGCCCGAAACATTGCAACATGAGCTTTAACGCTTCGTGCTTGTCGCCAGCGTGTGCACTAGCCAATGCTGCTTCCGCCATATAAGTGGACCTCAGCAATGGAAACGATTTCGCCATTTGCGACTCAGCGCCATCTTTAAAAATCTGTGCGGCTAGATTATAGTTTTCTGTACCGACTGCTGCTAGCGCAGCTCTCCGATAAGTATAGGGGTCAGACAAATTGGCTGAGCCAAAGCTGCGTTCAATGTCTCTCCAGGTCGCGAGCGTCTCTGTGTGAGACTTCGCGTGGCAGTGGCAACTTAACAATTGCTCAGCTAATTCAATCCTGTCGCTGAACTGAGTTTGGGCGAGCTCCAAAATAGCTATTCCCGACTTGGCGTTGCTTAAATACTCCGTCTGAATGATGGAAATCGCGCGAGCGAACTCCGTGCCTAGTTGCGGAAGATTTTTGATGGTGCATGTGGAAAATCCTGTTTCAAGTGCTGAAATCCATGTTTCCCAATCCACTTTATTGGAGTCGTTATTTGCCCATGCGGTATGAATAAATGACCCGCTCAGTCTGACGAGTCGCCAACTGACCATCGCATCGAACTCGAGAAGTAGGTCTTTCTCGGGGTATTGCAGTAGCCAATCTATGAGTTCTAACAAACTCGGAATGTCATAGATGAAATTTCGTTTGATGGCGACGTAAGACTGGAATGTTGACCGTTGTTTGGGTATTTCGTCTTCGAACGATGAATCTAGTAGTTGATTAAAAGTTCTGTTGAGTTCTTCTACGTTCTCATTTTTAAAATTCCTGGCAGACAAGGCGCATTCAATTACTCGCTGCGGGGAGATTTTGGCGCCCGATAGCAACACAACGTAATTTAGCATTTGCATCAAGTCGTCTTTTGTATCATCAGGGCAGCGACTAATCTCGTAGAGCCATCCTTTAATGATTGGATTGACGTCTTCAGTTTTCTCGGTGTCCGCCACTTGGAATTGAAGATGCCGTAACGCTATCGCTGTGATTGGGGATGAGGGGAAGACGCTATCATTTCCGGCTGCAAGCGCTAGTACCCACGACAGGTGCTTAAGGGCCTGTGTTTGTATCTCCCGGTCTTCTAGTCCTGTAATATTCAAGCATGAAACAGCGAGACGTTCGGGGTCGCCAGCAATGTAGGAATGGAAAACAAGGGCCGCGCCGTCTGAAGGAGCTAATCTGCTTTTCACGATAGCATCGAAAATATGCTTGTGTGCTTTTCGAAATTTTTCATCGCTCCAGGTTTGCCCACGCGTTGCTTTCAATATTGGAGTGACACGATATCGATTGGTTGATATTGCTTCAAGCCACCTACCTTCAAGCCTAGAAATAAGGTCGCCGGGGGTGTCGGTAGTGTCCAATTCCTCTGCCAAGTCGAGGAGCATTTTTTTAGTTGGGCTAACCGAGAATTCTGCCGCTGTGTAAACGAATATTGCTTCATTATCATTATGGCGCTCACGGAAAGTAGAACGAGCAATTTCTTGAGCACTTAAGAGAGCCGAAGAGGGAGAGCTCAGGCTTTCCATGAATGATGCCTGCCAGTCAGCGTCTGCGAGCTCTTTAATCCTAACTTGAACCAATCTTGGGTGTCCAAACGTCTGTGCCCGTATAACTTTCCCCCAGGCCCCAGCAAGGTTCGTGTCAACACAGCCGTACTGCATACAATGCGAGGATATCTCATCTTCATCCATTGCAGTCACGTCAAATTTATATACGCTCCACGCCTCGATTGCTTCCTTTTCAAGTGCGACAGTTGTTCCTTTTGATGTGATTAAAACTGATTTTTCTGATAATTTTGCTTTTAGTAGAAATCGACGCAAAGCGCTACTGTAAACGCTGCGGAATGCACTGTCCGTGTTCATATCATCGAGTACGATGAGATTGGGGCAGACAGGCGTATCAATGCTTTGATAGAGAAGCGTTAAGATTTCGCGAATTTGAGTGGCTGGACGTTCGGCTAGCTCTACCCACCAAGCTTCTGGGCTTATCTGACGGGCTGCGAGAATAGCTAAAGTGGTCTTTCCTTTAAAGACGGAGCCTGTAAGTAGAACGGGCGCCCGAACAAGCAATTGAGCACAAATTTGTTCGGTAAGTTCCTTGCGCTCCAGTAGCGGATATGGTGTTGGAGGGAGTTCGGCTACTAATAAAGTCAGCGCAGAGATACTCTGCTCAGCGGCCAAGTAAGAAGCTGCGGCCATGATGCCGCCGACAGAACTAACAGGAAGGGAAAAGTTTACCTGTGTCGTATTTTCTAACTGCGTGTCTAATGCTTCGTAGGTCAAACATCGGTCTGATAAGCTATTTTTGCAGATCCGTTCCCAGCAATAAGCAAACAGCTGGTTGATGACTTGCTCAAGCGTCGCTCGAGGCAATGGGGTTGACCTGCGGAAGCGTTTATTTAAACTGTCGAGCGCTACTTCTTTTATGGTATCGTAAGCTTTATGTCCTGCCACCCAACTAAATCTCGAGAACAATCGAGTTTGCAGTTCCTGGGCGCTGGCGTTTTGAAGGAACGCAAGAAGAGCGCCGTCCGGTTTAAGATTATTTAATAGATAACCTCTAACAGTATCGGCGGCGCGTGCGTCGTACATTGCGCGTGACCAAGTTGCAATTCCTGTCTCGTCACCAAACGGCGCTCCGGACTCCTGCGCTACGCTTGATGTTGTTAGGTATTGAAAGTGGACCTCGCGCCTCGGATGTTCCTGTTCGTGCAGTTTCCAGAAATTCTTTATCGCGTCACGGGCGTACTTCGTATTCAATGAGATTGTCGAAGCTGTATGACGAATTTGTATCGTATCTGCTCGGTCCGGATGAATACGGTCCAGGTCTTCTGCCCCCTCGAGAAATAATACGACGCCAGGTGAAATTCTTAGCCATTGCTCTAGGGTTATCCATACTTGGTAGGCGTAGCCTGTCAGCGTCGCAGTCGCTACACGGCTTGGGTCAAACGGAAGGGGGCGAATATTGTCAGACACGATACCTCTAATACAGGATTGATTTTTTTGTTGACGTTAATCTCAGCGCAGGTCGTGTCGAGTTATCTTCGAGGCGTTTCTTTGCGCCGATGGAACTCTCGCTTTACAGACGACATATCGATACATTGACATGCTCTCGGGCATCTTACCATCTACGGATACATTTTTAGAAACTCGGACTGTAATAACGTAAGGAAACCGACGCTTTTTTTTGCTCGTTGAATACAAGGTCGGCTCCTGTACAGTTCGTCAGGCTCTAAGCTGCGCTTTCTTTCCTGAGGGCTACTGTTCGTAACAAACTTTGCATTGCGGCATCTAAACCGCGCGCCTTGGCGTCTAGCTGAGTTGGCGGAAACAACGTCTCGAAGCCGGGCGCGCGACTAAAGGCTTGGGTTATTCGGATAAAGACGTCCAGCGAGTCGCACTCGCCGAGTTCGAAGCGCTTGTAGGTTCGGAGAGGCACCCCGGCCTTCGCGGCAAAGTCCCGCTGTGATTGGCGAAGCTTCGCGCGTTCGGCGCGGAGGCGAGTGCACAGGAGTTCGAATACATCACCACTAGACAGCGTATTGGCTTGGCCAAAGTCAGGGATTGGCATGTTATACGGTGCCAAGACTGGCACCAAAATTGTGGATAACCTGCAATTTACCTTAATTGCAGAGTATGATGTTACTGTTCGTTACGACAGCGTGACGCGAGGAACCCATCTCTGCGAGGCTATCCATTGGCAACTAAACAACAATTTCTTGATTTGCTCTATGAGATTGAGCCGAGCAAGTCGACGACTGACGCGTGCTCTGCGGCACATAATAAAGTCCGGTCTATTTTGCGGTGTGATGAAGAGTTCGGCGACTTCCATGTCAACACGTTTTTGTCGGGCTCGTACAAGCGGGACACCGCCATCCGGCCACGTCGCATCGACGGCGTTCTGCAACGGCCTGACGTGGATGTCATCGTGATAACCAATCATACGGTCGATGATGACCCAGCGGAAGTCATCAATTCGCTGCATGATGCTTTGAAGCGTGCGGGCTACACTAAGTTGAAGGTCAACCGTCGTTCCGTGAACATCTGCATGGCCACCGTGGAGATGGACATTGTGCCTATCATCGCGACCGGGGACGATACCTATAAGATTCCAGACAATGACCTCGGCATGTGGCTGGACACTAATCCGCCAGCCCACACGACCTGGTGCACCGAAGTCAACCAGAAGGCGGACGGGTGTTTTAAACCGTTGGTGAAACTCTTAAAGTGGTGGAAGCGCGAGAACTTCCCGGACCTGAGGCGTCCCAAGGGGTTCATCTTGGAGACTTTGGTCGCCACGCACATGTCGTATACCGAGACAAGCTACGAAGAGCTTTTCCTGAAGTTGCTGAAGGAAATCAAGTCCACGTATGCCTTTCACGTCTTGGTAGGTGCCGTCCCATCCATTGAGGACCCAGGCGTGCCGGGGAATAATGTGTTCTCGGCTGTAAAGTTCGACGAGTTCAAGACCTTTTACGATTACGCCTGTAAGCACATTGCACTGATTGAAGATGCTCAGCAGGAGCAAGACGAAGCGGAAGCCCTGAAAAAGTGGAGAAAGGTCTTCGGTTCCTGCTTTCCCGTGAGCGGCGCGAGTCGTGCAACCAGTAATTCGCTGCTTCGGGAAGCCGCGAAGGTCGCTCCGGTGGTTCTGACCTTCCCGACTAAAGCGATTGCAGTTCCGAACAAGCCTAAGGGGTTCGCGTAATGTTCCTAATGCTTGAGCAAGCCCAACGAATGCTGGAGGAGAAAGCACAGCTTGACTTGCTCAGCACCACGGCCAAGTGGCTTGTTTCACATCACTGGACATTGACAGACGGTTCGGTGCGGGACGTCTGTGTAGATGCTGAGTTGACCATTCACGGTGTCGTTCGCCATGTGCGTCTGGTTTACCCTCAGCTTTTCCCGGAGACCCCTGCATTCGTACTTCCCCAAGGTACCGAGGAACGATGGAGCCAGCACCAGTATGGCCGAATAGGGGCGCTCTGTTTGGAGTATGGACCGGACAACTGGAGTCCTACGGTGACCGGCGCGGAGCTCCTGGAAAGTTGCGCCAGGCTACTGCTATCTGAAGCAAACCTTGGCGAAGAGGAAGCCGTGCCTTCACGGCATAGCCTGACGTTGGGCCAGCAGCTGCGCGGAACGTACCACAGATTCCTTACGACCAAAGGTTTTTCTGACCTGCTGGACAGCTTGGGCACTGGCTGCATCACCAAAATTACCGTCGCCATCAACCTGCTCGACCTAGTTATGGTCGCCTTTTGTACTGCTGGCGGCGTCAGCAATCTCGTTGAACACGACGCGCTTCCCAAGGCGTTGTCAGACCCTAAGCGCTATGGAAGTTGGGTCCGCTCCGGGTTTCTGATTGTGGATGAAGAGGTGCGCTTACCTAGGAACGCGACTTTTGAAGAGCTTAAAGCGGTACTTCAAGAGCGGTCGCTCTGGCCTTTTGAGGACTCGTTCGATGAATACAAATTCATCGTGGTCATGGGCGCAAACCGCGTACTTCGCGTATTCGATATTTTTCAAGCAAACGGGAAGGAGCCGACATCCGACGAATTCGAGGTGGTCGAAGCCGCCGAAAATGATGGTTCCCGCTTGCCTTTGGCGTACGGCGACCTGTCAAAGAAGATGGTTGCGATTGTTGGCTTAGGCTCGGTCGGAAGTAAAATCGCCGTATCCTTGGCGCGGTCGGGGCTTGGTAAATTCATCTTGGTTGACGAAGATATCCTCTTGCCCGGGAATCTCGTTCGAAATCAGCTCGACTGGATGATGGTAGGATTTTCAAAAGTGAGCGCAGTCGCTGAAGCAATCGCGCGGGTCGCGCCCAACTCTGTCGTAGAGAAGCGGTCGCACCGATTGGCCGGACAAGAGAATTCTGAAGTAATCGCGACCACGCTCAACAAGATACGCGCTGCCGACTTGGTAATCGATGCTACCGCGAATCCCGATGTCTTTGTTAGCTTGGCTGCTGTTTGCAAGCGTTCCCAAAAAGCTTTCGTTTGGGGCGAGTTGTTCGCAGGAGGCATTGGCGCTCTGATGTGTAGGAGTATTCCGGGAATTGACGCGAGTCCGCTGTCTGTCCGTGACGGCGTTAATCTTCACTTGGCGACGCTTCCGAAAGCACCCCACATGAGAGCAAGCGGGTACGACGATGCTGAAGATGATGGCCCCCTGATAGCGACTGACGCCGCTGTCACTCAGTTAGCAGCCTCCATGGCAGCATATGCACTTGACGCACTAACACGAAAAATCGACCCAGAATACATCTGCCCTGCTTACTTGATGGGGTATGCTCAGGCGTGGGCATTTGCCGGGCCTTTCGATACTCAACCTATTGCCGTCCTGAATGATGGTTTGGTCGCCGAAGCGCCGGAACTGAGCGAAGAGCAAACTGAAGCACGCGATAATCTTTTCCGAGAAATTCTTGTAAATGCTAAGCTTATTCCTCCCGAGGAGCATAACGACGAAGCTTGAGGAGTCACTCCTGAAAGCAGGAAACTTGGAATGTGGCGGAATTTTGCTGGGCGAGCATGTCGGTGTTAATGAGTTTGCCATTCGTGAAATCACCATCCAAGGCACCGGCACCATAAGCCGCTTTGTGCGCAAAGTGGAGGGAGCAATTGCCGCTCTCGGGAAGTTTTTTAAGCGACACGGGAATGACTACGCGCGCTTCAACTACCTGGGCGAGTGGCATTCGCATCCGCTATTTGAGCCGAGGCCGAGTAGCGTCGACCATAATTCCATGGTAGAGCTAGTGACAAATCTGGAGGTCGGCGCAAATTTTGCGGTGCTGGTAATAGTGAAATTGAACGAACGGAGCCAGTTGATAGGCTCAGCTCATGTATATTTGCCCGACCGTAGGGTCTTTGAAGCAACTTTAGATATTCAACGATGAGTACACTTTATGCCCGCACAGCCACGGGCGGTGCGGTTGCTCGCACCGGCTTTGGCTATCAGGACACTTATGCTCTGTTGCAGTTCCCGAACTGCTTAGCACGCGACTCGTTCAACGGGGTGGTTAGTGAGCTGTTAGGGGATGTCGAGTTCACTTACTTTTCCACGAACGGGCTATTTCACCTGTGCATTGAGGCGAAGAATAACACCCTTAGCCAACCGAGTTTTTGGAAAGAAATCGAAGAATTCGAGAAGCTCCATGCAGCGTCACCGAAAACCTATGTTCGGTTCCGCTATGTTTCCCCTGGTACACCAGATGCGTTAGCGCCAATGCGTAGCAAGCTAGAGCGCCTTCGGGGCGTAGCTGGCATTTACGATATGGCGAATCCCGTTAAGGCTTCGGGAAGGGCCGATATAGTTCAGTGGATTCTGGACAATACGAACCAGTCGCGTTCACGTGCCGAATTCGTAGTTGACCATGTCGAGTTCGAAGACTTTGACGAGAATGCGGCCGAACAGCGTTTCAACGCAGTGTTTGCGGAAGCCTTGCCTTCACTGGAGGACGTTCCTTCGAGCCGTCTTCGTAAGATTCTTGAGAGTTGGAAGCACCTCATCGCAACTTCGGTAAAAGGCCACATCAGCCGCCAGGAGATTGAAGACGCTATGTTGGCCGAGCTAAACGAGAGTGAACAGGCGATTTGGAAAGGAACTCCGTCCGTCCCGTTGCTGACGACCGGCCAGGCAGGAGAGCGCGCGCCCGATACGCTCGATATGGCCATCGACGTACGACCGTTCATTGACAATACCCGTGCTGCCCGGACGACTTCGGATTGGGACGCCTTGCGAACGAGCTGCGAGCAATTAGGAGAGTTCTTGCTGAACTCCCGCCCGCGCCGCCGAGTTAAGCTTGATATCAATCTTAGGATGTCCTCAGCCGTCGTGCTTGGTAACGCCTTTAGGGCCACCAAGGGACATGCATTATGGATACAACAACGTGGTGTGATTTATAAGCTGGACGAATACGAAGAACGAAAGGAGCCGTACTTCCAGGACGAGGTGGAAAGCGGCACTGGTTCAGAAGGAGTCGTGGCAATTCAAATTGGCACCCCGACAAGGTTAGACGTCCAACGTGCCATGGGTGGGATGAGCCTGGCGAATTTGCCTTATTTATTTGTCGAGTCCACCGAAGGAATACCCAATTTGGTCACTCTTAACCGGGCTGTGGTTGAGGCAAAGAGGTCGATAGCTGGTTTTCGGGCAGATAATAATTTATCAAAAATTCACCTTTTTGTAAAAGGACCTTCTTTTTTTGCCATGGCCTTAGGACATCGTTTAAATGCTCTTGGTCCTATTCAGTTGTATGACTGGGCCGATACTACTTATGTGCCGACAGCATTGCTGTAACAGTTTGCTGGGAATTTTCTAAAATAAATAACTGCAACCGCCGCTATGTTTGAATTTGTTGTTACCCAATTTAATGCAATTATCAAGCCACTGCAAGAGTTGGCAAAAGATAAGCGTGAGCTAAAGGATAACGCCTTACGGGCGGTTTCCCATGCTCTGAACGAAACACGCATCTACTATAAAACCTTGGAGCGTGGCGCTGATAGAAACCTAGAGGTCGAAGTCCAGCTTGCCAAATATTGGTCAGCTGCTGCAATACCTTTGCGGCATATCGACCCTGACTTGGCAATGACTTGTGACTTGAAGTGCGACTATTGGATTGCGCCCGACAGCTGGTCGGAGGACGACATAAAGAACAATGGAATCGCTCTGGATACGCTTCATAAGATCTATCGGCGAATGCTTGCCCCATCGGTTTTCGCGCGCCGGCCAGGGGTGAATACCTAAGGCATGCCGATGCTGCTGGCGCTGTTGTTGCAAAAAAGGTGTGCAAAAGTGCCCAGGCTTGAAAAGCTATATACCGACGTGGGTTACCGTGGCAAGTGCGCCCGCGACATCGAGCAGCGACACCACATGCGTGTAGAAGTCGTCCGATGGCCGGGCAATGGTGCAACCTGAACACTATTCGAACCAGCGCGAACATCCGGGCCTACCGCAGGAGTTAAGGCGGGATTCGTGTCTTGCCAAAGCGCGTGGTGCCGTACTCTACGCTAAGATTGGCACTTTTCATAAAAAGGCCATGCCGAATTTTGGGTTGGACCCAGTATCAGTGGTAAATTGGTACGTATTTTGGTTCCAGAAAAATATGGCAGTCGCCGCCGGTCCAGATGAAATCCCCGACTTCCAACCCAGCCTGCTGCGCCATCATGTGGGTCAGCAGCGCGTAGGAGGCGATGTTGAAGGGCACGCCCAGGAAGATGTCGGCGCTGCGCTGATAAAGCTGGCAGGACAGCTTGCCGTCGGCCACGTAGAACTGGAACAGGGCGTGGCAGGGCGGCAGCTTCATGCGCGGCACGTCGGCCACGTTCCAGGCCGAGACGATCATCCGGCGCGAGTCCGGATTGTTCTTGATCTGGTCGAGCACCTGGCTGATCTGGTCGATGTGGCTGCCGTCCGGGGTCCCAGATCGAGACGCCGTTGTCCTTCAGGTAGGCGATGTTGGTGGAACCTGCCAGGAACCAGATCAGTTCATGGATGATCGACTTCAGGTGCACCTTCTTGGTGGTCACCAGCGGGAAGCCGTCCTGCAGGTTGAAGCGCATCTGGTGGCCGAACACGGAGCGCGTGCCGGTGCCAGTGCGGTCGGTTTTGACCGCGCCATGGTCGCGGACATGGCGCATCAGGTCTGAATATTGGCGCATCGGTGAAACTCGTTGAGCGGTTTGATCGTCCGGCATTTTAACCGATGGCAGCGGCGCCAGACAGCTCAGCCGCCAGCAGCGCCGCCACCTCCCGCACCCGCCCGTCCGGCGTGTCGAGCAGGTTGTCGCCCACATACAGCTCGAAATACGAAGTATCCGGCAGCACCCCGTGATTGATGCGATGGAAGATCCACACGCCATGCTCGGCCGCCAGCTTGCGCCGGATCTCCAGCGCGCGCTCGCGACTCACCGGCAGGTGCACGTGCAGCATGTTGGCCTGGGGCGCGGCCGGGTTGAGTTTCAGCACCGGGTGCGCGCGCAGCACTTCATACAAGAACTGGGTGCGCCGGAACAGGGCCGGCATGCTGGCCAGGCGCGCGTCGAACTGCATCGCCGCCGCCACGACGTAGGGCGACTGGTGTACCAGCTTGCCGCCCTGGCGCGCGAACCAGCGCGCGGCGCGCGCGACGAACTCGTGCGACCCCAGCAGCATCGCGCCGCCAAGGCCGCCGATGCCCTTGTACAGCGAGACGTAGACCGAATCGAAGCCGGCCGCGATCTCGGCCAGCGGGCGCCCGTAACCGGCGGCCGCTTCCCACAGGCGTGCGCCGTCCATGTGCAGGTGGATGTTCTGCGCTTTGCAGTGCGCCTTGATGGCCTGCAGTTCGTCCCAGTCGGACAGCTGGCCGCCGATTTCGCGCATCGGGATCTCGAGGCCCACGGCCGACAGGCGGTCGGGGATGCCGGTGATGTCGCTGGCCGTCCAGGGACGGTGACGATCGCCCACCGACAGCGCGTCGAAGTGCTCGAGCAGCTGGTAGTTCGAATTCTCGTGCACGAAGATGTGCGAGGTCGGGTGCAGCGCCACCGGCGCCTTGTCCCGTTCCATCGCAGCCAGGCGCAGGGCGGTCACCTGGGTCATGGTGCCGGAAATGCAGAAGACGGCGGCTTCGAAGCCCAGCAGCGCGGCGAGCTTGCGCTCGAAGTCCTGGATCAGGGCGCCTTCGCCGTAGACGTCGTGGGCGATGCCATTGGCTTCGCACCAGGCGGCCATGGCGGAAAACATCTCGCTTGGGCGACGCGGACGGTGACCGGGGAGGATGGTGGTGCAGCGGGCAAGCAGTTCGGTGTCGCTCAAGGAAGACTCCAGTGGCAAGGCTAAGTGACCGCCACTGTACACCGAACTGCCG
>Ga0308161_1003422_pt1 | contig 15496 bp, 14 predicted proteins | sample PhyFR2_FD_201034 | JGI IMG/M metagenome (GOLD analysis project Ga0308161, IMG submission 201034) | Phyllosphere microbial communities from UC Gill Tract Community Farm, Albany, California, United States - DLSLF.R2 | ecosystem: Host-associated > Plants > Phyllosphere > Unclassified | place: USA...
CGTTGAAAATTGCATCCCCTGAATATGACAATTATGGCTTTGAAAGAATTTTGGATAAAAATGGACAGGTAATTCCAAAAGCCGAATATCTTGATAAAGTTCCTTTAAACAAATTTCTAGTATAATCTGATCATTTAAAAATTAAACAATGAGCAAGGTGAAACCTATGGCTATTTGGCAGCACGATAAAGTGCTGCCTTATATCCTTACGTGTCTTAAAGACAAGATTATTGAGATTACTCCCGTTGAAAAGATTTTCCTTTTCGGGAGCCGGGGCAGATTGCCTTTTGAAAGTTGGAACGAATTGGAAGGCAAAGACTGGGACGTACTGGTTCAGGCAGGCTGCAAGCTCAAGAATGCCCATGTTCTGGTAGATGAGGCTTATCATTTAGATCTTTTGGTGCTGGATGAAAAGCAAGTTAAAGAATTTTGCCGGAATAAAATTACCAAACAACTCTATCCTGTTACTGATCTGGAACCTTTAACAAATTAAAAAAAACATAATGGAAACACTGGAAATTAGGGAAATGATAAGTGAGGACTGGCGAACTGACGATTATATAAAAAAACAGCTGCTTTGTGATAAACTGAAATATGGTAATGATTTCCAAAGGCATTTTATTCTTGATTATAATATTTCCCATTACGATGGTATTGCTGAAGAAAATTACATAAAAGATGAAAAAGGAAATTTTATAAAGATCAAAACGTATCTTAATAAAAATACTGAACTCGTCGACTTATCACAAAAGCAATGTGAAATAAAGTTTGATATTGACCCGTCAAAACAAACAATATCCGGACAGTTGGTTTACTTTTTCTACAGAGATGCAAACACAGAAAAACTTAGAAGAAAAAAAGCTATTATACTGGAGACATTTTCTTATGAAGCATTCAGAAATCTGGTAATGTATGTAGGATATGATGACTTTGAAAACTATCCTGAATATAAAAGGTATTTTACTGATATTTTTAAATATTATTTTCTCAACGCTAGAAGTGCAGAAGAGCTTAAGTTTTTGTACACCAATACGCCTGAGTTTGTTCTTAAAGGCATGGCTCTTGAAAATGAAATCGTTTTTGGACATTTATTAGCCTTAACCAAACTGGATGATACAGGGATCTTCAGCGGATGGAAGGATGGAAGCTCTGCCTTGATCAATGTCTTGAAGACATTTTCCGATCGTCTTTTTTTAGTGGACAAGTTCAGAAAAAGTCCTGAGCTCTGTAACCGGATTTACTTCAATCTGGATGGAGTAAGCGAATTTAGTGGAGAAATGAAATCCAACCGTATCATTTTTGCCACTATTCTCATGCAGTATTGCCTTTTTGCGCCCGATCGCCCGAAAGATGGCGCGCCAACCTTTATGATTGGAGACGGTTTTAAGGTGAATACGGATGTAGTGGAATTGTCTGGAGTAATAATGGGTTTTGGGCAGTCTGATGAAAAAACATTCTTTTTGCAGCAGCAACAGGAATATACATCCGAAGAAGAGGCAGAATACGAAACAGATGATTTTGGAATTACCACTACAGTAAAAAGCCAAAGCAGAATAAAAAACCTAAACGAAGGAAAATACTATTTTCCTTTGGATATGGTATATTTTAAAGAAAAAAATAAAACCGAAGCAGATAATGAAGAAATAGGTTCTGCTGTAATGACAGTTCCGGCAATCTATGTAAAAGCTTTAGCTGATGCCGAAAAATGGGAAGACATCAATGAAACGATAAGAATCGTTGCAGACATGATAGGTATTGTGTTTGGAGTCGGAACCTTGGCACTTTCGGGGAATCCTTATCTGTTATTGGCTGCAGCTGCAGATTTAAGCTTAGCCGTACCGGATCTTACCATACAGACATTTAGAGACGAAATTGCCAAACTTGATGGCGGCGAAGAATTTTTAAGGCAATGGGATCTGATTTATAACGTAGTAGGTGGAGCGGTCGCAGTGCCTCAAGCCGGAGTGGCACTATCACAAATTGTAGTTAGTTTTTATAGAGGATGCTTAAGTTTAATGAAACTACCGCAAACGACAGAAAAGATAAATCGGGGTTTGCGGGCTACGGCAATTTCCGTATTTTTGGATTTAAACAGCGGAGCTTTCCAAAGAAAAGACCTTCGCTTGTTTCAGCCAACACAATGGGTAATCCCAAGCGCAGGGTTCTTTTCAAAAACGGTAGAATGTGATGCATTGGTTCAGAATGGGGCATTCTTTATGGAGCTGGATGCAGCTACTGTATTAGAGCAGATTGAAAAGGGTATAAACCCGGATGTGATTGGAGCAATAAGCCCAAAAAGGAAATTTGCTTTGGTATACAAAGGCGAAATTGTAGCTCAAGGAAACCGATATGACAAAGCCTACCAAGAAACCTTAATGAGACTAAGGCAAGCAAGTTATGATGTGGATAGAGTAAAGAGTATTTTAGAAATAAAATTTTTAGTAAAGAATAAGGAAAAACTAGATCTTTTTCATGGAACGAGTCCGAATGCAGCTATTTCAATAAAGAAAAATGGTATTTTATTATCAATGAACCTTATTGAATTGGATTTTAATACACAAGGTAAGGGAGCATTTTATACCAGTTCTTCTTATAAGGAAACCATAGGCTACAACAAATATAAATTTGGAAAAATTGGAGAACCTTCTGATATTGTACAATTTGATATACCTGAAAAAGAATTATTAAAATTGAATATAAAGGTGTTTGATATCCCAAATGAAGAATGGGCAGATTTTGTTACAAAAGCTAGAACTGGAAACATAGTTCATAATAATGATATTGTCATCGGACCAAAACTTAAAAACCCTTGGGGTGTGAAAAATGGGTTTGAATTGCCCAAAGCACATAAAGAATTTCAGATTGCGATAACAAGTGAAAAAGGTGCCAAAACTCTTACTAAATATTTAAAAAAATAAATTAAAAATTACAAAAAATGAAACCTATCAAGAACAGTCAATTTGTATTTACAGATACTGATGACGGATTAAGAAAAGTTTTTCTGAGAGAAAAATATTTCGAATTTGTATGTTTATTAATTACAGATTATTATGAGAAAGAAATCGTAGAAAATGATTTTTATAAGTATTTTGTGGATTTATTAAATAATTTAGAAGACGATTCTGGAGTTTTTTTTATTGAACATCAAATGCCACCATATTTTGCTCAAGGCATCATACAAAATAGTATTCCTGCCCCGCACTCTTACTATTGGGATGAGAGAATGAAAGAAATTATAGTAAAATTTGATAGAAAATATAATATGAAAGGCTTTATAATTGACTATAGTATTCCCTCGTAAATTATCTATAATTAAGTAAAGTAAATAGCTGTCTAAACATTTAGGCAGCTATTTTAAATATAACCAAGATGTTTACCATTTTTGTCATACAACATTCCTTCTCTGCAAAAAGTAATGAAAGAAGGAGAGCGAGGAATAGTTTTTGGCTACAGAGGGCCTGCAAGAACGGGTCATGTTTTCAATGTGATTAAAAAAGATGATAAGTTATTGTTTATTGATGGACAAAGTGGAACAAGAGCTAACTTAAGAGATGGATTTATTTCCTTTAAATATTTAAAAACAAATTAAATTTAGAAAATATGTTAACAGAAATGGAAATATTAGAAATTGCTAATAAATATATTGAATTGGTTGAGAAAGAATCGAAAATGGAAACGATAATTCTTTATGAAGAAACTATAAAAAAACCTTATGGAAATATTTATTTTTATACCAGTAAAAAATTATATGAAACTGGAGATGATAGATATGCTGTAGCTGGGAATGCTCCTTTTTTAGTAGAGAAAGAGACAGGAAACATTATTGTTTTTGGAACAGCTCGTACGGAAGATTATTATATTAAAGAATATGAAGCAGGAAGATGGCCGTTAAATAACTTGTAATAATAAAATAATGGCAACCTCAAGTTGCCATATTCTTGTATCAAAATAGAAGCGATATTAATTGAAACCGCCTGAAATTAAGCAGGTGGTTTTTTTCTTTTCCAATTTCCGTATTTTTGGATTTAAACAGCGGAGCTTTCCAAAGAAAAGACCTTCGCTTGTTTCAGCCAACGGAATGGGTAATCCCAAGCGCAGGATTCTTTTCAAAAACGGTAGAGTGTGATGCATTGGTTCAGAATGGAGCTTTCTTTATGGAGCTGGATAGATTAAAAAATCATATACTTCAGCTATTGAATAAAAATCATCTCGTAATATACTGTGTTGATATAAACCTGTGTGATCTGTTGATTCTAAGAAAGAAATAATGACCGCTCATTCTGACCATATTTTTGTAAGGATAAAGTTAATACATAAGAAGATATAGGATCTAAAGGATATAGCTTTTTAGCTATTCCATTAATATAATCTTCATTTATATTAAAAACCTGTGATACAGTTAGTAAGTCTACTAATTCTTTGATTGTTTTTTCTTTCTTGCTGGTTGATTGTTTCTCTTCTATATTCTCAGCTGCAAGGAACAATAACTGCTCAACTGGTTCATTAAAAGTAACTTCCTTAAATCTCCCCTTTACTTTTGTCCATTCTTGTCTTTGTGAAAAATCTAAATGGATAGCATAGGTATCAAAATTTTGATGTACAGTTTCGCATCTTTGCACAAACGTACTTGTGCAAGCTAAGTTTTGATTGTGAATATTTTAGATGTATTTTTTCTTTATGAAAGCTACAAAATAGATGATGCTTTTTTACGTTAATAATTTCATTATTTTATCATGCAAAAAACTTTATTTATTTAACTTTCAACTAACAGTAATCAGTAATTTATTTTAGTTGCAGTCTTTCGTGACTATTATTTCTCATTAAAAAAACAAAACTCCCCGCAATCATAAAAAGAATTCCTGCCAAAATGATTGCCAAAGAAGGATTATTTCCTAAAACATTATTGAACACGAATCCGAAAGACAAAGTCTGGATCAGCATCGGGATCACAATCATCATATTAATTACGCCCATGTAAATTCCTCTTTTACTGTGAGGAATGGATCGAGAAACCATAGAATATGGCAATCCCATCATAGAAGCCCATCCGATTCCCAATGCAATCATAGGAAGCAAAATTAAATTTTCATTTTTAATGAAAGGTAACGACATAATGCCTAAACCTGTAATGAACAGACAAAATATGTAGGTATTTTTTGAACCGAATTTTTTAGCAAACGGTACAAGAAGCAAAGCCGAAAGCATCGTCACGATATTGTAAGACCCGTTCATTAATCCGGTCTGTCCTACCGCAACCTCAACCTGATGCAGAATTCCTTTAGCCCAGCTTACATCTGAAGCAGCTACAGAAACTCCTTTTTTAACACTTTCCATCAACGCGTTGGCTTTGGTTTCATCAGCTTCAGAGATTCCGTACAGCGAAGATTTCAGCATCGGTGTGATAAACTGCCAATATACAAAAAGCGCATACCATTGGAAGAGGTACACCAAAGCAAGCTGCCAGAGAACTTTTGGCATTTCTCTGATGGCGACAATAATTTCTATAAAAGGGGTAAAAAAAGTGTTTTTTTCCTTTGCGATTCTTAGTTCTTCAATTTCCTCTTCCGTCGGCGGAATCTCGGGTGTTTTATACACAGACCAGGCTACGGAAGCGATGGAGCAGAACGATCCCAGAAAAAAAGAATAATAAACCCAGACAGGAATTCCTCCGTTTGCTGAATTTCCGCCTAAATATTTCTGAAAAACAAATAAGCAAAGATTGGCAAGGGTAATCCCTGCTCCCACAAATAAACTCTGCATCTGAAAACCAAAAGTCTGCTGATCTTCCGGAAGTTTGTCTCCGATGAAAGCGCGGTAAGGTTCCATTGCAGTGTTGTTTGCGGCATCCAGAATCCATAAAAGGCCGGCTGCCATCCAGATGGTGGAACTGAAAGGAAATAGAAAAAGGGATATACTGCAAAATAATGCGCCTAACAAAAAGAACGATTTTCTGCGCCCCTATTTCGGACTCCAGGTTTTGTCGCTGATGGCTCCGATTAACGGCTGGATCAGCAACCCAGTAATGGGACCCGCCAGATTGAGGATCGGAAGCTGTTCTGCATGAGCCCCCAAAAACGAATAGATGGGATTAACCGCAGTCTGCTGTAGCCCGAAACTGTACTGAATGCCGAAAAATCCGACATTCATATTCCAGATCTGCCAGAAACTCAGGCGCGGAATGATTCTTTTTGCGTTCATAAATCTGTGTTTACAAGTTCATAGTTTTTCCCGAGAATAAGATCTGTATTATTTTTAAAACTGCGGATAATCTGATGCTCAATTTCCAAAACTTTTTCTACAAAATCACTGTGTTCGTCACGGTTGCGTTTCATACGGTTTTCGTGGGTGTCTTTATAATTGCGGTCTATGAAAATTTTAAAGTCAAATTCTTCAATCTCCAGAATATAAGTTCCTTCCACAATAATGACTTCGTATTCGGAAATATTAATTTTTTCACTGCTGATCAGATTCTCGCTGTAATAAACCAAAGGCTTTTTAATCTCCGAAACTCCGGTTTTAAAATTTCTAATATTCTGAGCAAGTTTTTCAAGATCCACTTCTCGAATTCCTACATTTTCAATAGATTTCAAACGATTCTCGTGGTTGGTTTTCGGAGGAAGTTTGAAATAATCGTCCATCTGTAAAACCAGACTTTTTACATTCTGCTGCTCCAGAATTTTTTGAAGGGCAAAAGCAGTTACTGATTTTCCGCTTCCGCTTTCTCCTGCAATCCCGATTGCAATTTTCTGCTTTCCATCCAATGGAAAACTTTTTTTCAATAATGTTATTATTTCTTTGGCTGTAGCCAGATGTTTTTCTTTTAATTCTATAACGTCGCCGACCATTTTTTTACTTTTTAAAATGAAAAATTTGAAAAACTGTCTTTTAATAAGTCATTAAAACATATCCCGATGCAGAAAAGCAAAGCTGTTCTGTTCCCAATGGCAATAACTGATCTGTGGAGTAATATTCTCTGAAATGCTCTCCTTTTTCATTCATCAGTTCTTCATACTGTTTCAGGATTTTTTCAGGAATGTCTTTTACGCCTTTCTGTTTAAGTCCGAGACAAAGCCAGCCTAAAAATATCGGCCACGAACCTCCGTTATGGAAATGATAGGGTTCATTTTTGAAGCTGTAGCTGTAGTTGTTTTCCAGCAGTCGCCAATCGTCATCGCCTGGGAAAATTACGGGATAAAAAGCCGGAAGCATCCAATGTCTGAATTCTTCTTTTACTCCATTTAAAAATTCGGAAAAAGCTTTTAGATCCAGGTCAAAATCCAGTAAGAGAGCGAGTGCATTTCCCGCAAGATCAAAACGTCTGTCATATCCGTTTGCATTCAGCGAAGCGTAGAAATAGGGTTTTGCAGTAACTTTCGCATAGGCCGTTTCGTGATATTTAGCTGAATCTGAAACATTTTCATTTTTATAAAAGTTTTCCTGAATCAGATTTTTTGTATTTTCCGCTATAGTTTTTAATATTTTATCATTATAAACTTCAGCAGCATTTTTCAAAGCCCAATATCTCAAAACGTTATCGTACAAAGTATATCCGGAAGTAACATATTCATCTGCCCAGTTTCCGCCTAACGGACTGTACACCAAACCTCTCTGGTTGTATTCCCAGCTTTTAAGACAGGAAAGAGCTTTGTAAATTTTTTCTTTCAGGCTGTTTTTAAGCTCCTGATTTTGCGTTTTTGTAAGATATTCGCAGGTTGTAACGATCCACCAAGTTGTGGCGTCGGTTCTTCCAACGTGTGTTCCGTAGCTTGCTTTATCATTCACTACATTGGAAGGGATCTGTCCGTTTTCCGCCTGATGTTTAGCGAGTGTAAGAACAGATTTTTCCAGTCCTGCAAGAATTTCCGCATCATTTACTAAAATTCCGGCATATCCCGTCATCATAGAATCTCTCGCCCATACTCTTGCGTAGTTGTCTCTCTGTTGTGCAGATGCCAGAATTCCTTCTTCTGTAATGGCTTTCCTTATAATTTCAATGGCTTCCTGTCTAAACATATTTTATTTTTTTGAAAAAAATGCGGAATGAACTTTCATTCATTCCACATTTAAGGTAAAAGTATTAAAAGTCAAATTTTACACTTGCACTATAGCTGCTTCCCGGAAGCGTTCTTGCTCTTACGATTCCGTTTCCACCTGCGATGGATCCTTCTTCAGCTTCTGTAACTGCAATCGTGTTGAAGATGTTGTTTGCATTTACGCTAACCGAAAGATTTTTCATCAGTTGATAAGAAATATAAGGGTTTTCAATCGCATAACCAGGCATGATTAATTTGTTTGAATCCTGAGTGTAAGCTTTTGTTGCTCCTATTAAATAGAAACCAACGTTTAATTTTTCTACGCTGAAGTTAGGATTTACAGAGTACATCAATTTAGGTGTTCTTCTAGGCGTGTTTCCAACGATGGTAGGATCCAATGCGTTTTTAATTTCCGCGTGGGTGTAAGTAAGTCCTGCTTTTATGTCAAAACCTTTCGTAATTCTGTAATATCCGTCCAATTCTACTCCAAGAGACTGATATTTGTTTTCTGTTTTTCTCTGTGTAGTCGCTTCGTAGTTCGCTTCTTTGGTTCCTGCATAGAAAAGCGTTGTATTAAGGAAATATCCTGCTCCTCTTAATTTGTAACCGGCTTCCACCTGATTTACTTTGTTTACTTTTACAGCATCTAATGCAGGATCGTCATTATTGGTATAGTTGTATCCTGAGAATAAAATTCTGTCTGCGGAAGCACTTCCACCCTGGCTCACTCTTGCAAATACAGCATTTTTGCTGTTCAAAGCATAATTAGCACCTACTGAATATCCGAAAATTCCGTATCTGTAATTTACAGGAACATTGATGTTGTCGTTAGAACCTACCAATTGTTCAGGAACATCGATTACTCCGTTTCCGTTCATATCACGGCTTGTATAGGTAACAGTTCCTCCTGAGAAAGTACCTGTTACTTTTCCGATATCATATCTTGCACCCGCATCGATGGTTAACTTATCCGTCGCGTTAATTTCGATCTGTGCGTGAGGCGCAGTAATGTCATATTTGGTGTTGTAGTTTCTTTTTAAATTCCCCCAGTCTTTCATTCCATAGTTAAGTAAACCCTGATCTGTGATGAAAGCTCCTGAAAGGTTTTTAACATCTACCAATCTTGCATTGCTGTCGCTTACTTCCTGAATGTAGTTGTTCCACATCCAGTCCATATTGATGTTTTGAGTCGCTTTATACAATCCTGCGTTGAATTTCACATTGCTCCATTTTTTGCTGATGTTAAAATCATTCACAAAATTATTGAAGTTGTTAAGCTTTACATTGAAAAGTGCCAGTTTCATATAATAAGCATTCATATCCACCGCAGTATTGGTTCCTGCATACACTGCACTTCCGAAATTGGTAAAGTTAGCTGCCGTAAAGAAATCGCTTCCTTTGCTTACACTTGCAGGAAAAGGTGCAATAAACTGTCCGTCGTTTGCTGAATAACGAATTTTTTCTTCAAATTTCCAGCCTTCGCCAAGATCATAATTAAATTCTGCACCAATGGTTTTTGAAATGGAATGCATTCCGTCTGAAACATCGCTGTTAAAAATATTACCGTCGTTTCCTAATGTTCTGTCGTGCTGTAGATTAATTGTCTGTAACGCACCATTCAGGATGTTATAATTGGATAAAGAAGACCATTTCGGATCTGCATCTGTTCCTGAAACCGCAACCGGCATCGGCATATACGCGGCAGTTCTGTCATCCAGAAATTTAGCATAAATTCTGAAGCTTCCTTTCTCAAACTTTTTCAGTAAAGAAACTCTGAACTGTCCTCCGTTATTGGAATTGAATCCTGTTTTTCTTGGACCGTCCCCGATTCTGTAGAAACCTCCCAAAGCTAAAAACGTATTATCTGCGATCTGCGTTCCGTAGTCGAAATCTGTTCTGTAATTTTTATAGTTTAATCCTAACTGCTGTGTGATGCTTCCGCCTTCTTTTTCTCCGGTTTTCGTGATGAAATTGATGATCCCCGCCGGAGAATTGCTTGCAAATACGGATGCAGAACCTCCTCTTAATGCTTCCACTCTGGAAACAAAAGAATCGAATCTTGTAAACTGATCCTGTGTTCCGAATGCGATATCTCCGAACTGCATTACCGGCAAACCGTCTTCCTGAATCAATAGATATCTGGAACCTCCTGCTGAAACAGGAACCCCTCTTACAGTAATATTCGAGTTACCTTCCCCACCTGAAGATTCTGAACGGATTCCCGGAATGGTACGGAAAATCTCGGCAGTAGTTCTCGGTGCTGCGTTTTCTATATCTTTCATCTTTAATGTAGAAATAGAAGTGCTGGTTTTAATAGAAGCTTTTGGATTGGAGTTACCTGTGATAACGACCTCATCGATTGCCTTGCCTCTTGTGATTGTATCATTTTCTGTGTTTTGAGAAAACATAAAAGCTGCTGTATTCATCGCGCCGAAAATGAGTAATCTGGTAAAAATTTTTGATTCCATAATTTTTGAGAGTTTTTAATTATGGTTTAAAAGTATTTTTTTTAACATATTTAAAACACTATTTTCAGTTCATGTTAAATTTGGATAAATTTCAAACGTTTGCGAAAACGTTTGCGGTGTATAAGTAATTTTTATTTTAACTTTTTATTAACTTTTGTTATTTTAAATTTAACTTTATTTAACATAATTTGGTAATGAAAACTTCACTAAATTAACCCAAAAATAGCCTTTATTAACCTTAAAATGAAAAGAGTTACAATAAAAGACATTGCAGAAATGCTTAATGTTAGTGTTCAACAGTATCCAGAGCATTGAAAGATCACCCTGATATTAGCACTGCTGTAAAGATGAAGGTAAAGGAAGCGGCAGAAATGTTTAATTATGTTCCGAACGATTTTGCAATTAATTTCAGGAAAAACTCTTCCAAAGTCATCGGACTCATTATCCCTGAAATGTCAATGTTCTTTATTCCTTCCATTATTAAGGGAATTTCGTCGGTTCTTCATAAAGATGGCTACCATTTTTTTGTACTTTCTTCGGAAGAGCTGCTGGAGATGGAGGAAGAAAATATTATGACTTGTATTAACTCGCGTGTAGACGGGATTCTTATTTCTCTTACCAGGCATACAAAAGATCTGGCTCATTTACTAAGATTAAAAGAAATTGAAGTTCCGGTGGTCATTTTTGACAAAACCATTCCGCAAAATTACTTTGAACAAATCATCTTTGATAATAAACTGAATGTAGAAATAGCTGCTGAAAAACTGGCCAATAATCAATGCAAAAAAATTCTCGCCATCTTTGGAGATGAAAATCTTGAAATCACACAAAACAGGAGAGATTATTTTCTTGAGAAATTGAAAGACTATCCTGAAACAGAGTGTAAAGTTATTTATGGTGAATCTGCAGAAAGGGTGAAGGAAAAACTAAATATCATGCTTGATTACGAACAGTTTGAAGGTTATTTCGCTATGAGTGATGAAACACTTGCCGGATTGCACAGTTCACTTATCAAAAAGAAAACGGATATAAGTGGGATTAAAGTGATTGCTATCTCAGAAGGGACTTTTCCAAAATATCTTGATGATTCTTATGAATGTATAATTAATGACGGTTTTAGTATGGGGACAATGGCTGCCTCAAAATTGCTTCAGATTATTAAAAGTAAAGTTTAACTAGTTGTAGGTTTATTGAAAATTGTAGGTATCTTTATAAATGTTATACATTAGAAGTTACTTGTTAATTCTGATTTCTTGTGTTTATAAGCACTTCATTAATCCTAAATCCCATGCATTTTTATTATCTTTGATGACGCAATTTATTATAAAATCTTAAAAAATCTATATAAAATACAAGACTGATAATCACATGAATTTCATCAATGGGAGAGAATGTAATTCTTTATATATCTTTAATTCTGTATATAGGTTTAAAGATTGAATAAATTTACTTACTTTTAACGTGTCTTATAAGACACCATTTTAACGATTTTTTTAAAACAACTATAAGCGTTTGTTTTATTCCTGTATCTGAAAAAGGTCGAAAATTTTCATTATGCACAGGGAGTAAATGCAAAGTTGCTCATGCTACGGCGTGGGCTTTGCGTTGCTTTGTGCATAGGTATTCGACCACCTTCAGATACAAGCAATGGCAAAGTCCCACGCTTTTTAGTTTTGAGGTAACCTTAAAAATTCAGACTCTTGGGACGGGGTTGCTCTCAAACAATGGAAACACAACCATTTCTCGTCTCATTCCGGAAGTTTCGGAAATTTACCCGTAGTGTCCATATTCCTAAAAATGCTCAGAGAAGCACATTTACTCCTCTGTTTACGGCGGGTTTGCTCCTTCTTTTGCCCAGCTCTGCCTTTGCCCAGAAAGTAAAACAGTATATGGATCATGATTATCATTTCAAAGTGACGTCTGATCAGGCATTCAGCTATACAAAGGATAAAAACAACGGCATCCCTGCTTTCGGGTTTTTCGATCAGAAGCTTTCGGTATATGTTCTGTCATTAGACAAAAACCCGTACAACGTAGATGCCAATATCAATCTGCAGGATCAAACGGATGATTATACCTATACCCGGACAGAAATCTCAAAGCAGGAACTCATTGATCAAGTGACGGCTTCGAGCGGAAAGATTATCAGGGTACAAAAAATTATAATAGCTCCTCAGAGATCATTTTCTAGCCTAAAAGCAATAAAAGCCAGTAAGATAATACAAAAGAAATACCTTCAGGAAGCATTGGAACTGAACCGTAAGTTTTCTTACATTTTTGAGGTAATTTACCCTGAAGCCAGTCTTGTAGTAAATTATGGACAGGAAGAGGATTTAGTCTTGATTGGGGTAATTGATAAAGAGACTGGTAAGAGTATACAAAACATTTCCGAATTAGGTTTTAGAACTAAGAAAGATTTAACTGCTGAGTTCAAAAACTTCAAAAATCTCAATGAAATAGAAGAAGCAAACATAAATAATTTGGAGGGTGTCGTTTTGGAATATAACAATTCATTGAGAATTAAAATTAAATTTCCATGGTACAAGGAAATTCATAAGGAGCTACAGAGTGTTATAAATGCCGAATATCAAATGATTGAAAGTATAAATAAGCTTAAGAAATATTATGGTTACAAAGAAAATCCACTTTCGACAACTTTGATAATGGAAGCCATAAAAAATGGGAGAACGCAGGAAAGTTTTGTCAATGAATTAAATATAGATCAGATCGATAGAGGAGCCATAAAATGGGTTTATCGGCACTGGAATAAATACCAGGAAACAAATACATCCATAAGCGAATTTTTCAATCAAAGTTTTGAATATGGCAACACCCCTGATGATAGAATATGGAAATGGAAAAATAGATATTTAGATAAATATTATGACTAAGAGTGCTGGGCTGCTTATTATTAAAAATAGTAAGGTTCTGTTAGTCAAGCCAAGACATATGGCTTCTGATAATAATTGGTCTATACCAAAAGGATTTATTGATAAATCTAGTGATAGAAACATTATTGAAACTGCTATAAGGGAGACATTCGAAGAAACAGGTATTCTAATTCCCAAAGACAAAATTGATCCTTCTAAAAGATCACTAATAAGTTGTGTAGATTCAAAAGGTATTTTATCAAAGATTATTTTTTATTTTGTAGTTGAGATTTCAGATATGGAATATAATCAATATAAAATCTCAAACGATTTCGACTTATCTGAAATTGAGACAATTGCCTTTTTCTCGGCAAGAGAAGCTAGAAAAAAAATTTATTGGAAGCAGCAATCAGTAGTAAATTTTCTTAAGCCAGACTCATTCTGTATTAATGAGTTAGAACTACTTATAAAATTAGGTTATATTTATAAAGTGAAACATCCGGTATTCCCGGTATGGCTGTATAATATTACGTGAAAGTGTAAGTTACATAAAAATTGGAATTATACAACATTGTCTTGTAGAGGGTTGATACTGGATGATTCAGGACAAATTATTGCTCGCCCATTTAAAAAATTTTTCGAGAGACATGAAATTTTTCCTGAAATACTAGATCTGCTTTCTAAACCAATAGACAGTTCAGATAAATGGGATGGGGCTTTAGGTGTAATGTACAAGTACAAAAATAATTATTATATCTGCTCAAAAAACAATTTCAATCATTACATCGGAACTCTGGCGACTGATGCTTTTTATAACCAACTTCTTCATCTCAATATCAAAGATCTGAAAGATTATACAATCCTTTTTGAGATAATAACTCTTAAAAATCCGTTTACTATTAACTATACAATTGCAGATACAATTTTTCCTATTGCTGTTATCAATAACAAATCAGCAAAAAATAATTTTCCTAAATTGGAAGAATTAGAAAAAGTTGGCATAGAAAGCACAATCAAAGAAGGATTTGTTGATATTTATGAGGATGGAACTATGATTAAAAATAAACTTCCTGATTTTATGAAAGAATACAAAAAATTAATGAAACTGAAACAGCTTAGTTGTGTTCGTAATTCTGGGAAAATAACGTCTAATCTTTTAGACCGGAAAAAGATTATGGACCACAATCATAACAATTTACTGATTAACCTAAAAATTTTTTTTAATTCTGAGAATAAAAAATACACTGAAAAACTGATATATTGGTTATAATTCACCGCGTATGATTCTCATTTTCGTTTGAGAATTTATAAATATATATAAAATTACCATGATTTAAGAAGTGATTTTTAGCTAGAACTATAAAAATTTTAAAGCAATGTTGCATTATTACAATGAGTTAAAGCCTTAGTCAGGAAAAGAAGTTTTGTTCAAGATAGTATATTTGAAACGTGTATTTTGTAATGCGAAGTTATGCATGTAATTTGTCAGCATTTGTGTTTTTTGCCTTCTACCCAGAAGGCTTTTGTATTTTATATTAATATCTTGGGAATATTTTGTCGTTGTTTATTGCTATATTTATTATACACTACTATCCTTACTAATATTTGTATACACTAATGCTAATGAAAATTTATTTTCAGGATTGTCTGAAAAACAAAATTTGAATTGAAAATTGGAAAATAAGAAAAGAATGTCGCTGAAACAGTATTCTTCTTGTATTCTATATGCTATGTTAAAGTTACATACAGACGTACCAGTGAGTACAAAGATGGGCTAGGCTATATGTTTTGTATTCCTGTTTGCAAATTACTTGCAAATTTTAAACATCCAAAAAGCTAGGTAAAAAAGTCAGAATTTTATTCTAAAACTGTTTGTGGAAAATCAATAAGTAACCAAAGTAGCCTATTTACGTTTATTATAAGCCAAAATTTACTTGCAAATTATATGCAAATAAAAAAGAGTTACAAAATTTTCATCTGTAACTCCTTGATAATCAAGTGAGCGCGAAAGGATTCGAACCTTTGACCGTCTGCTTAGAAGGCAGATGCTCTATCCAGCTGAGCTACGCACCCATTAAAAGTTGATTCTTGCTTAATGATCCTTAAGCATTTAAAAAAGTCGGGG
>Ga0308161_1003424_pt1 | contig 15493 bp, 13 predicted proteins | sample PhyFR2_FD_201034 | JGI IMG/M metagenome (GOLD analysis project Ga0308161, IMG submission 201034) | Phyllosphere microbial communities from UC Gill Tract Community Farm, Albany, California, United States - DLSLF.R2 | ecosystem: Host-associated > Plants > Phyllosphere > Unclassified | place: USA...
TCTTCATGGTAGAGATTCTCCTGTGAGACTCTCTACTTCTCAGCACACTGGATTTGCGGGGGGATTACCGGGGCACAGCTTATTGATCCGCATCCCGGCCTACGCTTGCTTCAGAAAACAATGAGATAGCCCTCTGAATCCCCAGCCCCGTCCTGTCGCTTAACTTTAGAGATAGGAATAGGACTGTGCATATGACTAGACATACGAAGTCTGTAGAGGTAGTCGTAACGCACCAGCGCCGCCGGCGTTGGTCCGTCGCTGAGAAGGCAGCGCTGGTGCGCCGCACCTACGAAGCAGGGATGAGCGTGTCGCTGGTTGCTCGCCAGGAGGGTGTCTCAGCTGGACTGCTGTTCCAATGGCGCAAGCTCGAGCGCCAGGGTGCTTTGACCGCTGTCTCCGATGGTGAAGCAGTGGTGCCGGCATCAGAGCTGGCGGCAGCCCGGGCAGAAATCGCCAAGCTTCAGCGCATACTCGGCAAGAAGACCCTGGAGAACGAAATCCTCAAGGAAGCCGTGGAGTACTCCGCAGAAAAAAGTGGCTTGCGCGCTCGCGCTTGTTGCCCGGGGACAACCAGTGAAGACGGTCTGCCGGACGATGGGGTTGGCGCGCTCGCATCTGCGTGAGCTGCTGGAGCGTGATGATGGCTGGACCGATGGTCGCAGCCACCGCACACCCCGCGGCGATGAAGAGCTACTGGCCGAACTGCACCAGGAGATTGCGCAGTTGCCAAGCTCTGGCTATCGCCGTGCCTGCGCCCTGGTGAACCGCCAACGCACGGCGCGAGGCGCCGCACGAGTTAACCCCAAACGCGTATATCGCGTCATGGCTGGAGCCAGCCTACTATTGCCTAAAGCACCGCGTCGGCGCCAGTCCGCACGCACGCATGAAGGCCGCGTGGCTGTCTCGCGCAGCGATCTGCGCTGGTGTTCCGATGGCATGGAAATCAAGTGCGACTCAGGTCAGACCGTGACTGCTACGTTCGCCAAGGACTGCTGCGACCGGGAGGTGATGGCTTAGCGTGCCTGGGAGGGATAAGGCCTGCCAGGCGAGCCGGTGCGCGAGATGCTCATCGAAGCCGTGGAGCGCTGCTTTGGGACAGTGGAAGCAGTCCCTGCGGACCATGCGCTGGAGTTCCTGAGTGACAACGGTGGAGCCTACATGGCAGCCGAAACACAGGCGTTGACACGCGCGCTGGGCCTCAAGCCCATCAACACCCCGGTCTGCAGCCCGCAGAGCAACGGCATGGCCGAGAGCTTCGTGAACACCTTCAAACGCGACTACGTGGCACGCATGGACCTACGTGACTCGCGAACGGTGTTGGAGCAGCTGCCAGCGGCCTTCGAGCACTTCAACGAGTTGCATCCGCATTCTTCGTTGAAAATGCGTTCGCCTCGGGAGTTCAGGCGGCAACAGGCCGCGTTCGCCGACCAGGCGCTTTATTGCGGATAGGATGGGGCCGGGAATACGGAGGCAAGATCAACAAATGGTCTGCTCTTCTTCATAGCCATCATTCTTCAGTAGATGGACTTAAAAAACTAATCGTTGGTAGGGCTAGAAGGTGCCAGACCAATAAAACCTTTATTGATAGAAGGAATGGCCGGTAATGCCGGCCATTCCTTCTATCAATCTCTGTATTCAGCGATATATCCTATCCCGTGCACGGTATATAGGAATTTTTTATCGAATGGCTCATCAATTTTTTGCCTTAGTCTGCGTATGGCTACATTAACCAAATTTGATCTGCGAAGACTTGACTTCCCCCAAATATTTTTGAATAGCTCATCCCTAGTAACCAACTCACCTTGGCGTCGTACAAGATACAGTAAAGTGGAGAACTCTTGCTTCGTCAGAGTAATAGATATACCGTTTCGTTCAACACAATTCTTAGACAGATGAATTATTAGATCACCGAAAACCAAAGTCGAATTTGGGATGGAGTGGCGAATGCGTTTGCGAAGCTGCAAGGATATACGCGCCATTAATTCTTCTGTTGCAACTGGCTTTACGATGTAGTCATCCGCTCCAATTTTTAGATGATGAATTTTTGCATATATTTCTCCATTTGAGGATGTGACAATAACGGGTGTCGTGTGTCTTTTACTGAATTTTTCAACGAAACATGAGCCTTCATCGCCAACACTATTGACGTTGATGAGTAGTAAGTCATGATCTCCTTGAAGGCTGGCTTGATAACCTTTGGAGAAGCAATCAAAAAAATATGGTTTATGACCAAGGTTCGCGAGTTCGTTTGCAACTTTTATTGCGAACGGCAAATCCTTGTCCACAATTAGGATTCTCATTATTTTCGTCCTGAGATTGTATGACAACGGCTCAAGCCAATGCCTGATCCAAAAATTTCTTTTGATTCTGTGCCCAACGTGTACCTATCCTCAATGCATCGCGTTGTGAGGAATTTGCGCGTGAGAAAAATAGATCTTCCTGTAAATTTATTTTCTGGAAGATTCGCCGTTGCTTTAGACTACGGGCACGCAACGAACCTTCTAATAAATTGGAAATTTCGCCTTTAGGTGCGAACTCCCGAGCGGCGTCGCGAATACATTCAATTGCTTTGCGCGAAGCTGCAGGCACAGCTCGAGGTTCGGCCAAGCTTCCTTTTTTGATGTAAGGATTTCGTTCGACGACAAGCCCCCATGGCCTTATCGCCGTCGATGGGTTCACTGAAAGGGCTTCTAGTTTGGTGAGGCCGAAGTAGCGAGCCAAGCGAAGCCTGGTTGCAAGCAATGGTGAGATTTGTTGAACTGCTTCAATGGCTGAGTCAGCCTCTTCCTCGCAGCCCTCTACATCTAAAACCAGAGTTTGAATGATGCCATTGGCAACTCCATCACCATTGATGCTCGACTCATACAACAGCGATAAACCTTTTTCCATTTGTTCAATATTTTTCGCTTCCTTGAGTGTCAGTGCCCCTAGCCTTCTTTTTGCTTCGGACATGCCAAAGAAAGACGCTTTTTCCAGGCAAAATCGCGCCATGGCAGAGTTGCCGACTGAGCTTCTGTAATCGGAATATAAATAGAAAAGATCCAACCAAGCTTCTGCACGACCACCATCTGCTGCTTTCAGTAGAAAAACTGTTGCTTTCCGCAAATTTAGTGGTCTTGAGAAGTTTTCTGAAGTAATGTAAGCTGTTTTTAGACCGGAAAGCATTCTCCCCAAAAGATAACAGGAGTTGTTGTTATTGTTGTCCGCCGTGTATTGAAGACTTGATTCAATTAATTGCGGCGAAATTTTATGAAGGCGAATTCCTTTTTCTTCGGCAATTATTGCGGTTTTTGCAATCGTCTCAAATATACTATTGGGGATTTCGCTAACGTTGGGTGATACTAAGCTTAGAATATTTTCTGCCCGCTCGTAATACCCGTCGTTTAATGCTAACTTCGCTTCCCTTGCGACTATTGTTAAAGTTTGAATATCATATTGCTCTGATATTTTTTTTAAAATATTTGGAAAATCTTCGGGCGAGGTGTCAGCTAGAATTTTTTTGATTTTTTCGCACCAGGCGGAATCATTCTTATTAACCCATATTGCGAGTTGTTCAAAATCTTTTTTAATAATTAAAAGAGTAATAAGCTTGACGCGAGCCATGCTGTCAATAGATGCGGCCAACAGCAGATTTTCAAATTGTGAATAATCTAATATCTCAGATATGTCCAAGTGAGAACATATTATAACGGCAACATTTTTGTTGAATTTAAGTGCCGGTATCGAAAGATATTCAAGTGCATATTCGATATTTTTTGGAAAGTCCAATGTTCCTTGCAAATAGAAGCCTCCTATTTTTATGCGAGCTTCCAGATCCCCTGATCTTGCAAGTGATCTAAGTCGAATATTGTCTCGTTTCATCAGTAATTACCACAAGGTGAAGGGCAGTTATTGGGATGTCTACCTTTCGATCTTATTTATCTGATAAAAACATTTTGATGTCTCGTAAATTATATTTCTGTCACTTTTTCGTAAGATTCTTGTTATCCTGGACCGGTCCTCATCAGAAATCTACTTTTGTTGTATATCTCTTACGGGGTTTGTTGTCTTTTTGGGGGGTGTGCCTCGCGAAAGTACCTAAGATATGTATCAAGTGATTTCAACCTAATGAAATCCGTCTAGCATTGGCTTTGATGTCTCAAGGCATCTCTCCATCGTCTTGATAAATTAGGATATGACATGAAACTTCGCTATTCCGCTGCTGCTGCACTCGCAGCCATTTTTGCCGGCACCGGCGCTTACGCTCAATCGTCCGTAACGATGTTCGGTATCGTGGACGTGAATACGCGCTATGTTAAAAATAGCGATCTGCCGAACAATATCACGATGAATAACAGCGGACTTTCGTCCGGACGTCTTGGATTTCGCGGCGTGGAAGATCTTGGCGGCGGTTTGAAAGCAGGCTTCTGGCTGGAATCAGATGTCAACGCCGACACTGGCACCTTCAGCTCGACTGGCAAGATGTTTCAGCGCCGATCCACAATAAGCCTGATGGGTAACTTCGGGGAAGTTCGTCTGGGTCGCGACTTTTCGCCTGCCAGTCAGCACACGACGAAGTTTGATCCGTTTGGCGTTATTGGTCTTGCGGGTTCCAGCGTGACTAGCCGTATGCCGGGCGCCGTTGCATCCTACTATCGTCATGATAACGCGATGCAGTACTTCACACCTTCCTTTGGCGGCGCGCAATTGGAAGTGATGTATGCGCCTGATGAAAGCGCAACGACCAATAACGGTCGACATATGGCTGCACGCTTGGTCTATGATAACGGTCCTTTGAACTTGTCGGCGTCTTACGGCACGACCAATGTGAACGTAGCGGGAGACAAACTCAAGCAAATGGGTTTGGCTGCTTCCTACGATTTTGGCATGGTACGTCTTATGGGCTTCTTCCAGCGTGATGAGCTGCCCTTTGGCACTTATGGCACTGTGACTGCTGGCGCTGAAGATCGCATTTTGCTCGGTTTTACCGCGCCTTTGGGCCGTCATCAACTCCGAGGCTCATACGTTCGTACGAACTCGCGTGACGGCAATGCCGCGTTTAATAGAAGCGATGCGGACAAGTACTCGATTGGATATGTGCACAATTTGTCCAGCCGCACCGCGCTCTACACGACTGGCTCATATATCCGCAACAAGGGTGGTGCCAGCTTCTCGCTGGCTGGGGGAGCTCCTGGACTCGCCGGAGGTGGCAAATCTATGGGCGCAGAAGTCGGAATTCGTCACGCTTTCTAAATTTTCCTTTTTATAGTCTTCGGGTTTTGCCTCATGACCATGGTCATGGGGCTTTTTTTATTGATGAATTGTGAGCTTCGAACTTCGCTTGGAGAGCGAAATACAGTTTTTAGAGAAAAATTTCAAAAATGTCATTTCGTCGACAAGCTTGTGTCATACGCATCTTGATAAATTAGCGCTGCTTCGGGGTAATAACCCTGGCTCAAACCACAATACTTTATTAAGGAAATGCTATGAAGATCAATTTTGCTATTTTGGGTACCATCCTAATTGCTGCTAATGCAGTACCTATGGTGGCGTCTGCTGCTGGCATCAACTATAGTGGTCAGGTTGGCAATATTTCCGCAACGCCATCTTCTGAACGAAAGGCGATGAATACTCTGGGTCGAGTTGGTGCAGCATCCCAAGCATCCCAAATCGTCGACACGACAAAAAACAATAAGTACGTCAACATTGAGTGTGGTGAAACCGTGGTGTTTACAAACGGAACTGATCAGTTTGTATGGAAATTTGATGTGCTGGGCCATCAAGTAGTGCAGTTGGCAAAAATAGCGCCGGCTGCTTTTTCGAACAGCGCACTGAAAATCTACGTTGAGAAAAATCATCTGGAACGCTCTTGAAAGCATTCGATAAGTTTTTCGTGATTTGAATTGCGAGATAACAGATTGTTATGAAGAATCTAGTGGCTGGAACGCTAGATTCGCAGAATTTTTGAAAATTAGCATAAATTATATTGACTGACCCGGCTATCAATATTTTTAATTGGAAATTTGCATGCTGATAATTGGGTTCGCGTAGGCATTGGATGCAAGTGCTGAATGGTGCTGCTTGATAAAATGAATTGATTGTTAGATATCTAACATCGATACATGAATTATGCATCGCAAGGCACTCCACCACTAGCTTAGAAATAGTCGGTTTCTGTAGAAATAAATTCTGTTCAGCGAGTTCATGAAGCGGATTTTTTCGATGGAATGGACGCTGGTCACTTCAGACGTCGTACCGAATTTTAGGAATAAATGCATTCGGATTTGGCGACGTGGAGTAGTCGATACTTCTGTCTGTTTGGCTTCATCTCTGGGCAGTGTCTTCTTCGCTAGTTAACCTGATAGCTATTTCTCAGCGTTATCGAAAAACGATTGGCTCCGCAGCTGAATGTTGAACAGAAGATCCGACATGAAGCAAACAAAAAATTGAAAGTGAATCGCCAGTCATAGAGGGCCGTGGCTGCTGTGGCCCAAGCAGTGTGGCCTGCGCAAACCCCAATTTTTTGGGAAAAGTTATCGCATTCCAATGACTGATCATGTCAATGAAGAGGCTGATATTAGGTGCGGACTGGCGGCTGTGCTTTGCATCCAAAGACTTCGTTTACAATTTTTCCAGAGAGCCCTCAATATCGATGCGCAAAGAAGCGCGGACCATTCAGTTATGACGGTTATTCGTAATACTGGCTTTGATTCTATCCCGATTGGACCTGCTCGCTCCGAAGCAGACCATGGCGCTGGAAATTGTTATTTTTATGATTTATTTTGAGTTGGAGTAAGTGATTTTTTTTGTAGTGGAAGCACTTCTTGAAATATTTTAAGTATTTTATATGAATAATGATGATGCTGTGGAATTTGTTAATCTTCAAAAAAGGCGTGTGGGAATTTCGAGGCTAGTGTATGCTGCCAGATATTCCTGGCAGGGAATTCGAGATGCTTGGGTCGAGCCTGCATTTCGTTTAGAGGCGAAATTGTTTTTCATTTCTCTTCCTTTCGCTATTTTTATAGGTAATGGGGTGTATGAGAAATTACTTTTAGCGTCAAGTGTTTGGGTGTTAATGATTGTTGAAATTCTAAATTCTGCAATTGAGTCTGCGATTGACAGGATTGGGTTAGAGGAAAACGAGCTGTCAAGAAAATCCAAAGATCTGGGTAGTGCTGCTGTATTGATGTCGATAATTTTATGTTCTGCGATTTGGTTAATTGTAGCGCTGAAGAATTTTTCCATTATTAAAATTTAGGGCTTAAATTGTTGGAATTTATGTTTGAACTAGTACTAGTTTCCTGAAGCTCCGTAATAACAGTGGAGCACTGCTGTTTTTCTGTTCTGCGCTGTTTTCCGAGATTCAGGTTCCCCGGCTGAGCTATGCAGTTGCGTTGCCTCCCTACCGATTGCCTTAAATTTAACTTCATCATCGATAGCTGGGCTGAGTGGCTTTGCGGCGCGCTGCTCATTGGAATCGGCGCCGTGATTCTTATGGATAATCTCCGCGCAGCTTGAACATTGCATGCTGTGGATCTGGGATCCCGAGGTGCCCGACGTTGTTCAGATGGCATATGGGTGACTTCTAGCGCCACGCACATTTATTCGCTGAAAAACCGAGTCGATTTCCTAATAACGAGGAATAGTTATGAAGTCACTACCAGATTGCCTCGCAAATGAAGTTTTCGCTCCTCTATACTGAAACTCAACGCGCTTGGATTGCCTGCGCAGCCATCGCGTTCACACTGCTTGCTTTGATTGTGCTCGGCCACGACGGGCGTCGCATTGTCCAGCTTATGGTGCTTGCAGCGCCGGTCTTGGCATGGATTCTGTGGCCGGTTTCCAGTCCCATATTGCATCGAGTCAGGGCGATAGCTGTTTGGGTCTGGGTCATGGCTTTCGTCGTTGACAGCGTGCTGCGCGCCTATCTGCTGGATACCTATCAGGCAGCGCCTGACAGCTCGTTTGTGCAGGCCGCAGCTGCCAACACCAACAAGCGGGAAACCTATGAGTACATGGCCACCCATTGGCGGTCCATGATGATCTGGTCTGGGGCGGTCGTTGTTGCCGCACTGATCGTAGCGCGAGCGGTTGGGCATGGGATTCGACAGCGGGGCCTCTGGACTCCTGGCGCCGTTGCAATCGTTGCCGTGGTGATACTGGTGGGAACTGTGGCGCATCTCAGCAAGCCTTGGCGCCGCCTTCATCCCATTGTTTTCTGGACGAAGTGGAATGAATCTGTAGACCAACTTCGCGCCACGTGGGCTGACCAGCACAAGGATCGTGAACTTGCCCACGAACGTGCAAGAGCGGTTGCGCCGACGATAGAGACGGAGGGGCCTTCTACCATCGTCCTGGTTATCACCGACAGCATCAATCGAGACAACATGGCGCTGTATGGCTATTCTCGCGCCACCACTCCTCGGCTTCAAGCCCACAAGGTCCAGTTGCAAGACCAAATGGTGGTGTTTCGCAATGCTTGGTCAGTCGACGCAAGCACTTTGCCCTCGCTGCGCAACATGTTTAACTTTGGTCAGCCGGTTAGCGAACAGCCTCAGCATGTGCTGGCGTTGGCTCGCGCTGCCGGCTACAAGGTGTGGTGGATGAGCAATCACGACGATGTGGCAGTCGAACAGCAGCATGCGAAGCTTGCAGACGTTGTGGAAATCGTCAACCGCGTGCCCGGTCGTGCTGGTGCTTCCCTGGATGGCGAACTACTTGATTGTGTTCAAGAGGCGCTGGAGGACCCGGCGAAGCGAAAACTGATTGTGGTGCATTTAATGGGGGCGCACCCCCACTACAACCTGCGCTTTCCAACTGGTCAGAATCCATTTGATGACCAGGTTGACGATGTGGAAGAAGGGCTGAAAAGGAGTGGGCGATCAGCATGGGTTCGCAAGTTCCGACAGGAGTACGACTCTGCAATGCTCTATCACGACTTCGTTGTCTCAGAGTCCTTGCAACTGACCAGAGCGATTGGTCGCACGAACGAGCACCGGGCCTGGATGTATCTGTCGGACCATGGGCAAGAGGTGGGTCATGGCGGCAACCACGCAGGACACAGCCCTTCGACGGCGTCTGGCTATCGGATACCTATGGTTCTCTGGCGCAATACTCCAGGAGATGCCGCAGATCCAGACATTGGCGAGCGTCCCTTCCGCGCTGATTGGGCAGGCTGGACCTTAGCCGACCTGCTTCATATGCGCTGGAACGGCAGCATCACCGACCGCAACGCATTGCGTGCGAACTACCGATGGACTCCACCGACACTGCCAGTCGAAGTGGATTCTTTCGTTGATTGAGTAGTGGTTAGTTCTGAGGGGTCTATTCAACCGGTCATCGCCTCACTGGGTTTTGGGCAGGATTTGGATGTCCCACTCTTGCAGCCAGTTCCGGAGGAGATGCGGCAGTTCAGGACAGTTGGTGTTCGATGACTTGTGCCAGCGGTGGTTGTCGTCCAGGCACTGGACCATGAACGACTTAGTTGTGCCTGAAGCCGGCTGCCAAGCGACCATTGTGACACGCCGCTCCGGAAAAATTGTGAGTTCGATAGTATGCCGGATAGTTGACGTTCGATATGAACAGAAAATCAGTCAGCGACCTTTTTTAGAATATGAGTGATATGGATCTATCGGTCATGAGCGGGAATTCACCAATGACCATATTAGATAACTCAATCCTGACTCAGCGATCCTGATTGGCCGGCCAACGCCTCCAGTTTCGACCAATAGTGGAATGCATCTTGTGCTGCATGGTCGATAAAAACCCATCGAAAGCAAGTGCATATCCATGAATGGCTAAAATAATAAATTTATCGCCGTTAAAAATTTCAAATAATACTATGTATAAGAAAATTCATCATCCTCATGAATCTCCTCTCTCAATTCACGATGCTAACGGAAAGAAAAAGCGAAATCCGAATGAAATAACGGTAAACCAACATGTCATTCCACAGGCTCACTTAAGAGAGTGGTCTAGAGAGGATGGGTTGCTAAATGTTTTTGATAAGAAGAAAAACTCTTGGATTACTCCTGCTGTGAAGGATGCATTTTCTGTGCAGCGTCTGTGGGATCAATGGACTGAGCAAACCTTCTTGGGGACTAACGAGAGGAATTACCAAAATCAAGCTGCTCTGATTAAGAAATTGAAGCCGATTGAGAACAATGAACATATTTCGGCTTACTTCTTCATGCTTTGTATTCGTGCGTATGTGGCCGGAAGAGAACGCCCGGATTACACTTCGGCAATGGAAGTGTTCTCTAAGGTTTCAAATCAAAGAGAGCTGGAGGAAGTTGAGTTAAAAAACGTGGGATCCACTGTGCATCTCAGCTGCCTGGGGGAAGGCAATAGTCAAAATTCTGCAAGGGAAACGGTCAAGCTTGCGATGAACATGATGTTTATCAGAGGCGTACAGAAATTTAAAGGTGTGGTTTGGACTCCAATCGCGATGAGTGGTGTAGATGCAGTACTTCCTGACTCATTGATAAATATAGATAAGCAAGGGTTGGCGATTCTGCCGGTTACTCCAAAAATTGTGCTGATCGGATCTCGCGAAAATAGTGCCGCCCCAAGTGTTAATTATTTAACCTCATCTTCCATAAATGAAAAGTTGATGGATTCGTCCGTCAGACAATATGTTGTATTAAGGCGGAATTTGTCCTGATATAAGTGACGGTCCCATGCATCGCCACACAGATACCTCAACGGCGACTAGTTGATGAGCTTGGTTGGGGCCCCTATGGAATCACTTCCGCTATTGATGACGGCGATGGTTGCTTCGCTGGGCTTTGTGCTCATGGCGATTGCCCCTGGCTCCGATGTCGAGGTACAGCCACAGCCTCCACTGGCGACGGTGGTGATCGGCGGAATGCTGTCGTCCTCCGTTCTTACGGTGCGGGCGTCGCCTCTGCTGTACCGCTTGGCATCGCCGAGGCCCATCCGAGAGCGCAGACGCCGGAAAAACTGGCCCAGGACATTGAACGCCTAGCGTAAACGGGCTGGGGGGGGCGTTAATGCTGAAAGTAATGGCCATTATGGCAATGGCTTTTCTAGTAAGCTTGCCTTGAATGTGACAGTAATGTCATATTTCTGTTAGCTTCATGTCGGTGGTACTTTTCTAGAATTCATCATCTTCTCTGAATCGACCGGACTGATTCCTGAGATTGAAGTGCCACTAAAGGAGTTTGCGATGACACGCCGTACGATTTTTTCTTCTTTCACCGCCGCTGCCGCATTGGCAACGATTCTTGCTCTGCCTGGAATCGCCTCAGCCAATACCTATTGGCATTCGACCATTGATGAAACAGGCGCACAGGCCTATCCTGAACATTTCCAGAGCGGCAAGACGCGTGCGCAAGTGAGGGCTGAGGCTGAAAGTGCCATGCGGGAGGGGGGAGATTCGCGGTTTTTCGCCAGCAACTACCCAAGCGCGGTAAATTCGGGCGTGCAAGCAGGCGCCGATAACGGCAACACAGACCAGAGGTTGGACAGTACAGGTTTTTCCTCTCAGGCTTTGAAAACTGTGGATGTATCCAAAAATGCCCGGTATCTCAATATTGTTTGCGGCGAAACTGTCGTCTTCAACAATGGCAAGGAACAGTTTGCCTGGAAGTTCGATGTCATCGGGCATCAGGTGGTAGACCTTGCAAGCATTGCTCCAGCAGGTTTTTCTAATAGTCCACTCAAGATCTACGTGGCCAAAAATCACTTGGAGCGCTCTTGAGTTGACTGTCTATCGGCAGTGCTGAGAAATGTGGCTTGACCCTGGACTAACTACAGGGTTTCCAATCGAGCCAACGTCCAACAGGAATTCGAGCATGAAGCATTTCCATACTGAAGACTCCCATGACCATGGCGCCGCCGACACCTGCTGCAGCCAGCCGAAGCCCGGGGCGGCCGACACCTTGCCTGGGGGGCAAAACTACCGCATTCCCACGATGGACTGTGCCGCCGAGGAATCCGAAATCCGGCGGGCTGTGGCTGGCATCTCAGGCATCCGCGGCTTGCGCTTCCACCTGTCACAGCGAACATTGAAGATCGATGCCGACGACGCTGCGCTGGCTAGTGCATTGAAGGCTATTGCTGCCGCGGGATTCGATCCACAACCAGTGGCGCCGGCATCCGCGCGCCAACCGCACGCCGATGATGACGGGCATGGGCACGAAGTTGTGCGTGGTGCCATACCGAAACTGGCCGCGGCCCTGCTTCTTGCAATCGTTGCCGAAGTCTTTGGGTACTTTGCGCCGGAGTCGACTGGTTGGAAGATCGCGGGTTTTGCCATTGCGGCTACAGCCATCTGGCTTTCAGGTTTTGACGTTTACCAAAAGGGCTTCTCCGCCTTGCGCCGTGGCCGCCTGAACATCAATGCTTTGATGACCGTGGCCGTGACCGGTGCTTTCCTTATAGGGCAATGGCCCGAAGCCGCGATGGTGATGGCTTTGTATGCCATTGCCGAAGCTATCGAAGCCCGCGCAGTAGATCGCGCGCGCAATGCCATCCAGGGCTTACTGGCGCTGGCGCCCGAGCAAGCCGACGTGCGCCAAGACGATGGCCGCTGGGTCACCAAGCTGGTTGCGGACATCGGCGTGGGCGCTACGCTGCGAGTGAAGCCGGGCGAGCGTGTGCCCATGGACGGCGTAGTGCGTTTCGGACAGACCAGTATCAACCAAGCGCCGGTCACGGGTGAAAGCATTCCTGTCGATAAGGCGGTGGGTGACCAGGTGTTTGCTGGCACCATCAACGAGTCAGGAACCTTTGAATTCGAAGTGACTGCCGCAGCATCCAACTCCACTTTGGCGCGCATCATTCACGCCGTGGAAGAGGCCCAGGCCACGCGCGCGCCAACCCAAGGTTTTGTCGACCGCTTTGCCGCGGTCTACACGCCGGCAATTTTCGTGATTGCAATGGGGGTGGCATTGATTGGGCCGTGGTTGTTGGACTGGACCTGGATGCAGGCCATCTACAAGGCCTTGGTGCTGCTGGTAATTGCTTGCCCCTGCGCTCTGGTGATTTCCACACCCGTGACCATCGTCAGCGGACTGGCGGCGGCGGCACGGCGCGGCATACTGATCAAGGGCGGAATCTACCTGGAAGAGGCGCGTAAACTCAAGGTTGTTGCGTTGGACAAGACCGGAACGATCACCGAAGGCAAGCCGCGCCTTGTGGACTGGTCCGTGGTCAGCCCGGCAGTCGATACTGCCAAGGCTGAGCAGGTGGCGGCTGCGCTTGCCGGCCATTCGGATCATCCGGTCTCCCGCGCCATTGCCGCCGGGCTCAAACCCTTCGAAGCCGAGCTGAGCAACTTCACGGCGCTGGCCGGCAGAGGCGTCCAGGCGGAGTTGGACGGCTCGGTCTATGTGCTGGGCAACCACCGCCTTATCGAGGAACGCGGCCAGTGCTCACCCGAACTCGAGGCCACGCTCAAGGGGCATGAAGAAGCCGGGCGCACGGTCACGCTGTTGGCTGATGAACAGAAGGTGATCGCGTTATTTGCCGTGGCCGACACCATCAAGGAGTCGTCGCGCGCTGCGGTTGCGGCGCTCAAGGCTCTGGGCATCACACCAGTCATGCTGACCGGCGACAACCAGGCAACCGCATCGTCGGTGGCCAGCGATGCGGGCATTGACCAGGCACGCGGCAATCTGCTGCCTGAAGACAAGCTGAACGCTATCAAGGATCTGCAGCAGAAGTTCGGCTTGACGGCCATGACGGGCGACGGCATCAACGATGCGCCGGCTCTCGCGCAGGCGGACATCGGCGTCGCGATGGGCGCTGCAGGTACCGATACTGCCATGGAAGCTGCCGATGTGGTCGTCATGAACGACGATCTGCAGCGCATTGCGGAAACTGTGAAACTCTCTCGCGCCACGCATGCAGTGCTATGGCAGAACATCACCCTGGCGCTTGGTATCAAGGCCGTGTTCCTGGTCCTGGCGCTGTTTGGCAATGCGTCCATGTGGATGGCTGTGTTTGCGGACATGGGGGCCAGCCTGCTGGTGGTTGTCAATGGACTGAGATTGGTGGGTAAAGTTACTAAGACATGACGACATCCGCCACCCATCTTCCTGCCCTGCGTGGGGGGCTGTTGGCATTGTTTGCAGCCGCCTTGTTCGGCATCAGCACCCCTTTGGTCCAGAAGCTCGGCCAAGGCATGGGCCCTTTCACTACAGCAGCTTTGCTTTATGTCGGAGCTGCTCTGGTTGGAGCGCAGCTGCGCAAGCCGATGGAGCAGGAGGCACGCGTGTTGCGCAGCGATGTGCCCAGATTGATCGCCGTGGCTCTCTTCGGTGCGGTCATCGGCCCGGTCGCGATGGCGTGGGGGCTGCAGCGCACCAGCGGCACGGGTGCTTCCTTGATGCTCACCCTGGAAGCTCTCTTCACCGCAGTGCTGGCCTGGCGTCTGTACGGCGAGAGCATGGATCGCAGAGTCTGGATTGCCTTGCTCATTTTGTTGGCAGGAGGTGTCATCTTGGTCGTGGACCAGGGGCAAAGTGGCGGCAGCCAGTTGCTGGGCTTGGTCGCCGTGATGTTGGCCACTGCGGCCTGGGGCATGGACAACACCCTGTCACGCGCGCTGGCAGACCGGGACCCCGGCCAAGTGGTTCTGGCCAAAGCGGTATTTGGCGTGACCGCTACCGTCATCCTGGCCCTGATTGTCGGCGAGGCCTTACCCACGCTGGCGAGCGCGTTGGGCATGATGCTGGTGGGGGCAACCGGGTATGGCCTGAGCCTGCGCTTTTATCTGCTGGCCCAGCGCGCATTTGGTGCGGCACGCACGGGTTCAGTGTTCGCATTTGCGCCATTCATTGGTGCCATCGCGGCATTTGCGCTTGGAGACCGCTCAGGAGGTGGAGGGCTGTTGATCGGTGGCATGCTCATGCTGTTGGGCGTAATGGTTCACCTGGCTGAAATACACCACCATGAACACCACCATGAGACAGTCGCTCACGAACATGCCCATGTGCACAATGACCGCCACCATACTCACACCCACGATCCCATGCCCATCGGGCCCCACAGCCATATGCATAGCCACGCGGTGCTGCGGCATGCGCATTCTCATGTGCCTGATGCACACCATATGCACAAGCATTGAACGCGCAGCCGCGCCGTGGAAACCATAAGAAGTGCGTTCTCGTTACTAGTAATCAGCCCTGAATGCTAAACGCATAGCTCATTCAAAAGCAATATCGATTGAAGAGTCTGGTGCCGCCGCGGTTAGCCTCCAGTGCCGGCTATTTCCATCATTCACGAGGCACATCCCGGCGCGAGCCCCGCGCCAGGGCTTCGCATTTGCGGCAATTTCAGTTGTAAAGCGTAGGTCTGCCCTCGCTGCCAAGCCCTCAGCCTTGACAGGCGTTATTACCTGCCAAGGTCGCGTCAATGTTGGTGGCTGCCATGACCACCCGCTTGGTTGATTGCATTGAGTGCCCGCACAGGTGCTTTCACCTCGACCGATTCGCGTTTACCGTTCAAATCTTCGACGATGAGGGTCAAGGGCACGACGTCACCTGCC
>Ga0308161_1003426_pt1 | contig 15486 bp, 16 predicted proteins | sample PhyFR2_FD_201034 | JGI IMG/M metagenome (GOLD analysis project Ga0308161, IMG submission 201034) | Phyllosphere microbial communities from UC Gill Tract Community Farm, Albany, California, United States - DLSLF.R2 | ecosystem: Host-associated > Plants > Phyllosphere > Unclassified | place: USA...
AAACAGCCAGCTCAGGGTGGTGAAAAAACCGCCCAGAACAAAATTAAGAATATTTAAAACGGTGCGCATGATCTTCTTTTCCTTTTGCATTCCGCAAGATGTGACGCCAAGTTTAGCCTGTTTTAAAAAACATCATTTAACAACAGTGACTTGGCAATAAAAACAGTTAGTTAAGTTAATTTTAAGTGCAGGGAAATGCAGTGTTATGAATCCTCTGCTGCCACATTGCTGCCACTATAACCCGCGATAGGGTTGAGCTGTGCAGCCTCTTCAAGATGGTCTGGTGCGAAGTGTGCATACCTCATAGTTTCACGAATGTTTGCATGACCAAGTATCCGCTGCAGTACCAAGATATTGCCTCCATTCATCATAAAATGGCTCGCGAATGTGTGCCGGAGCACATGCGTATTTTGACCAGCAGCTAACTGGATATTGGCAATGTTAAGCATTTCACTGAAAGCCTTATAGCAAGGCTGAAACATTTTATCTTTCAGGGGTGAAAGCTCATCATAAAGCCACCGTGGTATAGGTACGGTTCGGTTTTTGCCGCCTTTGGTTTTTATAAACGTGAGCTTATAAGGTGACAACTGGGAACGGGTTAGGTTCTCGGCTTCGCGCCATCTGGCACCTGTTGCCAGGCAGATTTTAACGATTAGTGTAAGGTTGATGTTGCCAAATGAATCACAGGCCTCAAGCAGTGTTTTGATCTGTCCGTCAGTTAGCCAGGACATCTCTTTTTCTTTTTCCTTGAAAGGCCTAACTCCATCAAGAGGGTTTGGTAGCTTCCACTCTCCGAGTCGGCGCAACTCGTTGAATACAGCTTCGATGTAGTACTGTTCGCGGTTTACGGTAATGGGTTGCGCTATCCATTTCTGAGGATTGGCATGATAACCATTATCGATTTTCCCGCTCAACCGCTGGTCGCGATAATGCGCCCAATCTTTAGTTGTTATCCTTGAAGCAATCGGATCACCCATACCCCTGCAAACAATATTCAACTTTGCAAGACGCAGTTTGCTTGCTGTCAGTGACTGCCCGTGTAGGTTGTGCCAAAGCTGGATCAGTTCACTTAGCTTCCGGCGATCCTCTTTTTCACCGAGCCAGGGCTTATCTTCAGTCTTTTTTCTTTCATAATCCTCATAAGCCTCGGCCTCACCTTTAGTGTTAAATTGCTTACGGATGCGCTTTCCATCCCTGCCGTTAGGGAATACCTGCGCAAGCCATTTGCCATTTTTTTGTTTAGTAACAGTCATAGTGAGAGCCGAGGTAGTTTACTTATTGTTCACAAAGGTTATTGCCAGCATCAAGAATTGGACTAATGCTTTTCTTAACCCCTTTATAGTTTGGGTCGTCAGCCCATACAGCATCAATGTCGTATCCCTCCATTTTCCCGGATTGGACTGCAGTTTTTGCGTTGCCATTTACAGGATATCGGTCATCAGTATCAGTGTTATAAACGAAGATGAAACGTTTATTAATGCAGGAAACCTTAGCTTTATTGAAAGTAAGGGGCCAGTCTTCACCTAATTTTGATGAATCTATATCAACTGATTTTTCGGCAGCATAAGAAGCTGAGGCTCCAATAAGACATGCTATGGCAAGAAATAACTTTTTCATTCCATTCCTTATACGTGTTTTTCCAGAGTAAATAATACAACCCCAAAAGGGGTAACATCGGATGCCCCACACTCAAACGAGACATTTGGATTGGTTAGCTTAATTTTCCCGCCGGGTAGCCGAGAAATATCATACACATCATAAGAGTCATCAATATTAACGAACCAGCGGCCATTAGCGATGTTCTTAGCCTCAGTATTCACTAGCCATGAGTGACCTACACCATCAATAAACACTAAGCATTCTTTGTCAGCTGCAGAGAGGGCAGGATCCATAAGCCAATTACCTGCGTCATTCAAAACACCCGACTCTAATTTTTTCTTCGGAATACTTATTGATGATGTGACAACTTCGGGCTGACTATCGAACATCTCACCCTTACCAGTTGCTAACCATCTTAGGGAAACGCCTGTATCCAGCGCGCATGCAACTACTACATCACCGGGGAAATATTCTCTGCGGATCCATGTACTGATTGTGCCAGAAGAGATATCAAGTAAATCTCCCAACTCCTTTTGCATGCTAAAGCCGTAAGCATCTAAGAGTCGACGTAAAACTAACTTCCCGCCGTTAGCCATGATTTCATCGTAAAGCTGCTTACCTTTCAGCAAAGGCTCATCTCGCAAATGCGAATTAACAAGCTCTCCAGTCATTAACCAGTTCAAGTCCGCGCCAGTTTCAAGAGAGCATTGGATAATCGCCTTTCCAGGCAGGCTGTTGCGCTGAATCCAGGTACTGATGCTGTTAGATGGCACGCCCAAGACTTCTGCAAGCGCTCTTTGAGTGGCAACGCCATATGACGAGCTGATGCGCTCTATCAACTCCTGCGTATTCAAATTTTCATCTTTCATTATTAGCTCGCACTCAAAATCGATTTACATGATCGCATTTTCGATCTAAAGTGACGCTCATCGACCAAGATGCACGTCACTGCACCATAATTTACTTAACCGGAGATAATGCGATATGAAAGATGCAAAAGCAACTTCAACGCATGAGCTTGAAGGCTCGCAAAAGCAATCCAGTCCTTTTACCGACTCACAAATCAATGCGCTTGTCTCAGCCTTACTGCCAAGCCTGCAAAAAATGATCGGCTCTGCAATGGCAGACGCCATGAGCGTTCGCGACTTTGCAGCAATGCGTGGCGTCAGTGAGCGCCTTGTCTGGCAGTGGCTTGATGAGGGCATACTGCTCAAGGCTCCAACCAAAGATTTCAACAATAAAAAAAGTGCTGAAAAACGCAGCAAAGTCCTTATCAACGTCAAAGCATGGCGCGACAAACTCACGCAGCAGGCTGTCGATTGTCGCTACATCAATGCCCGCACTTCGCAATCTCTGAACTGAGTTTGATTATTTAAGTTGAGCAAGGGAATAGCCATGTTTGATTTTAAGACTTCCACCCATAACCACTATGACGACGCCTGCCGCAAGTTCGCACTTACGCACAACATGGCTGAGCTGGCGCAACGTGCAGGCATGAAAGTGCAAACTTTGCGTAACAAGCTCAACCCGGATCAGGTGCATCAGCTGACCGCTCCAGAAGTACTGTTACTTACCGACCTGACCGAAGATGCCACGCTGATGGATGGGATGTTAGCGCAGCTGCAGTGCCTGCCATGCGTGCCGGTTAATGAGCTGGCAAAAGAAAAGTTTCAGTCCTACGTGCTGAAGGCTACGACTGAAGTCGGAAGCATGGCCGCCAGCGCCGCAAACCCGGAGCGTATAACAGCAACGTGCCGACGCAGCATTCTGGAAGCCGCAAATACTGGCATTCGTTGCATGATGCTGGCAGCACTGGCCGTACAGACCCGCGTTCATTCTAACCCGACTTTAGCCTCAACCGTTGACGCTATCAGCGGGCTGGGTGCTTCGATTGGCATTAGCTGAGGGCGCACGATGATTTCATTTGCGGCACACCTCAAGCGCCAGAGTCCGTCAATGTCCTACGGCAATGGCTGGATTATGGGCGAGAACGGCAGGCGCTGGCATCCGGTATTAAGCCAGCAGGTTCAGGCAAAAAAGAAAAGAGGTAAATCATGGCTATTGAGGGCGATTCAATGCTGGTCGAGCTTACTGCCGGTCAGAGGGTTTCGGCGCTGAATCACGTTGCCTTAATTCGCGCACAACTGATGGGCGGCAATTGTGAAAACGATATGGCCCGTTTTTTCTCTGAAATGCGCGATGTGACAGACAGTAATTACCGGGACAACAAGCGCGCGCTGAGCGCAATTCTTTTCCTGGCTAACATCGGTAAAGACAGGCACGACGCTGATTTTAGTGAACTGACTACTGATGAAAGAAAGGCGCTTATTTGTGCAATGAATCATTTAAAAGCAGTCGTGAGTTTATTTCCAAAGCGAATGACCCTTTCTAACTAATTAATCCGTAGCAAATAAATGGCGTATACCCGCCGGGCATTCTTTTGCCCAAATTCAGGAGAAAGCAACATGCGAAATATCCAGACCCGTAATTTTAAAGCTGATGACGATGCGCTTAGCGCCATGCTGAATAAGGCCAAAACTGAGCAGCGTTCTGATGATGCGCTTTCAGTTTCAATCCGCCTGGCCGCACTGGCAATTCATGCCCGCCAAACAGAAATGTCTGCAGTAGAAATTATCGAACTGCTGGACAAAGAGGCCGAGCGCTTTGAGAACCAGGCGCAGGAGCTGCATTGATGGCTGATTCAATCGACATGGCGCAGCAGCGCGCCGACGAACTGCTGGCGCGTAACATCGCCAGCGTGATTAACCGCCCGGTCAGCGTGGCGGCTTCATTCTGCGAAGACTGCGATGCCCCAATCCCGGAGCAGCGCCGCCGCGCGGTACGTGGTGTAACTCGCTGTGTCAGCTGTCAGGACGTGGCCGAACTTCGCACCAAAGTATCAAAAGGCGGTGCGGTATGAGCACGATTCTGAAGTGGGCGGGCAACAAGTCCCGGGTAATGCCGGAACTGCTGGCGCACCTGCCTGAAGGTGATCGCCTGGTCGAACCCTTCGCCGGTTCCTGCGCTGTAATGATGAATACCGATTACCCTGCCTATCTGGTTGCGGATATAAATCCTGACCTCATTAATCTCTATCGCCAGATAAAAGAGCACACCCGCCCGTTTATAGTTGTGGCGGTCAGCCTCTTTAATCAGAACAAAACCGGCGAAAGTTATTACGCTGTGCGTGAAGCGTTTAATCACAACCCTGCGTTGCCTCTTCTTGAGCGCGCCGCTTATTTCCTGTACCTGAACCGCAATGGCTATCGTGGTCTTTGCCGCTACAACAAGCGGGGCGAATTTAATATCCCGTTTGGTAACTACGCAGAGCCATATTTTCCGCTGGCCGAAATAGAAGCCTTCGCAGAAAAATCCCAGCGTGCGACGTTCATCTGTGCCGACTTCCGCGAAACGCTGCGTCTGACCAAATGTGGTGATGTGGTGTATTGCGATCCGCCTTATGACGGGACTTTCTCGGACTATCACGCTTCAGGCTTTAGCAAAGATGAGCATCACGATCTGGTCAGCATGTTGCTCGACGTCTCGGAGCGTTGCCCGGTTGTAGTTTCAAACAGCGACACCCTCTACACACGCAGCATTCTTCGCGATTTCAGCATTGCCAGCATCAGCGTAGCCCGCTCGGTTGGTGTAGCTGCAGGTAAAAGCAAGCGCGCATCGGAAATCATCGCCGTGCGCCATCCTGCAGTCGGGCCTGCGTGGTCTGGCTTTGATCTGGCAGCAGGCGCTGACTGGTCTGCAGAAGTGCAGGCGTCTCGATGATTCAGGAATATGCTTACCCGTGGAATGCTCCACGGGAAGCCATTGCCAGCCCATACCCAACCTATGAGGAAATGCACAGCCGCAGTCAGATGATTGCGGCTTTAGTGCGTGCGCAGGAACTACTCGAAAAGCAGCCGACGCTGATCCAGATTGATGTAAAGCGTCGGGTTAGTGAGTTGGAAAAAACACAGGGTATTGATCGTGCCAATGTGTACTTAGCGAAAACCTTCGTTGAGCGCACATTGCCACGCGTTGAAACCGTTAACGCTCAATATCGCCTTGATGAAATGAGCAGCGGCACGTTTAACCTGCTGACAGGTAATGCCACCAAACAGGCTGGCGCGGCCAGCGCGGGCGGCACGCTTTGGGAGCTGATGCGCCGTTTTAACCGCCTGCCAGATATGGCTCGCGCCGATGTCGATCTGCTGGCCGGGGATGTGGCTAATTTCATTCTCGCTGAGCTGGTACAGGCGCACGCGCAGGCCAGCGACGAGCCAGATTACAAATACACGCACCGCGTTTACATGACCGCCGCCACCATCACACGCGAGCTGAGCCAAACCCCGCCATTATGGGATAAAGTCACGTCACGGCTGTTTGACCCGGAGGAAGTTACCCCGGCGATCATGCGTATGCAGACGGAAAAATGGTGGAAAGGCCGACTGCGCCGCGTGGCCGCATCATGGCGTGAACACCTTCAAATCGCCCTGGCTAACGTCAGCAAAAAGCACACCCCCTACGCCAGCAGCATGACCGTTTCAGAGTGGCGCGAGCAGAAGCGCCGCACCCGTGAATTTCTGAAAGGAATGGAGCTGGAAGACGAGGAAGGCAACCGCATCAGCCTGATCGAGAAATACGACAGCAGTGTGGCCAACCCGGCGATCCGCCGCTGCGAGCTGATGACCCGCATTCGTGGCTTCGAAAACATCTGCAATGAAATGGGCTTTATCGGCGAGTTCTACACGCTTACCGCCCCGGCGCGCTATCACGCCACAATCAAAACCGGGCATCGTAACCGCAAATGGAACGGTGCCAGCCCGGCCGATACCCAGCGCTATCTCTGCAGCGTCTGGCAGAAAATCCGCGCCAAACTGCACCGTGAAGAAATCCGCATCTTCGGGATCCGCGTTGCTGAGCCTCATCACGATGCAACCCCGCACTGGCACATGCTCATGTTTATGCGCCCGGAGCAGGCTGAGCGCGTGCGCGAGATTATGCGCGACTACGCCTGGCAGGAAGACGGCAGCGAGCTGACTACCGACAAGGCCCGCAAGGCCCGTTTTCACGCCGAGGCTATCGATCCGGAGAAGGGCAGCGCGACGGGTTACGTTGCTAAATACATTTCCAAGAATATCGATGGCTACGCGCTGGACGGTGAGACAGACGACGAGAGTGGCAAGGATCTGAAAGAAACCGCCTCGGCCGTTTCTGCCTGGGCGGCACGCTGGCACATCCGGCAATTTCAGTTTGTGGGCGGTGCGCCCGTCACCGTTTACCGCGAGCTGCGCCGCATGGCAGACAGCGAAACCGCGCACGGGCTGAGCGTTGAGTTTGCAGCCGCGCATGACGCCGCCGACGCAGGAGACTGGGCCGGATACGTTAACGCGCAGGGTGGCCCATTCGTGCGCCGCGACGAGCTGGCTGTGCGCACCTGGTATCAGGCAAGCGAAGACATGAACGAGTACGGAGAGGAAACCGTGCGTATTAAAGGCGTTTACGCAACTGAAGTTGGCGACGATACGCCAATTTTAACCCGTCTGATGCAATGGAAGATTGTCCCGAAACGTGCCGTTGATTTGGGTTTTGAATTTAAGGACGCACCCGCGTCCTCTCGGAGTTCTGTCAATAACTGTACGGGAGGTTTGAGATCTGAAGATTCGAATCCACCGGAAAGTTTCGAAAAAGTCGAACTGGACAGCATGAGCAGAAAAGAACAGCGGCAGCTTCTTAGCCGGTTAAGGGCGGAACGGCCAGAAAAGCGACATCTGAAACTGAGGCGATCGGACAAAATCGAAGCTGCGTGCGACAACGTTATAGCCGAGGTGAGAGATTTAAGTGGTGAAACCATCAGTCGCGGGCTTGCCGTGCGTCTGATAGGTGGCACGCAGACTAAAATCGCCGGTCATTTGTTCCGTAGCTTACCTAATGGAGAGCTGGCCCGCCCAATACGGGAGCCGAGGAAGACAAGCGTATTAGAACGTTTTAACCGTTTAGCAGAGAAAAATCGTACGAAAAACCCGCAATAAAGAGGTTGAATTAACAATCTTTAGATGTCTGATAAATAGCTCATTCTGTTTTATAACCAGCTTACTTTAGTGATGTTCCTTAGATAAAATTGTTTTGTATCAGCCAGATAAAAAAGTATTTGGTTCGGACATTTTTCTTTCTCAACTTGCAAATGCTATGCTACTGTATAAATACACAGTACAAGTCGGGGAGGGAAAATGACGGTTCAGGAATCAAACCAGATACATAAAAAAATGGCATGCGTGCAGTTCATCGCGGAGGTTTCGTTAATCGCAAACTGCAAGCCGTCAGACCTGAAACTGGCACTCACCATTATTGCCGAATTGGCAAACTCGGAGACTCACCAGGACGCTGGCGAGGAAATCTTTTACGCTGCTGATTAGGGATTGATATGCGTATTGAAATCATGCTCGATGAGAATCAGAAAATCAGTCAGTCAGAGGCAGATGCTTTTCGGGAAGAAGTGCATAAACGTGTAACTGCGCTGCTTCCTGAAGCAGTGGTACAGGTGCGGCAGGGGAGTTACATTAAGATTGAAATTCCCGGTGTGAAAGTGGATGAAGACCGGCGCAGGCTAAATGATCTACTTCAGAACATCTGGGAAGATGACAGCTGGCTGCATTGATAACCGGGCTGATGCCAAAATCTTGATTTTGTCGGCAGCCCCGTTGAACAACTAGCATAACGAGGAGTTAGACCGTGGCTAGAAGTGGTGATAAATTCCAGATTGTTTATCGTGGCAAGTCCCCTGTTTACTACAATGCCGGATGACTGGGGATTTTTTCAGAGATCCAAAAGAAAGCGATGCTGAGTTTTGATTGAGCCGGACATGCAATCACGTCTTATCTTTGTGCTATGCAAGCATTGGTATTATGGATCTACATGCAACTACTACGGTTAAAACATGTGTCGGGGCTACTGCTGGCCTCGTTTATTTCTCTGATCCAACTGCAATGAAAGAGACACACGAATAACTTACGTTAGCATGTGCGTTGCATAGTTAGGTAAAGCTTGAAGGCAAAGGCTATGAGAGCCATGTTTAAGGTTTTTAATGATTGTGGAAAAGTGAAAATAGAGTTATAAGTAGCAAAATGTAAGCTTTTCTAACAATTGCAATGAGAAGATTCTTAGATGACTGATGACGTATTACAACAAGATAGACCTGCGATTTCTGTGCAACAGCTTGATTTGACAGCTAAATGCTGGGTGGTTAGGCCTGGTGTCAGATATAGGTATTTTTCATATTTTATTGAAAATAATATAATCGCCACTGCTCATTTAGATGGTCTTACGCCTGGGGATATCGACTTTAGCACTGAAATTTCGCGAGAAGAAATTTTTGACAAAATCGATGGTCTTGAACGCATTGGTTCAAGAAATATTCATACTCAAATAGAAAATTTCATCGCTGAAATGCGTATTGGTGATGTGGTTTTCACGTTGTCGGGAGATTTGGTTGTTCCAGGAGTAATCACTTCATTGCCCTACTTTGATAGAGTACGCTTATCAGATGATCAGGATAACAGTGGATTTCATGTAAGGCGCCACGTTACATGGGGTGATCCTATTCGTAGAAGGGATGTGCCGTTAGCAATTCAAAAATCATTCAATGCTTACCAAGCTGTATTCTCGCTTGGAGATAGATCAGACGAAGTTCTTCACTGGCTAATGTCATTTTTTATAACAGATAATACATTTTGCACAAGTTTAAGAATCGAGCAGCACGAAGCTATTAAACACCATACTTTAAAACAATTATCTGAACTCGTTGATCGCGTTCAAGTAATCTCATTATTGATTGGTGAAGATTTTGATGGTGAATTTTCAAATGATTTAGTCCAATCGCAAATGGATAGGTTTTACGAGAATGGAAAACTGACTTTAACAGCTCAACAGATGTTAATGTCTCCTGGTGATGTCTGGCTTCAATTTAGAACTACCAATAGAAAGGCTGGCATCGCTTTTATTTTGATTATGGGCCTTATTTTTAACCAAAATGTTGCATTCGCTTCAGCAGATGATAACCAAATCATGCATGATATTTTACCTCACATTGTAGACACGGCAGAAGTTGCTAAAAGCGGATTGAATTTTGAAAGAGTAACTCAATCCCTTGAGTTGCATGTGAAAAGACAAAATAGAAGTTTTGCCGGAGCTAATCCGACAAGCCGAGAACGGAATTCAGGTATAGACTTCCCTGAAGATGGTGATGCGAGACATTCAGGTGAATAATTATGTTTATTGAATTCCTTAAGGAACATTGGGTGATTATAGCAGTGCTTTCATTAGCACTCGTTTCCTTTATCTATAAATTTAGAGATATTTACCGAACTCACGATCAGTTTAATAATGTAGTCATTTCGCTTTGTGCAGTATTTACCATTTTATGGGGTGGGTATACTTTTGATGCCTTACATCAGAGAGATAAAGCTGAGGCTGATCTTCTAGAACTCACTAATAGAATAAGGAATACTGAGACGACATTCTTTGATGTTAACGTTAAGGTCGTTAAAATTGACAATGTTTTTTATATCAATCCGATAGTTAAAATTAAAAACAGCAGTAATCAGAGGGTTTATGTTAAATTAAATAAAGAGTCTGTTACTGTCAGTCGGGTTGCTTCTGAAGGTGAAAAACAGGCGGCCCTTGAAATTTACCATCCCAACTATTACGAAGAGTTGGCTCTTTTGAAATCAAAAAGTGAGAGCGGAGATAAGGCTGAAAATATTCCAATGTATGATATTTCTGTACCTATTTCTGCCGAAAGAAGTTTGAGTTATTTGGTTTCAACAAAAAAAACAGGCATGTACTACGTTACATTTAGCGCTCAAGCTATGGATGAAAATGGTTCTCCGATTTCAAAATTAATAAATGGGAAGAAATCAATTTGGTTTTCATCTTCATACATTGATGTTAAATAATAGCTTTTATTAAAAACCCAAAGGGTATTATGATTCTAACTTCATAAAAATATATTAAATTAAAAAACGCTTTCTAAGGCCGACATTTTTTGAATAATCTAAATGCAAAAAATTGAATATGCAGAAGCTTTTCAGATGCGATGAGCTATGCATGCATTAGGTGCATGGATTTGCATGTGATTACTACAGCAAAAAAAATGCGATGGGGCCAGTGCTGGCCCCGTTTTCTTTGTCTGCTGCGAATGCATTAGAAGCGATGCACAAAGCGGGCAGGCGTGGCGGGGATAGCATTGCGCGCTAGGGGGCAAACATGTATGCATGGATTGCATTTGCAACATAGTTTGGCTTACATTTAAAACGAGCATATTGACACAAGATGCGCCGGTTATTCTTTTAGAGTATCTAGCCGTTCGTAAGATGCTTCGGCTAGGCATATAGTATTAATGATACTATCGCATTTAGCGGTAATAATTTACTGTTCTGAATAGGCTTTTAATTAAAATGATTGTGATTTTAGAAAGATAAATAATTTTAAATTAAGTAGGAGGTTTCGTGGCACAGAATCTAGGCGTTATGGGTGAGACTTATTTTAATTATTTATGTTCTACTGAAAATATAAATTGTAATAAATCAGTAGAAGACATGGCAGGCTGGGATTTTATCTTGGATTTTCCTTTAAATGATGATGCTCAAAGTTCTGATGCAGCTGCCCCACCTATAGAGTGCAAGTTTCAGATAAAAGCAACAACAAAAAAAAGAAAGTATTGGGATGTTAAGTTGTCCAATCTTTTACGATTTTGCAAAACTCCTTTGCCCTCTTTTATTTTATTTATGGAATTTGATGATGGTAAAGATCCAGAACGGCTATACCTTATTCATTTTGATAAGGAACTCATTAAAAGCGCGTTAACTGCTATAAGGAGGGTAGAGCAGGGAGGAGGTAATAAAAAGTTACATAGGTCTTCGATGAGGGTCAAGTATGACGAATCACATCGTTTAGAAATTATTGATGGCTCAACACTAAAGGAAAAAATTGAGTCGTTTATTCCTTCTGACTTGGGTGCTTATTCAATAGATAAAATAAATTACGCTAATGATGTTGGGTATGAAACCGGCACAGGCGTTTTAAAGTTTTCTACAAGAGATGAAGAATCTTTTATCAAAATGATTGAAGCATCTATTGGTATTGATAGAGAAATTGAAGTGTCTGATGTTGTTATATCAAGTGATAGATTTGGTATTGCTTTGGCATCTCCCTTGCACGAAGCAAAGAGCGCCACTTTGAAAATAAAGCCTCAATCAAACACTTTTGACATAACTGTCAGGTTCAGAGAAGAACGATATGGCACACCTTTAGATTTTACTGCCAAAGCATTTTACCCATGCATACCTAATATACCTACTAATTTATTTAGGATGCGAATAAAAACTGCTTTTTTTGAGCTTGTCATTGGTTTTGGAGAAAGAGCATCTACTTATCAGTTTATAATGGATGATGAAAAACATCCTTTAAGAGATCTTCAAAGTCAAGCCAAGCTCTTAAATTGGATGTGTTTTGACAAAAAGACACTGTTCGTTGACTTCATTTCTAAAGAAAAGCCAGGCGTAAAGAATTCTGTAACGATTAAACCTACAGTAGAAGAAGTTCATTCTGGTGGAGGTGAGTGGGTGGGGTTAATATCAAGTGTTGAGAAGTTGATTTGGATATGTAGCAAGTTTGGAGTGGATTCGCTTATAAGATTGAGCATTAATGACATTCATCATAAGGCAAAGCTGATTGAGAATTTATATAATGTATACCAAATTAAAGCTGAAGATATTACATTTACCTTTGAGGGTAATGATGAATACGGAGATGATCAATTAAAATTTAAGCATAGTGTTACTTACGCGTTTTACTTGGATATTGCTGGGGTTATTATGGTTTCATTGGTGACTCTGCAAGGTTATGCAATAAAAAAAGAAGAGAAAAAGTACACTTTAGTTATTGAAAGTGTAATTTTTGAAAAAGAAGTTTTGTCTTTTGATGCTGATAAAGAGTTTTCACAACATGTCGAAAGCGAGATGAATGATATTAATAAAAAATATGCCGAACAAGATATGGTTATTATTAATGGGAAGCAATTTTAAAAAAATGCAGCATTTATTTGCTGCATTAAACTTTATTTATTCTAAGGTGTAATCTTTGAAGTCAATGATTTTCTCGCCTGCCCAGTTATTGATTTCCTTCAGACGCTCCTGCAGCGGTGTCAGTTCGTTACGCACGAATACCTGAGACGCTTTCACCGCGTCGCCGAATCCGCCGGAGTTGTCCGGGATAATCCCCATCATCTGCGGCGGCACGCGGTGCGCACTTAACAGGTCGTCGCGGCTGGCCTTCTTGATGTTAAAGAAATCGTCTTTTGTCGCCACTTCACTGAGCGGCAGGATCTTAATCCCGTCCGGCTTTCCGTTCGGCGCGTACATGAACAGGTTACGGAAGTTACCCAGCCCTTTCGTGTCCCGCATCGCCTGGCGCATCCGGTCAACGTCGCTGCTGCTCTGCGCCGCATCGGTCATGTAAAGGATGTAACCGGCGTGCGCGCCGTTCTGGTAATACTTGCGGCGGAACAGCGTCGCGGCCTCATTCAGCCAGGCGGAGTTAAGCGCGCTGAGGTATTCCGGCAGGCCGTAAAGCTCCTGATTGATATCCGGCTCCAGCAGGTGAAACACGCTGCCGGCCGAAAATTCGTGCGGTTCCTTCCAGTCATTCACAAACCAGTAAACGCCATCCTTCACGCCTCTGCGGGTGAATTTGGCCGGGGTGGTTTCAAGGCGCAGCGGCTTACCAAGGCTGTTGCGGCGCAGCTCGGCAAAGGCGTTACCGAAAACCAGATAATCCAGTGCAAACTTGCTGAACTCCTGCTGACTCATCATCGGATGCGGAATAAACGTTGAGGCCAGAATGTTGCGCTTTACGTAAATCGGCGAGCTGTGGTGAACGGCCGAGCGCAGGCTTTTTGCCAGCCCGCTAAAGCTGACCGGCGGCTCAAACCAACGCCCGTTACCGATGCACTCGGCGTAATCCAGAATGTCGCGCTTATCCATGACCGGCGTCGGATCGCCAAAGGTAAACGCCTCGGCGTGCTGCTGCGGTGCGGCTGCCTGTAACGGCTGCGCGGTGGCGGTGTGAGCCTTGCGGCCTCTGCGTTTGCTCATCAGTAAAATTCCAGAATTGAGGGATTAGCGCCGCCGCTGGCTGCGGTAAGCGGTTCGTTTAACAGTGCGTGCATGATTGCCCAGGCGACGTCGGCGTGGCTGGCCTCTTCGCTGCGGCTCGCCTCATAGGTTGAGCGGTTGCCGCTGGCCGTCATGGTTTTACGGATTGCCATAAACGACTGCGTGATGTCCGTCGCCCCGGCGTCATATTCAAGCCGCCCGCTGCTGATGGTGTCTTTCGCCTTCAGCACCATTGCGGTTTTCACTTCAGGTGAATATTTGATCTCCCGCGCGGCCGGGTAAAACTGGCGTACCAGCTGGAAAACACCCTGGCCGATGCCGGTCGCATCCACGCCGATATATTCCACCGTATATTTTTTCGTTAAGTCCTCGATAGATTTCGCCTGCGCGGCAAAGTCCATGCCCCGCCACTGGTGGCGCTCCAGCACGCGGAACTTTCCGCCCGCAACGAGCGGCGGCGCGATAACCGCACAGCCTGCGCTGTCGCCGGTATGTGACGGGTCATAGCCGATCCAGACCGGCCGGTATGCAAACGGGCGCGGCAGGTACGGGTTAAAATCTTCCCATTCTTCCAGGCTGTCGATCATGCAGCTCTGCAGCTCGGCAAACGGGAAAACGCTCGCGGCGTCGTCGACAAACTCACACATCAGCAGGTTCTGATATTCCGCCGGGCTGTACTCAAGCTGCAGCTGGTCAATATCGAACAGGTTACAGCCGCCGGTCAGCGCATCCTCAACCGTGACAATCTGCCGCCACTGCCCGTCACCGCACAGCTCCCCTTTTGCCAGGTGAGAATGCGACAGGTCTATCTCAATGCGATCATCTTTGCTGCGCCGCCCCTTATTAAACAGCTCGCCCGACCAGAACGGATAAGCACTGTGCGACAGGGCCGACGGCGTGGAAAAGTAGGTCGTGCGCCACTTCTTGTGCAGCGACATGCCGCTGGCAACCTTGCGCAGCTCCTGGAATTTCGGGATCCAGAAATACTCATCCAGATAGAGGTTGCCGGTGTAGCTCTGCGCGGTGCGCACGTTCGTGCCGAGGAATATAAGGCGCGCGCCGTTCGGCAGCACGATGGGATCGCCTTTCAGGTCAACGTCCGCCTGGCGGGCAAAGTCGATGATGTAGTTTTTGAAGACGTGCGCCTGCGCCTTACTGGCTGAAAGAAATATCTGATTGCGGCCGGTGGTCAGCGCGTCTATCAGTGCCTCGCGGGCAAAGTAGAACGTTGCGCCAATCTGGCGCGACTTCAGGATATTGCGGATGCGGTGAGTCAGCCCGGCGCGGTGCCAGTTGAGCTGATACTCAAAGCAGTTATCCATAAACACGCCGGTCAGCTTGTCGAGCTGTTCGTCGCTGAACTCATTTTTAACAACCGGCTGGCGCTCGCCTTTGTTGCGGTTGCGCACGTTGGGGTTTAAGTCGGCCTCGTTGCCGCTGCTGCGGTAGCGCTCAACGCGGGCAAGGCGCTCAATCTGACGGCCGAGCGCATCTATCTCTTTGTAATCACCATTCCCCTTTACCTCTTTCATGATGAGCTGGATCAGCCGGGCTTCCATGCTGGATTCAACGCGACTGATGGGCGCGACGTTGTCCCACGCGTCGCGCAGCTTCCAGCTCTGCACGGTTGGCGTTTTCTGTCCGAGCGTCTCCGCAATCTGGCGCACGGAATAACCCTGCCAGTAAAGCAGCGCGGCCTGACGGCGCGGATCGCTGATGA
>Ga0308161_1003431_pt1 | contig 15478 bp, 11 predicted proteins | sample PhyFR2_FD_201034 | JGI IMG/M metagenome (GOLD analysis project Ga0308161, IMG submission 201034) | Phyllosphere microbial communities from UC Gill Tract Community Farm, Albany, California, United States - DLSLF.R2 | ecosystem: Host-associated > Plants > Phyllosphere > Unclassified | place: USA...
CAAGATCAAACTGGAATCGACCGCAGGTACCGGTCACTTCTACACCACGACCAAGAACAAGCGCACGATGCCGGCGAAGATGGAAATCACCAAATTCGACCCGAAAGCACGCAAGCACGTCGTCTACAAAGAAACCAAGATCAAGTAATCTGGTTCTTTGCAAAAAAAGCCGCCACTTCCGAGTGCGCGGCTTTTTGTTTTTATGGGCCGTCGATCGCGATCGTGCGACCACGATCCGCAACGCTTCTCGTGGCGGCTGCGGCGACCGAAGACGCAACCCTATGCGCGTCGTCCCTGCGCAGGCAGGGACCCAATCCTGCGCCACCGTTCAACTTGGGTCCCCGCCTGCGCGGGGATGACGGCGATGCATGCGGCACCAATGAAAAACGGCTCCCTCGGGAGCCGTTTCTTCATGCGATCACGTCAACGCCGTGTCATGCATAGCTGCGCAGGCGCATCGAAAACTCCTGCAGCGACTTGATGCCGGACGCTTCCGCGCGGGCGCACCAGTCCTGCAGCTGCTGCAGCAGCTGGTCGCGGGTCGAGTGCGAGCGTTCCCAGATCGCGCCCAGTTCCACGCGCATCTGGTGCATCGTTGCCAGCACCTGGCTGTGCTGGAACAGCTCGACGAGCTGGGCCTGTTGCGGCGCCTGCAGCTTGGCCGGCTCGCGCTGCATCAGCTTGCGCGAGCTCTTCAGGAAGCGCGATTCCAGCTCGGCCTTGTGCTTCAGGTGCTCCACTTCTTCGCGGAACGCGTGCTTGACGGACTTGGCATACTTCGCCATCACGTCGTAGCGGTTGGCGATGACAGCCTGCAGCGTGTCGAAGTCGGCTTCCAGCTTGTTCTTCTGCAGCCTGGGCTTCGGAATCGTCTTCTTGACCTTGGCCAGGCCGACCATTTCCATCGTGCGGATATACGCCCAGCCGATGTCGAACTCGTACCATTTGCTCGACAGCTTGGCCGACGTCGCGAACGTGTGGTGGTTGTTGTGCAGCTCTTCACCACCGATGAGGATGCCCCACGGGATGATGTTGGTCGCCGCATCGTTGCAGTCGTAGTTGCGGTAGCCCCAGAAGTGGCCGATGCCGTTGATGATGCCGGCCGCGGTGATCGGGATCCACAGCATCTGCACGGCCCAGATCGTGATGCCGATCACGCCGAACAGCGCGACGTTGAGCGGCAGCAGGGCGGCCACGCCGAACCAGCTGTAGCGCGTGTACAGATTGTTCTCGATCCAGTCGTTCGGGCAGCCGTGACCGTACTTGTCGAGGGTTTCCTTGTTCTTCGTTTCAGCGCGATACAGTTCGGCGCCGCGCAGCAGCACTTCCTTGATGCCGTGCGTCACCGGGCTGTGCGGGTCTTCGACCGTCTCGCACTTGGCGTGGTGCTTGCGGTGCACGGCCGCCCATTCCTTGGTCACCTGGCCGGTGGTCAGCCACAGCCAAAAACGGAAGAAATGGCTCACGATCGGATGCAGCTCCAGCGCGCGGTGCGCCTGGTGGCGGTGCAGGTAAATCGTCACGCCGGCAATCGTGATGTGCGTGACGACCAGCGTGTACACGACCGTCTGCCAGACCGACAGGTCGAACAGACCGCCGTCCAGGAAGGACAGCAGGGCGTGCAGGGTATTGCTGAGAAAATTCATCGAGACTCCACTAAGGATGACTAGGGTCGTGCTGTTCTTTCTATGGAACAGTCGTTATGACAAGACTGTCACGCATTCATGCATGACGCAAACAGACATTTTACGCGTAACCCATGCCTCACAGCACGTCATGACGTATCGAACGCGCTTCCGCGTCAGGAATTCTGCGCCGGTTGCGTGATTCGCGCCACAACGGATGCTATATGGGAGTCGAGCAGGCGGGTATCAACCGATGGAAAGCCCAATTTGACGGTACCTTCCTGCACCAGCGCGTAGATCTTTTTATTAATTTCCGAAACGACACCGCCCTGCCCGTTCTCCGGATCGGCGATCCAGAAACCGAGGTCGAGCTCGTAGCCGTCCGGCCCGAAGCGCGACAGCGAAATGCCCGGCGCCGGGTCTTCCAGCACGCGCGGCGTGCCGACGGCCTGCGCGACGAGCAGCGGCATCACCTGGTCCAGGTCGGAGCCGTAGGCGATCGTCAGCTTGGTCGAGGCGCGCACGCGGCGCGTCGTCAGCGACTGGTTCTGCACCGGCCCCGAGATCAGCAGCTCGTTCGGCAGCACGGTCTCGACGCCGTCCAGCCCCTGCAGCACCGTGTAGCGCGTGTTGATCTGGGTGACCTTGCCGGTAAAGGTGCTCACCGAGATCATGTCGCCGATCGACAGGCTGCGTTCCAGCAGGATGATGAAGCCGGACACGTAATTGCTGGCAATCCTTTGCATGCCGAGACCGAGACCGACGCCGAGCGCGCCGCCGAACACGGACAGCACGGTCAGGTCGATGCCGACGAGATTCAGGCTCAGCAGCACGGCGCCGACGATCAGCAGCGCGCGGCCGAGGCGCGCCAAGGCCACCCGAAGCGAGCTGTGCAGCGCTTGCACGCCCATCAGGCGCTCTTCCAGCGCGGCGCCGGCCCACAGCGCCAGCATCAGGAGGACCGCGATCGAGGCGACGCCCTGGAAAATATCGGCCAGCGAAATGTTGTAGCTGGCCTTGCCGCGCACTTTCGGCCCGAACGACAACGTGTAGCTGTCGAGGAAGTCGATGATGTCCGGCCACATGCCGGTGATGTACAGCACGGCCGCCAGCCAGGCGACCAGCGCGAAGATCTTTTCGAACGTGACGAACGCCTGCCCCAGTTGCCCGTGCCGCGCGAACACGCGCCGCAGCAGGTAGAACACGAGGCGGATCGCGGCCAGCGACCAGAACACGGGGATCGCGACCTTGACGATATTCGTGTGGAAGTGGCTCTTGGCGAGCAGGAGCTGCGCCAGATACAGCAGACCGACGACGAGCAGCGGCGCCACGACGCGCGTGAAGCTCTCCACGCCCGTATGCGGCACGCTGCCGTCCTGGCCGTGGCGACGCTGCCACCCGACCTGCACCATGCGCGCGCTGAGCCAGCCCAGCAGCGTGCAGGCGACGATCGCCGCGATCTGCCACGGCATGCCAGGGCGGGTCAGGTCGTCGAGCAGGTCATCGAAAAGACTGGTGAACGGCATCGGCCCCGCTTACTCCGCGTCGGATTCGACGGGTTCGTCGGCAACGGCCTTGGCGGACGCGGCCTTGCGCTCCAGCACGGCGGCGAAGAAGCCGTCGGTGCCATGCTTGTGCGGCAACATCTTCAGATAATCGCCCATTTCCAGCGGAATTTTCTGTTCCGCCAGCACCTGGTGCATCGGCACCAGCTCGAAGTCCGGGTGCGAGGCCAGGAAACCCTGCACGATGGCGTCGTTTTCCTCGTCCAGCAGGCTGCACGTCGCGTACACGAGGCGGCCGCCGAATTTCACGAGGCGCGCGGCGCCGTCCAGGATCGATGCCTGTTTCGCCGTCAGCTCGGCCACGCCCTCGGGCTGCTGGCGCCACTTGACGTCCGGGTTGCGGCGCAGCGTGCCCATGCCGGAGCACGGCGCGTCGACGAGCACGCGGTCGATCTTGCCGGCCAGGCGCTTGACCTTGGCGTCGCGCTCGTGGGCGATGACGACCGGATGCACGTTCGACAGGCCGCTGCGCGCCAGGCGCGGTTTCAGTTTCGTCAGGCGCTTTTCCGACACGTCGAACGCATACAGGCGGCCGGTGCTGCGCATGATGGCGCCGATGGCCAGCGTCTTGCCGCCGGCGCCGGCGCAGAAGTCGACGACCATTTCGCCGCGGCGCGCGCCCAGCAGCTGGGCCAGCACCTGGCTGCCCTCGTCCTGGACTTCGATCGCGCCTTCCTTGAACAGCGGCAGGTTCTGCAGCGCCGGCTTTTTCTGGATGCGCAGGCCCAGCGCCGAATACGGCGTCGGCTCGGCGACGATCGGCGCGGTCGCCAGTTCCGCGATCACCTTCTCGCGGTCGGTCTTGAGCGTATTCACGCGCAGGTCGAGCGGCGCCGGCGTGTTCAGCACGGCGGCCAGGGCCAGCGTCTCTTCCTCGCCATACTGGGCGACGAACTTGTCGTACAGCCAGTCCGGCAGGTTCGCCCGTTTCCTCGGCGGCAGCAGGTTGCGGTCGATGTCCTTGATGCGGGCGAGGAATTCGGTTTCCTCTTCCGTCAGGCCGCCGAGCGAGTCGGCGCCGATGGCTTCCGCCATGCCCAGCAGCGTGAGACGGCGCATGGTCGCGCCCGCGCCGGAGAAGTCGGTGAAGAACGATTTGTTGCGCAGCACGGCATAGACGCATTCGGCGATGGCGCCGCGTTCGCGTCCGCCGAGGCGGGGATGGTCCTTGAAGTAGCGCGACAGGGTGACGTCGGCCGGGGACATAAAGCGCAGGATCTCGCGCAATACCTCTTCAGCATTGCCGAGTATCGCGGGTGGCAATCTCATGGTGTTCCTTGATGGTCAGGGGGTCACGGCGATCCGGACCTCGCCGTTTTCGATGCTGAGCCTGTCTTCGACGAACAGGCGCACCGCTTGCGGGTAAATGACGTGTTCCTCGGCCAGCAGGCGTTCGGCCAGGCTGTCTTCCGTATCGCCCGGCAGCACCGGGATGCGCGCCTGGATCACGGCCGGACCATGGTCCAGCTCGGCGGTAACGAAATGCACGGTCGCGCCGTGTTCCGCCACGCCCGCCTCCAGCGCCTGCCGGTGCGTGTGCAGTCCGGGGAACAGCGGCAGCAGCGACGGATGGATGTTCAGCATGCGGCCCGCGTAGTGCTCGACGAACGGCGCGGTCAGGATGCGCATGAAGCCGGCCAGCACGACGAGATCCGGCGCGAACCGGTCAATCGTGGCCTGCAGCGCGGCGTCGAACGCCGCGCGGGTCGGGAATTCCTTGTTCGGCACGACGGCGGTCGGAATGCCGTGGGATTGCGCGAAAGCGAGTCCTCCGGCGTCCGGCTTATTGCTGATCACGGCGGCGATGCGCGCGGGCCAGCCTTCGGCCTGCTGCGCGCGCACGATGGCTTCCATGTTGCTGCCGCGGCCAGAAATAAGGATCACGATATTTTTCATAAGCGCGCATTGTAACCCGACGCCGGGGGTAGGCCCAAGGCAATGATCGGGATGCCGCCCGCCGGAACAACGCGGGCGCGCAAGCGTTTATTCGAACGGACGGGCGCCGACCCAGCCCACGGATTGGGGCGATTGCGGCTCTTCGAACGAATAGAAAACGCGGAACGGGACACGCTTTTCGGCCCAGAATTCGGCCGCGTCGCGGAAGACGTCGAGCAGGGTTTCGCGCGCTTCCTTGTCGAATTTCTGCGTGTTCGGCAATTGGTCGAGCACGGCAAGGAAGCCCGGCTGCGGTCCGGCCTCGGCGATGACCTCGGTCAGGCAGTGGCGCAGCGCGTCGAAATTCTTGCTGCACTGTTTGGGGAAAAAGAACTGCTCGCCGATGCGGGCGCAGACCTGCTGCTTGGTCAGCGCATTCGTGCACAGGGCATAGAGAAAGTGATGACCCAGGCGGACCGCCTCCTTTTGCAGCTCCGGTGCACGGTAAGCGCGGATGGACTGCACAAGATTCGGCGGTACTCTCATCAACAAACTCATTTTTTCCTCAAAATCACCCAGTCTGGCCTGCTGCTCCAGCGCGCGGTGGTTTGCGGAAGCGGCGGGCTCGTTCGCTTTCTCCTGGTCTCGTTTCCACGCGCCAATAAAACCCTAAGTCTCCTAAGGGTAACGTTTTGTGGTAAGCGAATCAACCCGAATATGGACGAGCCGGCCATATTTGTAAAAAAAGTCGAGTTTTTTCATCCATTGTTGGCGGTTTTTCCACGCTTTTCTCCTCTGGAGGCCGCTTTTGTTCGCGCATACCTGCTGTTACATTTTGTTGCCACAGGGATCGTAACAACCCGCTTGACAGCAGTAAGATTCAATCATGGCGACGCACCTTCGACGCCTCGCCACCAGATCAGCAGCACCACCAGAACGAGGTATGACATGAACTTCAAAGCAAAACTGATTCTCGCCGCCACAGGCGTGTGCGCCCTGCCGCTGGCGTACGCCCAGGGCGGCGACTTCGAGGATTTCGGCCGCGTGGTGCGTGTGCAGCCGCGCATCGAACAGGTGCGCACGCCGCGCCAGGAATGCCGTACCGACTACGTTCAGGCGCCGGTGCAGCAGCAGCGCAGCCAGGCCGGCACGGTCATCGGCGGCATCGCCGGTGCCCTGCTGGGCAGCCAGGTCGGCAGCGGCAACGGCCGGGTCGCCGCGGCGGCGGCCGGCGCGATCGCGGGCGGCATGGTCGGCGACAACGTCGACAACAACGGCCGCAACTACGGCCCGCAGGTACAGGAACAGGCCGTGCAGCGCTGCCGTACTGTCGACTCCGTCCAGGAGCGCACCAACGGCTACAACGTGACCTACGACTACCGCGGCCACACCTACTCGACGATCATGAACCGCGACCCGGGCGACCGCGTGCGCCTGCGCGTGTCGGTCGAGCCGGACCAGTACCAGTAATTGTCTTGCAGCGCGAAGAACGGTGCCGTTCTTCGCGCCATCGGCTCCCTCCGCAGCTTAGGCTGCCATCCACAGCGCTTCTTGCGCTGTGGATTCCCGCCCCCGATAATAGGATGTTCCCTCCGTACATCCTATGCTCATCAAACGCAAATCCATCGAACAGGCCGAATCGTCGCGCCGCCCCGCCCGCAAGCCGAAGTTTGCGCCCGTCACGTTGTCCGAACAGGACGGCGTGCGCTACCTCCATTTCGGTACCGAATGGGTGCAAGGCGCCATGCGCATCCGCAAACCGGACTGGCCGGAACTGGAGTACGCCCAGCAGATGATGGCGTGGATGCTGTTCGTCGAGGACCCGCATGCCATCGCCCAGCTCGGCCTCGGCGCCGCCACGCTGACCAAGGCCTGCTACCGCCAGTTTCCGGATGCGAGCGTGACCGCGGTCGAACTGAACCCGTCCGTCATCGCGATCTGCGCCTCGATGTTCAAGCTGCCGCCGGAAGACGAGCGCCTGCGCGTGCTGGAAATGGACGCCATGGACTTCGTGCTCGACGCCGCCAACCACGACGCGTACGACGTGCTGCAGTGCGACTTGTACGACGCCACCGCGCGCGGCCCCGTGCTCGACACGCCCGAGTTCTACCAGGCCTGCAACGCCTGCCTGACGCCGCGCGGCGTCATGACCGTCAACCTGTTCGGCGACCATCCGAGCTTCAACAAGAACATCAAGGCGATGCGCTTTGCCTTCGACCACGTGATCTGCCTGCCGGAGGTCCACGACGGCAACGTCGTCGCGCTGTGCTTCAGGACGATGCCGGACCTCGATCCGGCCCGCCTCGCCGCACGCGCCGCGCAGATCGTCGCGGCGACGAAGCTGCCGGCGAAGTCGTGGGTCAAGGGCATCGCCGCGGCCGGCGCCAACTAGGTCGCAACGCACCACGCACGTCGAAGACGCCATGTCCGCCGCCACTCCGCCCGCCGCCCCGACGCCGAAACACAGGCCGAAGACGCTCGACCTGCAGACGCTCTTTTCGTGGCTGCTGGCCGATGGCTTCGTCGAGAAATCGACCGTCAAACCGCATTTTGCCGAGGCGCAGAGCATCCTCAAGAATGCGGTGGGCTCGATGCACCCGCTCACGGCGATCGCGCAGTGCAAGATCGTCTCGGCCAAACCGCCCCATAAGCTGCTGACCCTGGACGCGCTCAGCGAGTGGTGCGCCGGCAAGGTCGGCCTCCCCTTCCTGCGCATCGATCCGCTCAAGATCGATTTCACGAAAGTAGCGGACGTGATGTCGGCCAGCTATGCGGCGCGCTTCAACATCCTGCCCGTGGAACTGGGCCCGGGCTCGCTGGTCGTCGCAACCGCCGATCCGTTCCACACCGAATGGCAGGACGAGATCGCGCGCCTGGCGCGGCGCCGCATCGACCTCGTGATCGCCAATCCGCTCGACATCGCGCAATACATCTCGCAATTCTTCAGCCTTGCGAAATCGATCCGCGACGCCAACAAGTCGAGCGGCCAGGACCTCGCCCTGCGCAACAACTTCGAGCAGCTGGTCGAGCTGGGCAAGACCAACAAGCAGGTCGACGCCAACGACCAGCACATCGTCAACATCGTCGACTGGCTGTGGGGCTACGCGTTCGAGCAGCGCGCATCGGACATCCACCTGGAACCGAAGCGCGACACCGGCGTCATCCGCTTCCGCATCGACGGCGTGCTGCACCAGGTCTACCAGGTGCCGGCCGTCGTGATGATCGCCATGACGGCGCGCATCAAGCTGCTCGGGCGCATGGACGTGATCGAAAAACGCCGCCCGCAGGACGGCCGCATCAAGACGCGCACGAACGACGGCCAGGAAGTTGAGCTGCGCCTGTCGACGATGCCGACGGCGTTCGGCGAAAAGCTCGTGATGCGCATCTTCGACCCGGACGTGGTCGTCAAGACCCTGCCCGAACTGGGCTTCCCGACCGACGACGCGGCGCGCTGGGATGCGCTGACGCGGCGCGCGCACGGCATCATCCTCGTCACCGGACCGACCGGTTCCGGCAAGACGACGACGCTGTACACGACGCTGAAGGCGCTGGCCACGAGCGAGGTCAACGTCTGCACGGTCGAGGACCCGATCGAAATGGTCGAGCCGTCGTTCAACCAGATGCAGGTGCAGCCCGGCATCGACCTGTCGTTCGCCGACGGCGTGCGCGCGCTGATGCGCCAGGACCCGGACATCATCATGGTGGGCGAGATCCGCGACCTCGAAACGGCGGAGATGGCGATCCAGGCTGCGCTGACGGGCCACCTCGTGCTGTCCACGCTGCACACGAACGACGCGCCGTCGGCCGTGATGCGCCTGCTGGAGCTGGGCGTGCCCTACTACCTGCTGGAAGCGACCCTGATCGGCATCATGGCCCAGCGCCTCGTGCGCACCCTGTGCGTGCATTGCAAGACGCCCGACGGCGACCTGTCCGACGAGGTGTGGAATGCGCTGGGCGGCAGCTGGAACCTGCCGAAGCCGGCGACGGTCTACCGGCCGATCGGCTGCCCGGAATGCCGCCAGACGGGCTTCCGCGGCCGCACCGGGCTGTACGAACTCGTCACCGTCACCGAGGCGTTCGCCGCCCTCGTGCAGGAAGAAACCGACCTGGCCGCGCTGCGCCGGCAAAGCGTGGACGACGGCATGAAGCCGCTGCGCATCGCGGGCGCGTACAAGGTGGCGGAGGGTGTGACGACGGCCGAGGAAGTGTTGAAAAGCACGGTGGCGCACTAGGGTTTATCTGACCCGAACAAGGCCTGGAACGGCAAGGGTTTCCGTCGTTCCCGCGCAGGCGGGAACCCAAGTCCTACGTCGTTTCCGTGCAGGCGGGAACCCAAGTTTGCCAGGCGCTCACGCAAAATTGGATCCCCGCCTGCGCGGGGACGACGTCTCGTTACGGGCATGTGCGCTGTTCGCGAGTGATTCGCCCCGATAAACCCAGCACGGGAGGCGTCCGCCAATGCGTGCAGCCGCGTCCCCCTGGCGCAAATCATGACAGTCCGCTATAATCCGTGCCCTCTTCGGGTCGTTAGCTCAGTTGGTAGAGCAGCGGACTTTTAATCCGTTGGTCGCAGGTTCGAGCCCCGCACGGCCTACCAAAGAATTAAGCAGCAAGCAAAAACGCCAGGCACACGCCTGGCGTTTTTGTTTTGGCCCAACCCGCCTCGCAGTGCCTGGGCGTTCTGTTTTGCGGTGCCAGCTCTTCTGCGTTTCCAGCCGATTGCGTCGCGCATGCCGCCGACGCGCTCAATACATGATCTGTCCGCCCTTGGTAATGATGCTCAGGTCCACGTAATGCGAGCCGTTGTGGTTACCCGGTCCGAACTTGACCGTAAAGCCGCCGAGATCGTACGCGCCCATGGTTTCCAGGGCCTGGACGAAATTCTTGCGCGTCGGCTCGCCTTTCACGTGGCGCAGGCCCTCGACGAACACCTTGGCGGCCATGAAGCCTTCCAGGCTTGCGTACTCGGCTTCGCGGCCAGGCTTGGTCAGGTAAAGCTTGCGGTATTCCTTGACCAGCGCCAGCTTCTCGTCCCAGGGCGAAGGAATCACCTGCGAAATCATCACGCCGCGCGCGTCCGCGCCCAACTCCCCGGCCAGCGCGCGGCTGCCGACGAAGGACACGTTCCAGAACAGCGGCACGGAGCCGCCGGCATTGCGCATCGCGCGGATGAAGGCGGCACTGGATTTGTAGGCCGAGATGATGACGACGGCAGGCGCGCCGGACGCCTTCAGCTTCGCCACGGCGGCGGCGACATCGGTACTGTTGCGCTCCACCGACGCGGTGGCGAACACCTCGCGCTTGCGCTTCTTGAGCGCCCGCGTCACGCCGTCGAGGCCGGCCTGGCCGTAAGCGTCGTTCTGATACAACACGGCGACCTGCTTGAAGCCGATCGCATCCAGGTGCTCGACGATCTTCTCGGTCTCGTCGGCATAACCGTCGCGGATATTGAAGACGTTCTTGTTGAAGGGTTCGCGGAACGATTGCGCGCCGGTCATCGGTGCGAAGAACGGCACACCTTCCTTGTCGACCCAGCGCAGGGCCGCGTTGGACGTCGGCGTGCCGACATAACCGAACAGGGAAAATACGTGCTGGGTGTCGACCAGCGTCGCCGTATTGGCGGCGGCACGCGCCGGGTCATAGCCGTCGTCCAGCGTCGTGAGGACGATCTGCCGGCCATTCACGCCGCCCGCCGCGTTCACGGAATCGAAGTAAGCCAGCGCCCCATCGCGCATGGCCGCGCCCAGGGCGGACGCGGGACCGGTCAAGGCAGCGGACTGCCCCAGCACGATGCGATCGTCCTCGACACCGTTGCCGGCCGACGCACAGGCGGCCGCGCACAGGAAGCCCAGGCCGGCACATAATTTGATCAAATGTTTCGATAGCACTGTAAGTCTCCGTGAATACGCAATTCTACCGAGCGTAATTTCCGTTATGCAATATTTTTGTCGGAGTGTTGTGCAAATGCGGCATTTGCGGTCCGAGCTTTAACGGTCCTAGGCGCTGCGATGACCTCGGCGGCGCGGCGGATAAGCTACACAACATTTCTCGCACGAAAGGTCTTGGCTTTGCGCGGCCAAGTCGTTATAATGCGTGCCTTCTTCGGGTCGTTAGCTCAGTTGGTAGAGCAGCGGACTTTTAATCCGTTGGTCGCAGGTTCGAGCCCCGCACGGCCTACCAAAGAATTCAGTAAAAAGCAGCAAGCGAAAACGCCAGGCACATGCCTGGCGTTTTTGTTTGTGTGGCGTATTCACATCGGCCGATTTGACGAGACTTGTTGCGTTGCTTATCGGCAACCATATGCATGGTGCAGAAGTCTATACTGGTGGCAACACTTCGATGAAGTGCCTCTTCCGCCAGGAGCCATCATGCGTACCTTGCCCACTTTCTTTGCCGCCACGTTTGCCGCCGCCTTCTTCCTGAGCAGCCTGGCAATCACCGCCGCGACACCACCCACCCGCACGATCAAGCGACTGCCATGATGTTGTACTGTGGTGTTTTCGCAAGAAACGCTTAGCGAACGGCGGTCGAGCCGCTATAATGCTGCCTCTTCGGGTCGTTAGCTCAGTTGGTAGAGCAGCGGACTTTTAATCCGTTGGTCGCAGGTTCGAGCCCCGCACGGCCTACCAGTATTACCAGAAAGCCCACGAATTTCGGTTCGTGGGCTTTTTGCTTTCCAGCGTTGCGTTATCGACACATCACCGCTGCGCCATCTTCGCCGTCACCACGATTGCCTTTGTCAGTCATCGCTGTCAGTACCTCTTCCACTCATCCAGATTGCTTCGGCTCAAGTTCCTTCTTTGAACGCCCTTGAATAATGCCAAGGTTCCGTATCGCAATAAGCAGGCTTTACCCGATCGTGAGGCGCGGTGTTAACCATCGCGAAGGCAACGGCTCGCAACCTGACGGAGTGGAATACAGATGGCAAATACCGTCGTAGAACAAACACTCAGCTTCTCGGAATATATGCTTACGGCGCGCAATCGACCGCTACGCCTCATCTTCGACAACGAGGATAGTACTGGCAACGAGCCATTGTTGCCGCAAAGGGTGGTCGGAAACGAGGCAGTTTGCGGTGGCTTCGAATTCCGAATGTTGTGCGTTTCCGAGAACGCAAAGCTTCCACTTAAAAGCTTCATCGGAGCGCCGGCCGAGCTGCAAATAGTTACAGACCGCGGAGAGCTGCGCCGGATCTCCGGAATCGTCATGGAAGCTGCCTCAGGTCAAAGCGATGGAGGACTTGCAACGTACCAATTGGTCATGCGTGACGCGCTGTCTGTCATGGAAAGCAAAGTCACGACTCGAGTGTTTCGTGACAAGAACGAACTGGAGATTATTCAGGTACTGATCGACGAATGGCGAAGGCGTATCCCGGTCCTGGCGGCCTCCTTTGACCTGATCGTCGACTCTAGCCTATCTCACCGTCCCGGCCCTCGCCGTCAGTTCGTCATGCAGCACAACGAGTCGGATAGCGACTTTATCCGGCGGTTGCTGCAGCGGCGTGGCATCGCTTGGTTTTTTCGCTCCGGCATAGCGTCCGGGACTAGCGTCAATACCAAAGAACAAAATCCCCGGATCGGTCACACGTTAATCTTGTTTGACGATTCCGGCCGGCTGGATCAAAACGCAGCCGGCGACATACGCTTTCATCGCGACGACGCCACCGAACAACGCGACACCATCACCGGCTGGAGTGCCATACGTGCGCTCCAGCCAGGCAGCACGTCAATGTTCAGCTGGGACTACCGGCAGCCGAGCAATACCGCACTCATGGCAGCGGAAGCCCCGTCGCAAGCCGATCAGGGCGAAAGCGGAAATCAATTAGCTGCGGGACTAGAAGAGTATCAAGTTGCCCCGCCACACCTCGGCGACAACCCGCCCGACCTCCTGAATATGAACGATACGCACATGGCGTACTACGAATACATTTCGAAATGGTTCAAAGGAGAAGGCAGCGTACGCGATCTGGCGGCCGGCGAATGGTTCAGTCTCGAAGGCCATCCAGAGATCGATACACATCCCGCCAGTGAACGGCAATTCGTCGTCACGTCCCAGCATATTCTGGCCGAAAACAATTTGCCAATCGAGATCGGCGCACGCGTACAGCGGTTGTTCGAGCGTAGCGGTTGGACCTCCGATGCGGATAACCGCCGGCCAAATGAAGACAAGCAAACACCGTACTACAGGACGACTTTTACTTGCGTTCGTCGCCAGGTCCGCATCGTACCGCCACGTCCTGTTCTGCCTCGACCGCAATTACAGACGGCAATCGTCGTAGGCCCCCAGAACGAGGTCGTATGGTGCGATCATCTCGGCCGCGTCAAAGTACGTTTTTTTGCCACACGTCCCAAGGATCACGCACATGCCTCCAATGCGGGCAGTTCGGATTCCGACCGTGACTCTGCTTGGGTACGTGTCGCCTCCAACTGGGCAGGCAACGGCCCAGGGAACAATGCGCAATGCGGCGCTCGAATGCTGCCTCCCGTCGGCGCGGAAGTACTCGTCGGCTTTGCAGGCGGCGACCCTGACAAGCCCGTCATTATCGGGCAGATCTATAACGGCGACGCGCCGCCACCGGCCTTCGCCCGCGAGGACGGGCTTCCCGACACCCGCTACCAGTCCGGCCTGCGCAGTCGCGAAGTACACGGCCGCCGCGGCAATCAGCTTCGACTGGATGACACGCCTGGGCAAATCAGTGCGCAGCTGGCGAGCGACCACGCTGCGACCGAACTGAACCTGGGATACCTCACGGAGCCGCGCTCTCAAGACAGCGCACGCGCACGCGGCGACGGTGCCGAGTTGCGCACGACCGAAGCCATCGCATTGCGCGCGGCGCGCGGGATCCTGCTAAGCGCCTGGAAACTGCTCGGCGGCTCCAGTGCCAAGGGAGCCCAGCTAGCGCGCGATGAATATCTAGGATTGCTGCGCGAATGCGGCGAGCTTTGCAAATCCCTCGGCAACTACGCTGCCGAACAAAACGGCTTGTCGATCGATACGAAAGAACAGGAAGCGCTGCTTGCACGCTTCAAGAACTGGGAAGACGGCAGCAATACCGCTCCTGACGCCACAGCACAAAGCGAGCCGGTCATCGCCATGACATCGCCGGCAGGATTAGGCTTCGCCAGTTCAAAAGCCATCGTCAGCTACTCGGCCAGCAACGTCGACACGGTCGCCCAGCAGCACCTGCAGTTCACCTCGGGACAACGCTTTACGGTAAACGCCGGCAATGGCGTATCCCTCTTTGCGCGTGGAGGTGGACTGAGTGCAATTGCTCACAACGGCAAACTGCTGCTGCAGAGCCAGCACGACGACATCGCCGTCAACTCCGCAAAAGACATTCAGGTCACCGCCAGCGAGGGTGCGATAACTATATCGGCCAAAACCATTCTCCTTGTAGCAGCAGACGGCTCATTTCTCAAACTGGGTGAAGGATCCCCGGTCTTGGGCAGCAAACAGGCACTCAAATTCCACGCTCCGGATTTCATATGGGAGGGTCCGGAGACGATGAGCGCGCAACTTCCCTCATTTAAACGAAAAGGAACCGATCTCAAGTTCGAGCCGCGTTTCTATCCTCATCTCGACGGCGGCGTACCGGCAGCCGGCCTGGCTTACAAGATCGAGTCGGCGGCTGGCGGCAGCGAAGGCAGCACGGACACACGAGGCGCAACGTCGACTTTGAAGCATGGCCAGATGCACGTTGCGAGCATTGATCTCAAGGAGGAAGGGCAATCATGACGAAGAGTTCAGGGTTTTACAAGAAGCTTCCTTTCAGCAGAGGTAGTGGAGAAGGCGTAACGCTGCCGGGACAAGACAACAAGAAGGTTGTCGGCGTAAAGCATAACCTGCCGGGCTCAATCATCCTCGTTCATGGCGTGAATGACGTGGGCGTGGGATACGAGGCAGTGGAATCGGGGCTGTGCGAAGGGCTGACGGAACGCCTATGTGGCGATCTGACGGCAGGAACATACCGCATGCCGCAAAAGGCAGACCGCGACAAGCTCGAGGAAGATCCGGACGCCGTTTTCTTCAAGCGACAGATTACCGATGATACACATAGTCCTGTCATTCCGTTCTATTGGGGGTTTCGAGAAGAAGACGAGCATGTGAACGACTGGAGGAAGACGACGCACGGTCAAGCAACTGACCGCTACGGCAACCGGCTGGACAGGGATTACTCGAAGGAAGGCGGGCCGTTCGCCAACGCGACAAACTCTATTCTGGAAATGTGGAATCGCGGCAAACACGATGCTTGGGGAAGCCTTGATTATGCATCGCATGACGCGACCCACCCAATGCTGAAGAACCCTGGGCGGCTCTATATGATTCTGGCCGCACGACGACTTGCTGCCCTCATTTCAATGGTTCGCGATTATGATGAAGACGAAACCGTCTCGATTGTCGCTCATAGCCAAG
>Ga0308161_1003436_pt1 | contig 15467 bp, 16 predicted proteins | sample PhyFR2_FD_201034 | JGI IMG/M metagenome (GOLD analysis project Ga0308161, IMG submission 201034) | Phyllosphere microbial communities from UC Gill Tract Community Farm, Albany, California, United States - DLSLF.R2 | ecosystem: Host-associated > Plants > Phyllosphere > Unclassified | place: USA...
CCTCGGCGGTGACGGTCACGAAGGTCACCGCGACCACCACCGTCACCTCGACCGGCAGTGCCGTGCGCACCACCCTCAAGGTCAAGAACACTGCCGCCGTGCGGAAGCCGGCTTCCTCCGCTTGGCTGTACCTGTCCGCCGGCACGAAGAAGTACACGCTCGGCCGGGTCGCGGTGAAGGCACTCGCCGCTGGTTCGAGCACCTCGGTCACCGCAGTTCGCGGGACACCTTCCCGTGCCGAAGCCGGCAAGTACTCCGTCCTCGCCTGCGTGGGCGCGTACTCCGCGAAGCAGTGCCGCACGTCGACTGCGACCGTCACCAGCACGCCCACGAAGCGCGCGCGCCCGGAGACGGGCGTGATGCTCGACGTCGCGCGCGCCTACTACCCCGTGGCGCTGATCAAGCGGTACATCGACCTCCTCGCCGACGACGGCCGCTTCCTGCACCTGCACCTCACCGATGACCAGAACGTCGGGATCGAGAGCACGGTCCTCGGCCAGACCCTCGCCAACGCTGATCTCGACAACGGCGTGTACACGAGCCGCGTGACCCATCGCCCGTTCCTGAGCGCCGCGCAGGCACGCTCGATCGCCGCCTACGGGGCGAAGCGAGGCGTCGCGATCGTGCCGGAGATCGACACTCCCGGACACATGGCCGCCGCCTTCGCCCTGCTCGAGGCGGAACACGGCACGAAGTGGGTCGACCGCATCCGTTCGGGCGGGAACGAGCTCGACACGTCGGCGCCGGAGAGTCTCGCGCTGGCGAAGAAGCTGTACGCGGAGGTGCAGCAGACCTTCCCCGCCAGCCGAACCGTGCACATCGGCGGCGACGAATGGGGCGACGACGCCACCTCCACCCAACGCGTCGCCTGGATGAACGCGATGGCGGCCACGGTCGGTAACCGCGAGGTCTGGGCCTGGAACGACGGGATCGATCGGGTCGCGGTCGGGCGACTCGATCCGCGCATCCACGTCACGTACTGGAGCTTCGACGGCGACACCGAGGACGCAGCCGAGCGGCGCGAACGGCGAGCACGACGGGCGAGTGCGGTCGACCTGCAGCAGGCCGGGATCGACCTGCTCAACTACAACTCGTACTACCTCTACGAGGTGCCGACCGACCTCGACCCGGCCGACAGCGAGTACACGGTCGCCGACCTCCGCGAGAACTGGTCACTCCGGGCGTGGGACGGCGACTCCGGTTCGCTGCTCGCGGCTCCGATGTCGGGCGCCGCCGTCGCGATCTGGGGTGAGGACCTGGAGGATCCACCTGCTGACGCGCTCCTGCGGTGGAGCGCGCCGCACGTGACGGCGATGCTCGAGACCGCAGCCTCCTGACGGACGCATGTCGTGCCTCCAGGCCGATCGCTGGAACCGCCGGACCGCCGCCTGCCTACCCGAGCGGCTCGACGCCGTAGCTGGTGACCACCGCACGCAACTCGTCCAGGTACGCCTGCGCCTGCACGGTGAGGGGAACCGAGGCGTGCGCGATCCAGCCGATCTCGATGCGTTCGTCGACGTCGAGGGGGATGGCGACGATCTCGGGATCGAGGTCGTCGCTGATGAGCCCGGTCGAGATCGTGTACCCACCCAGGCCGATCATGAGGTTGAAGATCGTCGCCCGGTCCGAGACACGGATCTCCCGCTTGCTCGACATCGTCGACAGGATCTCCTCGGCCAGGTAGAAGGAGTTGTTCGCGCCCTGGTCGAAGGTCAGCCGAGGCAGGTCAGCGAGGTCCTCGAGGGTCGCACGCTCCCGTGACGCGAGCGGGTTCCGCTTGGCCACGAAGATGTGCGGCTGCGCGACGAACAGCGGTGTGAACACGACGCCGGCGTCCCGCAGCAGCTTGCCGAGCACCTGCTTGTTGAAGTCGTTGCGGTAGAGGATGCCCACCTCGCTGCGCAGGGTGCGGACGTCCTCGATGATGTCCCAGGTGCGTGTCTCACGCAGCGAGAACTCGTACTCGTCCGCAGCCGCTGCTTCGACCATGCGGACGAAGGCCTCCACCGCGAACGAGTAGTGCTGGGCGGACACCCCGAGCAGCCGACGCGACCGCTGTCCGCCGACGTAGCGCTGCTCGAGCAGGGAGACCTGCTCGACGACCTGTCGGGCGTATCCGAGGAACTCGACGCCGTCGACGGTGAGCACGACTCCTCGGGCCGATCGGGTGAACAGCGGGCGCCCGATCCGCGTCTCCAGGTCCTTCATCGCCGCGGACATCGTCGGCTGCGACACGTAGAGCAGGTCGGCCGCTGCGCTGATCGAGCCCTCCGTCGCGACCTCGATGAAGTACCGGAGCTGCTGCAGGGTGATGTCGTTCGAGACCCGGGCCATAGGCCGAGGCTATACCGGTGCATAGCGTCTCGGTATTACCTGATGGCCCGGGAATCCCGCCATGATCGAGGCACCCCTTCCCCAGCGCCTGCGAGCGCTCGACGAACAGATTGCCGACCATGGCGAACGACCTCACCTTCAGCATCACCCGGACCCGGTTCGACGAGGACTACTCCCCCGCCGACAGCTCCCGGCTGACCACGAACTTCGCCAACCTGGCGCGCGGCGAGCACCGTCAGCAGAACCTCCGCGCTGCGCTGGCGATGATCGACGGGCGAGCGAACGAGCTGGCCGCGGCACACGACCGCTACCGTCTGCAGCTCGACATCGTCTCGGTGGCGCTGGAGTTCTCCGACGGTGGTTCCGACGCGGAGTTCCCGTTGCTCGAGATGCTCGACGTCACGATCGTCGACCAGCACACCGGCGAGCGCCACCAGGGGATCCTCGGCAACAACTTCTCGTCGTACCTGCGTGACTACGACTTCTCGGTGCTGCTGCCGTCGTCGCCGTCGCTGCCGTCCGACTTCGGCCAGCTGCACGGGGCACTCTTCCAGCGTTTCCTGGAGTCAGACGTGTTCGGGTCGCAGTTCGGTGCCGAGCCCGTCGTCTGCATCAGCGTCTCGACGAGCCAGACCTACCGCCGGAACGGGTACGTCCACCCGGTGCTCGGCGCCGAGTACGAGCACGAGCACTCCTCGCTCACCGACGACTACTTCGGCCGGATGGGCATGCGGGTCCGGTACTTCCAGCCCGCCGGGGCGGCTGCCCCGCTCGCGTTCTACACGCGCGGCGACCTGACCGGCGACTACACGGACCTCCAGCTCATCGGCACGATCGCCACCATGGAGACCTTCCAGAAGATCTACCGCCCGGAGGTCTACGCCGCGAACACCCCGGCCGGCAGCACCTACCGCCCCACCCTCGACCACACCGACTTCACGCCCACCCCGGTGACGTACGACCGCGAGGAGCGCAGCCGCCTCGGGATCACGCAGGGCCGGTGGACCGAGGAGCACCTGGTGCGGCCGCACCACGCACTCCTCGCCCGGTTGGCTGACCCCGCCCTCGCGCGCTGACTTCCTCTGCCCTTCGACTGACTGGACCGTCACCCCCATGCGTTCTCTCCTCCCCACCTCGATCGTCGGCAGCCTGCCGAAACCGTCCTGGCTCGCCGAGCCCGAACGGCTCTGGTCCCCCTGGGAGCTGCAAGGAGCAGCACTGACCGAGGGCAAGCAGGACGCCCTCCGGTCCGCCGTGCACGAGCAGGAGCGCCGCGGGATCGACATCGTCAGTGACGGCGAGCAGACCCGCCAGCACTTCGTCACGACGTTCATCGAGCACCTGGACGGCGTCGACCTCGACCGCAAGGAGACCGTCCGCATCCGCGACCGGTACGACGCGGCCGTCCCGACCGTCGTCGGTGCCGTCAGCCGTCGGAAGCCGGTCTTCGTCGAGGACGCTGCGTTCCTGCGAGCCCAGACCGACCGGCCGATCAAGTGGGCGCTCCCCGGCCCGATGACCATGATCGACACGCTGTCCGACCAGCACTACAAGAGCCGCGAGCAGCTGGCGTGGGAGTTCGCCACGATCCTCAACCAAGAGGCGCGCGAACTGCAGGACGCCGGCGTCGACATCATCCAGTTCGACGAGCCTGCCTTCACGGTCTTCCACGACGAGGTGCAGGACTGGGGCGTGGCCGCGCTCGAGCGCGCAGCCGAGGGCCTGCGCGCCGAGACCGCCGTGCACATCTGTTACGGCTACGGCATCGAGGCGAACAACAAGTGGAAGGAGACGCTCGGAGCGGAGTGGCGGCAGTACGAGCAGTCCTTCCCGCTCCTGCAGCAGTCCTCGATCGACATCGTGTCGCTCGAGTGCATCCACTCCCACGTTCCCCTCGAGCTCGTCGAGCTGATCCGCGGCAAGAAGGTCATGCTCGGGGCGATCGACGTCGCGACCGAGACCGTGGAGACCCCGGAAGAGGTCGCGGGGGTCCTCCGTCGGGCGCTCGAGTTCGTCGATGCAGACAAGCTCATCCCCAGCTCCAACTGCGGGATGGCTCCCCTGGCGCGTGGGGCCGCGCTGGACAAGCTCGGCGCGCTGTCCGCTGGAGCAGACATCGTGCGGGCCGAGCTCGCTAGCGTCGCCGAGCCGGTATCGCGCTAGCGACTCGGCTGCACAGGAGGGCTCGCCTCGACAACGGGGCGGGCCGTCCTTCGTGTCGCGTCCGGCAGGCGCCCTGGTCCCGGGCCGGACTGGAGGCGCGGCTCGGTTCCGGTGGTCAGGTCGCGGTCGTCACTCCTGACTGTCGAGGCTCATCTTCTCGAAGTCCCCCGCAACGCACTGCGAGCTGCCGTCGATCGTGTACCCGCGGGGATCCGCGCGGAAGTCGGAGGAGCTCACCGGACCGCCCCTGCCCCGGACGCCGAGGATCGGGTCCTCGCCGCCGGTCTGGTACCGCTCGGTCGTGACGCCGAGCTCCTTCCAGTGCTGTTCCACCGCCTTGACGTCGGCCTTCGGGTCAGCGCTCGCGGAGCGGACCATGGCGTAGACGTACTGGACGCCCCCTTGCCCCAGTCCCCGGCCGCACTTCCCGAGCCCCGGACCGTCGCTGACTTCCCAGCCGTCACCGACCACGTCGGTCGAACCCTCGACGAACGTGACGATCGACTGCTTCGCCCGCTCCGGGGTCTTCCCGAGCCCGGAGCTGCAGCCGGCGAGGACGGCGACCGCGAGCAGTGCCGCTCCTACAGACGGGAGGACGATGACGGCTTTCCGTCGAGGTACTTTCATCTGGGAACTCCACTCAGATCGCGCTGTGTCTGCGACGTTCGCACAATCATCTCGTGAGCCGTTCGGGCTGGCCGGTCGTGGCAGAGCCCACGTTCTGGAGCGACTGCGTGTCCTCGTCGAGGTAACCGCCGCCCTACCAGGTATGGACTCCATGGTCGCGTACGGGGTTGAGACCCGGCGCTCCGTCGGCGTCGAACGACGGCATCTGCGAAGCGTCAGACTCGAGGGCGTTGACTACGTTCATGATCACCAAGGGCGTCATCCACCAGGTCGAGAGTGCGACTGTCCGGGATCGCAACGGCGTATCAGTCGGCAAGGTCGTGCAGGTGTTCCCCTCCGACGAGGACGGCAGCGCGGCCTACGTCTGTGTCGCAACCGGCCTGCTCGGGCGACACCAGGCGCTCGTCCCCGCCGACGACGCCACGTTCGACGGCACGGACGTGCACGTCGGGTACACGAAGGACGCGATCAAGGACGCGCCGTCCCTCGGAGCCGGACGTACCCTGTCCCCCGCCGAGGCGAACGCCGTCCGCGGACACTTCGGGCTGTCCCACACCGGCGCTGCAACCGGGGACATGGGCGACCCACACGAGAACCTCGATCAGGCCGGGACAGGTCTTGCGGGCGCGGACGACACCGAGGGCGCAGGGACGACCCCGCCGGCCTGAACCTCACCGGGGTGAACAGCGCCGGGACCACGGCTTTCGCCTACACCAAGCCAGGCAGCGGCCGGTCCGCTGGCGGGTGCGTGCTCCGTCGTTGATGCGCGCTGCTCTGAGCGTGGCCTGGGCGGGTTTCTCGGAAGAGCATGCCCGTCTCCGTCCGGCGGGCTCCGCGGCCATCGCACACGCGCAGCACCGCGAAGGCGCTGCTGCGAACCCCCACCTCGTCGCTGCGCGGTCACGTGTCATGGGAAGTCACCCTCCGACACACATCGACACAACCCTTCTCGCGGGCGTTCGGCGATGCCACAGTCTCGCCATGGCGCACATCTGGTCGGGCTGTCCGCCCACACCGGACGAATCGACACCACCCGGCGCCACACAACGCGACAGGTAGCAACCCAGAGCACGAAGGAGTCCTCGTGACCATCAGCAACCAGACCGCCGACAGCACTATCGACGAGGGCGCCGATGACGAACTCCTCGCCCGCTTCCGTCCGATCTTCGACCGCATCGCTGCCGGCGCCTCTGAGCGCGAACGCGACCACCGCCTCCCGTTCGAGGAGATCCGCGAACTCGCCGCCGCAGGATTCGGCGCCGTCCGCGTCCCCGTCGCCCACGGCGGAGCCGGGGCGACCCTGCCCCAGCTGTTCCGCCTGCTGACCGAACTCGCCGCCGCTGACAGCAACATCCCCCAGGCGCTCCGCGGCCACTTCGCACTGGTGGAGGACCGGCTGGTCGCCCGGTCCGGGGAACGTGAAGGGTGGCTGGACCGCTTCGGCCGCGGTGAGATCGCCGGCAACTCGTGGACCGAGGTCGGGTCAGTGCAGGTCGGCGACGTGATCACGAAGGTGACCCCGCAGCCGGACGGGACGTTCCGGATCACCGGGCAGAAGTACTACTCGACCGGCAGCATCTTCGCCGACTGGATCGACACCTACGCCGAGCGCACGGACACCGGCGAGCGGGTCATCGCGATCGTCGACGCGCACCAGCCCGGGGTCACCCACACCGACGACTGGGACGGGTTCGGGCAGCGCACCACCGGCTCCGGCACCAGCACCTTCGACGACGCCGTCGTGCAGGCCGACGCGGTGATCCCCTTCGACGAGCGGTTCAAGTACCAGACGGCGCTCTACCAGGGCGTGCTGTTGAGCGTCCTCGCCGGGTCCGTCCTCGCAGCCGAGCGGGAGATCGCGCGCGAGGTCCGAAACCGCACCCGCGTCTTCTCCCACGGCAACGCCGACACGTTCGCGGCCGACCCGCAGATCCTGCAGGTCGTCGGCGAGGTGTCGGCGGCCGGGTTCGCCGCCACTGCGATCGTCGACCGGGCCGCCGCGGCCCTGCAGGGTGCGTACGAGGGAGCCGGGCTCGACACAGCCGAGGACGAGCGCCTCAACGACCGCGCCGAACTCGCGACCGCGCAGGCGCAGGTGGCGCTGACCACCCTGGCAACGACGGCGACCTCGCACCTGTTCGACGCGCTCGCGGCGTCCGGGGTGAGCACGACGAAGAACCTCGACCGGCACTGGCGGAACGCTCGCACCGCTGGCAGCCACAACCCGTGGGTGTTCAAGGCGCGGATCATCGGTGACCACGCGGTCAACGGTGCCGAACCGCCCCGCGTCTGGGCGATCGGTGCGACCCGGACCTCGTGACGCCTGTCGAAGCCGAGACGGCTTCCGCGTGACCGCTGCTGCGACGTGCCGGCCCCGCCGCCCGGCCGCCGTGCGCGTACAGTCCCTGGCAACGCACGGCTGGCCGACCATCGGGGAACGCGATGCGACTGATCACAGGGACGACACTGGCCGTTGCGCTGGCAGCAGGCGCGCTGATCGGCCTCGCGCCACCAGCGACTGCGGCCGGATCCGGAACGATCACCGTGCAGCTCACAACGCCGGACGGCACCGCGATCCGGCTGGCGGACGTCGAACTCGCAGCGATCGGCACCGACGTCGTCGTCGGGAACGCCACCACCGACGATGACGGCGCCGCGACGTTCACCGGCATCCCCGCACCGGACACCGTCACGGTGACGACGCGGCAGCTCCCGCCGCACGGAAACGAGACCTACGCCCCCGGACTCCGCTCGGGCATCGCCGTCCGCGGCGGCTCGACAGTCGCGGTCACCGTGCCGCTCGTGATCGGCGCCACCGTGCAGGGCGGTGTGGTCGGCCCCACGGGACCCGCCGCTGGGCGCCTGATGTACGCCTGGAACGAGGACACCTCGCAGGTGTTCCGGACGACCTCGGACAGCACGGGCCAGTACCGGTTCGTGGGGTTGAGCACCGGGAAGTACCGCATCGAGGCCTACGCCAGTGGAACGGCGTCGCCCGCCGTCTGGAAGACCCGGGTGTACCAGCAGCGAGGAACGCTCCCGGCTTCGCGAGTGACCTTGTCACGGCACTACGCACACAGCGACTACGACCTGGTCGTCTACGCGGCCTCGGCGTCCCGCAGCCCGTCGGCGCAGCTGAGTGGTGCGACCGTCACGGTGACGAACGCGACGACCGGTGCGTCGTTCTCGACCCGGTTCTCGACGCTCCTCGACAGTGAGCAGACGGCGCAGTTCCAGATCCCCTCCGGGCAGTACGTGGTGGAGCTCCTGACCGTCGCGACGACCACAACGACCGCGCAGGTGCTGTGGCTCGGACGTCCGGGCGGCGTGTACCGGTACGTGACCGACCGAGCGCAGGCCGTGCCGGTGAAGGTCGTGTTCGGCGGTGGCAACTTCTGGGGCGGCGCCCTCGGGTGATCCGGCCCCAGCACCAGCCCCAGCCCAGGGCTGGCCGGACGCGGTTGGCTGCGTGACTGCACGCGATCACGTGAGCAGCAACGGACAGGAGGCGCGTTGCCAGCTGGCACCGCGCCTCCTGTCCGGCACACGGTCGCGGATACGCGACGGTGGCGTCGCCACCTTCTACATGTCGTCGATGAGACGGAGCGTGGAGCCGTCGGGGACCGCCTGGTGTTCGACGTAGTGCATGAACACCGGCGCAGCCTGGTCCGCCGTGAACAGCTCGGCAGGATGCCGAGGCTCGTGCGCAGCCTGCACGTCGATGGTCTCCGTGAGTGGTTCGGTGAGGTCGTGGTCACGGCCGACGATGTAGAAGCGGTACTCCCCGTCGTCCTCGCGGCGGCGCAGCTCCACGCTCATCTTCTCCGCGGTACCACCGGCCTGCAGGTAGGAGTTGCCGTACTCGTCGATGACCGACTGCGGGCCGGCGCGCCAGGTCTGGTCGTCGATCGGCGCGGAGAAGACGAGCCACGCGAAGTGGTCGTCGTTATCGAGAAGGCCGAGGCTTCGTCGCACCTGGTCCGGGAGCGGGCGGAACGTGTCGTTCAGCACACAGCAGTCCGAGCGCGAGCAGAAGACTGGCTGCGATCACCATGAACCACGCAAACGGGGCGCGGATACTTCGGCGGCTTCACCAGCTCAACGTAACGGCGGACACATTGTCTCGCACGACTATTGACTTTCGAGACGCCTTGATGCGAGCGCCGGCGAAGACGGGCCAGTGGGTTGGCGTCTGTAGGTCTGCAAGATATCCAGCGAGACACTGGGGTACTCGACACACAACGCCCGCGTCAGCTCGACCAACTCGGGACCGCCTGGCCCTGTGATCGAAAGTGGCAGGCAGCGTAGCGGTGCTCCACGGCACACTTGAGGCCATGAGGCAGGACGACATCGATGAGGAGCTCTTCCCGCTCGGGGCTCCTGACCGCCGCAGGCACTCGATCCAGGCTCCAGCAGGCTGGCAGGATCTAGCAGTCACGCTGACGTTGTTCGGTCTGAGCCTGCCGATGCTCGTTGTCGGTTGGTTCGGCGTCGTGCTCTCGATGTTCGCCTTCGACGCGTGCAGTGCTGGGGGGTGCAACTACGCCGCCGGAACGGTCGCCTACATTGGCTTCCCGATCGCGGCCGTCGTCAGCACAGTGGTTTGGGTGTCGGTTGCTGAACGCCGTCGGCGTGCCCGTCGTCGCGCGTGGATGTCTGGAGCAGGGGCGATCCTCACCATCGTCGCCCTCTTTGCCCTCGCTGCGACCGTCGTCCATTTTGCGGCACAGCCGAATTGAGCTGTCCGGTCAGGCTGCCGGCGGCGTGCATCGGGTGGCCGGCTAACGTCTCATTGGCCGATCCCCATCCGAGACGGCGGCAGGGCGCCGCCCGGTCGAGCGCACGACCGTCTACCGAGACGGTCTCCCCGTCTCCCGCACCCAGCGTTCTTCGCAGAGCCCGGTCCCTGAATCGATCTGTCGATCTCCTCGGCGCTCGAAGCCGTGCTTGGCGTAGAAGCGCTGAGCCCGCTTGTTGAACGAGAACACGAGGAGGTGAGCATCCTCTTCGTTGAGCGCAGCATTCAGGAGGCTTGAGGCAACTCCCGTGCCCTGGGCCTCTCGATCTACGTACAACGTCGAGAGCTCCAGGCTTGGCAAGCTGCTCGAGTCGCCGGAACTGCGACTCGTGCTCGCGACACCGATGACTTGTTCCTCGGGTGACTCGGCAACGAACACGCGTCGACTGCCGGTGCCGATGCGCTCTGCCCAGCGATCCGTCGCTGGACGGAGGGACCGAGCGTCCAGGAAGGAGTCCGGGACGATGCCACGGTAGGTCTGCTCCCACGTCAGCGTCTGGAACAGTCCGACCCTTTCGGCGTCATCGACACGTGCCCGCCGGATACTCACCACCAGACCAGTCTGGAGGACGCTCACCGCGGCATCACAACGTCTCACTCGCCGATGGACAGACCGACATTAAAGGAGACCTATGAACCGCGAGGAAGTGCAGGCGCGCGTCGATGAGCTGATGCGTCAGCTCGACGCTGGAGAGATCGACCATGCCGAGTATGTGGACGGGATGGGCAAACTCCAGACCGATGCTGGCAATAACAGATAGCCCACTCGACGAACGCCCCGCCGGCACCGGCGGGGCGTTCGTCGAGTCACTTGCTCCGCCGGACGGGTATTGGTTACTTCTCCGCTTCCGGACCACTCTGCTCGTCGATGGTGAAGTTCATTTTTTCGATGACTTTCAGGATTGCTTCTGAGCGCTGAGCTGGAGGCAGCGTCTCAATCAAGCGTTCAATGCCGAGGAGCCGTGTGTTCTCCATCGGCTGTGCGAAGAATTTCCGCAGTTGAGCATTGGACTGAGCCGATGCCTTCATGAACGTCGCTCCCAGGAATGTGCTGAGCGCTCCGCCAATCACACCTACCGACGCAGCGGTCACTGAGGCAGTCAAAGAGTGGGAATTTGCAGCGGCAAGCCCAAGGCCCACGACCATTACGAAACCTGCGCCAGCGGAGATTTGCGCAGAGATGAAGCTTCTGCGGGCCTGTTTGGTAACGATCGTGTGGTACGTGTCAATCCGCTGCTGCGTGACAGGCCAGAGTGCACCAAGTGAAAGATCTGTGGATGTGGGGGTAGCCGTCTCAAGCTGAGCTCTGCCATGCGGGACCAAGACGATCGAGGTGTCGTCGGAGTCACCCTCCGACGACTCCGACGGCTCCGACGGCTCCGACGGCTCCGACGACTCCGACGACTCCGACGACTCGATTGCTCGCCGTGCGGCGGTCATGGCGACAATTTCCGCGGCCCGGACCCTGCTCAGCTGGGCTTCAAGGTCGCGGGCTTCCGAATTGGTGCGTCGCATTGAGACGGCAGCCGCCGTCGCGGTGACGACCCCGACCGCCCCTGCGGCAACTGAGAGAACTGTGTTCGCCGGTCCCCCAAGCGCGCTGACGACGTCGTTAACCTGATTAGCGCTCGCGAATAGATCCACAGCATGACCCTACGGGAATCGGCACGAATTGCCCTCACCGCTCGCGGGCGTCATCTCCGCGGGCCCGTTCGCGCCGCTAATGCCCACGCGCGGCCGCGTCTCCGCCGCCGTGCGGTTCGGGTCCTGCGTGGTCGGCGTCCGGCTGGCACGGCCGAGCTGCGCCGCCGCACGGTCGGCCTCGGCCTGGCGGTGTGCCTGAGACGCCTCGACGGCCGTCTGCGGCTTCCGGGCCGCCAGCTGCCAGCTCAGCGGCTGCTGGTGCTGCTGGGCGGCTTCCTGCGCCCGCTGCGCGGCTGCTGCGGTCTGCTCGGCAACACGGGCTCGAGTTACCTGGTCCGCCGGCGGCTGTTTGATGAGCGCGGCCGACTTTGCATCGCCGCCACGCGCTGTTGTAGTTCGGCACCGACCGCGCGCTCCTGGTATTGGTTCGGGTTCGCCTCGGAGGTTGCCTCGATCGCATATCGGCTGCGGAACGCGTCGACCTCGGCCGCGAGACGGTTCCACTCGTTGCGACGCTCCGCGCCCGCTGGCACCGCGCCGAGCCGCTTGGACCACTCCGGCTGCTCAACGGCGATCGTCGCGCCGCGCTCTTCCATGCGGACGGGATGGCGACCGCGCTCGCCCCTGATCCGAACGAAGAGACCGTCGCAGGAGAGCAGTACGAGCGGAAACCGGACACTCGACGCAGCGTGGTCACGTCGTCGCCCAAAAGTCAACGCTGGCAGACGACGTTTCCCCAGGCAAGGAAGCTCACAACAATCGCCCCGTCCCGATAGCCGATGGTGGTTTCAAGGGGTCGTTGCAACGGGTGGTTGTTTTGGGTCCGAGAGTAGCCGCCCAAATGCTTCTGCCGGGGTGCGGTAGCCGAGGGTTTTGCGGGGTCGTCCGTTGAGTTCGAGGAGCCGTTCCGGGCTGTGGACGCTGAGGTCGGTGGACTTCGGGAAGTACTGTCGGAGCAGGCCGTTGGTGTTCTCGTTCGAGCCGCGCTGCCAGGGCTTGTGGGGGTCGCAGAAGTAGATCGCGAGATCCGTGGCGAGAGTGATCTCTTTGTGCCGGGCAAGCTCCGTGCCCTGATCCCACGTCAACGACCGGCGGAGATGCTCGGGCAGGGTCCGGATGGTGGGGATCATCGCGTCGCGGACGGCGTCGGCGCTGTGCCCGTTCGGTAGGTGCAGCAGCATCACGTAGCGGGTGGTGCGTTCGACGAGGGTGCCGATCGCGCTCCTGGCGTTGATCCCGACGATCAGGTCGCCTTCCCAGTGACCGGGCACGGCCCGGTCGTCGGCCTCGGCGGGGCGTTCGCTGATCAGGATCATGTCGCGGATCTTCGACCACCACGCCCGCCGCGGCTCACCCCGATGCCGACGGATCGCACGGCCAGTGCGGAGACGTGTGTGCAGGTCAGCGCGCAGGTGGCCGCGGCCCTGGACGAACAGCGACTGGTAGATCGTCTCGTGGGACACGTGCATCTCCGGCCGGTTCGGGAAGGACCTGGTCAGGTCATCACGGATCTGCTCCGGGGACCAGTTCCGCACCAAACGAAGCTCGGCCTGCAGGGCGAGCTCGACCCGGTCGAGCTTCCGCGGTTTCGGCCGGCGCGCTCGAACACGGCACCGCTTCTCAGCGGCGTAGGGTCGGTAGCTCCCGCCAGCTGCGGCATTTCTGGTGAGCTCGCGGCTGATGGTCGACGGTGCCCGACCGAGGGCCTTCGCGATCGCGTGCACGCCGGCGCCGCCGAGGCGCAGGTCCGCGATCTGGAGCCGCTCTTCCTGGCTGAGGTACCTGTCGGAGCGGGGCGTGTGGGCGAACGGGATCCGTCCGCCTAGCTAAACCCAAGGATCGGCAAGCGGACGCTGATGTGCGTCGACTCCGGCATGGCTCTGAGGGCGGCAGCAGCAGGGTCGAACTGTGCTGGAGTGCGCGCGTCGATTAGTCCGTGGGCCAGTGCTCCATCGCGTCTCTCGCTGCCCGCAGCTGCACTTCAGCATCGAAGCCGAGCAACTGCATGTACACGAGCGCGAGGAGATCTTCAGTTTGCTTGAATATCTGGAACATCTCGGGCGACAGCTTGCCGATCGCGCCGTGGGCAACGCCGTTGCGTGCCTTCTTCAGCTCCTTCGCCCACGCTCCAACGTCTGGGATGAGCAGCTGGACGGCGTCAGCGTTGGGCACGCCCGCGAGGTGCACCATGCGTTCCTGGAAGGTCGGGCCATGCTTCAAGGCCTCGAGCACGAGCTCCCGCGCTCGCCCCTGCTCGAAGTGCTCCTTCGCCAAGTTGCGGGCGTGCCTGACCTCGTCCTGGCTCGTCGCCGCTCCCTCAGTCCCGAACATCGCCGCGTGTAGCGATTCGGCCGTAACGGCCATCGTGAACAGGCGCATCTCTGTGTAGGAGGCAGGTGCATAGAAGTTGCCGAAGTAAATGTTGCTCGCAGACCCGCACGCCCTTCGCACGCGAAGCCAGTTCGGTAGGAGGTCTGAGAAGGCTGTGTCTGCCGCTGTGAACCGGAACTTTTCCGCGCGTACCGCCGGTTCGTCTGGGGAAGCCTGGTAAATACGACGCCCACGACTGTAGAACGGGATCGTCAACTTTCGAGGTTCACCGTTCGGGTCCCTAGGGTCACGAACGATCTGCTCCTCAACGTGCTCAAAGCCGAGCGATATGACACCACATGCCGTCCCGGCCGCGAGCGTCAACAAGTCCGTCAACTCCTGGACCTTCACGTTGATTTCGTCGATCGATACGGGCGAGGGTGGAGCGACCTCTATGCGTGCGGTGATGTCTCCAATGAGCTGCGTCGTCGCTCGCGTCTGTGTGTGATGGAAGCCACTGGGCACGACCGCCAGAGTGTAGGTCCACCCTTCGACTTCTACCGTCTCTGGAGCAATCGGCTTGATGGACGCGGACTGTCGCTCGGAGTCCGGGAAGCGCACGGTTCGTGCCCAAGCGTCTAGCATCCCCCAGCTTGTGAGGTTTTCAACGCGGAGGAATGCCTTGCGAATCACGGCCTCCGAGCGGGATGACACCCATGCCCCAAACAGACTTTGGTCGACGTGGAACCGTTGGAACGTAGGCGATGAGAAGCCGTCAGTGCGCGTGGCTATGCAGTTGATCAGAGTGATCGACTTGCTGCCGGCCTGACCGAGCAGCACCGGTGTCCTTCGTTGAGCACCCGAGTAGGTCCTCATCCCCGGAGCAGGCTCCTCGAAGATCCCAAGCTCGAAGCCTCCAACGAGTTCTAGTTGCCCGCCGCCGTCTTCGTCAAGCGTGAAAACGCCCGGGACTTTAACGTCCGTGCCGGGTTCCCACCAGTGACCGTGATATTGCTCCACTTTCCTAACTATTCGGCAGGTCGACAGCCGACGCAACAGCCCGCACGAGTTACACAGCAACGGAAGGCGGTCTCCGCATGTGGGTACGCTGCTGCCCGTCGCGATCGTCGTGGCTGCGACTTCCCATCATTCGCTGGGTGCGTCAATACGAACACGAGCATCTATCTCGTCGAGTTTGAGATTGTCGAAGAATTCGTCAGAGGGTCCCTGATCCGGATGACCGATGGCCGGTCCCTCAGCGGAGACGGCCTCCCGCGGCACGCACATGACGGCGTTCGCGTCTCACATGGCCCGTCCGAAACGAATCTCGATGAGCGACCGCTATCCGGCCGCATCGGCGACGGAGCCCGTCAACCGAAAACGCCCCGCCAGCCTAAGCCAGCGGGGCGTCCCCACGAGTCAGACCAGGATCAGAAGTCCCAGTCCTCGTCCTCAGTGTTCACTGCCTTGCCGATGACGTACGACGACCCGGACCCCGAGAAGAAGTCGTGGTTCTCGTCCGCGTTCGGCGACAGGGCGGAGAGGATGGCCGGGTTCACGTCCGTGATGTTCTTCGGGAACATCGGCTCGT
>Ga0308161_1003438_pt1 | contig 15464 bp, 17 predicted proteins | sample PhyFR2_FD_201034 | JGI IMG/M metagenome (GOLD analysis project Ga0308161, IMG submission 201034) | Phyllosphere microbial communities from UC Gill Tract Community Farm, Albany, California, United States - DLSLF.R2 | ecosystem: Host-associated > Plants > Phyllosphere > Unclassified | place: USA...
GGGCGGGCTGGCAGGCGGCGCGCAGGCGCGCGAGCAGTCCCAGGCATGGCTGCGCGCCCAGGGCTATGCCGCCGGACCGGTGCGGATTCCCTCGCACCTGATGATGTTCGCCGGCCAGTTCGTGCCGCTGGTGCATGTCGACGACCATCCGGTCGAGGACATCCACGCGCTGGCCCTGCAGGTGAGCATACCGGACGCGATCGAAGGCTTCGTGCGGCAGCAGGTGCCGCAGGCGCGCCACGTCGAGCTCTGCCACGATACGCAGCGGATCGTCGTGCGCCGCGACGGGCCGCCGCTCGGGGCCGAATGCCGTGCGATAGCCGGGGACGAGGTCATCGACCTGGCTTCATGAACGGCATCGAGGAGGAGAACATGGACGACAAGCGCTACTGGTTTCCCGTCAAGCCGCCGGGATATGGCTGGGGCTGGGGCCTGCCGCTGGTGTGGCAAGGCTGGCTCGTCTACGCCGTCTTCCTGTCCGCCCTGATCGGCGGGGTGATCGGATTGGCGCCCCTGGGCCAGCTGGCCGTCGCCGCCTGGGGCTGCCTGACGGCAGTCCTCTTCGTCGCGGTCGTGGCCTGGAAGGGCGAACCCCGGAGCGGTCACCGATGAAATTCGATATTGACGGCCGCTTCCAGGTCGAGGTGCGGCGCGAGCGCGATGGCTGGACCGTCTACCGGGCGGAACAGGGCAAGCGCTGTCCTCTGTACGACGTCGTCATCCCAGGCCAGCTGGCCGGCGAAGAGATCGCCATCTACCTGGACGACGTGATCCACGAATACGCTGGCCTGGCGCAGGCAGTGCGGCGTATGCCGGACTGAATCGCTAGCGTTTCAGGATCTGGCGCGCAATGCCGCGCAGGATATTCACTTCCTCGGTTTCCAGGCCGGTGCGCGAGAACAGCCGCTTCAGGCGCGGCATCAGCTTGCCCGGGTTGTCGGCCTTCAGGAAGCCGATCGCCACCAGCGCTTCTTCCAGGTGGGCATACATGCCCTCGACCTGGTCCAGGCTGGCGGCGTCGCCATGGAAGCCGACCGGGGTGGCCGGCAAGGCGTCGCCCACCGCCCCCATCCGGCATTCGTAGGCCAGCACCTGGGCCGCCTGCGACAGGTTCAGCGAGGAATAGGCGGGATTGGCCGGAATGTTGATCAGCACATTGCAGTCTTCGACGATCCCGTTCGGCAAGCCGACCCGTTCGTTGCCGAAGATGAGCGCCGGCCGCAGGTCCTGTTGCGCGGCGATGTGCCCGGCAAAGTTGCGAGGCGTCCACACCGGCGGCGAGAATTCGCGCAGCCGCGCCGACACCGCCGCCGCGAAGTTGCAGCCCTCCAGCGCCTCGGCGATGCTGCCGACGATGCGCGCATTCGACAGCACGTCGAGCGCGCCGCTGGCAAAGGCCACCGCTTCGGGATCGGTGAGCGGGTCGGCGCAGCGCGGCGCCACCAGCACCAGTTCGCCGAAACCCATGGTTTTCATGGCGCGCGCCACCGAGCCGACATTCCCGGCGCGGCTGGTTTCGACAAGCACGAAGCGCAGGCGAGTGAAAAGAGACGTGTCGGATTCGTTCGGGTTCATTTAAAATAGCGCCATCGCGCGGCGACGAACAATGGATTTTTCGGCATCAAGGGCCGGGATTTTAACGGGTTCGGCGTCGCTTTGCTCTTTAATTCACTCTATTCCGACGGTTCACGGCGCCACGTTGCGCGGTGGGCGTCAGCATTTTTTTACGGAAAAAGCTTACATGCACCCAATGCTTAACACGGCCATCAAGGCCGCTCGCCGCGCTGCCACAGTCATCAACCGCGCGTCTTTCGATCTGGACCGCGTTACCGTTTCGGAAAAACAACACAACGATTTCGTCACCGACGTCGACCAGGCTTCCGAGCAAGCCATCGTCGAAACCCTGCTCAAGGCCTATCCTGACCACGCCATCCTGGCCGAAGAATCGGGCGCCTCGCGCAATCTGAACGACGAAAGCGAATACGTCTGGATCATCGATCCGCTCGACGGCACCACCAACTTCCTGCACGGCTATCCTAACTACTGCATCTCGATCGCGCTGCAGCAGCGCGGCGTGATCACGCAGGCCGTGGTCTACGACCCGGTGCGCAATGACCTGTTCACCGCCACCAAGGGCGCCGGCGCCTACCTGAACGACAAGCGTATCCGCGTCAAGAACAACGACCGCATCCTGAAGTCGCTGCTGGCCGCCGGCCACGGCCCCGACCCGCGCGCGCTGGCCGAATACCTGCGCATGTACGAAGTCGTCGCCTCGCGCTGCCACGGCGTGCGCAGCGCCGGCTCGGCCGCGCTGGAACTGGCGAACGTGGCCGCCGGCCGCGTCGACGGTTACTTCGAGAAGGGCCTGAAGATCTGGGACATCGCCGCGGGTTCGCTGCTGGTGACCGAAGCCGGCGGCATCGTCGGCGAGTTCAACGGCGAATCGCAATACCTGAACAAGGGCGACATCATTGCCGCCGGCCCGAAGGTGTTCGCGCAGATGGTGCCTTTGATGGTCCCCTTCGCGTAATTTCATAATCGCGTAAAATAGATGGATTGCAGGCCGCCGGCGCAGCACGCGCAGGGCGGCCTTTCAAGCATGCATTTCCACACTGCAACAAACCCACTATAATCGGTTCCGGGTCTGGCGCTTATCGTTCGACATGAGGTTCGACATGAGGCTCAACATCATGCTCGACATGTTCGACGCTGCACCGGTATTGCCTTGAACTGCCCATCCGATCCTGGCGCCGCTTGCGCCGGCGGCGGAATCAACTTCACCAGAGAATCTATGTCATTTGCTACCCTCGGCTTGTCCGACGCTATTGTTCGCGCAGTCACTGAACAAGGCTATACCACGCCGACCCCGATCCAGGCCCAGGCGATCCCTGCGGTGCTGGGCGGCGGCGACCTGCTGGCCGGCGCACAGACCGGCACCGGCAAGACCGCCGGCTTCACGCTTCCCCTGCTGCAGCGCCTGTCGACCGATGCGGTCGGCGCCGCCCTGAAAAGCAAGACTTCCCCACGCGCCGTGCGCGCCCTGATCCTGGCCCCGACCCGCGAACTGGCGGCCCAGGTCGAGGAAAGCGTGCGCCTGTACGGCAAGTACACCAACCTGAACTCGGCCGTGATCTTCGGCGGCGTCGGCATCAACCCGCAGATCAAGCTGCTGAAACACGGCGTCGACATCCTGGTCGCCACCCCGGGCCGCCTGCTCGACCACGTCGGCCAGCGCACCGTCGACCTCTCGAAAGTGGAAATCCTGATCCTGGACGAAGCCGACCGCATGCTGGACATGGGCTTCATCCACGACATCAAGAAAGTGCTGGCGATCCTGCCGCCGAAGCGCCAGAACCTGCTGTTCTCGGCCACCTTCTCGGACGACATCAAGGCCCTGGCCGACAAGCTGCTGAACAACCCGGCCTCGATCGAAGTGGCGCGCCGCAACTCGACCGTGGAAGTGATCGCACAAAAGATCCACCCGGTCGACCGCGACAAGAAGCACCCGATGCTGTCGCACCTGATCAAGGAAAACGACTGGCACCAAGTACTGGTGTTCACGCGCACCAAGCACGGCGCGAATAAACTGGTCGAGCAGCTGGGCAAGGACGGCATCGGCGCCATGGCCATCCACGGCAACAAGAGCCAGTCGGCCCGCACCAAGGCCCTGGCCGAGTTCAAGGACGGCAGCCTGCAGGTGCTGGTGGCCACCGACATCGCCGCGCGCGGCATCGACATCGACCAGTTGCCGCACGTCGTGAACTACGACCTGCCGAACGTGCCGGAAGACTACGTGCACCGCATTGGCCGTACCGGCCGCGCCGGCGCCACCGGCGAAGCCGTGTCGCTGGTTTGCGTCGACGAGCACCAGATGCTGAAAGACATCGAAAAGCTGATCAAGCAGACCCTGCCGCGTCATGTGATCCCGGGCTTCGAGCCGGACCTGAACGCCAAGGCCCAGCCGATCCAGCTGCGCAGCGGCGCGCCGGGCCATGCCAACCGCGGCGGCCGTCCAGGTGGTGGTCGTGGCGGCCAGGGCCAGGGACGTAGCGCTGGCGTCGGCAATGGCAACGGTGGCCGTCCGGCAGGCGGCGGTGGCAACGGTGGCCGTCCGGCGAGCGCCGGCGGCAACCGTGGCGGCAATGGTGGTAACGGCGGCGCCAGCCGCGGCCCGCGTACCGGTGCGGCGCCACGCCAGGGCGGGCGCGACCGTTAATCGGCGCTAGCGTTTGCTGAGAAGGACAGGACCGGGATGCTGGCCTGTCCTTTTTTGTTGGCTCACGAAGTATGTTAACCTCAACCGTACGGTGGGCACTCCGTGCCCACGCGGAACGTGATGCAGCGTTATCGTCCGAGCGCGGCGTTACCACCGTGTGCACCATCAGGAAGCGCTCGCGGCATGCCCGAGGATGCGCCGGCGACACGCGGCTACCCGGGTTCTAAGCATGCAATCACCATGCCCGCTTCCGCGTGGGCACGGCGTGCCCACCGTACGGTTGCCAGCGCCACCGCAAAAAATGCCCCCTCCCACACGATTGCCCCACCCCGGCAACTTTTCACCCCGAATGCTACGATAGCGGGCTGTCAACATCCGGGACCCGCCATGCCACGATTCGCCGCCAACCTGAGCACGCTGTTCCCCGAGCTCAGCTTCCTCGACCGCTTTGCCGCGGCGCGGGCGGCCGGCTTCGATGCCGTGGAATTTCTCTTCCCCTACGCCTGCGAGCCGGAATGGATCACCGGCCGCCTGGCGCGCTACGATCTCCAGCTTGTCCTGCACAACTTCCCGCCAGGCGACTGGGCAGCCGGCGACCGCGGCATGGCCTGCGATCCACGCCGCATCGGCGAATTCCAGGACAGCGTCGGGCTCGCCATCGATTACGCTGAAGAACTCGGCGTCAAGCAGTTACACTGCATGGCAGGCAAGATTCCGCCGAACGTGCCCCATGAACGCGCCCACGCCACCTACGTCGCCAACCTGCAGTTCGCCGCCGGCAAACTGCAGGAAAAAGACCTCGCCCTGCTGATCGAGCCGATCAACGACCGCGACATGCCCGGCTATTTCCTCACCGGGTCGCGCCAGGCCGCGGCCGTCATCGAGGAATGCGGTGCCGAGAACCTGTTCCTGCAGTTCGACATCTACCACATGCAGCGCATGGAGGGCGACCTGGCCAACAGCCTGCGCACCCTGCTGCCGCTGATCCGCCACATCCAGCTGGCCGACGTGCCCGGCCGCCACGAACCGGGCACCGGCGAGATCAACTACCCCTACCTGTTCCGCCTGCTGGACGAACTCGGCTACGGCGGCTGGATCGGCTGCGAATACAACCCGCGAGGCGATACCGCACAAGGCCTGGGCTGGCGTACGGAACTGGCGGGCTGACCGGCTGTCAGAAAAGGTAGAGCTGGACAAGCCCCGCGGCTTGATGCACGATTGTTCCAAAATCAACTAAAGGGACCGCCATGATCCAGGGACTGCGCACCGTCATCTACCCCGTCACGCAATTGACCGAGGCCACCGAGTGGTACCGCCGCGTGCTCGACAAGGCGCCCTACTTCGAGCAGCCCTTCTACGTCGGCTTCGAGGTCGGCGGCTTCGAGCTGGGCCTGGTTCCCGATGGCGTGCCCGGCAGCGCCGGCGCCACCGCCTACTGGGGCACGCCTGACGCCGGGGCCGAGGTGGCGCGCCTGGAAGGGCTCGGGGCCACGGTCGAGTCGCCGCTGGAAGACGTGGGCGACGGCATCCGGGTCGCCACCATCCGCGATCCGTACGGCAACCTGTTCGGCATCATCGAGAATCCCCACTTCGACCTGGCCAAGGTCGCGTAAGGCGCAACACCGTCAGCGAATGAGTTGACCAACTGCAACGCCGCGGTAGACGGCGTTTGCCAGAATGGGTACTTTCCGGCCGGCATCTTCGCCGTTCGAAAGGACCCGATGAACACTTCCCGTCTCGTCGCCCCCGCCCTGCTGGGCCTGAGTCTGTTCCTGGGCGGCTGTGCGACCACCAACGGTCCCGTCAGCCTGACCGAGGTGCGCGAATTCGCCGACGCCTCGGCGCGCCTGGGCGGCTATGCCGAGCTCTCGCGCCGCTACCGCGACACCTACGAGCGCGAACAGCCCTACCTGCCGGCCGCCGCCGACAAGCTGGCGCGCGAGAACGATGCCAAGCGCCGCGCCGTCTACGACGACTTCGTCAGCGTGCAAAAGGCGGTGGTGCTCTACATGCAGACCCTGAGCCTGCTGGCCGGCGACACCCGCTACGACCTGTCGGAACGCATCGACGACCTCGGCAACGGACTGAAGGCGAACACCGAATCGGGCCTGCAACAGCGTCATATCGCCGCCTACACCGGCCTGACCCGCCTGCTGACGCGGGTGATCGCCTCGGGCTACCAGAACCGCAGCGTGGAAACCATGGTGCGCGACGGCGATGCCGACGTGCAGGTGCTGCTGGAAGCCATGATCTCGCTCACCCGCCTGTACTACAAGACCAATGAAAATGAAAAGAAGACCATCCTCGGCATCTTCGACGTCGAGCTGCCGTTCAACAACAAGACCGGCGACCGCATGCTGGTCACCCTGGCCAAGGTGCATTACCTGAACAAGGCCAGCGAATACAAGCTGATCGACCGCCGCTACGACCTGGCGCTGCAGGGCCTGACGAAAGTCGCGCTCGGCCACCAGAAGCTGCGCGAGAACCTGCACAAGCTGTCCGAGGCAGATGTGCGCCGCATGCTGGGCAATTACGCGCGGGATTTGCGGATGATCCGCGACGGCCTGTCCGGCGACTGATCCGAAGGAGATGCGATGGAAAACGAGAATGGGGCAGCCGCCGGCGCGGCCAGGGACAAGGGTGCGGCACCCGATGCGGCACCGGACGCGGCCATGGATGGCGGCGCGGCATCCGCTACGGCAGCCCCGGCCATGGCGGGTGCGTCGGCCCCGGCGACGGACCAGGGCGGCGGCCTGGCCAGCGTCCAGCAGATCGTCGAGCTGGCGGATCAATTGTCCGCCTGCGCAGACCAGCTGCACGATCGCATCATGCGCGACATCCGCGCCTACCAGGGCCGTACCGTACCGGATGCGGTACAGGCCGCCGCCCGCGCCCTGCTCGAGGACGAAGTGATCCTGCGCCAGCGCGCCAACGGCCTGTACGCCGACGCCGCCACCTACACCGTGAAGTCGCTCGGCAAATCGCAGCGCGGCGTGATCGCCCTGACCACCGAAGCGGCCGAAAAGATCCGCAAGATCACCCTGATCGGCGACATCACCGGCCTGGTCGGCGGCCTGCTGCAGCTGGCCGGCGCCGCGGCCACCGGACAGGCCGCCTCCATCGTCGGTGCGCTCGACAAGATCCGCGCACACATGGCGGCGATCGAGGCCAACAAGACGCCGGCCAGCAAGCCCGCCTGAGCCGCTCAGCCACCCGATCCACTTCAAGCGCCCGGGGCACATCAGCCTCCCGGGCCGCCGCAGCGGGCGCACGCGTGCGCCCATGTTCTTCCCGCCCGCATCGCGCTACACTGTCCCCACACCATCACCGGGGAGTGCGCAATGGACCGCTTTCCTTTGCTTCAGGCCAGCATGCAGCCTGCGCAACGCCGTGCCGCGCTGCGGTCCTGAATGCACGCCCCTGCCATGGCCGCCCTCGACCAAGGCCAGCTGGCGCAGTTGCGCGCCACCCTCGAGGCCCGTCTTGCCGCGCTCAACGGCCTGAACGACGTTGCCGAACCGCACCCTGCGGGCGGGCGCGACCTGCCCGTGTCCGAAGTCGAAACCTCGCCCGCCGACAAGGCCACCGTGCGCCTGCTGAACGACCTCGCGCTCGAAGCGGCCGGGCACAATGCGGCCCAGATGCAGGTGCTGCGCCAGGCGCTGGTTAAATTCGAGGACGGCAGCTACGGCCTGTGCGAGGAATGCGGCAACGACATCGGCTATTCGCGCCTGCAGGCCCGCCCCGAAGCGCGCCTGTGCATTGCCTGCCAGACGCGCTTCGAGAAACGCTAGGCGTAGTCAGCGCATGTGCTGGCCGCCGTTGATGGCAATGTCGGCGCCGGTCACGAAGCCGGCCGCCTCCGATGCCAGGTAAGCGACCAGGGCCGCCACCTCGTCCGGCTCGCCCAGGCGCCCCACCGGAATCTGCGGCAGGATTTTCGTCTGCATGATCTCGGCCGGCACGGCGCTCACCATCTTCGTGCGCAGGCAGCCCGGCGACACCGTGTTGACGGTGATGCCGAAGCGCGCCGTTTCCAGCGCCAGCGCCTTGGTGAAGCCGTGCATGCCGGCTTTGGCCGCGGCGTAGTTCGCCTGCCCGAAGGCGCCGGCGTTGGCATTGACCGAGGAGATGTTGACGATGCGGCCCCAGCGCCCGTTCACCATGGGCTCGATCACCGCCTTGCTCATGTTGAATACGCTGTCGAGGTTGGTGGACAGCACGGCGCGCCAGTCGTCCATCGACATCTTGCGCAGGCTGCGGTCGCGCGTGATGCCGGCGTTGTTCACCAGTACGTCGATGCGGCCGAAGGCATCGAGCAGGCGCGCCACGGTGGCGGCGCAGGCATCGTGATCGGTCACGTCGAGTTTGTACGCGGTAAAGTGGTAATGGTCGTCGCGCTGGGCGGCGAGCCAGCCTGCGGGGGCTGGATTGCCCGGCGAATACGTGAGTGCAACCGCAAAGCCCGCGTCATGCAGGCGGCGGCACAGGGCGGTGCCGAGGCCGCCCATGCCCCCGGTCACCAGTGCTACGCGTTTCTCTTCCATCTTGTGTCCCCTTGTCGACGGCCAGGCGGCCGGAACGGACAAGTCTAGGAGCGCCGCTCCCGTGAACATTGAGATGGATCAAATACATATACTGCCCGGCCCGCTTGCGGTGCGCTGAAAAACAGGTTCGCCGGATGGCGAGCGAGCAGGCGGCGAATGCGCGGCGAACGCCCGGCACACGCCCGGTGCAGGCTCAGTGCACAATATCCGGCGGCTGCGATGGGTCGAAATCGGCCCAGTCGCCATCCACGATGTTCCCGCGCGCCCGTTCGATCTGCACCGCACCCAGCTTGCGCAACACGTCGACGGCGCGCCCCTCGTCGCCGGCATCGTCAAAGGCGACGGCCACCAGCATGCCCGCCTTGCGCTGCTCGACCGGCGCGCGCCCGCCCTCCTCGTGCTCGCCGGCTTCCTTCATCTTGGAAAAACTGAACAGCGAGCCGACGTGGGCGCCGACCAGGCCGCCGACGATCGGGCCGGCCGGGCCGGTGAGCGGCACCGTGGCCGTGCCGACGGCCGCGCCAATGGCGCCGCCGGTAGCCGCGCCCTGCACCACCCCGGTCGGGGTTTCCTTGGCGCCCGGCGAATGGAGGTTGTCGCCGCCGATCGGGGTCATGTCGTGCTGGCCGGCCTGGCTCAGGTAGAACGCGCTGATGCGCTCCTGGCTGAAGCCGGCCTCGGCCAGGGCACGGCGCGCGACGTCGACCTCGTCCTGGAGTTCGAAGTGTCCTGCAATGATGGTAGACATGGGATTCTCCTGCGTCTGTAATGACAACAGGATGCTCCTGCTGGGCTGCTCAATCTGTACGCAAACGCACGCAGTCTGGGGCGCCTCGCGCTCCAGGACATGTCTACTGCCATTGCCCGTACACCATGCCATAGTCCGGCACGGGTGCCGGCGGCGCGCTCCAGGCGCGTGGATCGACCCGGTAATACTTCAGGAATTCCTCGAACAGGGCCGCGTGGCGTTCGGCCAGGCGATGCGGCTGCTCGAAAAAGGCCTCGGTGGCCACCGCGAAGAACTCGGCCGGATTGGTGGCGCCGTAATGGTCGAGCACGCCCTGCTGGCCGAACCAGGCATCATGGCGCAGGGCGGCGAAGTCGCGCGACAGCACTTCCGACCAGCTGCGGTAGCGCTCGGCACTGCCCAGGTAGGGCGCGCCATTCGTGCTGCCGGATTCGCTGTCGAGCTGGTGGGCGAACTCGTGCAGCACGACGTTATGCGAAGGCGGCTCCTCGTTGTCGCTGCGGCGCACGTGGTCCCAGGACAGGATCACGCGCCCGTCGCCCCAGGATTCGCCCAGCAAGTCCTGGCGTTCCTCGCTGACCACCCCGGCTTCGTCGACCTGGCGCCGCGGCACCAGGAAGGCGCCGGGATAGACCAGCACCGAATGCAGGGTCGGGTAGACCAGCTCGCCCCTGGTGCCGAGCAGCAGCAGGCAGGCCTGGCCGGCGATGGTCACCCGCATTTCGTCGGTGATCTCGAGGCCGGCGCAGCCGACGAAGGTCTTTTCGTGCAGGAAGCGGCGCACCAGGCGCTCCAGGCGGGTGCGCTGGGCGGCGTCCATGCCGCCGTATTGCTCGACATTGCGCGCCAGCGTGTCCAGCGCCTCCTGCGGCAAGGGCTGGGCCAGCGCGCGGTGCAGGCGCCAGCGCGGGATCGCCCAGGCCAGCAGGCCCGCGGCCACGAGTGCGGAAACGGTCAGCAGGGCTTCCATCAGCGCGTCCTGTCAAATAAGCCATCCATCAAGCTGCCCGACGTGCCTGCAACCAGGTTGCCGCACACCTTGCCGGATAAAGCAGGGCCTCTCACGCGGCCGCCGTGCGCTGGGCCAGGTGTGCATCGAGCTCGTCGGCGCCGCCGATCAGGCGCCCGCCGATGAAGACCTGGGGCCAGGTGATGTGCCCGCTCACGGCGCGCAGCACACTGATATTGATCTTCTGGCTCTGGGAAATATCCGTAAAACGCAAACGGTGGCGTGCCAGCGCCGCCTTGGCGCGTGCGCAGAACGGGCAGCCGGGGCGCGAGAACATGACGATCGGTTCCGGCGCCACGGCCTGCGGGTTGATGTGCCTGAGCATGGTGTCGGCATCGGACACGGCAAAAGGATCGCCCTCGCCCTCTTCTTCGATGAACATCTTCTCGATCACGCCATCGCGCACCAGCATCGAATAGCGCCACGAGCGCTGGCCGAAACCGAGATCGCGCTTGTCGACCAGCATGCCCATGCCGCGCGTGAAGTCGGCATTGCCGTCGGGGATGAAGGTGATCGCGTCCGCGTCCTGGCCATGCCGCCATTCGTTCATCACGAAGGCATCGTTGACCGAGATGCAGACGATCTCGTCGACACCGTTATCGTGCAGCACGGCGGCCAGTTCGTTGTAGCGCGGCAGGTGGGTCGAGGAACAGGTCGGCGTGTAGGCACCGGGCAACGCAAAGACGACGACGGTCTTGCCCTTGAACAGCTCGTCGCTGCCCAGGTCTTGCCAGACGTCGTTCGGGCGGATCTTGAACGTGACATTCGGTACTGGTTTGCCTTCCAGCGATTCGGCACTCGGCAGCATGGGATTCCTTTCTGTTATCAGGATATCCGCCGCAGGTGGGGCTTGTTGGCAGGTTTTCAACTGGCCGGCAATGAGCAACCACTCGATGTAAACGGCAAACGCCGCACTGGGCGGCGTTTACTTGACGACAGCGATCGTCGATTCAGGAAGGGCGCCACGGGTCTCCACCGCTGCGCACTTCCGGCAGGCGCCGGAGCGCGTTACTTGCCAACCTGGCCAGGAGCCGGGCCGAACAGGGCGGCGACCAGCGGATCGCGGGCGACCGGGCTGCGGTTCACGCGGATCGCGTAGTGGGTGTCGTCGGCCAGGATGTGGAAGTGGCGGCCGCTGCCGGCCATGCTCTGCTCGCGCAGGCCTGGACGTTCCTTGCGCGGGGCGGCGCCTTCGCGCTTCGGCTGGCAGATGGCTGCCAGGAAGGCTTTCACGCGTTCCTGGTCGGGGCAGATCTGGTACACGGCCTTGCCCAGGTAGGTGGCGGTGCCTTCGATGTAGCGGGCCAGTTCGATGACGCCGGCTTCGCGCAGGTCGCGGATGTACTTGCGGGCGCCGGACGGCGAGAATTTCAGGAACCATGCGATCTCGTCGGCGAGCATCTCATGGGTCGACAGTTCGTTGATGAGCTTTTGCATGTTCTCGATCCGGCGCTGGGTGGCCGAGGTAGACCGCACACGCTCGATCGGCGCCAACGAAATCGGGGCGCGTTCGGTCGGTTGGGGCGGCACGCGTTCGATCAGCGCTGAGTTGCTGGAAGTGTGCACTGCGCCGTGTTCGCCTTGCACCGCGTTGTGATGGGTCGTTGCATGCATGTTGGTGTACTCCGTTGAGATAGAGAGAGACTGTGTGGTCCGGGTCGCTGTGTGTCTGTCTGACACCCTGACAACACCTTGGGTTCCGCTTAACTGGCCACAAGATTGCCTGCGTCAGACTGTCCGGTCTGTGCGCCAGCCCACATTGGTAAAATTCCATGAAGAATTTCGACAAGCATGGAACTTGTCAAAAATCAAATGAACTCGAGAAAAATCGCGTTTGTTGTACGATTACAACGGAGCATGAAGAAATTAGAAAGTTTCCTCCAATTAAGTTAAATCCGTGTTCCCTCTATATAGAGCAAATGTGAAATCAAGCTGTCAACGTTGCGGTTTTGTCACTCAGCAGTACTCATAGGTGCGCTAGCGCACGGACCCTCCGGAACTCGGCCTCGTATTCTTCACTCCAACATCACTGTCAAGGCACGCGATGTCACCCTACCTTTTCAACTTATGGGAGTTTCCTGTGAATAATTCGAAGAAGATCGCCCTGGCCGTCGCAATGCTCTGCGCCGCCGGCACCGCGCTGGCTCAAGAAGCGTCTGAGATCATTAACCCGTCCTGGTACATCCAGCCTAGCGTTGTCGGCATGAAGCCTGACAGCAACTTCGGCGTGGACGACAAGGACTGGGGCGGCGGCCTGAAGTTCGGTAAGGCCGTGCACCCGTACTGGGACATCCAGATCGGCGCCACCCAGGTCCGTACCGAAGACGGTGCTGCACGCTATCGCCAGACCCTGGTCGGTGTCGATGCGCTGCTGATGCTGTCGCGTAAACAGTTCCGCCCATTCATCCTGTTCGGCGTTGGCGCCGAGCGCGACAAGGTTGAAAACGCTCAGCGTTTCGTCAGCAAGAACTCGCCATATGCAACCGCCGGTATCGGCTTCCAGGCAAGCCTGAGCCCACAGTGGTCGCTGCAGGCCGACATCCGTTCGGTGCGCGGCTTCCTGCGTGACGACGAACGCTACGGCTTCGAACAAAGCAACAACAAGTACGTCACCGTCGGCCTGAACTACGCGTTCAACCCGCCGCCAGCACCACCGGCACCGGCTCCTGCGCCAGTCGTCGAAGCCCCGGCTCCGGCACCGGCACCGGTCGCTCCGCCGCCACCACCGCCAGCACGTTTCGAAAAAGTGACGATGTCGGCAACCGAACTGTTCCAGTTCGACAAGGCTGAGCTGCGCATGCCACAGACCCGCCTGGACGAGATCGCCATGGCCCTGCAAGCCGACACCAGCATCACCAACGTCGACATCACCGGCTACACCGACCGCCTGGGTTCGGACAGCTACAACCAGAAGCTGTCGGAGCGCCGCGCCAACGCCGTGCGTGACTACCTGGTCAGCAAGGGCATCGACGGTAGCCGCCTGAACGCCATCGGCAAGGGCGAAGCGAATCCTGTCGTCGAGTGCAACGACAAGAAACGTGCAGACCTGATCAAGTGCCTGGAACCGAACCGCCGCGTCGAAGTCGAGCAGATCACGATCGAAAAACGCGTGCAGTAATCCGGTCAGCCGGCAGGGGCAATGAGATCGACATTGCCCCTTCATCCGGACGTCCCAGGACGTCCGGCTCAAGGGGCCTCGTGCCCCTTTTTCTTTTTCCCTTTTTTGGAGATCCGGTATGGCCGTCAAACAATGGTTCCCATATTCACGCCAGATCATCCATGTGATGAAGTGCGCCGTCAGCGAATGGCTGGAGCACCGCGCCGCCAGCAAGGGCGCCGCACTGGCTTACTACACCCTGTTCTCGCTGGCGCCGATCCTGGTGCTGGTGATCGCGATCGCCGGCTTTTTCTACGGTGCCGAAGCGGCGCAGGGACAACTCTTCAATGAATTGCGCGGCCTGGTCGGGGCGCAAGGCGCCGATACCATCCAGGCAATCCTGGCCGGCGCCCGCAACAAGGACAGCGGCCTGATGGCCACCATCATCGCCACCGTGCTGCTGCTGGTCGGCGCCACCTCGGTCTTTGCCGAGCTGAAGGACAGCCTGGACGAGATCTGGGACGTGCCGCCGCCAAAAGACGCCAGTTGGTGGGACACGGTGCGCACGCGCCTGCTCTCGTTCGGCCTGATCCTGGTGCTGGGCTTCCTGCTGATGGTGTCGCTGGTCGTGAGCGCGGCGATGGCCGTGGTCGAGAATTATTTCGGCGGCATGTACAAGGAAGCGTCGATCATCGTCGGCTGGATTTCCTCCTGCATCAGCTTCCTCGTCATCGCCATCCTGTTCGGGACGATCTATAAACTGCTGCCGCGCGTCCACCTGTCGTGGCACGACGTGACCATCGGCGCGCTCGGCACGGCGGCCATGTTCACGCTGGGCAAATACGGTATCGGCCTGTATATCGGCAACAGCGGCGCGGCCAGCAGCTTCGGCGCGGCCGGCTCGCTGATCGCCCTGCTGCTGTGGGTGTATTACTCGGCGCAGATCTTCTTCCTCGGCGCCGAGTTCGCGCGCCAGTACGCGCTGCAGCTGGGCAGCTTGCGGCACAAGCCGAAAGAAGAAACCGGGGCCAAGAAGGTCAAGCGCATGAGCTGAGCGCCTGGCCTGCACGTGTCACAGCCGCGCTGCGTCGCGGCTGTTTTTGTTTGTTGGATCGAGGAAGAGGTTCGTTCGGGATCAGTTGTTGTGGTGGGTTCGAGAACCCACCCTACTCCCCGAGCAGCTCCGCCAGGGCTTCCATGCCCTCGACGCGCTCGGCCACCACCTTCACCACCACCACCATCGGCACGCCGAGCAGCAGGCCCCACATGCCCCACAGCCAGCCCCAGAACAGCAGGCTGACGAACACGGCGGCCGGGTTCATCTTCGCGATCTTGCCGGTCATCCAGGTGGTGACGACCATGCCGACCAGGGTAGCGATGCCCATCGAGGCGCCGGCCACCAGGATGACCATGCGCAGCGACTCGAACTGCATGAAGGCGACCAGGCCGGTGGCCGAGGTGATCAGCAAGGGGCCGAAGTAAGGCATGATGTGGGCCACGCCGGCGAAGATGGCCCAGGCGCCGGCGTTTTCCAGGCCGATCGCGCGCAGCGCCACCCACATCAGCAGCGCCAGCAGGATGTTCGTGACCAGCAGCATGAACATGTAGTTCTGGATCGAGGTGTTGATGTCGTCCAGGATGTGCACGGTCACTTTCTTGCGCGTGAGCGAGGGCCCGGTCAGCTTGACCAGCTTGCGCTTGAAGGTGTCGCCGGCCAGCAGCAGGAAGAACACCAGGAACACGACCATGGTCGACTGGGTGACGAAGGAAGCCAGGCCGACCGAGCCGGCCAGCAGCCAGTCGGTGATGCGGAAACTCGAGGAGTGCTGGGCCGCGACCGTAGGGCG
>Ga0308161_1003441_pt1 | contig 15449 bp, 12 predicted proteins | sample PhyFR2_FD_201034 | JGI IMG/M metagenome (GOLD analysis project Ga0308161, IMG submission 201034) | Phyllosphere microbial communities from UC Gill Tract Community Farm, Albany, California, United States - DLSLF.R2 | ecosystem: Host-associated > Plants > Phyllosphere > Unclassified | place: USA...
TGCCTTTGGCAAAGCCACCATTATCCTGATTAGCGATGAAGACAATATTCGGGTAAGCTGCTGGAATACGCGTAGTGGAATCATCGCTCGAATGGTTATCGACAACGATAATTTCATAGGAATATTGGGTACTCGAACGGTAAACCGATTCGATACAATCCATTGTCAGCTGACAAGTATTATAATTTAAGATTAAAACGCTAACGTCCATAATAACGCTCCTGCCTTGAATTGAAGACTTCTAAAAAATATTAAACATGCTTATCAGCTTATTTTTCTGGAAACTTCCATTAGTATAATCTAATCGCATTATAGCATATATATAGAAATAAGAGTTAGCTTCAGAAATCAAACAAACATTTATTACCATTTTCATCATATTCAATATTAGATATAACCAACCAAAATTAGAAATCGAAACAACAATTGCTCTGTTAATGATTGTCTGAACAATTTGCAATTTCGCAAATAATGAATACGCTCTATAATTGTATTTCTCGGTGCAATAAATTGATCAAGTTGCTTGATCATGTCTTTATCCGATATGGAGGAACCATAGATTCGTTTGAATTCTTTCGCTTGTTTAACGAGCAGCTTTTTATCTCCTTTGTGCTTACGAAAGCTATTCCACTTCTTCTTTATTTTCTGATACATGGTCCATTCTCCACCAACAGCATTTCCGCCGTGCTGGCGATAATAAATAGAAGGAGTGTGTATGAAATCAATTTTCCCAAAACAGGAAATAACCAAGTATGCCCACCAGTCATGCATTTGTATAGAATTTATATTAACATTTTGTTTGGTATTTATAAGCAGTTGCAAAGCTGAGCGGTTAAAAGACACAGTTGCTCCCACTGCAATATTCTGAATAAGGGCATTATAAAACGACGGTTTTAAATGAGGCATTCCCGGCCAGACTGCAGTCGGGTTAAGTTCTCCATCCGTAAGCTGAGTATCTGTGCAAATCATTGCAGGTATACGCTCGGTAAAATAGTGGCTTGATCCCAGAAATTCATATGACTGGTTATGCAGATGTTCGGAGTTTCTTTCCATATCGGACAGCAGCTGTACAGCCTGCTGTGCTTTATGCGGCATCCATACATCATCCTGGTCGCAAAAACAGAAGTATTCCGCTGTCTGGTTTGCCTGCTCCATAAGAGTCCAAAAGCTGGGGATCACTCCCACATTTTCTCCTTGTATTACCTTTATGAGTTCAGGATAATTTTGTTTATAGCGGGTTAGTATGGAGACTGTATTATCACTTGAACCATCATCACGAATCAAAATATGAACAGGTCTGTAAGGTTGGGAAAGTATACTGTCTAATTGTGCTTCGATATATTTGGCACCATTATATGTAGACATTAGAACTTGCAGTATTCCATTTTCGCTCATTATTATACCTCATTTTTGAAAATTATATAGGTCCATGGCTTTGTTCAGTATGTATTCTTGGTTACTCCATCATGATCCAAACTTCACCTGATATGCATTATACACAACAATTACAATATCTCATATTGGTAAACACAAAAAAGTTGGATGATGATCCTGCAGACGATCATTATCCAACTTTTTAAATTTAATTGATTTTGTTTATATTCTGGCCTGCAAGCTTATCCTTCTAAACCAATTTTGTATTCTTTTAAAAATGCTTTCAATCCATCTTGCCAGGAACGGAGGTCTTCAAATCCGTTTGTACGAATCGAAAGGTGATCCATCACCGAATTAGCCGGACGTGGAGCAGGTCTTGGAAAATCAGCTGTTGTACAGGGCTCAAGCTTGGCAGTAATGGATGCACCAAGAATTTCCCTAGCTTGCGCAAAAATTTCGCCTGTAAACTCGTACCATGTACAAGAATCGCTATTAGATGCATGGTACACTCCATATTTTTCTGTCAGCATGAGTTCGGACAGGAACTCGGCTAAATCGATAGTATAGGTGGGAGAACCCTTCTGGTCATGCACCACTTTTAATTCCGGTTTCTCCTGACCCAGTTTTAGCATTGTTTTCACAAAGTTATTGCCATGCATGCCATACACCCAGGATGTACGAACAATAAAGTAACGACTGCATAGAGATTGAGTCAATATTTCGCCTGCACGCTTGGATTTGCCATAAATGCCCTGCGGATCAGTATTATCATATTCCTGATAGGGTGAATCCCCTTGTCCATTAAATACATAATCTGTACTAATATAAATCATTTTAGCTTGTACTGCTTCTGCAGCAACTGCAATATTACGGCTGCCTGTCGCATTTATCAAATAAGCACCATCCACATCTGTTTCAGCTGCATCTACCGCCGTATAGGCAGCGCAGTGAATTATCACATCCGGATCATATTGATCGATGATCTGCTGACACTGCTCGAGATCGGTTATATCGAGCTGGCTACGATCGCAGCCAAGTACATTATATCCCTTACGTTTTAGTACAGCTACAGTATCAACACCAAGTTGCCCTGAAGCTCCGGTAACCAGTACTTTCATTATTTCTCACCTAAACGGCTGCCATACTGCTTTTGATAGTATGCCTGGTATTCACCTGACGCAATACGAGCCCACCACTCTTTATTATCCAGGTACCACTGAATAGTAGCTTTGATACCCGACTCAAAATTGTGTTTTGGCTTCCAGCCAAGCTCAGTCATTGTTTTCGTTGGATCGATACCATAGCGACGATCATGTCCAGGACGATCTTCTACATACTTAATAAGCGATTCCGGTTTGTTCAGCTGTTCCAGGATTGTTTTCACAATATGAATATTTGTACGCTCATTGTTACCACCGATGTTGTATACTTCACCATCGCGTCCATTATGGATAACCAGATCAATCGCGCTGCAATGATCTTCTACATATAGCCAGTCACGAATATTCAATCCGTCTCCATATACAGGCAATGCTTCATCAGCCAGTGCGCGGGAAATGATCAACGGGATCAATTTTTCCGGGAATTGGAATGGACCATAGTTATTGGAGCAGCGAGTAATGTTTACAGGCAGACCAAATGTTTCATTGTAGGCACGCACCAGCAGATCGCCGCCTGCTTTACTTGCAGAATAAGGACTGTTTGGAGTCAGTGGAGTCTCTTCAGTAAACAGGCCGGTTTCACCCAGTGTACCGTATACTTCATCTGTGGATACTTGAACAAATTTGGTGATATTGTGCTTTTTCGCTACATCCAACAGTACCTGAGTGCCCAGTACATTTGTTTTCACAAATACATCTGGTTCCAGGATGCTACGATCTACGTGAGACTCAGCCGCAAAATTGACGATGATATCTACTCCTTGAGATACCAGTTCATCCATTTTGGCTATATCACCGATGTCGGCTTTAACAAATGTGTGGTTAGGATTACCTTCAATAGACTTCAGGTTTTCTAGATTGCCCGCATAGGTTAATGAGTCAACATTGATGATTTGATATTCGGGATGTTCGCGCAGCATGTACAGTACAAAATTGCTGCCAATAAATCCGGCACCGCCGGTAACAAGTAATTTCATAAATAGCCTCCTGATTTAAACTAATTATTTTGTTTGTCGAAAAACTATCCATTTACTTATAAAATAATTGACCAATATGACTATGATATTAACAATAACTTTTGCAATAGTATCATTAGTGGCCAATCCTTCAACAAGAAAAATCATACCTATCAAGTCTATAAAATAAGAAAGCAACCTGGCACCAAAAAATAATAACATTTCTTTCATAAATCCTTTTTCGCTTTTAAAAACATATTTTTTATTTGTAAAAAAAGCAAAGAGGACAGAAATAATCCAAGCTAAACTTGTGGCAACCCTATAATCAACATGTAACAAATTAGTCAATATCATATATGAAATAATATTTATAACAGTTGTTAAAACACCAAAAAGAATATAGTTAATTATTTCGCTTCGATTAATCATTTGCAGATCCTTGTCTAGTCTGTACTTCTTTAGCTGGGATAATTTTATTATTATTATACTCATTTACAAAGTAGAGTGGTCTTTTTTTGGTTTCATTAAAAACTCTCCCCAAATATTCTCCAATAATTCCTAAGGATATGAGTTGAATTCCACCAATAAATAGCATTACTGCCATTAGAGAAGGATAACCTTCAACAGGATTCCCATAAAGTAAAGTTTTAATAATAATCCATACCATATAAATAAAAGCACAGGCTGATACAATTATTCCAGATGCTGCTGATAAGCGCAGAGGGGTAATAGTAAATGATGTAATACCCTCGATAGCAAGATCGAATAATTTGAAATAATTCCATTTTGTTTCCCCTGCAAATCTTGCATCTCGGTCAAAACGAATTTCTTTTTTATTAAATCCAATCCAACTAAACATCCCTTTAGTATAACGCTGAGTTTCACGTAATTGCTTCAAAGCTTCAATACAGCGTCGATCAAGTAATCTGAAATCACCTGTATCCTGTTGTAAAGGTACTCTAGTTACTTTTTGTAATATTTTGTAGAAAGTAGCTGATGTCCATTTTTTAAACCAAGTTTCGCCCTGTCGACTATTTCTTCTGGCAAAAACATCATCATAACCTTCTTCCCAGAACTTTAACATTTGAGGAATGAGTTCAGGAGGATCTTGCAAATCGGCATCAATAATAATGATTGCATCGCCCTTAGCATAATCAAAGCCTGCTATCATGGCAATCTCTTTACCAAAATTTCTTGAAAGATCAATTATAGAAATACGACTATCATTCTCCCTAAGTTGTTTTATAACTTCGAGAGTATTATCTCTACTCCCATCATTTATAAACAAAAATTCATAATTATAATTAGGCTGCTGCTCTGTAACTAGATACAATCTACTATATAAATGCTCAAGTACACTTTCTTCATTATAAGCAGGTATTAATATCGTAATCAGTTTTTTCATTTACGCACCCCTACATTCTGCACTAGCACCTTAATACTTTTTAACAATATTATTTTGTAATTCAGGTAGATCGATATCCAAGTTAGCAGCTTTTGTAATTTTAATATTTATAAAGTTATTAATGACCTTCACTGAATTTTTACTATCTAATCGAGAATTCTCCTTAATAAAATCTTTATCTAAAATTTGAGTTTCACCAATACTGTATACAGTAATATCATTTAGAGCAAATTCCAATTCATTCGGAAATACAAGTTGAATATTATTAATATTTTCAGGAATTTGAAATAATATTTCTTGATCACTGGTATGAGGTATTCCAGGCATAGTATTATAAGGCTGAATTTGATTAAAAACCATATTAGGTTGCTCTCTATCCCGTATTTGAATATTGGGGTTTTTATAAGAAGTATGCAGAACAATTAACTTTTGCCCTTTACTTATGCCTCTAACTGAACTTATTCCATAATATCTTGAGAAATAGTTATTAATAACCGAATCATTAAAAGGACTAAGTGGCTCTGCTCCATAATACCGATTATATTTCCCTTTAGGATTTTGATATTGATAGACTATTACATCTTTGTTGCCCATAGCATTATTATAATTAAGCAAATAGGATTCTTGTATTAAATCTTTCCTAGCAGTTTGTACATAAAAAGCACTTACAGATATCAATGTGAAACTAATGGATATAGTTAAAACAGCTGAACCAATTAGTTTTAATTTCAGCTTTTCTAATATGAAAACCATACCAGACACTATAAAGATTATTAAAAATATAGACATAGCAAAAGAGCTTCTAGCTGGAGTTTCTGGAAAAATGGCCATTGGTAAGATAGAAATAAAAGAAGCTAGCAGATATTTATAATTCATTTTTAGTAACTCTCTATTAAACACTATTTCAATGAAAAATATAAATAAAGCTAATAGTACCAATTCTTGATTATAATTTAACAAGTCTATAATTTTGGATATACTAATGTGAATCTTTTCTGAACCTGCACGTTGAAAATTGCCTGGAGCAAGGAATAACAAAAAGAAACCTATAAAATAACCTGCTATTCCATACCATAAAATATTTTTGTAGTTTTTAAAATTCTCTAAAAAGTACAAAAATAGAAATGAAGCTCCAAGTAAAGAAGTGTTTTCTTGACTCCAACCTGCAAAAACACTTAAAACAAACAATAAAATATTTAGAGTAAATTTATTGAAAATATGATTATCAAAAATTCGAAATGTATTTAATATATATTTATAAGTAAAGTTATCCTTGTACAATGCTATAAATAAAAGGAGTATTGTAGAAGGCCATAAATAGTTCAAGCTACCTGATAACCAAATAACTGTTTCCGAAAAAACTGGCGCTTGATATAACACTAACGCACTAGCCAACAAAAAAGTGATGATATTTACTTTGCCTTTACTTTGAGCATGCCATGAAATAAGCAATAAAATACTTAGATATACTACGCCATTTAATATACTAAAAAATAATTTGCCTGAAAACAGAAAAAAGGATATTAAAAACTGAGCAGGAATCCTTCCTGTCCAGTTATTATAAAGAATGACCATTGATGCTAGAATATCCTTGAAACCTGCCAACTTATGATCTGTCCAAGTAATATGGCTATAATTAAATTCATCAGACGAAAATGGTCTATATTCAGAAAATATAAATATACTAATATAGATCACCGCTATAACCACTAACCACCAAGAAACCAATAGTTTTTTTCGCATTTTCTCCACCGTTCATAATAATATAGATCAATTAAGAGATATGGATAATTTATCCATATCTCCTGGAATTAGATTTCTGCGTTTTTTAATAAAGGATGCTTAGTATCTTTTTCAGATAAAATTGGAGCAGCAATTGGCCAATCAATTGATAATGCTGGATCACTCCATAAAATCCCTCTATCGTGTTCCGGAGAATAATATTCATCAACTTTATATAGCACCTGCGTATTAGGCATCAAGGTACAAAACCCATGTGCAAACCCTTGTGGCACAAGCAATTGACGTTTATTATATTCACTCAAGATAATGCCTTGCCATTTTCCAAACGTCGATGATTCTTTACGAATATCTAAAATCACATCATAAATTGCGCCAGAGATAACACGTACTAATTTTGTTTGAGCTTTTGGAGCTAGTTGATAATGCAATCCGCGTAATACTCCTGGTTCAGCCGAAAGTGATTGATTATCTTGAATAAAATTATAGTGTATACCAATCTCTTTCATTATTTGATCATTATAACTTTCCATAAAGAAACCTCTATGATCTCCATGTACTACAGGATCGAGCAATTTAGCACCATCTAATTTTAAAGATATTGCTTTCATAATGGCCTCCCTATTTATAACTTCAATTTCCCAAATTCTTCTCCAAATACAATATCCTTCGCAAGCTCATTAGCTTTTGCTAAAGATACGTGAGTTCCCGCATCTGTCCACCAACCCTGCAAAATATCGAAAGAAAGCTCACCACGTTGAATATATGCATTGTTAACATCAGTAATTTCTAATTCTCCACGAGCCGATGGTTTTAATGTTTTAACAATATCGAACACATTACTATCAAACATATATATACCTGTTACAGCATAATCGCTTTTAGGTGATTTTGGTTTTTCCTCAATGGATATAATACGTTCTCCATCCAACTCTGCAACACCATAACGTTGTGGATCGTGAACTTGTTGCAATAGAAGTTTAGCACCTTTCTGTTGGGTACGGAAATTTTCTACAAATGGAGTAATATCATCTTCAAATACATTATCTCCAAGAATAACAATCATTTGATCATCACCCACAAAATGCTCTGCTAGATCCAAAGCTTGTGCAATACCACCAGCTTCATCTTGCACTTTGTATGTAAAAGTGACTCCCATTTCATGTCCACTTCCCAATAAATTAACCACATCTCCCATATGATCTTTACCAGTAACAATTAGAATATCTGTAATATTAGCTTGTTTTAATTTTTGAACCGAATAAAAGATCATTGGATATTTGCCTACTGGCAATAAATGTTTGTTAGTCACTTTTGTTAATGGATACAGACGCGTTCCTGTACCCCCTGCAAGAATAATACCTTTCATACTATGAAAACCTCCACTATTTTTTGAATATAATCACTTCAATAATATTTTGCACTGACAATTTTAAAACTAGGAAGATTGCTATCTTGTATAAATTAAGAATTAAATCCTAATAATACAAGATAGCCATCAATTTTTAAATTCTTTTCACTACATATCCTGCATCTAAAGAAAGATTAGAATTATAATAAGGATCTGTTAGAAGTATGTCACCCCATTTATTTCTCATATAATTAGCTTCTTCGTTCAACCTTTCAACTTTTTCTATATTAATACTGTCTATGCCTCTCGTTTTGGATTCATGATGAATCATTTGTACATATGGTAACCAGATATTCCGTTTACCCAACTCCCTAACTTTAATACAAAGGTCTACATCATTATAAGCTACACTTAATATTTCATCAAACCCATCGACTTGTACAAAGAGTTCTTTTCTGATCATAAGACAAGCAGCTGTAACAGCAGACACATTTTTTACAGAAAGTAGACTCCCGAAATATCCTGGATCTGTCAATGGTCTGAAATGGTGACCATCTCCAGCGACACGTTGAGCTCCAAGACCTAATGTTAAACCTGAATGTTGTACGCTATTGTCTGGATACAAAAGAAAAGCTCCTACTGCTCCAATCTCATTTCTCATAGCTTGACCTGCCATATCGTCTAACCAATTAGCACTTAACACTTCTACATCATCATTCATAAATAGTATCAATTCACCCGCTGCTATATTTACAGCATTGTTATTAAGTGTAGAATAATTGAAAGGAATAGGTTGCTTCAAAACTTTTAACTTTTCACCAAATAAACTTTTCCACTTATTTATTACATTAAAAGTATCTTGGCTAGAGCTATCATTATCTATAATGATAATTTCAATATTTTTATCTTCAGCTGTTTTATAAATAGAATTTAAGCAAGCATCCAATAAAGTCCCATCTTTAGTAGGAATAATAATACTTATAAGTGGATTGTGAGTGTTATTATAATGAATACGATAAAAATTTGAATAACCTTCTAACTCTTCTACCCATCCGTCAATATTCCTTCTGGTAAGTGTATCATTAATAGCTTTTAATCCTGCAAAATGAGTATAGTTTTTGGCTCCAGGGCCTGAAGCCGTCGACTCAGGTATAGTTCTCCAATGATACAAGATTTTAGGAATATGATATACATTCTTAGTCACTTCAGTCATTCTTAGAGCCAAATCAAAGTCTTGACTACCTTCGTACCCTTTTCTAAATCCTCCTATTTGCTTAACAAGAGAGCTCCGATATACACCAAAGTGACATACATACATATGAGTAAGCAAGAGATCTGGAGAATAATCAGGTTTGAAAAATGGGGAATGTCTTTGTCCATCGACTGTAATCTTATCTTCATCACTATAAATCATATCAGCTTGTGGATATTGATTAAGCAGCCTTACATTTTGGAATAATGCATCCGCAGTCAACTCATCATCATTATCTAACAAACCAATAAAATCTCCACTTGCCAACTCTAACGCAGAATTTGAAGCCTCGGATATATGCCCATTTTTTTCTCTAAATACTACTTTTATTCTGGAATCCAATGCTATATATTCTTCTAGAATCTGACGAACATGAGATTTAGGTGAAGCATCATCTGCAATACAAAGTTCCCAGTTATTATATATTTGTGCTCTTACAGAATCGATACACTTTCGCAACCATACTTCATCTACATTGTATACAGGAACAATAATGGAAATTTTAGGTTTATACTCAAAAGATTCAATTTCATTTCTCATTTGGATAAGTTGCTCTTCACCTATGCTGTAATGCTCTATCCATCGCTCATAATTCTCATCCAAGATAAGTCCATCAATATTATAATCAGGGATGGTTAGAATTCTATTTTTCAAACCACTAAAACCAGAATTTTTAATAATAGAGCCTGTTTTGCGCAATAATTGAAGCATTATTGGTATAGATAACTTCTTATTTTTGAAAAATTTCTTTAAAGCATAATAGGTAAGATGATAGCTACTAATTTTTTTAAAATAAAGATCTGACATATGAAAATTATTCTTATCCTCACCTGGATCTAATCGAAGCCCTTTTGTTTCTGGAGGCAAGAGTAATGTATAACTTCTTTTGTTCCGTATCCCCTTTTTGAAGCTTCCTACAGGTACCGTATCTTCTTCTCTCATTCCATTGCCAAAATCCAAATACATTTTCAAAGGTAGCGTTCGTTCTGTTTCACCCGCAAACTCCATTAGCACCCAGCCTGTAGGAAACTTTCCCGACAAAGTAATAGCAGGGTCATTTTGCAGTACTTTCCATTCGCCATCTATTTGTTCAATATTTTGTAGAGGTATAAGATCTATTTTAAATTTGTAGTTGGTCAGTATATATATCAGTTTCATCAATTTGCTTTTTATTGATTTTAATTTCAATTTTCCCGTTCTTAGAAATTCTGTGGCTCTCCATGAGTTTGAATTTAATAGCTCGTCTAATTCATGTTTTGTTGTTTTATATTCATTTAGAAGTTGAACATATTCCTGTTGCTGTTTTTTTTGCATTATCTCATGCTGTTGTTTCATTTGTTCATTTACGGCAATCTGTTTCATAGAAATTTCTCGAGCCTGTTGTAACTCGACTTTAGTATTATACGAATCCTCCAGTAATGTTTTATATCGATCTGTTAATAGTTTGGGATCTTTAGTGATTAACATTTCGATTTCTAATGTAAGTTTATTTGTTTGCAAGTCAGGCATTTCGAATATAATTTGAGGATCATCTTCGAAAGATATTAGTCTAGCTATATCATTATCTTCCAATCCCATAGCAGATCCAAAAAACGATACTACCTGTTTATCTAGAATATGCAAAATATTCTCTTTTTCATCTTTTATAACAATATTATATATTTCTACAAACCCTGCAGAGTTTATAGGATCTATACGAAGATGATTGATATCATTGTCTTTCATCTCAAATTTATAAACCTTTTTTTCATCCCATTTTATATCAGCAGTCAATGAATTCAATTCAGAGAATTCGGATTCTCTCGAACTGGTCCAGAAAAATTGTATTTGAGAATTGTTTGTACTTAACTCAATTGGTTCTTGTGATAAATCTGGCGCAATTGCTGGAAATAAATCTGGTAAATAACTATGGGAAATTTCATAAAGTTCTTTGTTCAAACTCTTTTTCACGTCTTTTAACATACCTGCATCCAAAATTTTTGACTGCAGACTAATTTCATATAAATAAAATACAATCCATAACAAGTTTTCAGAGTAACCTTTTGGTAACAAGTCAATAAAATCACTTAACTTAAGGTCAAATCCTGCATGTTGGGTATAGTGAATTACTCTTACAATTTCAATCCACTTTTGTTGAGTAATGTGAGATAAATCAAAATCTACAAGATAAGGAACATTATTATTCATAATAATATTTTTAGGCCATAAGTCTCCCGATGTTAAAATAGGTTTATTTGAACTTTTCAATAATAATTCATTCATCTGTCTTGATACTTCTAATTTTTGTTCCTTATTCCAATCCAGCTCTGAAAGAACACTTTCTAATTCTGCTTTTTCATCAAAAATTGTTGTTGTTAGTGTCGATTCATATCCTGAATTTAAAGTTTCTATAAATACATTATTCAGCACTTGCATAAAATCGGATTTATTAATTTTTCCTTGGAGGTAACATTCTTCTAATGATTGGCCTTCAATATATTCTTCGAGTATATATATATATTGTCCAGCGGATGAGATACTATATATCTTGGGCGCACCTATTTTATTTGACTTCTGAATTAACTCTTGCATTTGAGAGAGGTATTCAATATTATATGGACTATTTATGTTGATTTTTTTCACTGCACATAAAGATCTACCATCTCTTTTTATCAAAAATCGGCTTGTCGCCGAATCACTATTACGATTTGTATTATTATTGACAGTAAGAATATCAATTCTATCTATCTCAGACTGCTCTATTAATTTGGCTTTAACTAAAGCCTGCATAAGTTCCATTTTATACAACCTTTCTTTTTAAAACAAAGGCATAAGAAGGACAAAAATACTGTAAGATATGATTTGCAGCTAGTATTTTGTATAGTTCTTTAAGCTCTTTGTTCAATGAAATACTTTTACCATTGGATCCATCGTATTCTTCAACTGCCCAATCTTTGGACAAAATAAATTCATTCACATTCTTTATGTCTATCATCTGACGTATTAGTTTATAATCTGGAAAACAAGCATATGTTTTAACCACTTCCAAATTCGCTTCTTCAAACAGTTCGTAATACTCACTTAACGACCAAGTTTTTGCCGCAAGTATTTGTTGTTTTTCTGATTTGTTTTTTTGATTGGCTGTCTGTTCAGACAGATACATTATATGTTTTATGCCTGTATGATCATCTTTTGTGCCCATAAGATATTTAGCACCCATACTATTTTCAATCCCAATATATATTAGGCCCTCATCGCTTAATAACTTTTCAGCTTTGCACAACGCTTCTAGCTGTTTACTACGTATGGTAGTTTCTTCTTCTCTACCTGACCCGATCCATTCTAAAGAGCCATTAAATATAATAAGATCAAATAAATCACTCCTAAAAGGAAAGGTTAGAAAATTACCTTGAATACGATGTAAGTCAACTCCCTCTTGCTTAGCGATATTCCCAAGTATGTCCAATCTATTTTTGGTAAGGTCAAGCGAAACCATTTCTCCTTTACGTGCAAGAGGGATACTAACTTGCCCCCAACCTGAACCAACATCTAAATATTTGCCATTTTCTTTATAATTAAGAATATCAAGAAATTGGGTTCTTCCCGGATCCATTATGATGCGGTATAACCAATTGTGAGCTGTATAAAAATGATCTTCAACAACTTTTTTCCATGGTTTATTTTCCATTTCTTTTATAATTGTCTGTTCTTTTTGCTGAGAAATATCAGCATAATCACCTAAATACTTATTCTCAATTGCACTTCCGTCAGTTAGAATTGTCACTGAGTCACTTGAAGATATTAAGTTTTGTATAAGCTGTTTTTTATCAAGATTCATGTTTGATTCTCCTCAATTCGGGAAGTATAACGAATATCAATACTACTGTCCAAATTAGCAATTCCAAAACTTCTATCCCCTGCTTTAGGAAGTATCTTCATTTCCAACACATCATAACGTCGATCGAGCGGAGAAATATCTCCATCTACCAGTTCAACAAAACCCAAGGATATAAAATAGTCTCCTGGCATTAATCGCATTGATTGCAAAAATTCTATTTCAACAACATCGTTTTTTTCTAAACTTTTAAACTCAATATTTTGGAAGTAACTATTTGTTCCATATACCTCTAAGCCTTTAACCGATTTGATAGTTAACGCATAAATTGGATTAGGGATATTTTTTAGTGCTTTCACTCTGATTCTCACTTTTGCTACATCATTAGTAGTTAAAGAATCAATCTGCTGGTCGTTGCTATCTAGTAACACACATTCTTCTATAATACCTTGCTTATTCCCATAACGATATTCCTTACTAGCTACTACATCGTTTGTATTAGCGCGTGCAAACTGGGGCTTAGACTGTTTTTCAATTATTGAGACCTGTGTTGTCTCTTCTACTAAAACTTGGTTAGAAAACAACAATTTTGTATAGTGATTGACTACATCATTTGGATTACCCATTTCAATAAATTCGCCTTGGTTAATCAGCATAACACGATCACATATTTGTCTTATAGTTTGTAAGTCATGAGAAACTACTAATATAGTTTTACCAGCCTTTTTAAGAGCTTTAATTTTTTCAAAACATTTCAATTGGAATCTTCCATCACCCACTGCCAAAGCTTCATCAACAATAAGAATATCGGGATCTACATTAATCGATACTGCAAAAGCTAATCTAACATACATACCACTAGAATATGTTTTAACTGGTTGATCTATAAAATCGCCAATATCTGCAAAATTCAAAATTTCATCTAAACGTTCATTCATTTCTTCAGTAGTCAATCCAAGAATAGCACCATTCAAATAAATATTTTCACGTCCTGTGAATTCTGGATTAAATCCACTTCCTAATTCTAAAAGTGCTGCTATCCTCCCGTTTATCTCCATTTTCCCCGATGAAGGTGAAAGTGTACCTGCAATCATTTGCAACAAGGTACTTTTGCCGGATCCATTTCTTCCTACAATTCCCACTGCCTCACCACTGTAGATTTCAAATGACATTTTGTTCAATGCTGGGAAGTCTTTATAATAGGCCTTGTTTTTATTAAGACTCTGCTTTAAACGATCAATTGGTTTATCATATATACGATAAATTTTAGAAACATCTGAAACTTTAATGGCAATACTCATAGTTATACACCTTATCCTTTTTATGATTACATAACATCTGCAAAACCATGTTTAGTTTTCCTGAAAATGAACAAACCTAGAATTGCAACAATCAAAGCTACCAGTAACTCAGAAACGAATAAATACAAGTTAGGTATTTGCCCCCATATCACTACATCACGTACATCCCCAACAAAGTAAGTTATTGGATTCAAATAATAGACCCATCGAAAATTAGCAGGAATTGTATCAACTGAATAAAGGATAGGGCTCAATAACATTAAAGCTTGTATAGCTATGGAAATAACTTGCCCTATATCTCTTAGAAAAACTCCCAAAGCTGATAGTATCCATGATAATCCTAACGTAAATAGTAATAGCGGCAATAAAATAATTGGTAGTAAAATTACTGTCCAAGATAACGTATGATTTATAATAAATGTAAAAATAATAATTAAAACAAAATTAATTACCGCATTTACTAACGCTGAGCCGATTGCAATCACAGGAAAAACTTCTAAAGGAAACACAACTTTTTTCACATAATTAGTATTCCCAAGAATTAAAAAAGGGGATCTCCCTACTACTTCGCTAAACAAATTATATGTTGTTAAACCCGCAAAAATTATGACAGCAAACTCTAATTTGTTGGTGCTTCCTGAATGCCACCTTGCTTGGAAAATCTCACTAAAAACAAAGGTATATACTCCCAACATTAATAGAGGTGTGAGCACAGACCATAAAAATCCTAAATAAGAGCCTTTATATCGACTTGCTGTCTCGCGTTTAATAAATTGTAAGACAATATTTTTATTTCTTTTCGCATATTCGATTGCTTTTTTTATCATAATTCCCATCTCCATATCTACAATGCTAAATTTATTAATGCTTACTTTTAGAATCCAAGTTTATTCACAATTTTCAAAATATTTATATCAAGGCCAAACTTATGCTAAAATGTCTTAGTACCTCTTATGTAAAGGAGTTTAAAACATTGGCTAATCCAGTATACGGCAAACAGTTTAAAGCGTCCACTGAGGACGACAAACGCAGTAGCATGTTCTGGGTCGTTAACATCTGTCTTATTTTGTTCCTGTTATGGACCCCATTTCAAATT
>Ga0308161_1003444_pt1 | contig 15441 bp, 12 predicted proteins | sample PhyFR2_FD_201034 | JGI IMG/M metagenome (GOLD analysis project Ga0308161, IMG submission 201034) | Phyllosphere microbial communities from UC Gill Tract Community Farm, Albany, California, United States - DLSLF.R2 | ecosystem: Host-associated > Plants > Phyllosphere > Unclassified | place: USA...
TGGGTCGGGGAAGTTGAAAAATATTCCCGTAAGATCTGGCTTGCTGGTTTAGGCGTGTACTCGAAGGTTAGCAGTGACGGCGGCAAGTACTTCGAGACTTTGGTCAAGGACGGCGAGAAAGCCGAGAAGTTGACCAAAACCACGGTTGGTAAAAAAGTTGAAGCGGCCAAGGCAACTGCCGGTTCTGCCAAGTCGAGTATTTCTGACACCTGGGGCAAGTTGGAAGAAACTTTCGACAAGCGCCTGAACAGTGCGATTTCGCGACTGGGTGTGCCGAGCAAGGCCGAGCTGAAAACGCTGCACAGCAAGGTCGATACCCTGACCAAGCAAATCGAAAAACTCACCGGTGCCAAAGTGGCCCCCGCTAAAGCCGCTGCGGCTAAGCCGGCTGCCAAGCCAGCTGCTAAAACGGCTGCTGCCAAACCCGCCGCTAAAACTGCCGCCAAGCCTCTGGTAAAAGCCGCCGCCAAGCCTGCTGCGAAACCTGCGGCCAAGGCGCCGGCTAAAGCCGCTGCCAAACCGGCTGCCAAGCCTGCCGCCAAAGCCAAACCAGTGGCCGCCAAAGCCGCTGCCAAGCCTGCGGCTAAACCTGCAGTGAAGGCCGTCGCCAAACCGGCAGCCAAGCCTGCTGCTAAAACCGCAGCCGCCAAGCCAGCCGCTAAACCAGCTGCTGCCAAACCGGCGGTGGCCAAGCCCGCTGCAAAACCAGCAGCCGCGAAGAAGCCAGCAGTCGCGAAAAAACCCGCAGCGCCAAAGCCGGCCGTAGCCGCCAAGCCTGCAACGCCAGCGCCAACCGCTTCGACAGCCAACTCGGTGTCCGCGCCAGCGCCTGCTGCTGCCCCGACTGCAACGCCGGCAACCCCGACGCCATCCAGTCAGTCCTGATCCTTTCGGGACAAAAAAATGCCCGGCCTGTAAAGGTCGGGCTTTTTTTTGCGCGTGATTCCAGCCTCTGTTCAGTTGTAGGTGATCGAAACGGTCACTGCGCTGGCCAGGGTGCCTTGGGTGATCGCCGCACCGGTTTTGTGGTACGCCGCCGTGAGAGGGATCACGGCTTTGTGGCTGCTCGTTGCCACCTTGCGGCTGCGCTGGGCGGGGGTGCCGTTGGCGGGAATCACAAAAGCCGGGGAGACGCGGTGCACCAGTTGAAGGGCGGTCCCCTTGGAGGTCCCCGTGTTGGAAAACAGCTGGGCGTTGCCGGCGGAGGCTGTTCCGGCGAACAGAAACGTCACGTTACGTATATCCGACTCGCAGTCCGCAGAGACCTCGAAATCAAACGCGCCCGTACTGGGGGGTGCGTCGAAGTCAGAGATCTTGATCGTCGGCAACGTGATGCTGCGGTTCTCATCGCCGGCGGCCAGGTTGCATGTGCCGGCATTGACTTGCCCGATAAAGGTCAAGGTGCCCGTGGTCTCGGCCTGGGCAGTAAGTGTTATCAGGCTCGCCGTGATTGCCAGCAGCGGGGTGAGTGTTCGAATGCTCATCAGAGGGGTCTCGGGGTTTCAGTTATAGGTAATGTTGACGGTGGCGGTACTGACGAGCGTGCCGGGGCTGACGGTGCCGTTTTGATGGTAGGCGGCACCGAGCGGCAACACCGCACGATCGCCGGAAACTACCAGCGTGCGTGTGTTGTCGCTGCCGTTGGCTGGAAGGGTCTGGTCTACTCCGTTGATGCGTGAATACAGCCACAGCGCAACGTCCGCAGCAGTGCCCGTATTGGCATAGAGCAGGTCATTGCCCGGCGCGGGCGTACCGGAAAATCGAAAGGTGACGTTCGCGGCATTGCTGCAAATCGCGGTTAATTCGAAAGGCCGGTTACCTGCGAAGGGCGTGTTTTGGAAGGCGCTGACTTTGATCGGGTCGAGCGAGACCGTACGGTTGACGTCACCGGTCGCCAGGTCGCAGGTGGCCGCGGGGGTGACAAAGCGAACAGTGTTACCCAGGCGCAGGGTAAAACCGTCTGGGCGCCTGTCCCTTTTGGCTGACCAGATTTCCCCGGCTGGTACCACCCCATCGGCGACAGGTGCGATTTTGTAGAACGTCAATTCTGCGGCTGTGAAGCTGGGGGCTGTTCCACTTAACGGCGCGCCTGATTGAGTGTGCATTCCAAAGTAATTGGTGATTCCCCTGGCATCGGTGATGCGCAGACGTGCACCTACACCTGGTGCTTCGGTGAGATAGAACGGCGGGTTCGGAGGCATGTTGAGGAATCGCCCGGTAATCCTCAGGTGCGTGGCCCAGCAGGTTGCGAAAAAGGCAGGTGCCGTACCGCTGAATGCTCGACTGATAATTTCCCCGCCTACCGGTAGATTGGCCGGTACGGTGATCGTGTCAGGCAGATTGAGGGTGAGCGTGCTGTTCATATACCGGTCACAGTTTGCCTGAGCGGCGATCGGCAGAACGAGGGCCAGGAGTGTCGAGATAAATTGTATGAAGTGTTTCATCGTCAGTCTCGCAGTGAGGAATAGGCCTTGCCGGCCCGGCAAGTGCCAGAGTCCAATTGCCGCAATCGGTTGGCGCCCTCGGTGCTTGGTTGAACGTCGAGGTGGTAGCGCAGCGTGCAGGTGGCGCGGGGGCTGGATCCCCACCTGACCGTCAACTGCCCCTGCGGGCGAGGCACGCGGACAAAGGCCTTGCCGCCCTGGCCGACCACGCCGACGCTGGCGTCGTCTTCATCGAATACATCCGCGCCGAACGGTAACGGGCTGCCATCCTTGCGCCGTGCCGTAATCAACAGGGCCTGGCCGCTGACGGTTTCAAACTGCACCTTCACCACCGACCCGGCGCGAGGCGCGACGTTTTGCGCGGCGGTCTTGAGTTCGACGTCGACGGACAGATCCTTGGGGTCCAGTTCAACGACGTTCTGGCGATAGGGCGTGAGGTGAGGCACCACGGCGAAGCCGCTTTTGCCGACCTGTGCACTGTGGTTGCCGTTGATCCGCGCGCCCAGGGCGTCGGGTGCCTGGACGATGCCGATGGTGTCACCCAGTTCTGGGGCGAAGGTCACGCCGTCCGGGTGGGCGACAAGACCGCCGGTCATGCCAAACGAGGTCGTGCGATACGTGTTGCTCTGGCCGTAGCTGGCGGACAGTACCCCTGGGTTCGCCTGGTATTTCACATCTGCGCTGGTGGCGTTGCCGTTGCCGAGCGTTCGGCTGGCCCCCAGGCCGTAACTGAGTTCACTGCGCTCGCCGAGACTACCGCCGAGGCTGACGCGTTCGCCGCTGCTTTGATCGCCGCGGTAGGCCGTGGTGGTCAAGGTTGGCGCGTGCGCGTCGCTGCCCAGCGGCAGGCTCAGGGTGAAGTCTACTTGCTGGTCGACCCGCTCACTCAGCAGGTCCCGGCTGCGCTGCGCACTCACGGTGTAGTGCAATCGCCTCCAGGTGCCGCTGTACCCGGCGGTGAGCGTCAGGTTGCCGCTTTTACGGTTCCAGTAGTTCTGTGATGAACCCGTCAGGTAAACCGCGCCCTGCTTCAGGCTCTGGTTGAGGCTGATGTCCATCCGGTCGCGCAGTCGCGATATGTTGTCCAGGCGCACCCCGTCGAGGGCGAGGTCGCGGATGCGTGCCGCATCGCCCACGTTCAGAAAGCCCTCGGTGGAATAACGGTAGGCGCCGAGGGCAAAGTGGGTGCCGGTATCGGCGAAATTCTTGCTGTAGCGCAGTTGCAGGCTTTGCCCCTTACGTGATCCATACCCCGGCAAGTGGGCGTCGGAATAGGTCAGGTCAAGCGACAGTGCGCCCAGCGGCGTATTGAAGGCGGTGCCCAGCAATTGTGAGCGGTAGTCATCGCCCATCACCCCGCCGGTGTACCCGGTCAGCAGGTTGCTCAGACCCTGCTGATAAGTGGCCTGCGCCAGCATCGGCGGGTGGCGCAGGCCGATCTCATCCAGCCGCCCGAGACTCAACGAGTAACGGCTGAAACCTGGGCGCAGCAGGTGGGCATTGGCGGCGAACGGCACGATGAATTCACGCTGGCGCCCATCGGCCTCGGTGATCGTGACGTTCAGGTCGCCACCGTACCCGGTGGGGAACAAGTCGTTGAGCACGAAGGGGCCAGGCGCTACCGACACTTCGTCCAATAGCACGCCGCGCTGGCGCACCGTGACGCGCGCATTCGTCTCAGCGACGCCGCGTACCACGGGCGCAAATCCGGTCTGGGAGTCGGGTAGCATGCGGTCATCGCTGAACAGGCTGGCGCCGCGCAGGCGCACGCTGTCGAACAGTTCGCCGGGGGTGTAGATCTCGCCCGCGATCAACTGTGAGCGCAACGTGCTCCATTCGCGCTGCACGTAAGTGGCGCTGCTTTGATAACCGGAACTGAGCGTGGAGCGGCTGTAGCTGCCGTTGTGGCGCCAGTGCCAGTCGCCCAGGTTGAGCCCGGTGTTGAGGCCCAGATACTGGGAGCTGATTGAGCGGCCATTCGTCTGGCTGGCAAAGGTGTTGGCGTTGTAGCGTACAAAGGCGGCATTGATCCCGTGGTCCCATTGCTGCGGGTCGACATAGCCCCGTGCCTTGCGCGCCAGGTAAACCTGCGGAACCTGCAGGTCCAGGCGGTTTTCGCCGGGGTCGAACTCGCTGCTGGCGCCGGGCAGGTAAGTCGCAATATCCGCGCAGCGGGCAAACGGGGCGGGCGGTGTCTGACCGGCTTCGACAGGCCGCTGTGCGACCGTGTCCAGGTTGATGCCAAACCTGAGCAGTGCATCGCGCTCCAGGCACAGTTGTGCGGCTTTCTGACCGTTCACAGCGACGAAGTGCAGGGTTTCACGGCCTGCCCACTGGCCGTTGAGGTGTACGTCGGCGCGATAGTTGCCGGGCAGGGTGACATTGCCTTGATTGAACTTTGATACGTCAACCCGCACCCCGGTCGCATCCGTTGCAAAGAAGGCGGGGTTGAATTCCACAGGCTCAGCCCCGTGGGCACCCATGGCGTGCGCGCCACTCACCAGCAGCAGGCAGTGCGCTGTAAGTTTAAAACTCATGTTTACGTTCTCAAAAACAGCCGCTGTCCAACCGGCGGCATGGGGCGTCCCTGCCCCATCAAATGGGCATCAGCAGAAGGTGTGTGATGAAGCGAGTGGCTTGGTCAGCCGGATGGCTGAACGTCGGGAAGCTACGGTGAAGGCCGCATGTCTACATCGTCATGGCAAGACCTTGGCGTTGTGCGGGACCTTGACCCCAAAATCGTCGAGCGTTTCGAACGCTACGGTCGCAGCGCTGCTCGGCGGAGTCTTGAGGCTGGGCAGCTCAAAGCGATTGCGCCCGCCCGGAATCACCATGTTTGCAGCACTTGAACCCGATGTTTCGCGGGGATGACGCTGCCCGGCTACCTGCACTTCAATCTGTTCGAAGGTCACGTGGTAGGGGCTTGGGTTATAGACTTCCAATGCTTGGTGTTGCCCCGTCGATACGACGCGCCACTGCAGTTTTCCAGGTGCGGCGTTGACGTCGTAAGGCAGGGTCGATGGGCGATAAAGCAGCTTGATCCGGGAGCGAAAAGCCAACTGCAACTGATTGCCTTGCTGGGCGCCTGGCGACTGCGAGGGCACTTCCAGCAGGTTGAACCAGAACAGGCTTTCCTGCGCCGCCGGCAGCGTTGCTCCGGTGTAGGCCAGGCGCACAACCTGTTGTTTTCCGGGCTCCATCCGAAAGATTGGCGGCGTGACCACAAAGGGGATGCCGGCCAGGTCCGGCGTCGAGTATTCGTCTCCATCGTCCAGCCAGGTCTGCACCAGTACGGGTGTCTGGTTCTTGCTTTCGAGCCTGACGGTGACCTCCCTGTCGGCCTGCGGGTAGACAATTCGGGTGCTGTTGATCACAACGCTCGCATACAGGGCGTGGCTGGCGAACAGCGCAACCACCGCTGTCAGCAGCTTGGCCAGCCGGTGTGAAAGGGAAGCGGTCTTCATGCGAAAGGTCATCCTGCGCACAAGGTGCACAGATTCGCCGAGTGGCGTACCCGGGCACCAAAGTCGCTGACGGTGGTGAATTCGATGCTGCTTGCGCCACGGGGGCGATTGCGCAGCAGCGGCAGCACAAACAGTTTCACGTCACCGGCCGGGAGCAATAGGCCGTCGTTGGCGTCCTTGCTGGGCGCCTTGCTGAACCTTTTGCCATCGCTCAGCAAGTCGAGTGAGGCCAGTGAAATATGGTAGGGCGTGGGGTTGGTAGCCTGCAGGGCAAAGCCCTGTTCGTGGGCCACCAGTGCCCACTGCAATTTTTCCGGGGCGCTGCCAACGTTATAGGGCAGTGCCTGTGGCCTGAGGAACACGCGCAAACGGGTGCGAAATGACAGTTCAATCTGGTTTTTTTGCGCCGCATCCAGCGCGCGCGGTGGTACTTCCAGGATGTTCAGCCAGAACAGGCTTTCGCGGTCGTTGGGCAGTGGTTCGCCGGTGTAGCGCAGGCGCAGCGCCTGTTGCTGGTAGGGCTCAATCCGGAAGATCGATGGCGACAGCGTGAAAGGCACCTGTGTTGTCGCCGGTGTCGAGTGTCGGTCGCCCCTGTCCAGCCAGGGTTGTACCAGTGCGGGGCGGCTTCCCTTGTTTTCCAGGCGCACCACGACCTCCGGTTGTCCGACAGGGTAGATCACTCGCGTACCGTGAATAATTACGCTGGCGTTGGACGGCAGCGCCAGTGGCGACAACACGCCAAACGCAAGGGCAGCAAGCCAGGCTGTTTTTTTCATCGTCTGAAGTCTCATGACATAAGGAGGCCTGCATGCGCAGGCCTGCCCGGCCTTACTCGGCGTATTCGACCGTAAAGCCTACGCGGGTGCTGACCTTGCCTTCGCTGGCGGGCCCGCTTGCGTACATTTGTGCGGCCAATGGGATAACGGCCTGATTGTCGGCGATCACCACGCCTGCCGATTTCTGGGTGTAGACGTTAATGGGCGAGCCATCACGGTTAGTCACTTCGACCTGCACATTCTTGGCGTGGGTGGTGTCGGACGGGTCGTCGTAACCGTCGATGTTCAAGCGCCCGGTAGCCACGTCGATGGCCGGGCTGGTCGGGTCAAAGGCAACCATGGCGGTGCGACCGTTGGTGCAGCTGCCCTCGCCGGGAGCGCCAATACGAATGGTGAAGCCCGTCAGGTTGGCGCGATTCCCCGCTGTCGCCAGGCGTGCGGCAGACACGCCGCCCAGGTTGACGTCCTTGACCACCTTGCCCGCTCCCGGTTCAGCCCCTTCGACCGTGCAGGTCACATCAGTCACCAGGCCGCTGAAGTTGATAACACCATCGACGGCATGGGCGGAGTGTGAGACAGCGCCAGCCAAGGTCAGAGCGGCGGCAACGTGGGATAAAACGATGAGTTTCATGGAGAGTCCAGTTGTGAATGACTTAGGTGATTCGCCACAGGTAAAGCGCGGTCTTCTGAATGTCCGGCCTGTGGCGGATGACATAATTTGTATCGAAAAGTGAATTCCATCTATAGAGATGTATCGAGTTTTGGTTCGAGATAGTTCGAAAGTGTATTGTTTTATTTAAAATTTTTACGAGGGCGTCGAGTGGCATGAAAGTTGTTGTAAGAAAGTTCTGTAGGGCAGCTCTGTAAGATGCAGCGCTATATATTGCTGTGCAGTATTGAAGCCTGTGTGTGGCTGAGGTAATAAAAAGGCTGTGTGCGGCGCTGCATTTACTTATGCGGGTGTCTGGAATGCCAACTTCAAAAGGCAATACGTGTACCGTGATGTTGCTGGATGACCATGAAATGGTTCGCCAGGGCATTGAGTTGAGCCTGAACATGGAGCCCGATCTTGAGGTGATCGGCTCCTTCGGTACTGGCCGGGAGCTGCTGGACGCCCTGGGCCGGCGGCCGGCGGATGTCGTGGTAATGGACTTTATCCTGGCACCGTCGCAAAGCGATGGCCTCAGCCTGATCCAGGCGTTGAATAGACGCTTCAGCCAATGCAGGCCTTTGATTGTCTGTTCCCATTACACGCCTGCAACGGTATCGCTGTCTTTGAAGGCAGGCTGCTGGGGCGTTCTGGGGAAAACCCAGAATCTGACTGAGCTGATTACCGCTATCCGAACGGTCGCCCAAGGGCGCATTTACTTGCAGCCTTGTATGGTGCCGGCGTTGCAAGGCATGCAGTCCTTTGCCCATATTGCGAATATGAAATGGAAGCAGGATGTATCAACGCCGATGCAGTTGAATGTGTGTCTCACGCCCAAAGAACAGGAAGTACTACGGTGTTTTCTGGATGGGATGTCGGTGAATTCCATTGCAGCAAAGTTTTCGCGCAGTGCAAGTACCATCAGTACGCAAAAACAATCGGCCTATCGAAAGTTGGGTATCAGGAACGACAGTGAACTATTCAAGTTTACCCAGCAGTTCGGCGAGCCTGGCTGACGGGCTTTCAAACCGCATCTTCCAGATAACGCAGTGCCAGCCGCTCTGTCGCCAGCCGGGCCGGTAGCAGCAAATGCGGCGCTACCAGCATCATGATTTGATACACCACCACCCGTACCTCACCTTCGCGATCCAGTATCCGCTGGTAATCCAGCGAGAACAGCAACGTCATGGTGATCTGTTCCACCAACTGGCCCAGCGCCTGGGTGTCACTGACCACCTGCCCCGCGGCCTTCAATCGTGCCAGTAATGAGGCCAGGGTGCGCTTGAGTGCCGTGAGCAGGGTGCGAATGCCCTTGGCCAGTTTCGGCAGGCGTCCTGCCAGGTTGGACAAGTCCTGGAACAGAAACCGGTAGTGGGCCATGCGTTCGACGATCAGGTGCAGGAACAGCCAGTAATCCTCAGCCTTCAATTGTGCGTCTGCGGGCGGGTCCAGCAACGGTGCCAGCTCGCATTGAAAGCGCTCGAACAGGCCAATGACCAGCGGCTCCTTGCCATGGAAGTGGTAGTAGAGGTTGCCTGGGCTGATCCCCATTTCATTGGCCACCTCCATGGTCGATACATTCGGCTCGCCCTTGTGGTTGAACAACTGCAGGGCACATTCAAGGATACGGTCGCGGGTCTTCATCCAGCCTTCTTAATGTGATCGTTGAGCTCAGCGCACCCGCACATAGGTGCCCGGTGCCGCTTCCATCGGTGGGTAATTCTGGTTGCCCAGGGCGGTGAGGGTTTCGCGCTGTACACCCGAGCGCTGCTGGATCCACTCCAGCCACTGGGGCCACCAACTGCCTTCGACGTGATTGGCATCGTAGTACCAGGCGCGTGGATCGCTGCTCAGCTTGAGGTTTTCGACGTAATTGGCCTTGGGGTTGCCCGGCGGGTTGAGGATGCTCTGGATATGCCCGCTGTTGGACAGCACGAAACGCCGCTCTCCGCCCAGCAATTGCGTGGAGCGATACACCGCGTCCCACGGGGTGATGTGGTCGTTGATCCCGGCCACGCTGAAGCTGTCCACCGTCACCTTCTGCAAGTCGATGGGCGTGCCGCACACCTCCAGGCCGCCGGGATGACTCAGGGGGTTGTGCTTGAAGAAGTCCAGCAGGTCGCCATGCAGCGCGGCGGGCAGCCGCGTGTTGTCGTTGTTCCAGTACAGGATGTCGAAGGCAGGCGGCTCCTTGCCCAGCAGGTAGTTGTTGATCCAGTAATTCCAGATCAGGTCGTTGGGGCGCATCCAGGCAAAGACCTTGGCCATGTCGCGGCCGTCCAGCACCCCTTGCTGGTAGGAACGACGCTTGGCGGCTTCAAGGGTTTGCTCATCGGCGAACAGCATGGCGGGGCTGTCGATCTGGCTGTCCAGCAGGCTCACCAGGTAGCTGGCGCTGGAGATGCGGCGCAGCTGGCGCTTGGCCTGCAAGTGGCCTTGCAGGGCGGCAATGGTCAGGCCACCCGCGCAGGCGCCCATCAGGTTGACCTCACGGGCGCCGGTGATCGCCCGGCAGACGTTGAGCGCTTCCTCCAGCGCCGCCACATAGGTGGACAGGCCCCATTCGCGGTGCCGCACATCCGGGTTGCGCCAGCTGACCATAAAGGTCTGCAGGCCATTTTTGAGGGCGTATTGCACAAAGCTGTTGGCCGGGCTCAGGTCGAAGATGTAGTACTTGTTGATCTGCGGCGGCACGATCAGCAGCGGCTTGGCGTACTGCTTTTCGCTCATGGGCTTGTACTGGATCAGCTCCAGCAGCTCATTGCGAAACACCACCGAGCCTGGGGTAGTGGCAACGGTCTTGCCCACTTCAAAGGCGTGTTTGCTGACCTGGCGCGGCAGGCCGTTGTTGTGCAGTAAATCTTCAAACAGGTTACTCACACCGCGCACCACGCTGTTGCCGCCGGAGTTGAGCAACTCCTTGATCGCCAGCGGGTTGAGCAGGGTGTTGGAGGGTGATACCGCATCGTTGAGCAGGGCGAAGGCGAAGTGCGCACGGGCTCGGTCGTCGGCGTTCAGGGAGCTGTCGTCGATCCAGTGGCGGGTCTGTTTCTGCCAGCTCAGATAGGCTTGCAGGCTGCGCCGATAGAACGGGTTGAGCGTCCAGGTCGGATCGACGAAGCGGCCGTCCCGAGGGTTGGGCTCATGCACGGTTTCGCCCATCAGCACGCGACCGAGTTGACTGCCCAGTGCCAGTGCATGCCGGGCGGTATGCACCGGGTTGCGCAGGCCATGGGCAGCGACGCTGCGCAGTGTGGAGAGCAGATCCCGACCGCGCAGGCCGGTGATCGCACTTTGGGCGTTGATGAACGCGGCGGGTGTGGGCGCCGGGTTCGTCACGGGTCTTTCTCGCATGAGCCAACACTCCTTCGTCAAGCCATCAACAGGCACGCCAATTCAGAACCATAGTCGGTTCCTGGCAAGTTGCGCGGCGGTGTGGTCCTTACACCGCCGGTCGCGGATGAATCACGGCGCGCAGGCGCTCCTCCTCCAGAAACTTCATGATGATTGGCGCTACTGCTTCGGCACGGGTGATCAGGAACAGGTGGCCGTCATCGATGATGTGCAACTGCGCGTTGGGAATGCGCCAGGCGAGCATGCGCATATTGACCAGCGGGATCAGCGGGTCGTCGTCCCCGGCCAGCACCAGCGTGGGCTGGCGGATCTTGTGCAGCCAGTGAATGCTGGTCCAGCCCAGCCCCGCAAACAGCTGCCAGTAGTAGCCCAGCTTGCCGGCCGAACGCACTTTGCTTGCGTGTTCGGCGGCCAGCTTGGAATCGCGGCGGAACGAGCCGCCGTAGATCATCGGCGCAATGCGCACCACGTGGGACGGCTGGATGTAACGCCTTGGGCTCGCCATCAGCCACAACACCTTCGGCTTGCCGGGCACCATAAAGGCCCCGGCGGCGGTGGCGGCCAGGATCAGCTTCTTGCAGCGTTCCGGGTAGTCGTAGGCGAACTGCTGCGCCAACGCCCCGCCCCAGGACACCCCCACGGCATTCACCTGGCCATAGTCCAGGTAATCGAGCATGCGTGCGGTGAGCTTGGCCAGGCCGGGAAACCGATAGGGCCGCTTGGGCGTCGAGGAGCCGCCCACGCCTGGTACATCGAAGGCGATCACTTCCAGGTCCGGGTCCAATGCCTGGACGAACGGAAACACCAACTCAAGGTTGGCGCCGATGCCGTTGAAAATCAGCAATGGCGTCAAATGAGGCTTGCCCGGGCGTACCGCCGTACGGATGGTCTGGCCATCCAGGTCGATGGTACGAAAGATGAACGGTTGCGGCATGCTCAAGCCCTGTGAAGTCCTACAGCCGGAGTGAGGTCAGTGTGGGAGGGGGCTTGCCCCCGATTGCTGAGTGTCAGTCACTGCATCGGGTGTCTGACACACTGCTATCGGGGGCAAGCCCCCTCCCACATTGACCGCATTTCAATTTAGCGTTCGTGTACATAGGTGCCCGGTGCCGCTTCGGCTGCGGCGTAGGTTTTATTGCCTAATGTCGTCGGGGCTTTTTTCAGCTTGCCCGCTCGCTCCGCCTGCCACACCTGCCAATGCAACCACCACGAATCAGTGTGCTTGGTCGCGTTCTCCTGCCACTCCAGTGGCTTGCCCGCCAGGCTGTCGCTGGTCTGGTAGCGCGCCTTGGGGTTGCCCGGTGGGTTGAGAATGCTCTGGATATGCCCGCTGCTGGACAACACAAACTCCACCTTGCCGCCAAACAACTGCGCCGATTTGTAGCAGGACTGCCACGGTGTGATGTGGTCATTGGTGCCGGCCAGGGAGTAGATGTCGGCGGTGACCTGCTTGAGATCGATCGGCGTGCCGCACACTTCCAGTGCATTGGCGCGCACCAGTGGGTTGTTCTTGAACAGCTCGATCAGGTCGCCGTGGAAGGCGGCCGGCAGGCGCGTGGTGTCGTTGTTCCAGAACAGGATGTCGAACACCGGTGGTTCGTTGCCCAGCAGGTAGTTATTGACCCAGTAGTTCCAGATCAGGTCGTTGGGCCGCATCCAGGCAAATACCTTGGCCATGTCGCGGCCTTCGAGCACGCCGGCCTGGTAGGAATGGCGCTTGGCCGCTTCCAGCGTCTGCTCGTCGACGAACAGCGCCACCTGGGTGTCCAGTGTGGTGTCCAGCACACTGACCAGCAGGGTCAGGGCGTTGACCTTTTTCTCCCCCAGCGCGGCGTAGTGGCCGAGCAGGGCGGTGCAGGTAATGCCGCCGGAGCAGGCGCCGAGCATATTGATGTCTTTGCTGCCGGTAATCGCCGTGACCACATCGACTGCTTCCTTGAGCGCCTCGATATAGGTCGACAGGCCCCATTCGCGCTGGGCCTTGGTCGGGTTGCGCCAGCTGACAATAAACGTTTGCTGGCCGTTGCGCAGGCAGAAACGCGCCAGGCTCTTTTCCGGGCTCAGGTCGAATACGTAGAATTTGTTGATTTGCGGCGGTACCACCAGCAGCGGGCGTTCGTGCACCTGTTCGGTGATCGGCTTGTACTGGATCAGCTCCAGCACGTCGTTGCGAAACACCACCGCGCCTTCAGTGGTGCCCAGGGACTTGCCCACTTCAAAGGCGCCCATGTTGACCTGGCTCGGCATGCCGCCGTTGTGCACCATGTCCTTGGCCAGGTGCGACAAGCCATCGAGCAGGCTCTTGCCGCCGGTTTCAAAAAAGCGTTTGACCGCCGCCGGGTTGGCCGCGCTGTTGGTGGGGGCCATGGCTTCGGTCATCAGGTTGATCACGAAGTGGCCACGGCTGATGTCTTGGTCCGAAAGGTTGCTGTCGCCGATCCAGTCGTGCAGTTCCTTGCGCCACGCCAGGTAGGTTTGCAGGTAGCGCTTGTAGAGCGGGTTCTGGCTCCAGGCCGGGTCGTGGAAGCGACGGTCGTCGCTCTCAGGTACCAGCTCGGATTTGCCAAACATCACGTTCTTGAGTTCCACGCCAAAGTGGGCGACGTGCTTGACGCTGTGCAACGGTTGCTTGATGGCTTGGGTCAGCACCATCTTCGCTGAGGCCAATAAATCCTTTTTGCGTAACGCGATGATCGGGTTCAGCCCCAGGGTGTTTTCCGAGGCCTGGCGTTTCAAGTCATCGTTGTTCTTGTTACTCATCTACGACGCTCCATTGTCCGAAAGACGAGTACCGGGTACCGCTGTGCACCACCTTCGATACACAACACAAGCCTGGTACTGCGACTCGGGTGACCGTTGATACCGCATCGTCAAATGCAGGGAACTTGCCAGTTCCATTGGTTACCCGAGTTTAATTTTTTTCGCAAGCGGGCCAATCATTGACCACGCGACAGGGCATTCAAACAGATGAAATTAGAAAATGCCCTCTAAAGAGCGAGAAGCCTGGACTAGAGCATCAGCCGCACGACCGACTCACTCGGGTCGCGGGTTTTGCCGGCGGCTTTGAGCTCGGCGAGATAATCAGCCCACAGCGCGTCCTGACGCACGGCCAACTGATAGAGGTAGTCCCAGGTGAACAGTCCGCTGTCATGGCCGTCGTCGAAGGTCAATTTCAGTGCGTACTGACCGGCCGGTTCTACTTTGATCAACTTCACGTTGAGCTTGCCGAATTGCAGGATGGGTTTGCCGTGGCCCTGGACCTCGGCGGAGGGTGAGTGGGTGCGCAGCAGTTCGGCGGGAAGTTGGTACACCTCATCGGGCCCGTAGGTGAGGCCGAGGGTGTTGGAGGTTTTGTGCAAATTAACAGCGGTGGGGAATTTCGGCATTGGGGACACCTTGGGCTGCAAGCTACAAGTTGCAAGTTGAATGTGCTCAACTTGCGGCTTGTAGCTTACAGCTTGCGGCTTACAGAATGTACCGCGACAGGTCTTCGTTCTGCGCCAATTCACCCAGATGGCTGTTGACGTATTCGGCGTCGATCTTGATCACCTCGCCATTCTGCGCACCGGCCAGGTCACCGGCGCTGAAGGACACTTCTTCCAGCAGGCGCTCCAGCAGCGTGTGCAGGCGACGGGCACCGATGTTCTCGGTCTTCTCGTTGACCTGCCAGGCGATCTCCGCCAGGCGCTTGATGCCGTCCGCCTGGAACTCGATGCCCAGCCCTTCGGTTTTCAACAGCTCACGGTACTGCTCGGTCAGCGATGCATGCGGCTCGCTGAGGATGCGTTCGAAGTCGCCTGGGGTCAGCGCCTTGAGTTCCACGCGGATCGGCAGGCGGCCTTGCAGCTCCGGCACCAGGTCGCTTGGCTTGCTCAGGTGGAACGCACCGGAGGCGATAAACAGGATGTGGTCGGTCTTGACCATGCCCAGCTTGGTGTTCACGGTGCAGCCTTCGATCAACGGCAGCAGGTCGCGCTGTACGCCTTCGCGGGACACATCGACGCCGCCGGAGTTGCCACGCTTGGCCACCTTGTCGATCTCGTCGATAAACACGATGCCATGCTGCTCGACAGCTTCCAGGGCCTTGGCCTTGAGTTCTTCCTCATTCACCAGGCGCCCGGCTTCTTCGTCGCGCACCAGTTTCAGCGCGTCCTTCACCTTGAGCTTGCGGCTTTTCTTCTTGCCCTTGCCCATGTTGGCGAACAGGTTCTGCAACTGGCTGGTCATTTCTTCCATGCCAGGCGGTGCCGAGATGTCTACGCCGGAGACTTCGGCGACTTCAATCTCGATTTCCTTGTCATCCAACTGACCTTCGCGCAGGCGCTTGCGGAACAGTTGGCGGGTGTTGGAGTCGGCAGACGGCGCCGCGTCTTCATTGAAACCCATGCGTGCCGGAGGCAGCAGGGCGTCGAGGATGCGTTCTTCGGCAGCGTCTTCGGCGCGGTGGCTGACCTTGGTCACTTCCTGCTCGCGCAGCATCTTCAGGGCAGCGTCGGCCAGATCACGGATGATCGATTCGACGTCACGGCCCACATAACCGACTTCGGTGAACTTGGTGGCTTCGACCTTGATGAACGGGGCATTGGCCAGCTTGGCCAGGCGCCGGGCGATTTCGGTTTTACCGACACCGGTCGGGCCGATCATCAGGATGTTCTTGGGCGTCACTTCAACGCGCAGTTCTTCGGGCAGTTGCATCCGGCGCCAGCGGTTACGCAGCGCGATGGCAACGGCGCGCTTGGCATCGTCCTGGC
>Ga0308161_1003446_pt1 | contig 15440 bp, 21 predicted proteins | sample PhyFR2_FD_201034 | JGI IMG/M metagenome (GOLD analysis project Ga0308161, IMG submission 201034) | Phyllosphere microbial communities from UC Gill Tract Community Farm, Albany, California, United States - DLSLF.R2 | ecosystem: Host-associated > Plants > Phyllosphere > Unclassified | place: USA...
GAGGGCGATGGTCGAAGCGGCGATGAGGGAGCGGCGGGAGATCCGGGAGGTGATGTTCATGTCTTCAACGCTACGAATCGGCGTCGAGCCGTGACATCGTCCGATCGGCTATTCCTGGGCACGCCGATGGGGTGACCGCGGCGTGGACCGCTCAGGTACCCGGCGGTCAGACCGCGCCCCACACCGCGCGCGCCCCGGCGTCTCCCGTCAGCACGGTGACGACAACGGTCCCGGTGGCGGCGACGACAGCCGCGGCGATGATCGCGATGGCGAGGATGCGGCTCATCCGAGGTCGCGTGCGGCGCAGCCGCGGCAGCATCCGATCTCCCACCGTGACAGCGACGGACGCGATCAGCAGGGCGATCGTCCACGGGATCAGCATCAGGCCGAGCGCCTCGTGATGCAGGATCGCGGGGGTGTAGCCGACCGTCGACGCGAGCGACTGTCCCGCGAGCACGGTCACCGGCACCAGGGCCGCGACCCCCAGCGCTGCGACCGGCGGCGCCCACCCGAGCCGCCGGCGTGCGGCCGGCCACACCGCGACCAGCGCCACCGCGAGTGCGGTGAGGGGCGTGAGCACGACCACGGCGTGGACGAGCAGCGGATGCAGCGGCAGACCTGCTATGCGGAATCCGTCCGCGTCGGCGAAGATGTCCATACGGAGACAACGATCTCCGCGCCGATCCGGTTCATCGCGACCCGAGAATGAACCGGCGACCGTCCTGCCTCGTTCTCATCGTGAGGAGGCGATCCGTGACCGAAGAGGACGACGAGCGACTGACCGCGCTCTATGAGCTTCACGCCGGCCCGATCCGGCGGTACGTGGTGAGCATCACCGGCAATCGGGGCGGTTCGGCTGACGACGTGGTGCAGGAGACACTGCTGCGCGCCTGGCGCACTCCCCGCATCCTGGAGCAGGATCCGAGCACGTCGCGGGCGTGGATGATCACCGTCGCGAGGCACATCGTGATCGACGAGGCGCGCAGCGCCCGCCGCAGGCACGAGAACCCGGTCGCCGAGCTTCCCGAGCGGGCGTCCGACGATCACACCGACCGGCTCTTCGACGCGCTGCTGATTCAGGACGCGCTCGCTGCGGTGAGCCCGGAGCACCGCGAGGTCGTGATCGCCGCGTACTACCGCGGACGGAGCGTTCGCGAGGTTGCGGAGGAACTGGGGATCGCCGAGGGGACCGTGAAGTCCCGGATGCACTACGGACTGCGGGCCCTGCGGCTCGCGCTGCAGGAGAGAGGGGTGACGAGGTGAACACCGACCACGAGCGGTACGCCACCTGGGACGCCGCATATGCGCTGGGGGCGCTCTCGGCCTCGGACCGCGCAGAGTTCGAGGAGCATCTCGCGCACTGCCCGCGGTGCCGTGAGGCCGTCGCCGAGCTCACGTCGACCGTCGTGCTGCTGTCGCAGGTGAGGTCGGAGGATGCGCAGCGGATCGCGGAACAGGATGACGACGGTGCGGCGCCTGTGCGTGTGCTGGCCGCCGCACGCGCCCGGCGCACCAGGCGACGGAGGTTCACCGCGTGGGCGGTCGGTGCGGCGGCCGCGGTCGTCGTGGCCACCGTGGTGTCGGTCGCACTGCTGATGCCCCGCCCGGCTGAGGCCGTGGCGCTGGAGCCCGTCGGGGGAGCGCCCGTCGTGGCGACGGTGGCGCTCACGACTGTGCCATGGGGCACCAGGCTCGACGTGGTGTGCGCCTATGAGGGGTATTCGGGATGGAGCGGCACCTACGAGCTGGCGGTCAGCTCGCGGGACGGCACCACCACCACGCTGTCGAACTGGAACGTGCAATCCGGGGCCACGGCACGACTGTCGGCGGGCACGGGGCTGCCGGAGTCCGACATCCGGTCCGTCGAGATCCGGGATGCCGCCGGGAAAGTCGTCGTGAAGCACGAGTTCGGCTGAACCATCCGCCCTGTCGGTCTCGTGTCACGGGAACAGCCGCCATCGCGGAGGCTGCTCAGACGAAAGGGACGGCATGATGTTGGTCAGGGCATACGGGCACAGGGCACACGGGCGCCACGCGCTCGCCATCGGGGGCATCGCCCTCGCACTCCTCCTCGCCGGCTGCTCCAGCGGCACGAGCGGCTCCGGGGGCTCCGGCGGTTCCGGTTCGGACTCCGGCGGATACGGGGCGCCGTCGTCGCAGGCCCCGGAGCCGGCGGCATCCGGCCTCGGCGTCGCGGACAGCTCGCTCGGGAAGATCGTGGTGGACGGCGAGGGCATGACCGCCTACATGTTCGACAAGGACACTCAGGGCACGAAGACCAGCGCCTGCACCGGCGAGTGCCTGGCGAAGTGGCCGCCGATCCTGTCCGACTCCGCGACGCCGAAGGCCGACGGCATCACGGGCACGCTCGCCACGATCGACACCCCCGACGGCAAGCACCAGGTCACGCTGGACGGCTGGCCGCTGTACACCTTCGCGGGCGACGCAGCGAAGGGCGACGTGAACGGTCAGGGCGTCGGCGGCATCTGGTGGGTGCTCTCGCCCGCGGGTGAGAAGATCGGCGGCTGACCGGCGCGGGACGACGGATGCCCCGGATCAGGACGATCCGGGGCATCCACTCTTCTTCGTGCGTGTCAGCTCTTGGACTGGCCGTACGAGCCGAGCTGGCGGGTGGACTCGATCACGCGGGCCGCCATGGCGGTCTCGGCGATCTTGCCCCAGGCGCGCGGGTCGTACTGCTTCTTGTTGCCGACCTCGCCGTCCACCTTGAGCACGCCGTCGTAGTTCTTGAACATGTAGTCGGCGATCGCACGCGTGTACGCGTACTGGGTGTCGGTGTCGACGTTCATCTTGATGACGCCGTTGGCGACGGCCGTCGCGATCTCAGCATCCGACGAGCCCGAGCCGCCGTGGAAGACCAGGTCGAGCGGGTTCTTGCCGGTGCCGTACTTCGCCGCGACCTGCGCCTGGATGTCGCCCAGCAGCTCGGGGCGCAGCTTGACGCCGCCCGGCTTGTAGACGCCGTGCACGTTGCCGAAGGTGAGGGCGGCGATGTACCGGCCCTGCTCGCCCAGGCCCAGCGCCTGCACGGCCTGGTCGACGTCACCGAAGGTCGTGTACAGAGCGTCGTTGGAGCCCTCGTGCGCGACGCCGTCCTCCTCGCCGCCGACAACACCGATCTCCACCTCGAGGATGGCGTTGATCGCCTTCATGCGGGGCAGCAGCTCCTTGGCGATCTCGATGTTCTCGGCGAGCGGCACGGCCGAGCCGTCCCACATGTGCGACTGGAAGATCGGGTTGCGACCGGCCTTGACCTCCTCCTCGGAGGCGGCGATCAGCGGCTCGACGAAGCCGGCCAGCGCGTCCTTCGGGCAGTGGTCGGTGTGCAGCGCCACCGTGATGGGGTAGTTCTTTGCGACCTCGGTCGCGAAGCGCGCGAAGGCGAGGGCGCCCGTGGCACGGCCCTTGACGGTGTGCCCGGCGAAGTAGTCCGCGCCACCGGTGGTGACCTGGATGATGCCGTCGGAGCCGGCCTCGGTCAGACCCTGCAGCACAGAGTTGATCGTCTGCGAGCTGGAGACGTTGAAAGCGGGGTACGCGAAGCCACCGGCCTTCGCGCGGTCGAGCATCTCTGCGTACTGTTCCGGAGTGGCGACGGGCATGGATTCTCCTGCTTCTGATGTGCGGGGGTCATGCTCACTCTATCCGCGCGGATGCCGGTTCTTCTCGGCTGTTTCGGGGCGTCGGGGCGCGGATCTTGAAGACCTGTTAAGAACATCGAATCCTTCGTCGGGAAAACGGGAAAACTCGCCTGTTCCGCACGGTCGGATCACTAGGCTGACCGCATGGTGAGCCTTACAGCCGATCTCAGCCCGCTTCGTCCCGACCGCAACCTCGCGATGGAGCTCGTCCGCGCGACCGAAGCGGCCGCGATCCGGGCGGTGCCCTTCATCGGCCGCGGTGCCAAGGAGGCAGCCGACGGCGCCGCGGTCGACGCCATGCGCGCGTTCCTCGGCACGGTCGACTTCCGGGGGCGTGTCGTGATCGGCGAGGGCGAGAAGGACAACGCCCCGATGCTGTTCAACGGCGAGGAGGTCGGCACCGGCGTCGGTCCTGAGTGCGACATCGCGGTCGACCCGATCGACGGCACCTCGCTGACTGCGGCGGGCCGCCAGAACGCGCTGTCCGTGCTCGCGGTCTCCGACCGGGGCTCGATGCTCGACGCGTCCAGCGTCTTCTACATGGACAAGCTCGTCACGGGCCCCGCGGGCGTCGGCGTCGTCGACATCCGGCTGCCCATCGGCGAGAACATCCGCCGCCTCGCCAAGGCGCTCGACAAGCCCGTCGAGGAGATGGTCATCTCGGTGCTGCACCGGCCGCGTCACGAGCAGCTGATCCAGGAGATCAGGGATGCCGGCGCCGGCACCCGGCTGATGAGCGACGGCGACGTCGCGGGTGGCATCAACGCCGCACGCCACAACGCCCGCACCGACATGTGCGTCGGCATCGGCGGCAGCCCGGAGGGCATCGTCACCGCATGCGCGATCAAGGCGCTCGGCGGGCACATCCAGGGCATCCTCTGGCCGCGCGACGACGAGGAGCGCCAGCGCGGCATCGACGCCGGGCTGAAGATGGACACGGTCTACGAGGCCGACGACCTCGTCAAGGGCAACAACACGATCTTCGTCGCCACCGGCGTGACCGACGGCCAGCTGGTCCGCGGCGTGCGTCGCGAGGGACGCTATCTCTACACCGAGAGCATCGTGCTTCGCTCCGCCTCGGGCACGCTGCGCCGCATCACGTCCGATCACCTCGTGTCGAAGTGGCTGTGAGCACGACGAGGTAACGTTCTGACCCCGGTGGCCCGCCCATCCCGCGATTCCCAGCCGCGGCTGGCACAATGAGTGTGGATCCGGCGCCCTCAGCGCGCTGGAGTTGGTCAGAACAGGAGAGCTCGGGATGTCAGCGAGCGAGCAGTCCGAGAAGCAGAGCAGCGCTCAGCACATCACCACGAAGACCGGTCGTATCCTGCGCGTCACCGACGAGCAGCTCGCTGCAGCCGCCGCGGCGAAGGCCGCAGCCAGTGCCATCCCCGATCCGGCCCGCCGCAAGGACGTGCTGTTCCGCGTGCGTCGCGAAGAGGGCCACGAGCTCAGCTCGTGGTGGATGATCGGCGCCTTCCTGCTGACGGCGAGCATCGTCGTGGCCCTGCTGTCCGGAGTGCCCGGCGGCGCCTGAGCCCGGCCTCCGGTTCAACTCACTGCCGTGATCGAGGCGGGCGCGAAGCTCGCCGATGTCTGACGACGGCCGACGCATTCATATCCCCATGATGCACGCGGCCAACGACGTCACGGCGAGGCGAGAGCGGCCACGGCGCGAGCGAGTTCCTCGCCTGTCGGCAACGACTCCGGGGCGACCAGCCACAGAATGCCGAGGCTCTGCGAGAGCGTGAAGTACAGCTTCGCGACGGCATCCGCCTGGGGCTCGTCGAGTTCGGGCCGCGTCGCGCGGAGCTGTTCTGCGGTACCTGCGTAGGCCCCGGATATCGCGGACGCGAACTCCTTTGACGCATCGGGGGATCGCAGCATCCGCACCACGTTCTCGAGGCTGGCGATCAGGGCCTCGCGGTTCTCAGCGAAGGCGGTGGGCATGTCGTCCCACACCGCGGCGAACGCCTCGAGCGGCGGCAGCGAGGATTTCTCGTGGAGCACGGCGTCCATCCTGTCGCCGATGCCCGTCCCGAGCGCCTCGGTGAGGGCTTCGGTGATCAGCTGCTCCTTCGAGCCGAAGTGGTAGCCGATCGCCGCCAGGCTGACCCCGGCTGCGCCGGCGATGTCGCGCGCGGTGGCCTTTGCGACGCCGCGCTCGAAGATCACCTTCCGGGCGCCGGCCAACAGGTCCTCTCGATTTCCCATGGAGCCATCCTAGCCAGGATTTAGACGCTCGTACTAGACATTCGTGTGAGTCCTGTGTAAAACAGTTGTGTCAGACAAATGTCTAACGCGGAGAGGAATCACGACATGAACATCACCACGCCCCACGTCCTTGTCTCGGGAGCCGGCATTGCCGGCCTCGCCCTGGCACTGCAACTGATACGCGGCGGTGTCCGCACGACGGTGGTCGAACGGGCAGAGGCGCCCAGGCCCGGCGGGCAGGCCGTCGACCTGCGCGGCGCGAGCCGCGAGGTCGCCGAGAGGATGGGCCTGATGCCCGGCATCGAGCGGCGTCGTGTCCACGAGATCGGGATGTCGTACGTCGACGCGCGTGGCCGGACCTTCGGGCGTATGTCGATGGCGGACTTCGATGGCAACGGGGCGGTCGCCGAGATCGAGATCGCGCGCGGCGACCTCGCCGACGTGCTGCGCGAGGCGCTGGAAGCCGAGGCCTCCGAACTGCTCGAACTGCGCTTCGGGGACCGCATCGTGGCGGTCGACCAGCACGACGAGGGCGTCGACGTGCGCTTCGAGCGCGGAGAGGCGGCACGCTTCGACCTCGTCGTCGGTGCCGACGGCGTGCACTCAGCCACCCGCCGCTTCGCGTTCGGCCCCGAGGAGGACTTCGCGCACGCGCTCGGCGGTTACGCGGCCTTCTTCACGCTGCCGACGCCCGCCGACATCGAGCCGGGCTGGTTCTCGATGCGGTCCGTGCCGGGCATCACGTTCGGCATCCGGCCGGACCGCGACCCGGCCACGTCGAAGGCGATTCTGACGATCCGCACCGATCGCGACCCTGCGCTGCGGGGCGATCGTGTCGCTCAGCGGACGCTCATCCGTCGTCTGCTGCAGGGCGCGGGCTGGCATGCCGACACGATTGCGACGGCGATGGACGACGCGGAGGACTTCTACTTCGACGAACTCGTGCGCATCGACCTCGGCGCACCCATCTCCGGGCGGATCGCCCTGCTGGGAGACGCGGCATCATGTGGATCGCCGATGACCGGGATGGGCACCGCCACTGCTCTCATCGGCGCCTACCTGCTCGCCGCGCGGATCACGACGGCCTGTGGAGATCTCCCCGGCGCTCTGGCCAGGTACGCCGACGACATCGCCCCCTTCGCAGAGGCCGGCAAGAAGATCCCGTACGGCGGCATCGAGCGCATGGTTCCGGCCAGCCGGGTCGGTGCGGCGTTCTCACGGATGCTCGTCGGGGTGACGTTGTCGAGGCCGTTCCGGCCGCTGATGCGTCGTGCGTTCGCCGCGGGCGGCACCGAACTGTCCCTGCCCGAGGTCGACCACGCGGCGTCGGTGCGCTGAATGGGCGCGGACGAGGCGGAGGCCTCGGGTCGGCGGTTAGGCGGCCGCTCGTTCGGGCGCGGCCGGGGCGACGAGGCGAACGCTCAGCGCCTCGGCGAGCGCACCGATGTCGGAGGCGCCGACGCGCCGGGCCGCGTCGATCACGATCTGTGCGCAGGCCCGCGCATCCGCCAGGGCGTCATGGTGCGGGAAGTCGCCGAAGCCGGCCGCCGCAGCGGCCTTGGGAAGCCGGTAGGAGTCGAGATCGTAGGTCTTGCGCGCCACCGCGAGCGAGCACAGCGACCGGTACGGCGGGGCATCGATGCCCGTCGCCTCGCAGGCGCGGCGCAGCACGTTCATGTCGAAGCCGGCGTTGTGGGCGACGAGCACGTCGGCCCCGGCGAACGCGCAGAGGCTGCCGATCTGCTGAACCCAGGTGGCCGCATTGACGACATCGTGCGCGTACAGCCCGTGGATCCTGGTGTTCCACTCGTTGAACTCGTCATGTCCCGCAGGCGGGCGGATCAGCCAACCGGTCTGCGCGACGACCTTCCCGTCGCGCACGCGGACGAGTCCGACGGAGCAGGCGGAGGCGGGGCTGGAGTTCGCCGTCTCGAAGTCGATCGCGGTGAAGTCCAATGGCACGGTCCTACTCTCGCGCCGCCCTCGGCGCCGACGTCGCAGGCTCGCCGTAGGCTGAGCGATATGAGTGACGTGCGAGCGACTTCCTTCGGATCCGAGGCCGACACCTACGAGGCGGCGCGGCCGGACTACCCCTTCGAGGCCGTTGCCTGGATGCTGGAGAAGCTGCCGCACGAGGCGCGGAGGATCGCAGACGTGGGAGCCGGCACGGGCAAGCTCACCCGGGTGATCGCGGATGCTCCGGATGCGCAGGTCGTGGCGGTGGATCCGGATGCGGCGATGCTGGCCAAGCTGCGCGACACCGTCCCCGGCGTCCCGACGTACGTGGGCACGGCCGAGTCGCTGCCCCTTCCGGATGCGAGTCTGGATGCCGTCGTGCTCGGGCAGGCGTGGCACTGGGTGGACCCGGAGACGGCATCGGCCGAGATCGGCCGCGTCGTGCGCCCCGGCGGGACGCTCGGGCTGATCTGGAACGCGCGCGACAACCGCGTCGACTGGGTGCGCCGGTTCACCGCCATCATGCACGCGAGTGCCGCGGAGGAGATGCTGGACGCCGGCGGCCCGACGGTCGCCGCGCCGTTCGGCGAGCTGGAGGCGGAGCGCTGGGAGTGGGTGCGCCCCATGACGCGCGCGCAGCTGCACCGCATGGCGGATTCGCGCAGCTATCTCATCACGGCCGCCGAGCAGGAGCGCGCGAGCATCCACGAGGGCATGGACGCCCTGTTCGACGAGCTGGGCGTCACCGGCGAAGACACGATCGACCTGCCGTATGTGACGACCGCGTTCCGGGCGCGACGCCGTGACTGAATCCATCCGCGCCGTCTTCTTCGACCTCGACGACACTCTGGTCGGAGACGGCGCCGTCGACGCCGCGCTGCTCGCCATCGACGAGCTCGCCGCACGGCATCCTGATCTCGACACGGACGCGATGCGCACGGCGAACGCGACGGTATGGAGCGGATGCTGGGCATCACAGGGCGAGCAGTGGATGCGCGGCGAACTGGAGGACGACGCCCTGACGCGGGAGGTGTGGCGGCGCACGCTGTCGGGCGCCGGTGCGGGCGGGGAGCTCGTGGACGAGGCGGTGGAACTGCACCTGGAGGCGGAGCGACGCACGTTCGCGCTGTTCGAAGACAGCCGTGACGTGCTGGTGGAGCTGCGCCGACGGGGCATCCCGATCGGGCTGATCACCAACGGGCCCTCGGCGTTCCAGCGCGAGAAGCTGCGCACGGTCGGGATCGACGGCCTGTTCGACGTGGTCGTCGCCTCGGGGGACATCGGCGTGCTGAAGCCGGACGCCGAGATCTTCCGGCATGCTCTCGATCGGGCCGGAGTGCTCTCGGCCGCATCTCTTCATGTCGGCGACAGCTTCCCGGCCGACGTCATGGGCGCTGTGGGGGCGGGGCTCTCCGCGTTCTGGTTGAACCGAGAGCGGATCGCGGCGCCGCCGAACGGCCCGCGGCATGTCGAGGGCGACTCGCTGCGAGCGGTGCTGAAACTGGTCGGCTGACCCGCGCGCACCGAGAGGCGCTCAGGAGCGGGGGAGGATGTCCTTCCCGAGGTCCTCGACCTTGCTGATGTAGCCGCCGTCGGGAACCCGTACGCAGTCGTCGTCGATCGTGACGCCGAGTTGCATCTCGTCGGCGCCGTACCAGACGCCTCCGCTGGAGGCCCCTCCGGTCTTCACATCGAGAGTGATGTCGTCCCGGACGAACCGGCCCATGGGCCTGGCCGGATCGATCTTGACGTCGCGATAGGCATCCGTGGACTTCCAGCCGGCCGCGTCGAGCTGCTTCACCAGGGCGTCGAAGCCGCCGGCGAGATCTTCGCCCGCCTTCACAGTCATCCCCGCCCGATACGAGACTCCGGGCGCGGGCTCGCTCTGACAGGTGTCGACGGCGCTCGCTGCCGACACGTGGTGGAGTCCGGCCACGGCGAGAGTCTCGAAGAGGTCCTGCACGGCGGCGTCGATCGTCGCCGCCTTCTCCTCGAGCACTGCTCGAGGGTCCGACGGCACGGACGAGCATCCGCCGAGGAGGAAGGCGAGGAGTCCCACGACTCCCATCATGACTGCTTTCCTCATCAGGGCTCGTTGCCGAAGCCCGTGTCGGATCGGCCCGGCACGTCCGTGGTGGGCGTGCGATCGATCTCCGGGTCCTGGGGCGGGCCCCACCACGGGTCGTAGGACTGGTCGGCGCCCACGACGTCGTCACCGTGGCCGTCCACGATCCGGCCGAGGTTGTACAGGGACTCGCTGTCACGGTCGTAGTAGCGGGTGTGATCGTCGATGTTGCGGATGTGGTCCGCGCGGTTGACGGACTCGGCTTCGAACCGGTGAGCACCGAAGTCCTCCGAAGACGGGTCCACACCCAGCCCGAGCCCGAGCAGCTGGCTCTTGCGGAGCCAGCCCTGCTCGCCGAGCGCCGCGACGAGGTCCCGGCTGTTCCGTCCGTCGTAGACGTGGTCCGCTCCGACGCTGAAGTCGGATGCATGATCTGCGGGCCCGGTGCCGGGGCTGCCGATGAGCGCGATGTCGTCGACGGCCAGGTGGTGGTTCGTCGCGGCGTAAGAGGTCGTGGTCGAACCGTAGCTGTGCCCGATCGCGGTCATGTGCGCGGGGTTGTCCGGGCGGGAGGCGCGCAGGCCGTCAACGGCATCCGCCAGCCTCGCGCCGCCATCCGTCGCGCGATCCTCGGATGGGACCTCGCCCCACTCGAGCAGGTCTCCGGCGGGGGTGTCGTAGCCCAGCCAGAACATCGTCGCGACGCTCGACCCGTCGCCGCTGTGCCGCGCGCTCTCGTACAGGTGTGCGGTGTCCTTCATGTTCCCCGCCACGCCGTCCATCTGCGTCTGGATTCCCGGAACCGAGACCGAGACATCATCGGCGGTGTCGAGGTCGCCGAGGGCGATCGCCACCCGCCCGTCGCCGTTGAACGCGTCGGGGTCGTACAGCCAGAGCTGTCCGCCCGGGTGATCGTTCGTTCCCGGCACCACGTAGTCGTCGGAGTACTTCAGCGCCTTCTGCGTGGCCTCGGCGTTCTTGAGCCGCTGCTTCTCCTGGTCGGTCAGGGTGCCGTCGGCCTCCTTCTGGTGCAGTTCGGCGAGGTCGGATTCCAGCAGCAGACGGTTTGCGCCGTCGCGTGCGGATGCCGGAAGCCCGTCGGCGCTGCCGATCTTCTCCGGGTAGGCGGCGATGACGGCGTTCTGCTCGGCCTCCGAGAGGCCGTTCCACCAGTTCGCCATGGCCTTGGGGTCCTTGAAAAGCGGCATGGTCAGAATCGCGAGAGTCGCCATGTCGTCGACTCCGCCTCCGGGTGCCTGAGCCTCAGCCTCGGTGTCGGCCCCGGTGAACAGGCGAGTCAGATACTGCTCGTTGTCGGTGGTGCGCTTCTGGAAATCGGTGATGTCATCCGCGATCCCCGTGCGCTGGGTGCTCAGGCGGCGCGCACGGTCCTGCAGCGCCGGCACATCGGCCTCGGTGCCGGCATCGACATCGGCGATCAGTGCGACCCGATCCCGGTCGTAGGCCGTCACCTGCCCGACGAGCGTGGTGTGCTCGCTCTGCAGTTCGCGAAGCTCTGCTGCGAAGACGTCCACACCGCGGGCTACGCGCTTGAGAGTCTCGCCCATGGGCTCGTACTGCTTCGCGAAGCGCGCCGAGTGCGCGGTGTAGGCCTCCGAAGCGGCACCTCGCCACATGTACCCGGGGTCCGAGAGCAGGGCGGCCACGTCGGCGAACTCGGTGGTGACGGCGGAACCGTGCAGCAGCGTGCCGGCCAGCGTCTCCGCGGCTGCGGGATCGCCGTCCGGCCGGTCGGGGTAGTGGAGCGGCGCGGGGATCTGGACGGTCGTCATCGTGCACCCGCCCCCATCGCATCCATGCGGCGCGCGATCTCGGCGTCGATGTTCTGGTACGACGTACCGGTCGACTCGAGTTCATCGGCGTACACGTCGGCGGCGACGGATCCCTTGCGGGTGGTGTTCTCCCACATGCTCAGGAACGTCTTCGCCGCGCCTGCCGCGCTTGCCGGGAGGCCACCCGTGGGAGCGCCTCCCAGTGAACTCGCCGCGCTGCGCATCTGCGAAGCCTGCGTGCGCCACTGCGGGATGACGGTGAACAGCAGTGCCGGATTGAATTCCACGCCGTCGGTCATGCTGCCGCCCCGATCAGCTCGTACGCGGTGCGCTCGCCGACCGGGACACCGGTGGACTCGAGGCGCAGGAACAGGTTGCGGTTCTCGATCGCGTAGCCGAAGAGCAGGTGCTCGTCGCCGAGCCGGCCGTCCCGATCGGCGGTCACCCGCGGCATCCCCCTCGGAGGGAGGAAGACCCGCCAGTGGCCGGGTGCCAGCAGTTCGGCAGCCGCGCGCAGATGCCCCAGCGCGATGGACTCTTCGACCTCGCCGAGCGTCAGCGTGACACTGTGGCAGACCGAGTCCCGTGTGGGCCCGGGGATCCACTGGGCCGTGCTGAGCGGCATCCCGTGACCGACCAGGTCGGCCCACGCCCGGTCGACCTCGGCGAGGTGCTCGTGCGCGAACGTCTCCGGAGCCTGAGGCTCGAGCCCGGATGTGTCCGGTGCGGGCTTCGCCGGCGGGAGGAGCACGATGTCCAGGTCGGGGTGGCGGCGCCGCACGATCGACCAGAACGGGTCTGTGATCTCGTCAGCATTGACGTCGTCTGGCACGATGGGCTCCTCTGCTCGGATGGCACCACGCTAGCGGCCCGTCGGCGTCTGACGGCAGGGGGACTAGTCCCCATCGAGTCGGCCCGGTGTCCCGTCGCGGTCGTAGGCTGGCGCGATGAGACTGCTGCTCACCTCCGGTGGAGTGACGAACCCCAGCATCCGCACGGCATTGGTGGAGATGCTCGGCAAGCCGATCGAGGATTCGACGGCGCTGTTCATCCCGACCGCCCAGTACGGGCATCCGTCGTGCACGCCCGAGGTGACCCTCCGCTCGGCGAGCAGCGACTGGTCGATGACGGCGCTCGGCTGGAAGTCCGCCGGTCTGCTCGAACTCACCGCCCTGCCGTCGATGGAGGGGGAGCGGTGGGTCTCGTGGGTGGAGCAGGCCGACGCCCTGCTTGTGGACGGCGGAGACGCGACCTATCTGGCGCACTGGATCCGGCGTTCGGGGCTGTTCAAGCTCTTCCCCCGTCTGGAGCGGACCGTGTGGGTCGGCGTGAGCGCAGGGAGCATGGTGATGACGCCGCGCATCGGCGCGGAGTTCGAGCGCTGGACGCCGCCGGAGCCGGGGGAGGGGACGCTCGGCATCGTGGACTTCTCGCTGTTCCCGCATCTGGACTACCCCGATTTCCCGGAGAACACGCTCGCGCACGCGGAGCGGTGGGCCGAGCACATCGACGGGCCCGCGTATGCGATCGACGACCAGACCGCGATCCGCGTCGTCGGGGAGGACGTCGACGTGATCTCGGAGGGGCACTGGAAGCGGTTGGAGTAGCGGGCCGCCGGTAGACTGGATGCCCGTGGCCCTTACCATCGGAATCGTGGGACTGCCGAATGTCGGCAAGTCGACCCTCTTCAACGCGCTGACCAAGAACGACGTGCTCGCGGCGAACTACCCGTTCGCGACCATCGAGCCGAACGTGGGGGTCGTCAGCCTGCCCGACAAGCGCCTCGACGTGCTCGCCGGGATCTTCGGCAGCGAGCGCATCCTGCCCGCCGCGGTGTCGTTCGTCGACATCGCCGGCATCGTGCGCGGCGCGAGCGAGGGAGAGGGCCTGGGCAACCAGTTCCTCGCCAACATCCGTGAGGCCGACGCCATCGCGCAGGTCGTGCGCGGCTTCGCCGACGACGACGTGGTGCATGTCGAGGGCGCGGTGAACCCGGCATCCGACATGGAGACCATCAACGCCGAGCTGATGCTCGCCGACCTGCAGACCCTCGAGAAGGCCATCGTGCGCCTCGAGAAGGAGGTCAAGGGCAAGAAGACCGAGCCGGTCGTCCTGGAGATGGCCAAAGCCGCTCAGGACGCTCTGGAGCGCGGCATCCTGTTGTCGGTGAGCGGTCTCGACCTCGCGCCGATCAAGGAGCTGGGTCTGCTGACCGCGAAGCCCGTGATCTTCGTCTTCAACGTCGACGAGTCGGTGCTGACGGATGCCGCGCGCAAGGCCGAGCTGGAGGCGCTGGTCGCCCCCGCGAAGGCGATCTTCCTGGACGCGAAGATCGAGTCCGAGCTCATCGACCTGGACCCGGAGGACGCCGCCGAGCTCCTCGCCTCCACGGGTCAGGAGGAGTCCGGCCTGGACCAGCTGGCACGCATCGGGTTCGACACCCTTGGTCTGCAGACCTACCTGACCGCGGGGCCGAAGGAGGCCCGCGCCTGGACGATCCACAAGGGCGACAAGGCCCCGCAGGCCGCCGGCGTGATCCACACCGACTTCGAGAAGGGCTTCATCAAGGCCGAGGTCATCTCGTTCGAGGACCTGGTCGAGACCGGCTCGGTCGCCGAGGCGCGCGCGAAGGGCAAGGCGCGCCTGGAGGGCAAGGACTACGTCATGCAGGACGGCGACGTGGTGGAGTTCCGCTTCAACGTCTAGCTCGAGCAGCCGGATGCGGCTGCGCATCGCATCTCCCCAGCGATCGCTATCCTGAACAGACACTCGACGCGGAGGGGATTCATGGGCCAGTTCGATCAGCTGCCGGGAGAGACACGCGAGCACTTCGTCCGCCGCTTCTCTCAGCGCCCCGGCGTCGTCGCCGACGGCGTCACGCTCGTGGACCTCTACAACCGGATCCGGATGCTCGAGGCCAGGGTCGACGAACTCGAGGAGCGGGACGCTGAGGGCTGACTCGCGTCTCGAGCGATGCTCTGGCGCGCTCATGGCATTGCGGGCAGGTCGTGTCGAGGAACGCGCTCAATGAACCCGGAGCCATCGCAGCGGTGCACTACGCTGGCCTTCAGCGTCGCGTGCCGGTGGCAGACCGTGTCAGGCATGGAGGCGTGGAACCTGAAGGAGACGGACGTTGACGATGTCTATCCCTTCGCCCCAGCGTGACTGAGGGCGAGAAGACCAGGCTGGTGGCCTGGAGTGAAGAGCTGCGGAGCGTGCATGCACGGCTGCGCAAGGCGCTGCGGATCGCGCAGGATGCCGCAGCCGAAGGCGGATCGGTTGAGACGGCGAGTCGTGATCTGCTTCTGTTCTGCCATGGATTCTGCGCTGCGCTGACCGGGCACCATGTGGCGGAGGACCGGGAACTGTTCCCCGCCATCGCCGCGGAGCATCCGCACCTGCGGGAGACGCTGCGCAAGCTCGAGCAGGATCATTCGATGATCGCCCACCTGATGGGCGGGCTGCAGGCGGCGGTCGACAGCCGGGCTGCGCCGGACGAGCTCGCACGGCACCTCGACGGGGTGTCCGCGATCATGGAGAGCCACTTCCGCTACGAGGAGCGGCAGCTGCTCACCGTGCTGGAGACGCTCGCCCTGGACGCCGAGCCGAGCCGCGTGCTCGGACCTCTCTGAGGTTTTCCCGGTGCGGGCGATGAGCGTCGCCCGCACCAGGGAACGTGCCCGCCCCCGGCCACGACTCCTGCCCAGGCCGTGAAGGTTGAGACCTTGACCCGGGGGCGAACAGGAGGGC
>Ga0308161_1003449_pt1 | contig 15436 bp, 14 predicted proteins | sample PhyFR2_FD_201034 | JGI IMG/M metagenome (GOLD analysis project Ga0308161, IMG submission 201034) | Phyllosphere microbial communities from UC Gill Tract Community Farm, Albany, California, United States - DLSLF.R2 | ecosystem: Host-associated > Plants > Phyllosphere > Unclassified | place: USA...
AGTTCGTCGCCGTGTGGAACAACTTCTTCCTGCCGCTCGTGATGCTCCGGGACACGTCGCTGTTCCCGGTCACCCTCGGCCTCTACACGTGGAACTCGAGCGTGAACCAGTACCCGGACCTGCGCACGCTCGTGCTCATCGGGTCGTTCGTCTCGATCATCCCGCTGCTCGTCGCCTTCCTCTCCCTGCAGCGCTTCTGGCGGTCCGGCCTCGGCGCCGGCGGCCTGAAGTAGCCCGAACCGGCTCCCGGCTCCCGGCCACCGGCACCCGGCCCCGGCCCCCGGCCCCCGCCGCTGGCCCGGGGCACCCGGACCGGCTCAAGACCCTCCCGACGCACCACCCCTCACATCCGAACGGAAACAGCATGAAGACAACGAAGTTCCTCAGTGCAGCCGCGATCGCCGTCGCGGCGACCGTCGCCCTCGCCGGCTGCAGCGCCGGCGGCTCCGGCAGCAGCGGCTCCGACTCCGCGGCGTCGAGCTGCAAGCCCTCGGGCGGCAAGGTCACCCTCGACTTCACGACGTGGGTGCCGAACATGGACAAGGTCGTCGAGATCTGGAACAAGGAGAACCCGGACATCCAGGTCAAGGTCTCCATCGTCGCGAACGGCAACAGCGGCACGTACCAGAACTTCTTCAACCAGCTGAAGGCCAAGCAGGCGCCGGACATCGGCCAGGTCGAGTACGACTCGCTGCCGGCCTTCCGCGTGCAGGGCGGCCTGCAGGACATCGGCGCGTGCGCCGGGGTCGCCGCCGCGAAGAAGGACTTCTCCGAGGGCCTCTGGAACCAGGTCACCTTCGGTGAGTCGAAGTCGGTCTACGCCGTGCCGCAGGACTCCGGTCCGATGGCGCTGTACTACCGCAAGGACCTGTTCGAGCAGGCCGGCATCCCCGTCCCGACGACGTGGGACGAGTACGCCAAGGCCGCCGAGGAGATCAAGGCCAAGGGCGGCAACATCACGAACTTCGCCAAGGGCGACGTCAACCAGTTCGCCGGGCTCGTCTCGCAGGCCGGCGGCCAGTGGTTCTCGAACACGGGCGACCAGTGGGACGTCAACCTGACCGACAGCGCGTCGAAGAAGGTCGCCGACTACTGGCAGGACCTCATCGACAAGAAGCTCGTCAACACCGTCCCGAGCTTCACCGACCAGTGGAACGCCGCGTACGACAGCGGCCAGGACTGGACCTGGGTCTCCGCGGTCTGGGGCGCCAACACCATCTCGAGCGGTGCGCCGTCGACCTCGGGCAAGTGGGCCGTCGCCCCGATGCCGCAGTGGAAGTCCGGTGACAGCAAGTCGGCCGCGTGGGGCGGCTCGTCCAACGTCGTGTTCGCGGGTGGCAAGCACCCGGCCGAGGCGTCGAAGTTCCTCGTCTGGCTGAACACCTCGACCGAGGCGCTGTCCGCCCTGAACAAGGAGGCGAACCTCTACCCGGCGTCCTCGACCGGTGCCGACCTGCCGGCGCTCACCGAGGGCCTGCCCTTCTACGGCAACCAGAAGATCTACGAGGAGTTCGCCTCGGCCGCGAAGGACATCCAGCCCTTCACCTGGGGCCCCACGATGACGCAGACCTACGCGGACGTGTCGGACGGCTTCGGCCAGGCCGCGTCCGGGCAAGGCACGCTCACCGAGGCGCTCGAGAACGGGCAGTCGAAGACGATCGCGGCGCTCAAGGCGCAGTCGATCCCGGTCAAGGGCTGACGCGCTGACGCGCTGACGCGCTGACGCGCTGACGCGCTGACGCGGACGGGAGGCACGGTGCCGGCTGGCACCGTGCCTCCCGTCACGTCGTGGGTCGCGCGGGAGGCGCCGGTCGCGTCCGTCGTGCGGGTCGCGTCCGTCGAGCCGGCTGGGCCCGTCGTGCCGGCTGGGCCCGTCGTGCCGGCTGCGTCCGTCGTGGCTAGGGGCTGGTCGTGCCGCTCGTCGCCGCCGCCCCGAACAGGCCGAACCCGAAGACGAGCATGACCACGAGCAGCACGGCCCACCCGGCCACGATGATGCCGTTCAGGATGATCCCGGTGATGGCCATCCCTCGACCGGCCGGCTCCTTCCGGATGCCGACGAAGCCGAGGACCAGCCCGATCACCGGGACGATCAGCGTGAACCCCGCGACGATCGACACCAGGCCGAGCACCATGCTCGTGATGCTCAGGCCGCGCGGCGGAGCGGGCTGGTACGCGTTCACGACGACCTGCTGCCCGTACGGCTGACCGTACTGCTGCTGGCCGAACTGCTGGCCGTGCTGCTGCTGCCCCTGCTGCTGCGTCCCCGCGGTCTGCTGCCAGGCCTGCTGCTCGGGCGTGGTCGGTCGTCGGTCGTCGTCGCTCATCGTGATCCCCTCGTCGTGATGGTCCCCGCACCCTACCGGCAGCCGACGACGTCGCGGCGGTCGGACGGTCGGGCGGTCAGACGGTGAGGGCCGCCGCGAGCCCGCGCACGAGCACCGTGCGAGCCCGTTCGGTCGCGACGCCGTCCGGGTCGCTCCACGCCGCGCGGCCGAGACCGTCGATCAGGGCGAGCACGGCGTCCGCCACCACCTCGGCGGGTTCGGTCAGGCGCACGCCGGTCCGGGTCGTCCACCGTTCGACCCCGGCGGCGACGCCCTCGCGCCAGACCCGTCGTTCCTCGGCGACCAGGACGTCGTCGTCCGCGAGTGCCGGCCCGCTGACCGCCTCGAGCAGCAGGAAGCGCTCGGGTTCGGCGCGGACGAGCTCGAGCCACGCGGCGACGGCTGCGTCGAGCGCCCCGGCGAGGTCGGCATGGGCGTCGGCGGCCGCGAGCACCCGGGGGAGGACGTCGCGTGCCTGCCGGTCGAGCAGCGCGACGACGAGGTTCCGCCGCGCCCCGAAGGCGTAGTGCACGACACCGTGCGCGACCCCGGCCCGCTCGGCGACGGCACGGGTCGTGAGCGCGTCGAGGCCCCCGTCGCGCACGACCAGCGCAGCGGCGTCGAGCAGCTCGTCGCGGCGCGCGGCGCGGCTGCGGTAGGCGCGGGGTCCGGGTCCAGGGGGCATCACAGGCAGCGTACGGCCCGTGCCCAGGAGCGGACGGGAAACTCGATCTGGCCACACGGCCGAATCAAGGAGGAGACCCGATGCCGATCATCGTCCGACCCGCCGCCGCGCACGAGCTCCCGGCAGTCGCCACCGTCCTGGCCGAGGCCTTCGCCGACGATCCGGTGCTGCACGCGTTCCGCCCCGCGCGCCCGGGCGAGGACCGCACCGCCGTGCTCACCGGACTGTTCGCAGCGCTGATCCGCTCGGTCCCGGAGCGCTGCCGCGCCGTCGACGTCGCGGTCGACACCACCTCAGGGGGTGTGGTGGGCGCGGCGTTCTGGGAAGCCCCGCGTCCGCACCCGGGCAGTGTGCTCGCCTTCCTCCGGCAGGCACCCGCGTTGCTCGGAGTCCTCGGTGTCGGGGGTGCCCTCCGTGCCCTCCGGCACCTGCGTCGGATGGACCGCGCCCGTCCGGACGCACCGCACTGGTACCTCGCCGAGATCGGGGTGTCCGCAGCGGCCCGCGGGCAGGGCGTCGGCGGCCTGCTGCTCGAGCACGCGCTCGACCGCGTCGACGGGCAGCGTCGGCACGCGTACCTGGAGTCGTCGACCCCGCTGAACCGTCGGCTCTACCGGCGGCACGGGTTCGGCGAGGGCGCGCCGATCACCGGTCTCGGCACCGCGGCCCCGGTGTCGATGTGGCGTCCGGCGGTGTCCTGAACCGCGAGCGGCGACCCGGACCGGTAGGCGTACGCCCACCCTCGCGCCGCCGTTCCACCCGCCTTCTGGGGGTCGTCGGCGAGGCACCCGGACCGGCCCCGCCTCCGAATCACCGGCAACCACAGCCGCTGATCAGGGGGCACCATGCTCGCGACCCTCCCGGACCCCACCCGGACCACCCTGCCGTCCCGCACGACGACCCTCGACGCGCCGCCCGCGACGCGCGTCCCGCCCTCGACACCGGCGACCACCGACGACGGGCGCCTCGTCGGTCGGGTCGCGGCCGGCGACGACCGGGCCTTCGCCGAGCTCGTCCGACGGCACCACGGTCTGGTCCGCGCGGTCGCGGCGGGCATGCTCGACGGCTCGTGCGACGTGGACGACGTGGTGCAGGACACCTTCGTCGCGGCCTGGCTCCACCTCGCCGACGTCGTCGAGGGCGACGCGATCGCCGGGTGGCTCGTGACGACCGCCCGGCGACGGAGCGTCGACCGGCTCCGCGCCGCCGCGCACCGCCGTCGGGGCGAGGCGCCGGAGGAGTCCGTCGCCCCCGTCGACCACCGCCCGGAGGCCGTGGTCGAGCGCGCCTCGCTGGTCGCCGCGGCCCGGCGGGCACTCGCCGCGATGCCGCCCCTGCAGCGGCGGTGCTGGGAGCTGCGGCACGTCGACGGGCTCTGCTACCGGGACGTCGCCGAGGTCGTCGGGCTCCCCGCGTCCACCGTGCGCGGGCTGATCGCCCGTGCGCGGGCGCGGCTCGACGCGGAGCGCAGCAGCTGGCGCTGACGCGACGTCGGCGCTGACGCGTCGGTGGCGCAGATCCGTCGCCGGCGCTGACGCGACGTGCGCGACCGGGTCGCGACCACACGACGGACGGGAGGCGCGGTGCGGGCCCGCACCGCGCCTCCCGTCCGTCCGGTGGTCGCGTCGGACGCTAGGCGACCGCGATCTCGTTGGGCACGCCGGGCAGGGTGTCGCTCGAGGCGACCACCTCGCCCGAGGTGAGGTCCACCGCGTGCACCCGCTTCGTGGCCGGGTCGGTGACGTAGGCGACGTCGCCGACCACCTTCAGCGCGGGGTGCGCGTCCTGCCACTCGGCCGGTCCCTCCCACGCGGCGATGACGTCGATCGTGTCGAGCGCCGCACCGGTCTCGGTGTCGAAGGTGTGCAGCGCGCCGTCCGAGCCGAGCACGACGGCCTCGTCGCTCGGACCACGGGCGAGGTCGCGGAACGTGAAGCCGACGCCCTCCGGCATGTCGACGACGCGGTACTCGCCCGACTCGGCGTCGATCATCGCGACCTGGTCGAGCAGGTAGCCCTCGCTGTCCGGGTCGTCGTTGTAGTCACCGACCGCAATCGAGCTCGTCTCGGTCGTGAACAGGTTGCCGGTGCGGCCGTACGCGGTCGGGGCGTCGATCTTCGAGAACGCGCCGTCCCGGTACACGAGGGCGCCGTCGGTGCAGCCGAAGACGGCGACCTCGTCGCGCACGGCCCCCTCGCCGTGGACGCCCGGGCACTCCTCGGAGCGGGCGGTCTCGGTGCCGTCGGCGTCGAGCGCGCGGACGCCCGAGCGCGACTCCTCGGTGCCGATCGTGGTGAGGAGGGTCCCGTCCTCGAGCTGGATGGCGACGCCGTGGTGCGGGGCCTCGGACGTCGTGGTCTCGACGTCGGGCAGTGTGTCGCCGTCGAGTTCGTCGTGCTCGAAGACCGTCACGTCGCCGGAGCCGTCGGCGAAGAGCGCCGTCGTGTCGCCGTGCACGACCGCGTGGCCGCCGGTGTCCGCGGGGAAGACCGCGTCGGTGAGCGCGGGCTCCGCGGCGGTGTCGAGGACCCGGAAGCCGGCGGGCACCGTGACGAGCACGTGCCGACCGTCGCCCGCGGGGTTGACGCGGGTGAAGCCCTCGATCTGGTCGTCCGACACGACGCGGAGGTCGCGGTCCAGGGTGAGCAGGCCGCCGTCGTAGGTCAGGACGACACGGTCGCCGTCGGCGGGGGCGGACCGGTCCTGGCGGTCGGTGTCGGAGCCGGCGTCGGTGGAGCCGGCCGAGCAGCCGGTCAGGACGAGGGCGGCGGCGCCGAGCAGTGCTGCGGGCGCGAGTGCGGTGCGGAACGTGGTCATGCTTCTCACTGTACTGATTCTCATTCTCATTTGAAAACGGACAGGCCGGCGACGATCGACGCGGTGTTGGCCCGCATCATGCCGAGGTACGTCGCGGCCGCACCGTCGGCGGTCAGGGACTCGGTGGCGAGGGAGCGGATCTCGACGTGGACGTCGACCTCGTCCGCGAGGACCTCGGCCAGGCGTGCGGGCTGCGAGAGGTCGGCGAAGATCGTCGGTACCCCGGCCTGCTCGATCGCGTCGGCGAGGTCGCGGAGGTCCGCCGCGCTCGGCGAGGCCAGGGTGGTGCCGCTCGGGATCACCGCGCCGACCACCCGGAAGCCGTACCGGTCGGCCAGGTAGCCGAACACGTGGTGGTTCGTCACGAGTGCCCGGCGCTCCTGCGGGATCGTCGCGAAGGCCTCGGTCATCTCGTCGTCGAGGGCGGCGAGCTCGTCGAGGTACGCGTCCGTGCCGGTCGGCTCGATGCCCACCTCGCGCAGGTCGGTGTCGAGCGCGCGCACGACGTCGGCCATCCGGGTCGGGTCCGTCCAGATGTGCGGGTCCGGACCGCTCGCGTCCTCGGTCGTCCACTCCAGGGCCTCGACCGCGTCCCCGGCCGTGGTGACCGGGACCCCGTCCTGCTCTGCGGCCTCGACGTGGCGGGACACGCCCTCCTCGAGCCCCAGGCCGTTCTCGACCACGAGGTCGGCGGAGCGGAGCCGCGCGGCCTCCTGCGCCGAGACCTCGAAGGAGTGCGGATCGGCGCCGGCGGGCATGAGCACCATCACCTCGGCCGCGTCGCCGACGACCTCGGTCACGACGTCGCCGAGGACGTTCGTCGTCACCGCGACGAGCGGGCGGTCGGAGCCGGGGGAGCTGCACCCCGCCGTGCCGCCCACGAGCCCGAGGGTGACCGCGACCGCGACGAGCGCGCGGGACCGGCGCGTCACAGCCCGACCTCGGCGAGGGCGGTCGGGGCGACGGGCAGGTCGATCGTGCGGGTGACCCGGGCGCCGTCGGCGAAGTCGACCTCGTGCACCCGTGCCCCGGACGCGTCGGCCACGTAGGCGCGCTGGGCGTCGAGTTGCAGCACCGGGCCGGCGGCGGGGTCGACGAGCGGCGCCGTCGTGGCCACCGCACCGGTGGACGCCGTCACGACGACCACGCGTCCGGCGTCGTCCACCGCGACCACGTGCCCGTCCTCGTCGTCCACGGCGGACACGGCACGCAGCGGCCGCTCGGTCGGCACGAGCTGCCAGGTGCCCTCACGGCTGTCGAGCAGCCAGAAGCCGGTCGTCCCGGCGAGGCCGGCGACCGTGGGGCGGCCGGCGCGGGCGGCGAAGGCGGTCGGGCGCTCGGCACCCGCGGGCAGCGCCACGGTCCTCGTGGACCCGTCCTCGCCAACGACCACCGCGCCGTCCGCGCAGCCGACGACCGCACCGGCCCGGGTGACGATGCCGCCGGCCGGGTCCGCGCAGGCCTGGGGGGTGCCGGTCGGTGCGCCCTCGGCGTCGAGCAGCTGCACGCCCTCGGGGGTCCCGGCGACGAGTCCGTCGGCGGTCGGGAGCAGGACCGTGGCCGCGACGCGGGCGGTCTCGACGACGTCACCCTGGCCGAGCGCTGCGCGGTCGAGTGCGACGGCCTCGCCCCGCTCCGGCCACGTGATCGTGGTGGTCGTCTCGGAGGAGTGCACCTCGACCGGGCCGCCGCCCGCGAGGGTCCCGACGACCCGGGGCTCGGCGGCGTAGTAGTGCGTGTGGTCCCCGTGGTCGACCGTCCACGCGCCGCCGTCCAGGACCGTGGTGCGCTCGTCGGTGGTCGTGACGAGGAACCGTCCGTCGGTCGCCGAGTGCGTCGGGGCGTCGACGCGGTCGAGTCCGGTCGCCTCGCCGCTGAGCAGGTCGTGCACGGCGGACGCGCCGTCCGGCCCGACGGCGAGCAGGCGGACCTGCGGCTCCTGGGCCTCGCTCGCACCCGCGACGTAGCCGTGCGGCTTCGCGGTGCTGCTGCTCGTGGAGCCGGAGCCGGAGCCGGAGCCGGAGCCGGAGCCGGAGCCGGGTCCGGTGCCGGAGCCGGCGTCGGTGGTCGAGCACGCGGCGAGTCCGAGCGCGAGGCCGATCGTGGCCGCGGTGGTGGTCAGGGCGCGGGCTGCGGGCCGGCGGGTCCGTGGGGTGGTGGTCGGATGGCGCATGGTGCCTCTCGTGGTCGTCTCTCGTGGTGGTCGGGTGGGTGTGGTCGTGTCAGACGGGGACCGGCTCGGTGCTGCGTCGTCGTGGTGTGCGGCGCACCAGGGCTGCGGCGCCCTGCGACACGGCGACCCCGGCGACCGCGACGCCCGCGATGCTCGCGCCGGCCGCGGTGCCGAGGTGCCAGGACACGAGCAGGCCGACGGCCACCGCGGCCGTGCCGACGAGGGCGGCGAGGAGCATCGTCGAGCCGACGTGCCGGGTCCACGCCCGTGCCGCCGCGGCCGGGGCGAGGAGCAGCCCGACGACGAGCAGCGTCCCCACCGCCCGGTACGACGCGACGACCGCGAGCGTGACGAGGGCGATGAGCACGACCTCCGCCAGCCGTGGGCGGAGACCGAGCGTCGCCGCCTTGCGGGAGTCGAAGGCCGTGGCGGTGAAGGGCCGGTGGAAGACCGCGGCGACGACGAGCGCCACCGCGACCGCGACGGCCAGTCCGCCGAGGTCGGTGCGGGTGACCGCGAGCACGTCGCCGAACAGGATCGCCGTGACGTCGGTGGCGAAGGACCGTGACGACGAGACGACGATCACCCCGAGCGCGAGCATGCCGACGAACAGCAGGCCGATCGAGGTGTCGTACGACAGGCGCGCCCGACGCCGGAGCGCCCCGACGCCGAGCACCATGACCCCCGCGCTGACCGCGGCACCGAGGACGGGCGGGAAGCCGGCGAGCGTGGCGACCGCGACGCCCGGCAGCATGCCGTGGGCGAGCGCCTCGCCGAGGAACGCCATCCCGCGCACGAGCACCCAGGTCCCGACGACCGCGCAGAGCACCGCGGCGAGGGCACCGCCGGCGAGGGCCCGCAGCATGAAGTCGACGGAGAACGGATCGGTCAGCCAGGTCACGGTCGACGACGCTACATGAAAATGACTATCGATACTGATAGGCTCCACAGGTGCCCAACGCCCCCGACACCCGAGCCGCCGCCCGTGCCGGCACGTCCGCCAGTACCCGTGTCGCCGCCGGTGCCGACCGGGCCGTCGCGGTCCGCGGGCTCGTCGTCCGGCGCGGTGACCGGACCGTGCTCGACGCCCTCGACGCGACCTTCCCCGCCGGCGTCGTCACCGCGCTGACCGGCCCCAACGGCTCCGGCAAGTCGACCCTGCTCGACGCGCTCGCCGGAGTGGTGACGCCGTCCGCCGGGGCCGTGACGGGCCTCCCGTCCTCCGGTGCGGCGTACGTGACGCAGGCCGTCCCGCCGACCGCCCTGCCGCTGACCGTCCGCGCGACCGTCGCGATGGGCCGCTGGCGCGCCCGCCCCTGGTGGCGGCCGTCGACCCGCGCCGATCGCGCCGTCGTCGACGAGCAGCTCGACCGGCTGCGGATCGCCGACCTGGTCGACCGTCCCCTCGACGAGCTGTCCGGCGGGCAGCGTCAGCGTACGTTCGTGGCCCTCGGTCTGGCGCAGCAGGCGTCCGTCCTGCTCGTCGACGAGCCGACCGCCGGGGTCGACGCGGCGTCGGCCGCACTCGTCGTGGCGGCGCTGGCCGACGAGGCCGCGCGGGGTGTCGTCGTCGTGCACGCGGCGCACGACCCGGTCGCCGTCGCGGCGGCGGACCGGGTCGTGACACTGGGCTGACGTCAGGGCGCGGCAGGACCCCCGGCCCGGGCTGGACGGACTCGGCGACGCTGGCCCGTGGACATCGGTGTGCGCCGACGGACCGGATGCTCAGGCGTCGAGCGCGGCCCGCGCCGCCGCCACCACACCCGCGTCCGTCACGAAGTGCGCCGAGCCGTCGTCCCCGGTGCCCATCGGCACGCCGTCGTGTCCGCCGCCCGACGATCGCTTCGCCGACAGGTGCACGGCGGCGACACCCGCGGCCACGAGCACGGGGACGTCACCGGGCGTGACACCGGCGCCCGCCATCACCTGGACCGGTCCGGCGGCCTCGACCATGCGGGCGATGGTCGCAGACCCGGCACGGGCACTCGCCGCGCCGCCCGAGGTCAGGACGCGCGTGAAGCCGAGGGCTGCGAGCGCCGCGGCGGCCGCGACCGGGTCCACCGCGTGGTCGACCGCGCGGTGCAGCGTGACCTCGGCGACGGCGCTCACCGACCGGGCGGCGTCGACGAAGCGGCGGAGCGTGTCCTCGTCGAGGGTGCGGTCGGGGCGGAGCGCACCGACGACGACACCGGCGGCGCCGGACCGCAGGACGGTGCGGACCTCGCGTTCCATGAGCGCGACCTCGTCGGGGTCGTGCACGAAGCCGCCAGGACGGCAGCGGACGAGCGCATGTGCGGGGATGCCGGTCTCGTGCACGGTCTCGACGAGCGCCTGCGACGGGGTGAGGCCGCCGAGCTCGAGCCCGGTGCACAGCTCGACACGGTCGGCCCCGGCGTCACGCGCGACGAGCGCCCCGGCCGGAGCGGTGACGGCGATCTCGAGCGCCACCGGCCCTCCGGCGGGTCGGGCGTGCGTGGCCGGGGCGTCCGCGGGGGCAGTGGTCACGCGATGGCTCCGAGGGGTTCGTTCGACGGCGGGATGATCCGGGCGCGCAGGTCCGGCGCCTCGGGGAACTCCCGATCGTAGGGGAACATCGGTCGGACGATCCGGTGGTGCCCGAGCCGTTCGAGGTCCTGGTCGACCCCGCCCGGCGTCAGCGCGAGCATCCAGTCGGCGGCCATCGCGAAGAGCTCCGGCTCGAGGTACCCGATCTTCACGACCACGACGTCGGCCTCGCGCGGGGCCAGGTCGAGGTCGGTGAAGTCGTGCTCGTGGTGGTACGGCTTGCGGCGCTCCGTGAGGATCGCGAAGACGCTGCCGACCTGCAGCACGACCTCGGTCCCGGCGTCGCGGTCCCCGTGCTTGACCGCGTGCACGCGGCCGGTCATCGTGATCGGCCCCGCGTGCACGGCGTCCACTGCCGCCCCGGCCGTGACGGTGACGGTCGCGCCGACCCCCGCGGCGACGGCGGTCGCGACGGCTGCGGGCCCGGGCACGCTCGCGTAGAGGACGACCGGGCCGGCGGGGTCGGCGAACTCCGGGCGCTCCAGGACACGGGTCAACCCCCACGTCATGTCGCCCGAGCCGCCCGCGGTCGGGTTGTCGCCGGAGTCGGAGACGAAGTACGGCCGCGCGGCACCGGGGGCGAGCGCGGCGTCGAGGCACGCGTCGAACGACCCGGTCGGCGCGACGAACACGAAGTCCTCGCGGACGTCCCAGAACGCCTGCGCGAGCCGTTCGGCGCCCGCGGCCACCGCGGCCTCGTCCCACCCGGTGACGACCGTGACGGCGCGGTCGCGGGGCTGGTCGGCCCACGCGTAGCCGACCCAGATCGCGGCGTCGAGCACGCCCTCGGTCTGCTCGACGAGCGGCACCTGCGCGTACAGCGACGCCGCGGGCTCGATGCGCGTCGAGGTCTGCTCGCCGGGGAGCAGGACGGGGATCGGCACCCAGGCCTTCACGGGTCGCTGCGACCCGACGGGCCGGGTCGTGAGCACGTCGACCAGGTTGCGGACCGCGCGCTCCTTGGTCTCGAGGGCGTCCTCGTGGGGTGCCATCCGGTAGCAGGTGACCAGGTCGACGTGGTGCGCGAGCTCGGCCGTGACGTTGCCGTGCAGGTCCATGGACGCCGACACCACCACGTCCGGGCCGACCACCGCGCGGATCCGTCCGAGCAGGTCGGTCTCGGCGTCGTCGAGCCCCTCGACGACCATCGCGCCGTGGATGTCGTACCAGAGCCCGTCGACGTGCTCGGCTGCCACGATCGCGCGCAGCCGCTCGACGATCTCGCCCGCCAGCGCCTCGTACGCCTCACGCGCGACGACCCCACCGGGCAGCGCGTGCCCGATCAGCGCGCCACGGAACGCGGCGCGGTCGGCCAGGTCCGCCAGGAACGGGTACCGCGCGACGACCTCGTCGCCGCGGTCCGGGTGGAACGCCGGCGCCAGGGTCCTGGTCGGCGTGAAGGTCGACGTCTCGATCGCCAGCCCGGCGATCGCGACCACCGGCCGACGCGTCGGCGCGCCGTCTGCCGACGCGGCCGATGCAGCCGACGCGGCCCCCGGCGACGCGGCCGATGCGGCCGATGCAGCCGGTGCGGCCCCCGCCGACGCAGCCGACGCGCCCTCCGCCGAGGTGGTGGTCGTCGCGTCGGGCGACGCGTTGCTCGTGGTCGTGTCAGACACGGACGCTCCTGTTCCTGGTGGTGGACTGGGGGATCGGGGCGGACAGCTCCTGCAGCGTCGCGGCCAGCCCGCGCTGCAGGGCGAACTGTCCGGCCCCGACGAGACCCGCGTCCGCGCCGAGCGAGACACGCTCGATGGCGAGGTGCTCGGTCATCAGCGGGTGGCAGCTCTCGTACAGCTGGCTCCGCACGGCCGCGACGAACGGGTCGAGCGTGGAGAGGATGCCGCCCAGGTAGACGGCGTCCGGGTTGAAGAAGTTCACGTTCGCGGCGAGGACCTCGCCGAGGTAGCGCCCGGCCAGGCGGACCGCGCGGGTCGCCTCGGGATCGGCGTCCGATGCGAGCCGGACGACGTCGGCGGTGCTGGTCACGGGAGCACCGGCGGTGGACAGGATCCGCACGAGCGCCGCCCCGGACGCCACGGTCTCCAGGCAGCCGGTGTTGCCGCACGAGCACGGGGTGTCCCCGGCGGCGTCGATCCGCACGTGGGTGATGTCGCCCGCGGCCCCCGTCGACCCGCGGTACAGCCGCCCGTCGATGACGATCCCGGCACCGATCGCCGACCCGGCCTTGACCGTGATCGCCTGCCGCCGGCTCGGGTCCTGCACGGTCTGCTCGCCCGCGGCCATGCAGTTGGCGTCGTTGTCCACCGCGGCCGGCACCCCGAAGCGCTCCTCGAGCCACGAGGCCACCGGGAAGCCGTTCCACCCGGGCATCCGGCTCGGCAGGTCGACGACCCCGGCCTCGACGTCCACCGGGCCGGGCAGGCTCAGCCCGACGCCGTGCAGGCCGGAGCGCCCACGGGTCTCGGCGAGGTCCTCGAGCAGCGCCGCCAGGCGCTGCAGTGCCGACACCGGGCCGTCGGAGAGCGCGAACGGGACGTCCGCGACCGACTCGAGCGCGCCTCCCGGCAGGACGACGCCGATGCGCGCGTGCCCGCCGCCGACGTCGGCGGCGACCGCGTACTCGTCGACGCCGCCGATCCGGAGCACCTTGCGGGGGCGCCCGCCCGTCGAGACGTCGGTGCCCTCCTCGGCCAGGATGCCGTGGCTGATGAGCTGCGCGACGACGTGCGAGACGGTCGACGGCGCGGCGCCGAGCAGCTGCGCGATCTCGGTCCGGCTGGACGCCTGGCCCGAGGCGACGAGTTCCAACACCCGTGAGCTGAGGTCGGCCACGACTTTCTCCAATCAGGCACGAAGCACGACCGATCCGGCCGCCTGCCAGGAACTCTAGGAGGATTCGCCGCGTTTTCGCTTTCGTCCGTTCGGCAGAAACAGACTATTTACACGAGAACAATTGTTTCTCCAACGACTTTGGCCATTGACTGTGCGCACCCCGACGTCTTCGCCCGACCGACGTCCCCGCTCAAGGAGTCCACATGATGAAGCCCCGTCGCTGGGCACTGCTCACCGGAGCCGCACTCGCGGTGAGCGCCCTGCTCGCCGGATGTTCCGGGGGCGGTTCCGCCGCCACGAACACGAAGTCCGACGCGATCAACTACGCCCTGCCGGCGAACTTCACGCCGAACTGGATCCTCCCGATCGGCACGGCGGCGCACCTCAACACGAACAACGGCTCGATCGCGCAGTCGCTGTACGAGCCGCTCGTCGCCTACGACGGCTCCACCGGCAAGATCGCCTGGAACAAGGCGGGCTCGGTCGCCACCGCAGCGGACTTCGCCAGCGACGGGAAGAGCGTCACGATGACGCTCGGCGACCGGCACTGGTCGGACGGCAAGCCGATCACGAGCCGCGACGTCGAGTTCTGGTTCAACCTGATCAAGGCGAACAGGGACCAGTGGGGCTCGTACTCCGAGGGCAAGGCACCGGACGACTGGACCTCGTTCACGGCCGTCGACGACACGCACTTCACGATCACGTTCGACAAGGCGTACAACAGCGACTGGATGCTCGCCAACCAGCTGAGCCACATCATCCCGCTGCCGCAGCACGCCTGGGACAAGACGAGTGCCAGCGGGACGGTCGGCGACGCGGACCGCTCGGCCGACGGGGCGAAGGCCGTCTGGAAGTACCTCAACACCGCCGCCGGCAAGATCGCCGACTACGCGACCGACGACCTGTGGAAGACCATCTCCGGCCCGTACGGCGTCACCGCGTTCACGACCGCCGGCAAGGTGCAGCTCACCGCGAACAAGCAGTACGACGGGGGCGAGAAGCCGTCGATCACGACCGTCAACCTGCTGCCGTTCACGACCACCGACGCCGAGACGAACGCCGTCCGGTCGGGGGCCGTCGACTACGGCTACATCAACGCCACGGACCTCGACCAGAAGGACTCCTTCACGTCGAAGGGCTACGACGTGGAGCCGTGGACCGGGTGGGCGATCACCTACATGCCCTACAACTTCAACAACCCGACGATGGGCCCGGTCTTCCAGCAGCTCTACGCCCGTCAGGCCGTCCAGATGTCGATCGACCAGACCAGCCTGTCCAAGGTCGTCTTCAACGGCACCGCCACCTCGACCTACGGGCCGATCCCGCAGGCGCAGGCGTCCGACTACGTGTCGAGCACGCAGAAGGACAACCCGTACCCGTTCAGCACGTCGAAGGCGAAGGCGCTCCTCACCAGCCACGGCTGGACCGAGCAGGGCGGCACGATGGTCTGCACCGACGCCGGCTCCGGCGACGACCAGTGCGGCGCGGGCGTCGCGGCGGGCACGAAGTTCACGATGTCGGTCCTGTCGCAGTCCGGCTCGACCGTCACCGACAACATGATGAGCGCCATCCAGTCGTCGCTGCAGAAGACCGGCATCGGCTTCACGATCAAGACCGCCCCGGTGTCGAGCGTGCTGTCGCAGACCCCGACCTGCACGAAGGACGAGGCCAGCTGCGACTGGGACCTGTCGTTCTTCGGCACGGCGGGCAGCTGGTACTTCCCGGCCTACCCGACCGGTGAGTCGCTCTTCCAGACCGGCGGCTCGGCGAACTTCGGTTCGTACTCGAACAAGCAGGTCGACGCCCTCATCGACGCGACGACCACGTCGACCGACGCGGGTGCGGTGCAGGACTACAGCGCCGCCGTCGCGAAGGACCTGCCGGTGATCTGGCTGCCGAGCCCGGACTACCAGATCTCGGTCGTCAAGCAGGGCCTGACCGGGTTCGAGCAGGACTCCCTCGCGAACTTCCACCCGGCCCAGTGGAAGTGGAGCAAGTAGGTCGCTGACGCGACCGGACGGTCGCTGACGCGACCACGGCCTGGAGGCGCGGTGCGGGTCCGACCCGCACCGC
>Ga0308161_1003451_pt1 | contig 15430 bp, 19 predicted proteins | sample PhyFR2_FD_201034 | JGI IMG/M metagenome (GOLD analysis project Ga0308161, IMG submission 201034) | Phyllosphere microbial communities from UC Gill Tract Community Farm, Albany, California, United States - DLSLF.R2 | ecosystem: Host-associated > Plants > Phyllosphere > Unclassified | place: USA...
TTGGGCGGTGCCTTGGCACCGGCGCTGTCGAAAGGATTGGTCATCAGCCGATCAACCCGTCGATCGGCGAGGACGCACTGGCGTAGCGCTTGCGCGGAATGCGCCCGGCCAGGAAGGCCTCGCGGCCCGCCTCCACGGCCTTGCGCATCGCGCTGGCCATGAGGATCGGGTTGCGCGCGCCGGCGATGGCGGTGTTCATCAGCACGCCGTCGCAGCCCAGCTCCATCGCAATGGCTGCATCGGAGGCGGTGCCCACGCCGGCATCGACGATGATCGGTACCTTGGCGTCTTCGATGATCTGCAGCAGGTTGTACTTGTTCTGGATGCCCAGGCCCGAGCCGATCGGCGCGGCCAGCGGCATCACCGCAGCGCAGCCGATGTCTTCCAGGCGCTTGGCCAGGATCGGGTCATCGGAGGTATAGACCATCACCTCGAAGCCATCCTTGACCAGCTGCTCGGCCGCTTTGAGGGTCTGCACCACATCCGGGTACAGGCTCTTCTGGTCGCCCAGCACTTCCAGCTTGGTCAGGTTGTGGCCGTCCAGCAGCTCGCGGGCCAGCCGGCAGGTGCGCACGGCGTCTTCGGCGGTGTAGCAGCCGGCGGTGTTGGGCAGGATGGTGTAACGGTCCGGCGGCAGCACGTCGAGCAGGTTCGGCTCGCCCGGGTTCTGCCCGATGTTGGTGCGGCGGATCGCCACGGTGACGATCCGGGCGCCAGCGGCCTCGGTGGCCAGGCGGGTTTCTTCCAGATCCTTGAACTTGCCGGTGCCGGTGAGCAGGCGGGAAGCATAGGTCTTGCCGGCGATCACCAGCGAATCAGTGGGGGCAGGTGCATTCATGGCCCGAATTATCGCCTATCGCGCGTCACGATGCTGCCTCAGCCGCCGCCCAGTGCATGCACGATCTCGACCACGTCGCCCTCGCGCAGGGGGTGGCTGGCGTGCTGGCTGCGGGTGACGATCTCGCCATTGACTTCGACCGCGACGCGGCGCTCGAGCAGGTCCTCGCTGCGCAGCAGGTCGTGGACAGTGGCGGTGTGCGGAAGCTGGCGGTTCTCGCCGTTGAGCTGGATGTTCATGACGGTATTGTCCCGTAATCACATCCCAGTGCGTACCCTGTGCGCCCCGCGGCAGAGGTGCCGCGAGCGCCAGGCCAACGATGGCCGGGCGGCGGGCTGCGGCGTTCATGCCGCAGCGCAGCGTGATGCCGGCCAGGTGCAGTGGAACCATGGCACCGTGCGCCGGCGTACGTCCGCCGTCTTCCCCACCCTCAAGGAGTTTCCATGTTGCTCAGCAAACGCCCGATCCGTTCCCTCATGGCCGTGGCCATCGCCCTGGCGGCGATGCCGGCCATGGCCCAGTCGCCGTACACCAAGACCGTCTTCATCGGCGACAGCCTGACCGATTCCGGCTACTACCGCCCGCTGCTGCCGGCCGCTGTCCGCCCGGTGACCGGCCAGGCCACCACCAACCCGGGTTGGCAATGGGCGCAGCACGTGGCGAACTACTACGGCACCGATGCCAGCCCGAACGGTAACGGCCAGAACGGCGACAACTACGCCGTTGGCGGGGCCCGCGTGGGCGTGGACCTGACCCAGCCCGCGCTGGGCGGTGTGCCGATTCCTTCGCTGAAGACCCAGACGGCCAACTATCTGGCGGCCAACGGTGGCAAGGCCGACCCGAACGCGCTGTACACCGTGTGGGGCGGTGCCAATGATCTGTTCGCGATCCAGACCGGTGCGCCGCTGGTCCCGACCCTGACCGGTGCCGTCACCGACCAGGTCGGCATCGTCGGCACGCTGAAGGCAGCGGGCGCTGAATACATCGTGGTGCCGACCATCCCGGACATCGGCCTGACCCCGGGCGCCCGCGCCGGCGGCCCGGCTGGCATGGCCGCCGGCACCGCGCTGGCCAAGGCCTACAACGACGCCCTGTTCGGTGGCCTGAAGGCCGCCGGCCTGCAGGTGATCCCGGTCGACACCTTCCACATCCTGCAGGAAATCGTCGCCAACCCGTCGACCTACGGCTTCAGCAACGTCAGTGGCACCGCCTGCACGGTGCCTTCGTCGCTGACCTGCAACCCGACCAGTCTGGTCACCCCGGACGCATGGCGCACCTATGTCTTCGCCGACGGCGTGCACCCGTCCTCGGCCACGCATGAAATGCTGGGCCAGTACACCCTGTCGATCCTGGAAGCGCCGCGCAACCAGCAGATCCTGACCCACTCGGCACAGACCATCGGCCGCTCGCGCGCTGACCAGGTCAGCTGGCACGTGGATGGCCGTCCGGCCGACGGCCTGAGCTGGTGGGGCAACCTGCGCGGCGACATGCAGCGTTACGCCCACGCCGATCTGTACGACGGCATGGCCCCGGCCGGCCTGTTCGGTGTGGATTGGGCGCGTGATGGCATGGTGGTCGGCGGCTTCGCCGGCTATGGCCGCATGGACGCCGATTTCGGCAACAACAAGGGCGACTTCACCCAGTCCGATACCACCCTGGGCCTGTTCGCCGGCTGGTACGGCGAGCGCGCCTGGGTCAACGGCCAGCTCAGCTACAGCTGGCTGGACTACGACGTGACCCGCAAGCTGCAGCTCGGCCCGGCAACGCGCATCCACAAGGGCTCGCCGGAAGGCAGCAACCTGACCGCCGCGTTGAACGCCGGTTACGAGTTCGGCACCGAAGGCGGCTTCCGTCACGGTCCGGTCGCCGCGGTGATCTGGCAGAAGGTGAAGCTGGATGGCTACACCGAGTCCAACCTGAGCGCCTCGGCGCTGGGCTATGGCGACCAGGATACGGATTCGACCGTCGGCCGCGTCGGCTGGCAGGCCCGCTTCGATGGCGGCAACGTCAAGCCGTACGTGCAGGTCACCTATGACCACGAGTTCGAGGACAGCAAGCAGGCCAGCGCCTGGCTGCAGACCATGCCGGACGTGGGCATGTACAAGGTGCCGGGCCTGGAGTTCGACAAGAACTACGCCACCGCCGTGCTGGGTGCGCGCCTGAACCTGTGGGGCCTGAGCAGCAACATCGGCATGAGCACCACCACGATGCAGAAGCGTGCACGTGACGTGTCGCTGTTCGCCAGCTTCGGCGGCAGCTTCTGATCCCACGTGCGCAGCGCCCGCCCGCGGGCGCCGTGCACGGCGGTGGAAAAGCGTGAAACAACGGGCGGCCCAGTGCCGCCCGTTGCGTTTGAGGGCCCCGCCCGAATAGACTTACGCCGCGCCTTGCGGGTGTAGCTCAATGGTAGAGCTGTAGCTTCCCAAGCTACTGACGAGGGTTCGATTCCCTTCACCCGCTCCATGTCCCTCAATGCCTGCGGGGATCTAGGCCGCTCCGCAATATCCATCCTGCTCCGCAATTCCCACTCACAAGGGCTTGGGGGAGCAGTCGTATTGGGTCTTCGCTCCAGACCTTGATCGCGTCAAGCGGCGATCAGGGCGGCATGTAGGCGCGCCGCCTCGTCATCGTCGGGCACGACGAGCAGCCAACAGGTTGGGCTGTAATCGTACTCTTCAGATTCGCTGTACTCGCGTGCTTGCCCAGGGCCCGAGATCCATTCCCCGATAATGCCTTCGCGCTTTCTGATCGCTTCCACCTCAGCTCGCTGGGTGAGATCGATGTGGAACGACTTGCTGGGCCGAATGAAGGTGTCACCGTTCAATTTGCATTGCATAACGCTTCTCCGTTTAGTGTGGAAGAGATTGTGCAATAGGTCCGTTTCATTAAGGAAGCGTCCTGTGTTCGGGTAAATCATTGTATTTATTTTATTTTTCTACCTAGTCGGCGTTGCTTTTGAGCCACGCTTCTTCCGCACGTAGATCTCGGTTGTGGTGACCGATGAATGCCCCAGCTGGGCCTGCGCTTCGCGAATGTCATTGGCCGAATCGGCCTTATCCGTGCCTGCCTTCGCGCGGAGGTCGCGGAACTGAAACTCCCCCTTTGCAATGCCGGCGTCGTCGCGCGCCTTGTCAAACCGGTAGCGCAGTGCCGCCCGGCCCAGTGCCAGCCCGCTGTCGTCTACGATCAAACGAGTGCTGTAAGGCTTGGATCTGCCGTCGGGCAGCTTCTCGCTTTTCCTCCTGGCGATCCGCTCTAGCAATGCCGCGAGCTCACCCGTGATCTCCATGATCACCTTGTTCGTGGATTTCGCCTGCGTGATGGCCAGGCCGCGAGGGGTGATCTGGCGCATATCCATGGACCAAACGTCGCCGACGCGCTGGCCGGTCAGGTAGGCAAGGTCCATGGCGTCGCGCAGAGAGGCGTCGGCGTGGCGGTAGACCGCCTGGAACACCTCGTCCTCCACGTACACGCCACGGCCAGACTCCTTGTTCCGCCGGATGCCCTCGCACGGATTGGGAAGGTCGGTGACGCCTTTGCCGCGCGCCCAGTTCCACATGTGCGAGAACAGGGAGACTTCCCGGTTGGCGATCACCTTGGAGGGGCGCCAGTCCAAGTACTGCCGGATGTTGATCGGTCGGATTGCCTCGAACGGCGCCGGCGGCGCGTCGAAGAAGCTCAGCAGTGCAGTGATGCAGCGGTTGTTGAGGCGCTGTGTTGTGACTGCCTTGGTCGGAACGACCTCGGCCTGATGGCGCTGGGCCACGTGGCGGAAGGTGACGACCGCGGCGGCCGGGATCGTATTGGCGTGCTCGAACTCGGCCCACTTCTTGATGGCCACACCATAGTCGCTGCCCAGCGGCGTCTCCTTCCGGGGCCTCCCGCCGTGGTCGTAGTAGTAATGCACCACGCCGGACTTCTGCCGGCGTGCGCGGAACCGGGGGATGGCCCCCGGCTTGTTCGGCTTCCTTCCCATTTACGCAACCTTGCTCGGGGTCCATGTCAGCGCCTGTTTGGCGCTCGCGCTCGTTCCTTCAACGCTGGAGCGCAACACGACAGGCCAGTCGTGCGCGTCCAGGTAGTGTTTGATCCCGTTCTTGCGAAGAAAGGCAGCTTGGCGCGCGCGCTGTGGCGTGCGGCACAAGGTGACGATCTCATCGCGCGATAGGAACATGTCAGCCACTGGCCACCCGTCCTTCGCCCGGCATCGGTAGGCGCATCTGGATGACGTTGTCCGCCGGCGCCGCGATCGCGGGGAGCACCTTTCGCGCGCAGCGGGCGGGGCGGTTGATGCGGCGCCACTCAGAGAGGGCCGCATCCGGCTCGGCGTGCTTGCTGGTCATCCGGTATTTGTACTCGACGAAGTGGCCGCCGCCGGCGGCGATGCTGCGCAGGTCGTGGATGTGGCGCGCGCTGTGACCGGCGGCGCAGTTCGGCAGCGGCTCGGGGTGGCTGATGTGTCGCTGGGTCATTGGCGATTCTCCAGGTGAAGAATTCTCACGCCGAAGCGAGCCGCATAGGCAGGGATTCGGCAGGCGAGCAACATCGGCCAATGGCGAGCACTATCAGCCCCCGGTTTGCGTAATTCACTGAATAGGTCTTCCCATGGAGATTTTTGAAGAAAATTTGCGGTTTAGGGATATTCCGATTGCGGAAGCGTTGAAAACGGATTATTAATTGCGAGAACCAGGGGGGAATTATGGATATCGCCGACAATAATCTGACGGGGCAGCGTCACGTTGCGCTGGAATTTTGTCTTCTGCCCGATGAAGAGATTCAACGACTTCGGTACAACTTCTACTGCACAGAGTGCAAGCAGCCGGCCTATTATCGGAAAGCGTCGGCTTCGGGGCGCAATCCCTGCTTCGGCGCGGTCCATCTTGATGACTGTAATTTGGCGGTAAGGTCTGAAGACCCCTGGGGCGACGATGGTGACGAGGTCGTTCAACGCCTTGAGGCAGACAATACGAAGATTGTCCTCGGACTGAGCGATGGAGACGGGGACGACAGGACGGCGGCGGCCACCGGGGCTGGCTCCGATCGACAGGGCGGCGGACGAAGCTTTACGGGAGGCGGCGAGCCGGGCCGTACGCAGATTCAGCGAAATGCCGATAAACTCCTGCGGCTTCTTGTTGGCGCGCCCACCTTCAGGACCAGTAGTCTCATCCTGGCCACTCCGCATGGCGATGTTCCCATCCACGATTTCTTTGTCGCTATCGCCCAGGCAGACAAGACAAAGCATGCTGCCCACTTCCATGGTTATTGGGGGGAACTGACTCGAACCAACGTCTGGAACGGCACTCGCTTCTTCAATGGTGCCGGAAGGCCTTCTCTTGGCTTCGAGTTCGGGGCGGAAATGGTGCGAAAAGTGGTGGAAAAGTATGGCCTCGATAGCATTGAAGACCTTGTTGGAAGGACGGTCCTTTTCCTTGGTTTCTCTCGTCAAACGCAGAACGATTCCTTCATGATGGATGTTTCCAACATGAGTTACGTCGCTGTACTGCCTGAGGGATTTCCCATCGCGCTTTAGCACGATTCTCGCTCTAATTAAGATTGGACGCGTGGGCATTACGCGTGCTCCATGGCCAGATGGTCGCGGAGTTCGGCGGGCGGCTTGACGGTGGAGAGGGTGGTGGGCGCCCGCACCGCCGCCAGCAGGTCGGCATAGGCGCCTTCCTTGTCGAAGGTGTCACCGATGAACTCGTGGTCAGGCCAACCCACATCGAGCATCTGCTCCGTCGGTGTATCCGGCAGGACGGAGTATTCGTCAAGGTCGACCAAGGCGAAACCGTCAGGCGCAGCGCGCAGGGCGCGTGCGATTGCACGGAGTGCCATGTTCGCCCCCTGAACCCATCCAAGCCCCTCATCCATGGGGATGGTGGAACTCTGGTAACGGCGTTTGGAATGGACTGGGCCTGGTCGCAGGGCCGGAGTGGGCTCCGCCTGGTCTGGCTCATTTCGGTGGCTTTGCCCCATCGAATCTCGCCCTGAACTCTCAGTTCTGGGCCGGGGACGAACAGCCTGTGCCTGTCGTGGCTGGGAAGCGCTACTGCTTCTCCGCCTACATCAACTGCCACCGGGTGGGATTGGCTCTCCTGATTTCCTTCAGGGATGCCAACGGCAACACGGTTGGTGAGCAGTATTCCGGCCCAGCGGACGCCACGAACGTACGCCCGCCCATCACGCTGGAAAGGCTGAAGCGCTTGAGCGCGTCCATGGTTGCGCCGGCCAGCGCCGTCTATGCGCGGGTCGGGTACTACCTCAGGGGCCTGGGCCTCAGCAACAACGAGGGCAACTACTTCTGGATCTTCCAGCCGATGCTGGAAGAGATGCGTGAGGGGCAGACTGGCCCGTCCCCGTACTCAGCGGGCGGCGGCGAGACTCTGGCAGGCTACAGCCTCTACGTCACCGCCGATGGGTTGACCGGCGGGATGGTCACGAAGAACGACGGCAAAGTCGTCGACATGAAGATCTTGGCCAACGTCCTCCAGATCCTCAGCCCGAACCAGCCGGAAGGCATCGAGATGCGCGATGGCTACATCCGCGTGTGGAAGGGGAACTCGCAGCGGATCATCGGCACCGGCTTTGGCGGCGGTGACCTGATGGACTACTTCGGGCCGAACGTGGGTGCCGGCGCCGCCAACAAGCTGAATGCCACGATGTGGATGGATGTAAACGGCAACGCCTACTGGGGCGGCTCGCTGTCGGCAGGCATCTGGAAGAACGCCAATCGCACCAGCAGCACCGCCGCCAATCCGTACGTCGAGGTCGGTCCTTTCGCGGCGCACGGTAAACAGCGGGTGGTGGTGGCATCGTTCAGCACGTTCTCTCCGACCTACACCACCTGGTATGACGGAAGATCCTCGAGCAACGAGCCGCCGCCACCAGCAATCGCTTCCAGCACCGTTCTACGTCTGCGTCGAAACGTGGGTGCTGGTCTGGAGTTGGTTTCCCAGCAGGCTTTCCCCGCGTCCGCCGTATTGGTCAACCTCACCTATCACGATCGTGACGCTGGTATCCGGGAATTGCCCAACGGTGGGTGGCAGCAGGAGTACTACTTCGCCTGCAGCGGTTCCTTCACCGCTACCGAGCCGGGATCTACCTTCCAGAACTTCATCTACGAGGGAGCGATCACCACGCAGGCGATCCCGCAGATCGTGAGCCAGACCATCGCAGTGGTCAGTACCGAAGAGCCATAGGCGGCACCGCTGCCTCGTACCAATCGCTGACGCGGCGGCCAGCGTTCCTAGCCGCCGCCGCACTACCAGGAGAGAACTATGAAATTTCGTGCAAAGCTGCAGATGGAAATGAAGACGGCAGACCAGCGCGGCGTCGTTACGCTGAGCTTCGTTCCGCTCGATGCGGGTGTGCCGCAGATGACGTTGTCGGTGTCGCCGGCGGCGGCGGCCGGTATGGAGGTCGGTCGGATCTACAGCTTCACCGCAGAAGTCGAGCCGGAAGAAGATACAGTCTAATGTCTTTCAATTGAATGGTGCGGATCGACAGGGCTTAGCATTTCGCTAGTCTTTGATGGGTATGGTTGGGAATAGAAAAAATACAGGAGCTGGAAGATGCTGAGTATCACAACGTTTCTCCCTGTGGTTATAGTTTTGGCGGTAGTGATTGGCGCTATCGTTTTTTGGGTCGTAAAGATGTCGAGTCGGAATCATAAGAACAAATAGCAGTGGCGATAGTTTGCCGCGCTGAGTCTTCTGCGGGTGAGCCTAACCGTTGCTCCCACAGACGCTGGCCGCGCGCCGGAAGCGAGGACGACGCCTTCACCGCTCGCGACGAGACGGATGATGTTTCAGACGGATTATTGGGCGTGCATTCTCATTGCGCTTAGTGTCTTTCTTGACAGTTGGAGCGTCTCGAAGGTATAAGCCTGATGCGATGGGTGGCTGAGCCTGAAAAGGTTTATCTGTATGCAATGGCACAAGGGAGTGCGCATATGAAGCGTCGTAACAAGGCCTTATTCTCAGCGATGGCACTTGCTATCGCGGGTGGCACGCTTTGGTGGGCAGCAACTGCGTCGAATGCTCCGCAGCACGACATGCCACCAACTGGCGTTCAAGTTGCTCAAGAGGCTCCTTCAGTTGATAGGCGTTCCAGCCTACCTAGTTCCCCGCTTGCCCAAGGTCCAATGAGGCAGGTGTTTTCAGATGTTCCTCCTGGCAGGGCTATAGACGTAGCGAAGAGCCTTGACGCTGCCGCGAGGGAAGGTGACTCGCACGCTGCATTCCAGCTATATGCCAAGCTCTCGCGTTGCGTTGATTCACCTGTCCATAAGATTACCGAGCAGAGTAGGGCCGCGTATCGGTTGGCGGGTGTCAGTGACGAAACTCTTGATAAGAGCATACGCCAGCAGCGTGATGACTGCTTGGGCGCTGAGCAGCTAGTAGAAAAGCGTGGAGACTGGCTACGGTTGGCTGCGGACCGGGGCTACGCTGATGCGATGATTCTATATGCCGCCGATCCTGCCGCCATTCTCGGAGATGGGCCGATCTCTGACGCAGACCCTGAGCAGACCGCAGATTACGTTGAGCGAAGCGTGAGTTTGATGGAGCAGTTGGTGGAAAAGGGAGATCCCAATGCAATGCTCGTGCTTTCGATGATGTATAAATCTAGCGATCTGGTGCCGCACGATGCCGTTCGCTCTACAGCTTATAGGTTGGCAGCAGAGCGTGTCGCCCCGCTTGTCGTTCCCGTAAAGCCGAGCAGGTTAACGATGGGCGGTTTGAGTCCCGCGCAGCAGGCAGAAGCTCTCGCGCTTGCTAGAGAGATTGAGTTGAAGTGTTGCAAGGATTGAGCTCGTTGTAGACGACATCGTACGAAAGCTCATTTTCGTTCATTAACGATGTCGGAGTTGTGGCTGGGATTTAATACTATGGATGAGGTATTTGTGCGACTCTAAGGAGATAGGTGTGATAAAGGGAATTCTTCTCGGTGGGGCTGTATTCGTGATTGGTCTTGCGATTGGCAAGGCCGGTAATAGGGCTCTGGGGCAGCCAGAGTTCTACGGTAGCTTTGAATGTAATGCATGTCAGCTCAAGACTCCGGGTCCGGAACCGGGAACGTCTGCCTTCTTGGATTACATGAGCGATTGGCTCGCTGATACTAAGGGCGGCTACACCCCGATGGCGGGTGATCAGTTTCTGATCTGTAATGCGGGATTCTGCGTCACTTACACCCGTACTCATCAGAATTTTATTGGTGGCCCAGCGCAGCCGCGTTCGACACCAGGGGGCGGTGGTGGTGGCGGTGATGGTGGGGGCTGGGGTGGCGGTGGCGGAAATACCGGGCCTATTGGCGGTGGCGGTGGCGGTGGCGGTGGGGGTGGGGGTGGGGGTGGCGGAGTCGTGATAGTTGGGCCGCCGGTGACTGAAAATCCTGCTTAAACAAGCCTGACAGGTTTCGGTCGTGACCTGCCTTGCTACCGCAAAGGCAGTCTGATCCAGAGCCCCGCTTCGGCGGGGCTTTTCTCTTGTATCGATACGTGTGAGACCGGCCGACCGTATCCTGCGCGCACGCTTCCTCCCGACTTCCGCTGGCGCTTGGTCGCCAGCCGTGCCGATCAACTTCCCGATGCCATCTGCTGCGGCATGACGGAGGTGCTACGCATGTCGCAGCGCGTGGACGATGAGGTCTGGTGGGGCGAGGTGGACCGTCATCTTGACGACCAGCACCGCGGCCGCCGGTTATGCACCAGCTACGAACAGGGCGTAATCGGGTCGGAGCTGTGGGCGGTCAGGCATCAGCAGCGGCTTCGCTTGGAGATCGATCAGCGTGAAGTGGCCCGCGCTGCCCAGCGAAAGAACCGTACCTGGTAGGCAGTCAGCCGGCGTTGCCTCCGTATCGGCGCGTGCGACCGCCGGCGGTGACAGTAGCTGCATGGATCAGAAGAGCATGGGCAAGGCGCGCTGGGCGCGCGCGAGGGCGGCTTCGCTATGGCAGCAGGCCGACGACCTGGACAGGAATCACAGCGGCGACTGGCGGGCGCGGGCGACTCGCCGGCGCGGCGCCGACCGGCTACGCGCCGAGGCCGCGCGGTTCGACGGCATCGCCAACCGACTGCAGCCTTTCGACGACGACCAGGCCGCCTGATGGACTGACCCCAAACTGACCAGACCACTGGTAAGTCGTTGATTTCCATAGAGCGCATGTGATCACGGGCGATCTGCTTAGTCGCTGTTTCTGTTGATCTTCCGCGACCTTGACATGGTAGGGGTCAGCGGCGATTGTCGTGACTCCATACTTCGGAGGGGGACGGGATGGACACTGACCCGGATGAGGGAATTGCGAATGCGTTCGTTGCCAGCATCCTGGCCGCTGGCGCCGATAGGGGTTTCCGCTCGCTCGACGTGTTTGTGACGTGGTTCGTGGCAGGTACAGCGGCGGCAATGGGACTTGCAGCGGCCAACGCGGACAAGATCCAGTGGCTGATCGATACAGACCGCATAGGGGACGGGATGCCGTGGTTCGGCTTGGTTCTGGGCTTGGTACTCATCTCCAAGTTCTTCGGTAGCCTCATCTGCACGATGGCTGGGGCGATGGAGGCGTCAGTAGGCGTGATGCGGCAGTTCGATGAGATCAGAGTGCCGGTCGTTGGCCTCGCAGCGTTTGAGGCCGCCCTTCACCGGGCCAGGCCTTGGCCCCTACGGCTGCTCGCGTGGACATGGAAGCTGTGCAACTGCGGGCGTAAGCCGAATTTGGGAAAGGTCGTGACTTGGCTGCTCCTTTTGAGCGGGTTGTGCGCAATGGGCGCCGCTGGCATCACGGTGTCGTTCTGGGTGCGGATTCTGGTCAGCTGAGGGTCCATCTCGGCTACCGGGGACTCGCGAGTCTTGCTCCGCAATCGGTGGAAGTACCCAAGAAAACACTGCAAAAATCGCCGCGCTTGCTGTCCGATTGCGGAGCGGGTTGGATGTTTAAGTTATTGAATTTAAAGCAAACATCATGAGCTTCCCAAGCTACTGACGAGGGTTCGATTCCCTTCACCCGCTCCACGCTTCACCTCCCATGCCGCCCGTCACCGCACGCGCGATGCCTCGAAGGTGAAGGGGTCGCTCTGATCCGGAAAGCGCAGCAGATAACGCGCAACGCGTGTCGTGCCATCCGATAGCAGATAGTCCACCTGCAGGCCGCTTGGATTCGTTTCCATCCCCGGGCCCAGATAGGTCGTGCTCGGATAACTGAATCCATCGCCCGCCGCCTTCTGTATGGCCACGCAACTGCCAAAGAGCGGGGGCAGGGTGTACAGATGCTCACCGTGCAACAGCATCACCAGCGTGTAGCGACCGCCTTTGCCACTGCTCACATAGTGCATGTCCAGGCACACCGACGTGCCCTGCTGCCAGGCGGTGACGTTCGCCAGATTCTCCGGGTCGATGGGGGTCCGGCTGGGCCAGTCCGGTGGTGCAAGAGCGACAGCGCTGCGCAATGGCCATCGCCGCGCACCGACCATCAGCGTCTGGCCGTCAAAGGCAATGTCGGGTGCGCCATCGGCCGGGTTCATCTGCAAGGTGCCCGGAACGATCCAGTCGGTCGCCTCGTAGCGCCGCAGGGCCTGCGTCATCGAGGTGGTCCACAGGCACGCGCGCGGTGCGTCCGTGCAGGGCTTGTCGAGTGCGGTCCCCTTTCCCTCGAACAGGGGATCGCCCAACGACCTGTAGAAGTCGTTGTAGCTGGTGAAATGGGCCGGCGCGGCCTGCGTGCCCGCTGAGAGCAGAACCGCGAGCAGGGCCGCGAAACAATGACGGGTGGGAGGCGTGGTCATCCGTGTTGCCGGGGCATCTCTGTGGGCGCCCATTATTGTGGAACAACCGCTGGATGCGGGCCGCAGCATCGTCGGGGCGGTCCGTCATCGCGGCCTACGCACCGCACGCTATGCTTCGCGCTTTCCCGTCCCCTGCGCCGCGATGAAACTCGCCATCCTGTCCCGCAACAGCAAGTTGTACTCCACGCGTCGCCTGGTGGAGGCCGCGCGTGCGCGGGGCCATACCGTGCGCATCCTCGATCCGTTGCGCTGTTACATGCGCATCGCCGCGGATGGCTTCACCATGCATTACAAGGGGCGGCCGATCACCGGGGTGGACGCGGTGATCCCGCGCATCGGTGCCTCGGTCACCCGCTACGGGACGGCCGTGCTGCGCCAGTTCGAGATGATGGGCGCGCGCACGCCCAACCCCTCAGACGCCATCCTGCGTGCCCGCGACAAGCTGCGCGCCCACCAGATCCTGGCTTCCAAGGGCATCGACATGCCGGTCACGGTGTTCGGTGACAACCCGGACGACACCGTCGATCTGCTCTCGATGCTGGGCCCGCCGCCGCATGTGGTGAAGCTCAACGAGGGCACCCAGGGCCGCGGCGTCATCCTGACCGAGAAGGCCAGCGCCTCGCGCGGCATCGTGGAGGCACTGCGCGGGCTCTACGCCAACTTCCTGATGCAGGAGTTCATCGGTGAGGCGCAGGGCGCGGACCTGCGCTGCCTGGTGGTCGGCGACCAGGTGGTCGGAGCGATGCAACGGCAGGCGCCGGAGGGGGATTTCCGGTCCAATCTGCATGCCGGGGGCAGTGCCCGCGCCGCCAAGGCCAGCCGGGCCGAGCAGCTGGTGGCGGTGCGCTCGGCCAAGGCGCTGGGCCTGGGCGTGGCCGGTGTGGACCTGATCCGCTCCAGCCGCGGCCCGCTGGTGTTGGAGGTCAACTCCACCCCCGGGCTGGAAGGCATCGAGGCGATCTGCCAGGCCGATCTTGCCGGGCGCATCATCGATCATGTCGCTTCCTTGAAAAAGCCTGCAAATACAAAGGGTTGATGCGGTTTTCCAAGGTGGGGCAGGGCCTTAACATCGGTTTAATCGGCCCCGGCGTAGGCTCTGTCGAACCGCAGCTCTGCCCTCCTCAGCAGGATCGGTAATCGGGAAACACCTTCAGGCCCGGCCAGCGTCAGTTGGTCGGGCCTTTTTCCGGCCGGCAGCGCTGCCAAGCCCCTGCCATCGGTAACTTGTCGGCCCGGTTCCATCCTCGTAGAGTTGGCGTTCATTCATGTGGATAAGGAAGTCGCAGATGTCAAAGATGCATCGAATCATCGCTGTCGCGCTGCTCGGCTGTCTCTCGCTGGGTGCCCACGCCAAGCCGACTGCGAAAGCCGATGAGGCCGCGATGGCGCTTGCCGACGATGCGCCTGTTGCCGAACAGCTGGCCAAGGTCGAGCGCGCGCTGCACAGTGAGGACTACAGCGAGCTGAGCGTGGCCGACAAGAGCCGCGTTCAGGCCGCCTTGGACCGCATCCGCACCAAGATGGGCGATCGCGAGCGCTTCGATCAGCTCACCCCGCCGCAGAAAGTAGAGGTCTTCAATGACCAGGAAGTGGTCAATACCTTGATGACCAACGCCAAGGAAGACAGCCGCATGGTCTGCCGCAGCGAACGTCCGATCGGCAGCAACCGCCCTCAGCGCACCTGCATGACGGTGGCTCAGCGCCGCCAGGCGACGGACGACGCCAGGCAGATGAAGCGTGATCTTCGGATTTCCGAAGTGAGGGACGCAAAGTGACCGAAGGCCGCTGAGTTTTGACGCTGCGCCAGCATTCGACGGTGTCTAATGTTAAGAATCGAAGCTGTATGGTCAGCTTGAGGTCGCGCAGTCCTGTTCCCATTGCTGCCCTGCGGCTCCGTTCTTTCCGTTGAACCCCACGAATCAGAGGTCCCAGTGCGAATTCTCGTCATCGAAGACAACAGCGACATTGCCGCCAACCTGGGCGATTACCTCGAAGACCGCGGTCACACCGTGGACTTCGCAGCCGATGGCGTCACCGGCCTGCACCTGGCGGTCGTCCATGAGTTCGACGCGATCGTGCTGGACCTCAACCTGCCCGGCATGGATGGGATCGAGGTCTGTCGCAAGCTCCGCAACGAGGCGCGCAAGCAGACGCCGGTGCTGATGCTCACGGCGCGCGATTCCCTGGATAACAAACTGGCCGGCTTCGATTCCGGCGCCGATGATTACCTGATCAAGCCGTTCGCGCTGCAGGAAGTCGAGGTGCGTCTGAACGCCCTGTCGCGTCGCGGCAAGGGCGTGCAGACCCGCGTGCTGGAAACCGGCGATCTGGAATACAACCTGGACACGCTGGAAGTGCGCCGCCAGGGCAAGCTGCTGCAGCTCAACCCGACCGCGCTGAAGATCCTGCAGGCGCTGATGGAGGCCTCCCCGGCCGTCGTCACCCGCCAGGAACTGGAAACCCGCGTCTGGGGCGAAGAGCTGCCCGATTCGGATTCCCTGCGCGTGCATATCCATGGCCTGCGCGCCGTGGTCGACAAGCCCTTCGAGGTTCCGATGATCCAGACCCGTCATGGCATCGGATACCGCATCGCCGCGCCGGAAGCCTGATCCGGTGACGGGCAGGGGGGGGCGTCGCCGCGCGCCATACCGGCGCCGGCTGCGCAGCCGCATCATCGTCTCGTTCGTGCTGTTGGGCTTCTGCCTGACCACGCTGTTTGCGTTCGCCACCAACTGGGCGCGTGCCCGTGTGGAGAACCAGCTCGTCGAAGACGTGATGAACCGCAACATCGATGAGTTCGCCAAGCGCTTCTATTC
>Ga0308161_1003452_pt1 | contig 15430 bp, 16 predicted proteins | sample PhyFR2_FD_201034 | JGI IMG/M metagenome (GOLD analysis project Ga0308161, IMG submission 201034) | Phyllosphere microbial communities from UC Gill Tract Community Farm, Albany, California, United States - DLSLF.R2 | ecosystem: Host-associated > Plants > Phyllosphere > Unclassified | place: USA...
TCATGAACATGCAGGTGTGATTCTGCCGGCAGGGGAAGGTGGCCGGCGTTTCAGGCCAGGCCCGCCAGGCGCGCATTGCGTTCGCGTTCGAGCCTGGTGATGTAACGCTGCAGCGCCGCCATGTCGGTACGCGGCATGTCGGTGAACATGCAGCCGACGCGGCGGCTGGTCTTGTTGTTGAGCATGGTGAGTTCGATGGCATTGCGCACCTGCAGCGTGGTGTGCACGATACCGGCGTCGGGCAACTCGATGCGGCAGCCGTCGAAGCTCTGGCCTACGATCGCATTCAGGATCATCTTGTTGTCGAGCAGGGCGAGGCCGCCGGCGCCGATGTCGCTCAGCGGGAAGCTGGCATCGCCGCCGCCGAGTTCCGGCGGCGTGGGGATGAATACCTGCACCGGGTTGCTCACCGGCGTGGCCACGCGGTAGAACTCGCGCCGCTGCAGGCGGATCAATGCCTCCGGGAGTTGGGCGGCCAGCGCCGCCGCGCCAGCGAATGCGCGCTCCTGCAAGCCGGTAGCGCGAAACAGGATGCGGATCTTGTCGAGATAGGTTTCGCACATCACCTGGCCGGCGCGCAGGATGCGTTCGTTCTGCTCGCGGTCGATCGACCGGTCGAGGATGAGCGCGCCGCGTTCCGCATCGACCTCGAGCACCGAGGTAACGCAGACATCGGCCTCGCCCTTGATCTTCATCCGTATCAACTGCTTTTTTTCGCCGATCTGGCGCAGCAGCGCGATGATCTCCTTGCGCGAGCGTACTTCGTAATCACGCCAGTCATCCGAGTCCGCATCATGTATTGCTTGCATCTTGTTCCGCCGGTCTTGCAGGTGAGTCGATGAAGAGTGCGCTGTCGGGCGGGGCGGAAAGCGGCCAACCGTGCTGTTGCGCTGTCTCAATATGATATAGCCATGCCAACAGTTCCGCAATTGCGCGGTACAGGGCGGGCGGAATCTGGCCGTCGAGATCGACGTCCATCAGCAGCGCGACCAGTTCCTTCGATTCGTGGATGAACAGGCCGGCTTCCTGCGCCTTTTCGATGATGCGCCCGGCTACCAGTCCGCGTCCCTTGGCCACCACGGTTGGCGCACCGGCGCCGGCCGTGTAGGCCAGGGCGACCGCGCGCTGCTGGCGCGCGCCGTCGCTGCCGCCGTGCTTGTCATTGCCGTCATCGTGCACCCTGTCCTTCATGGGGCGCTCCTGGTACGGATGTGCAGCGCGGCCAGCTCGCCGCCTGCCGCGGCCAGCGCGTCTTCCAGGCGCGCTGTGCCCGCGCGCAGCGGACCCAGCGCGCCGTCGTCCACCTGCAGGTCGATGCGAACCTGGCCGCCGCGCAGGCTCACGCGGGCCTGCACTTCGCCGAGTCCGGCAAAGCGCAGGCGCAGGTCGCTGTGCCAGGCTGTTTCCTGTTGCGCGGCGTCGCGCCCGCCGTCGTCCTGGCCCGCTTCCCGCGCTACCTTCCATTCGAATGGCTGGCCCGCAGCGAGTTGACCCTGCCACGCGACCTGTCCCTGTTCATGGCTGGCCAGCTGCATGTCGATCATACGCGCCAGGGCCGGGTCGGTGGGTGGGGTACCGGCCGGCTTGTGTGCTTGCGGCTCGGTCATGAGTTCGGCCAGTGCGCGCTTGCCCTCGCTCCATTCGGCCACGTGCGATTCGTAGAACAGGCCGCTTTTCGAGATGGCGCCTTGCAGCCGGGCGGCAAGCTGGGCAGGGTCGGGAGGCCCTGGCGGCAGCAGTGGCGTGGTGCCGGCAACGGCCGTGCCCTGGCCCGTCGCGCCCTGCAGTACCTGTGCCAGCAGGCGTGCGCCCGGGCTCAGGTCGGCGGCGCCGGCGCCTGCCAGCGCGCTCGCCAATGAGGCCGCGGAGGCGGCCCCGGCGCCGGGCAGCAGCGGGCTCGCTTGCAGGGTGGTATTGCCGAGCTGGAAGGTCGGCTGGGGCGAGGCCGCCAGCACTTTCATCGGCAGTGTGGCCCCGGGCTGGGTGCCGGACGGCAGCGCCATGCGTACCGCCGTGTCGGCCACGCGCACCATGAAGCTGCCGTCGCCCAGGCGGGACAGCACCGTGACCGGTACCTTGCTGCCCAACATGGTCGCCAGCGAGCGCTGGAAGGCTTCGGTACGCGGATCGCCCGTGCGTTCGGGCGCCGCTACCGGCTGCACCGGCAGCGGCGCGCTGACGCCCGGGCCCGAAATCCGTTCCACCATCGCTCAGCCTGCTGCTGCGTCGGTCATGCGCCGGCCGCCGTGTCAGACGCTGCCGTAGGCGCCGGCCAGGCGGCGCTGGGCGCCGGCATTGCCGAGCAGGGCGGACAAATGGGCAAGCCATGGCATGGTCAGGTCGCGGATGCGCTGGTCATCGGCAAGGATGCGCCGGATGCAGTCGGCCTTGGCCTGGCGCCCGGCCGGGTCCAGCTGCGCCGGCGCTTCGCCACGCCTGAGAGGTTGTGAAAAAATGGCCATGGCGGCGTTGCCTCGTCTCGCCGTACGCTCGTACTGTCTTCGACTCGGCGCCTTGCCCTGGCCATTTTTTTCACAACCTCTGAGGGTGTCGATGTGCGCCGCGCATTGGCGTTCAAGTTCAGCCAAGCGGTCCCAGTCGCCGGCTTCGGCGGCGGCAAGCATGCGCCCGCCAAGCGCGGCGACGGCGGCATATTCGGACAGCACTTCCTGGCCCGTCATCATCAGGCGCCTCCGGCACGCGCCAGCGCGTCGGCCGCCGCCGGCTGTCCGCCGATCCGGGTCCAGCTTTCGCGCAGGCCGGACAGCAGGGTCTGTACTTCGTCGAGCAGCGCGGACTTGTTGTGCAGGTTGGCGCTGAGCAGGCGGTCGGACATGTAGGCGTAGAGCGCGTCGAGGTTGGCGGCGATGTCACCGCCGGCTTTCTTGTCGAGGCTGGCGCGAAGGCCATTGTCGATGATCGACAGCGCCTTCGAGATGGCGGCACCCTTTTCGGCGACACGGCCAGCTGCCATATGGACGCCTGCGCTCCTGATCGCCGACAGGGCGCCGTCGTACAGCATGACGATCAACTGGTGGGGAGAGGCGGCGATGACTGAAGTTTCCAGGCCTACTTTCGCATAGGCGTGCACGCCACGCTGCGTTGATCCGAACATCGGGTTCTCCAAATACGTCGTTTGTATGCGCATCGCAGGAATGCCGCGCAGGTGTTGATGCCGCGGCGGGCAGGGCGCAAGAGGCCGCTTGCCATCCATCGGCGACGGTGGTTTCCTTGCTTAACGGCAGGATTTAACGGGACTTGAGTAGCGTGGATGCCGTTTTGTTCGGGGCGCACCGGGCCGGCGCAGCCGTGCAGGGCGGCTTCAGTTGGGGCGCGCCTGCTTGCGCCGTTCGTGGTGGCGGCGGTGCAGGGGCGATTGCAGGGCGCGCGCGAGGATGTCGCGCGGCACTTTGCAGCTGTCGAGATACTGGAAAGCGAAATCGACGCCGCGGATATCGACCAGATACAGGGCGTACTCGGCAGCCAGGGCGGTTTCTTCGTCGATTCTTCGCTGGATCATGAACTTCTCCCTTCCTGCCGCCAACAGGCGCTGGCAGGCACTATGCATCGTTGACACGATCATATGCCGCTGCCATGGGCGCGCACTGCAGGAAGTTGTTAGCAATTGTTTCGGCTGTAGGACGGCAGCCGGCAGCCGGATGGCGGTGCTGCATCGCGCGTGGCATGTCGTCGCTTGGCTTGATGCGCAAGGATGAAAGCGGCGGCAGCGTCCGCTTCCAGAGGGCGTGCATACAGGAATCCCTGCCCTTGGTCGCAGCCCGCTTCGCGCAGCACCGCGGCCTGGGCCTCGGTTTCCACGCCCTCGGCGATCACGCCCAGGTTCAGGCTGTGCGCCATGGCCGTGATCGCCTGGACAATGGTGCGCGAGTCGCTGCTGTGCTCGATATCGTCGACAAAGGACTTGTCGATTTTCAGTTTGTCGATGGGCAGGCGGCGCAGGTAGCTGAAGCTCGAATAGCCGGTGCCGAAGTCATCGATGCTGAGCGCCACGCCGAGCGACTTGAGCTTGTGCATGATGACCATGCTGTGGCCCGGGTCGGCCATCGACACGCTCTCGGTCAGTTCGAGTTCGAGCAGTTCAGGCGACAGCCCGGCTGCGGCCAGCTGTTCGCTGACGATGCCGACGATGTCGCTTTGCATGAACTGGCGTGCCGACAAATTCACCGCCAGCGGCGCCGTCGGCACGCCGGCGCTGCGCCAGGCCGCCAGCTGCGCCACCGCGGTCCTGACGATCCATTCGCCGATCGGCGCGATCAGGCCGGTTTCCTCGGCGATCGGCACGAACTCCGCCGGCGACACGACGCCGTGCTCGGGATGGCGCCAGCGCAGCAGCACTTCGAAGCCGGCCAGGGCGCCGCTGTCGAGCGCCATCTTGGGCTGGTACTGCAGGAACAGTTCAGCGCGTTCGAGCGCGCGCCGCAGCTGGCCTTCCAGGGTCAGGCGGCGGCCCAGTTCGCGCCGCTGGGCGGGCTCGAAGCGGACGATCCGTCCTCCGCCCTGGGATTTGGCATGACGCATGGCCGTGACCGCATTGTTGAGCAGGGCGTCGGGCTCGGCGCCGTCGCGCGGGTAGCAGGCGACACCGACGCTGCAGGTGATGGAGATATCGGCGCCGGCCGCAAAGGCATGGCTGCTTACTGCCTGCATCAATCCGTCGAGGCGCGCCAGCAGGCGCGTTTCGCCGCCGGGATCGTTGAGCAGCATGACAAACTCGTCGTTGCCCGAGCGCGCCAGCATGTCCCCTTCACGCAGGTGCGCCTGCAGGGTACGTGTCACCGCCACCAGGGTCGCATCGCCCACGGCGTGGCCCAGCACTTCGTTGACCCGCTTGAAGCGGTCCAGGTTGAGGCAGGCCACGACGCCGCCGGCCTGCTGCCCTTCCCAAGCCGGGATGCTGTCACCGATGGTGCGCAGCAGGGCCTGGCGGTTGGCCAGGCCGGTCAGGGCGTCATGCGTCAGCAGGTACTTCACCTGCCCGGCCGCGACCGGTACCGGCGCCAGGGCGGCGTTGTGCAGCAACTGTTCGTGCAATTCCTGGGCGGCGCGGGCAAGCTGGCGGTGGTAGATCAGTTCTTCCGCCATGCGCGCCAGCGCATGCAGCTCTTCGAGCTGGCCGGCGTCGAGGGTGCGCGGACGGGTGTCGAGCACGCACAGGGTGCCGAGTTTCGCACGCTCGACCGAATACAGTTGTACGCCGGCGTAGAAGCGGATGTGGGGCTTGCCCACGACGAGGGGGTTGTCGGCGAAGCGTTCGTCGAGCAAGGCGTCCTCGACCACCAAGGCCTGGTCGCTCAGGATCGCATGGCCGCAGAAGGAAACATCGCGCGAGGTCGTCTGGCCGGCAAAGCCACAGCGCGACTTGAACCATTGGGTATCGCTGCCGACCAGGGAGATGAGCGCGGTCGGCATATCGAGCAGCTTGCTGGCCAGGTGGGTGATGCGGTCGAAGGCCACTTCCGGCTCGGAACCGTAGAGTTCCGTGGCATACAGTGCGGCCAGGCGTTTTGCTTCGTCTACCGGGATCTGAGGTCTTTGCATATGTCACAATTCACCGGGGCGGGCGCGTCCGTTATGATGATTTCATTACGCCAGAATACGAATGAAGATGCAATGCGCGCACGGCTGGGAAATGCAATTTCATGCACAGTAAATTGTGAAATCTGGTCGCTCAAGAATGGCCACCGCGGATGGCCTTCGGGCACCATGGCGCCGCCGCTGGGGCTTCAGGCCAGGCCGGCCAGGCGGGCGTTACGGGTGCGTTCGAGGTTCAGGATATAACGCTGCACGGCGGCCATGGCGGCGCGCGACATGTCGAGGAACTCGCAGCCCAGGCGGCGCGTGGCACGGTCCTGGTCGGGCGCCTCGCTGCAGTTGCGTACCTGCAGCGAGGCGGTGACGGTGCCGATCTCCGGCAGGGCGATCTCGCAGTCCGGATAGACCTGTCCGATCGCGCTGCCAAGCGCACGCGCGTCATCGCGCAGCGCAATGCCGCCGCAACTGATGTCGTGCAGTAACACGGCCAGTTTGCCGCCCGCCCGGGGAATGAGGGCATGCAAGGGCTTCGCCGACGGCGCCGGCATGCGGTAGTAGGCGCGCCGCTGCAGGCGGATCAGGCTCTGCGGCAGGGCGGCGCGGAAGGCTGCCGCGCCGTCGACGCGCACCTCGTGCAGGCCGGCGGCGCCGAACAGGATGCGGATGTTGTCGAGCGTGGTGTCGCAGATCACCTCGTCGGGGGCCAGCAGCGCGGCGGCCTTGTCCGGGGCGCCCTGGAGCAGCAGCGCGGTGTCATCGGCCTCGAGCAGGCGCAAGGTCGCCAGCGGCGCCGCGGGGGCGGTCGCGTCGAACAGCCGCAGCGGTCTTTCCTGCTCGGCCAGGCGGCGCAGTACGGACAGGATATCGGCGCGCGATGCGAGCGCGAATTCCTGCCAGTGTTCGGGTTGTACGTCGGTGAATGCTTGCATTGCCAATTGCTGAGTGCCGGAGCGGCGCGGAGTCGGGAGGCGGGAGCCGCAGAACGTGTGAAAAAATGGCCATGGCGGCGTTGCCTCGTCTCGCCGTACGCTCGTACTGTCTTCGACTCGGCGTCTTGCCCTGACCATTTTTTCACGCGCTCGCAGGAAGGCTCCGGCCTATTGCCTCAATTCAATACTTACTTGAGTTCAATATAATATAGGCAAGAGACAGATTCGGCAATCCATCCCGGTCCCGGTTTCTCACACGCCGCCGTAGGCGCGCTGCAGTTTGCGTTCGGTACCGGTATTGCTGATCCGCCTGGACAGTTCCGCCATCCAGGGGCTGACCAGATCGCGGATGGCGCGGTCGTCGGCCAGGATTTTCTGGATCAGGGCGACTTTGCGCCCGCGGCAGGCAGGCGGCAGGGGCGGCGCAGGCGTGCCGCGCAAGACCGCGATGTGGCGGGCGCAGCTCGATTCGAGTACGGTCAGGCGGTCCCAGTCGGCCTCTTGCGCGGCCGCCAGCATCTGTCCGGTGAGCATGCCCACTTCTTCGAACAGCTCGATGATGTGATCGCTGTTCATCATGGCTCAGGCTCCGGCGATGGCAGGGGAGCGGTGCGCTCCGGCGCTCCTGGCGGCGTGCGGATCGATCGCTTCCCAGCTTTCCTTGAGTTCGCGCAGCAGACCCTGTACCTCACTGATCGGCGCGGCATGGTTGTGCAGGTTGGCGTCGAGCAGGCGCTCGCCCATGTAGACGTAGAGTGCGTCGAGGTTGGCGGCGATCTCTCCGCCGGCATCCTTGTCCAGGCTGGCGCGCAGGCCGTTATCGATGATGAGCATGCCTTGCGAAATGAACTTGCACTTGGCCGGCACGTCGCCCGTGTTCATCGCGTGCAGGGCCTTGGCCAGGGCCGCCAGGACACCATCGAAGAGCATGACGATCAACTTGTGCGGGCTGGCCGCATTGACGCCGGTTTCCAGGCCGATACTGCCGTATGCGCCGGCGCCGCTGCGGGTGGTCGATCCAAACATGTGATTCCTTCCTTCTCGTGGAGTACGGCACGCGCGGCGATCGATTCGCAACGCGGCCTGAAGAATGCACAGTGTAGGGGAAGGGGCGCGGCCGCCATCGCGCCATCAGAGGTGAATTTACCTGCCAATTCGCGCTGCCGGCGCGCGCTCAGCTATTGTTGGCCAGCAGGCTCAACTGTTGCGTGAGGAAGGAGCTGGTGGACTGCATGCTGGCAATGGCGGTGTCGAGCGCCGAAAACTGGGCGCGGTAGCGCTTCTCGGTCGCCTCCAGGCGGGTGTTGACCGAGTCGCGCTGGTCGCCCAGGTCCTCGATCTGCTTGTTGATGCTGGTGTTCTTGTTGCTGAGTACGCCGACCGGGCTCAGGATCTTACCGAGCAGTACGTCCATCTGGTAGCCATAGCCCTTGGCCGTGGCCGAGGTCGCGAACAGCTTGCTGATGTCCTTGGCCGGATTGGCCGCCGCCGCGCTGAACTTGGTGGCATCGAGCGCCAGCGTGCCGTCTTTCTGGAAGCTGATGCCGGCGTCGGACAGCGTGCCCATGCCGCCGGGCGCGCCCGGAATGCCTGTGCTAAACAGGGCCCGCATCTGGCTCTGCACGCTGCGCATGGTGCTGTCGCCGTTCAGGGCCGCGCCGACGCCCGTGGCCACGTTGTACGCGGTGGCGTCGGTAATCGCCTTGTTGGCGTCGTTGTAGGCCTTGATGAAATTCTCGACCGCGGCCTGGGCGCCGCTGCTGTCGCGCGCCAGGCTGATTTTCGTGCTCTTGCCGGGCTCGGCCTTGGCCAAATCGAGGGTCACGCCCTGGATCGCGTCGGCGATCTTGTTGCTTTGCTTGGTGATCGGGACGCTGTCGACCACGATCACTGCGTCCTGGGCCGCCACGATCTGGTTCATGCTGCTGCCGCCCGCGCCGGTGGGGTCGTAGGCGAAGGCATTCAGCGACGGGTCGCCCGCCGTCACCTTGAGCGCGCTGGCGGTGCCGGTGTCGTTGCTGGTGAAGGTCAGGATGTTCTTGCTGCCGTCGTTGATGATGCTGGCGCTCACGCCCATGTTCGCGTTGTTGATCGCGTCGCGCATGCCGGCCAGCGTATTGTTGCTGCTGGTGATCGTCACGGTCTTGGCGGCCTTGGCGCCATTCGGCGTGAACACCGGCGGCTCGGCGCTGTCGTAGCTGCCGAAGTCGAAGGTCAGGGTGCCGCTGCCGACAATGTCGCTGGTGTTCGAAAAGCCGACGCTGGTCTTGAGCTTTTGCGCCTGGGCCAGGCTTTGCACTTCGACGTTGTAGTTGCCGGGCACCGCACCGGCACCGGGGGCGGCGGCGAGCAGGGTGCTGTCGGCCACGCTTGCCTTGACCGGGGTCAGCTTGTCGGTGGTCGCGATCGCCTTTGCGGCCGTCTGCAGGGCGGCCAGGGCATTCTTGACAGTGCCGAGCGTGGACAGCTTGGCCTGGTAACTGGCTTCCTTGGTATCGAGCGCCTTGAGCGGAGCGCGCTCGACCTCCATCAATTGCTTGACGAGGCTGGTGACATCGAGGCCGGAACCGACTCCCGTGGAAGAGATTGCCATGTAGTTACTCCTGTTGAAAGCGCTGCCGGGCTGACGAAGCCAGGCGGCAACCGGTCATTCTACGCGGTTTCGCGCACCAGCAAACCCTGTAGTTTATCGAGCGCCTTGGAGATTTCCAAAGCTTCAACGGTGGGAATCTGGCGCAAGACCGTATCGGTCTTCGTATCGATCAGCTTGATCACCGGGGTGCCGGTGTCCTCGTCGATGCTGAAACGCAGGTCCTGTGCGCCCGGGCCGATATTGTCCTGGATCTTCTTGACGGCATCGCGCAGCTCGTCCATCGTGGCCGGCTTGCCCGATGCCGGGACCGGCCTGGCGCTGGCGGCCGGCAGGACCGGCTCCGTGTTGTTGTAAATATGCCGCGTCGGGACTGGTGCGGTGGCGGCGCCGCTGACGGCCGGGGTGATCGAATCGCTTGCCATGGTGGATCCATTTCGTGACAAAGGCGCGCTGCCTGACGGGAGCGCGCCTTTGTTGCATCAGTCGGATGTGAGGCGATTAGCCACGCAGCAGGGACAGCACGCCGTTCGGCAGCGAGTTGGCCTGGGCCAGCATCGCGGTGCCTGCCTGTTGCAGGATCTGGCCGCGCGTCATCGACGCGGTTTCAGCCGCGAAGTCGGCATCCTGGATGCGGCTGCGCGAGGACGACAGGCTTTCCGACGACGACTGCAGGTTCGACACGACGGCGCTGAAGCGGTTCTGGTAAGCACCCATGTTGGCGCGCGAGGTGTTCACCGACGACAGCGCCTTGTCGATCGTGTCGATCGCCGCCTGCGCGCCGGTGGCGGTGCTGACGTCGACCGAGCTGATGGTGCCGGTCGACTTGGTGTCGGCGGCTTTCAGGCCGGTGTAGGCGGCCAGGCCGGCGCTTGCATTGTTCTTGCCGCCGACCACGATGCCGTTGACGTTCGAGCTGTTCAGGGTGACCGTGCCGGTGAAGGTGTTGGCGGCGATGCCGGTGGCAGCCTCTGCCGAGTCGGCGACGGCGCCGTCTTCCAGCTTGATGTCGCGGCCGTCCGCGGCGCTCAGCGTGATCTTGCCGGTGACCGAATCGGCCTTCGCCGTCACGCCGGTCTTGTCGCTGATGGCGTTGATGGCGGCGGCGGTGTTCGCGCCCTGGCCCGCCTCGTTGCCGCCGTCGGCGATGGCGCCGACTTCGACGCCGTTGATCTTGAAGGAGCCGGCGTCATAGGCGCCCGCGGTCGGCGCGGTGCCGTCGGAATCGCCGGCTGCAGTACTAGCTGGGGCCAGGCCGGTACCGGCCAGAAGGCTTGCTGCAGCAGCCGCGGAGGGGTCGGCCACCTTCAGTTCGATGTCCTTGCCGTTGGTCGAGGTCAGCTTGACCGCGCCCGCGTTGTCGACGGTTGCAATCACACCGGTTTGATCTTTGACCTTGTTGATTGCGTCTGCTACCTTGGTGCCTTTGTCAACGGCTGCACTCGAGCCACCGGCAGTTGGCGGGTTAGTAGTGCCATCGAATTGCGTGCCGCCTTCGATCTCGCCGATGTTGACGCCGTTGATCGAGAAGGTGTTCGCGGCGATCTTGGTCGCAGCGTCGGTGGTCGCCGCTATGCCAGTGTGGGTGATCGAAGTCGCCACCGTCGCATTCGCGGTCGCGGTCACGCCCGACTGGCCGGCTGCGGCGTTGATGGCCTGGGCCACTGCGTACGCGCTGCTCGAGGACTGGCCAGCCTGGGCGCCGGCGGTCGAGGCGCCGACCTGGGTGCCGTTCAGGGTCAGGTCGCCCTCGGCCAGGGCCTTGGTGGTCAGGCCCGAGGTCAGCGAGGACGAACCGGTGGTGCCGCTGCCGAGCTTGGTGGTCTGCAGGTTGGCGATTTCCTTGATCTGGATGCGGTCGTTGCTGCTGTTGTTGGCGCCGACCTGGAAGCTTTGCCCACTGAACGAACCGTCGAGCAGGTTCAGGCCGTTGAAGTTGGTCGATTTCGCCACGCGGTCGATTTCTTCCTTCAGCTGGCCGACTTCGGTCTGGATCGCAGCGCGGTCGGTGTCCGAGTTCGAACCGTTCGAGGACTGCACGGCCAGGTCACGCATACGCTGCAGCAGGTCGGTGGCCGAGGCCATGCCGGCTTCGGCGGTCTGGGTCAGCGAGATGCCGTCGTTGGCGTTGCGGGTTGCCTGGTTCAGGCCGTTGATCTGCGAGGTCATGCGGGTCGAGATCGCCATGCCGGCGGCATCGTCCTTGGCGCTGTTGATGCGCAGGCCGGTCGACAGGCGCTGCAGCGAGGTTTCCAGCGAGGTTTTCGACGTCGACAGGTTACGCTGTGCGTTCAACGACGAAATGTTGGTGTTGATCATGCTTGCCATGTTATTTCTCCAAACTCTGTTTTCGAGGGGGGCAACTTGCCACTTCTGCTGGGCTGCCACGCTTTTGAATGACAATCTCACTGCAGTTGAATCAGGTAACGGAAGGGATTCGAAAAAGTTGATACCCAGAACGAACTTTTTTCAAATTTTTTTCGCGGCGCCCCGGCCGGCCCGCAAAAAGGCCGCCGCGCCGGGACCGGACGTATAATTATTCAGAGCAGCAAGACAAGATTCCAACCTGAGGGAGCAGAGACATGGGGCAACTGGCATTGGTAGTGATCGCGCGTGACGAGGCCCGGCATATTGCGCGTTGCCTGGAGTCGGCGCGGCCTGTCGTCGACACGATGATCGTGCTCGATACCGGTTCCGCCGACGCCACCGCGCGCATCGCCGCCGAACACGGCGCGCGGGTGGAGCAATTCGCCTGGACCGGCGATTTCGCCGCCGCCCGCAATGCGGCGCTGGCCCTGTCGGGTGCGCGCTGGAACCTGGTGCTGGACGCCGACGAGTGGCTGGCCGCCGATGCCGACGGCGCGCGCCTGCTGGCCCAGGCCTGCGCCGGCGAGCCGCTGATCGGCTTGCTGCCGGTGCGCCTGGCCTTCGACCTGGCGGGGCGCACGCTGGCCGCGACCACGTGGCGTGCGCGCCTGCTGCCCGGCGACGTGCGCTATGCCGGCACGGTGAACGAGGCGCCGGTAAGCGCCTTGCCGCGCCAGCGCATCGCGCTGCCGATCCACAACGACGGCATGCGCCAGGCCGGGCGCGCCGCCAGGAATGCGCAGCGCGCGCAGCTGGTGGCCGCGGCGCTGGCGGCCGCCCCCGACGATGCCGGCCTGCTCTACCAGGCTGGCAAGCTCGACGAGGCACGCGGCGCGTATGGCGCCGCCGCCGGCCACTACCTGCGTGCGCTGGAGCTGGCGCAGCCGGGCGACGCCTGGCGCCATGACCTGGTGGTGCGGGCGCTGTTTTCCTTGAAGATGGGGAAAGAACATGCATTGGCGGTCCAGTTGGCCGAGCTTGAAATGGCAAACTGGCACGATTCGCCGGATTACCATTTTGTCCTGGGAGACTTGTTGCTCGACCTCGCCCATTGCCAACCCGAGCGGGCCGACGAGCTGTTGCCGATGATCGAGGCCAGCTGGCTGACGTGCCTGGAACTGGGCGAGCAGCCCGACATGGAGGGCGCGGTCAGCGGCCGCGGCGGCGTGTTGGCCGCCCACAACCTGGCGCTGCTGTACGAGAGCCGCGGCGATGCCGGGCGCGCGGCCCACTACCGCGCACTGGCCGGGGCCTGACCAGGCCGCCGGGCGGCTGGCTCAGTCCGCCACCACCACCCGGTTCTTCCCGCTCTGCTTGGCCTGGTACATCGCCTTGTCCACCCGCGCCAGCAAGGTCGCCTGGTCTTCGTTCGGCAGGCGCAGGGCCACGCCGGCCGAAAAGGTAATCAGCAGCTTCTCGTTATCGTGCAGGAAGAAGTGCTTGGTCAGCTCGCGCTGCAGGCGCACCATGGTCTGCACCGCCGATTCCACCGTGGTGTCGGTCATCAGGATCATGAATTCCTCGCCGCCGAAACGGGCGATCACGTCGATCGAGCGCAGCGTGCCTTTCACGACCCTGGCCAGGTGGCGCAGGGCGTTGTCGCCGGCCAGGTGGCCGTAGGTATCGTTCAGCTTCTTGAAGTTGTCGAGGTCGAGCAGGGCCACGCACAGCGGCGAGCCGCGGCGGTCGGCGCGCGCGCTTTCGCGCTCGAACACGTCGTCCAGGCCGCGCCGGTTCAGGGTGCCGGTGAGCTGGTCTTCGCGTACCAGCTCGCTCAGGTGCTGGAGCCTGGCTTCGAGTTCCTTGATGCGTCCTTCGGCTTCCTGCACTTCCTGGTGCGCGGCCAGCATGCGGTCGCGCGAGGCCAGGGCCTCAGCCTGGGCGTTGCGGGTTTCGCGCAGCACTTCGTCGAGCACCTCGTTCAGCTCGCCAATGTCGCCGGCGTGGCGGATCCGTTCGGAGAATCCACCGAGCTTGTCGCTGAAGTCGCCGGTCGAGGCCGCCACCGAGCTGAGGCGGTCGATGAAGGTCATCATCATGTTCTTGACGGTCGACTTCACGTCCGCCAGGCCGTGCTTCAGCTGGCCCTGCTTGTAGATCACGTCCTTCAGGCTGCGCGTGGCGTCTTCCAGCGCGCGCGCGTCGATCGGGCCGGCGATCAGGTCCTGCACGGCGGCGATCTGGCCGCGCATCCAGCTGTCGTCATCGAGCAGCCCGCTGACGTTTTCCAGCAGCAGCTTGAACAGGCGCAGCAGCAGTTCCTGCTGCTCGCCCGAATCGCCGCTGTGCAGTTCGATCTGGAAGCAGAGTTCCTTCAGGCGCCCCGCGATTTCCTGCAGCGCCGCTTCGCTGTGCGCGATCTTGACGGCCGCGCCGAGCGATTCGGCCTCGGTCGCCAGGGCCGACTTGGCCGGCAGCAGCGAGGCCAGGGCAAAGGCCAGCGTGCGGCTCAGCAATTCGCGCAGCAGGACCGTGTCGCGGCTTTCCATGCCATAGGTGACGCCGGGCGGAATGCCGCGCCGCAGGTGCTTTTCGACCAGCTGCGACAGGGCGCGCGCATAGGCTTCCCAGTCGCGCCCCTTCACGGCGCGGTTCAGGCGGCGCCCGTATTCGGCCAGTTCGCCCGGCGTATCGGTAATCTGGGTGGCGAACCCGGCCAGCACGTCCTCGGGCGCCGGGCCGCTCAGCGGGATCGCCTGGACCGGCGCCTGGACTGGTGCGGCAACTGGCTTCGGCAGCCCGGCGATCTCGTTGTAGATCTCGGCGTAGGCGTCGGGCGTGGGGGCGATGCGGCGGGTGGCGAGGCGGCGGAAAGCCTCGCGGGCGATCTCGACAGGACTCTGGACAGGCGGGTTGGACGGATTGGACATGTTACAGCGCAAGTATTTTCAAGTTTGGCGTAATGATAAGCAGTTTTTCCTAACGTCATTACGCAAATAGAGGGCAAAAGACCTCTTACTTGACGCTAATGTTTCCTTTATTCCACAAGCTGGTTGCGGATCGCGTAGGTCGTCAGTTCGGCACTGGTTTTCAGCTTCATTTTCGACAACAGGCGCGCGCGGTATTCGCTGACCGTCTTCACCGACAGCGACAGGTCGCGCGCGATCTCGCTCACCGTCTTGCCCGAAGCGATCATGGTCAGGGTCTGGAATTCGCGGTCCGACAGACTGTCGTGGACCGGCGCCTCGTGGTCGCTGCCGACGCTGTTCGCCAGCGCCTGGGCCAGGGCCGCGCTGACATATTTCTGGCCGCCCGCCACCTGGCGGATCGCCTGCACCAGTTCGCGCGGCGCGCTCTGCTTGGTGAGGTAGCCCGCGGCGCCCGCCTTCAGCGCGCGGATCGCATACTGGTCTTCGCGGTGCATCGACAGCATCAGCACAGCCAGGTCCGGTTTGTCGTCCTTGATCTGCTTGAGCACCTCGATACCGTTGCGGTCGGGCAGGGAGATGTCGAGCAGCATCACGTGCGGCTTCGCACGGCGAAACAGCTTGACGGCGTCGAGTCCGTTCTCGGCTTCGCCGGCCACGACGATGTCGCGCTGCTCGGCCAGGATCTGCTTCAGGCCCTCGCGCACGATGGCGTGGTCATCGGCGATGAACACACGGATAGTTGTTTTTTCGGTCATTGTTGCATGTTGCTTTCGGTTACATCTCGGGGCGGCGCCAGTGTCAGCCTGATCTTGATGGTCACCATCGTGCCACCTCCCGGCGCCGCCGACAAGCTCAGGGTGCCGCCCAGCGCCCGCGCCCGCTCGCTCATGCCGCGCAGGCCAAAGGAGTGCGGCTTGAGGCGGTCGGCCGGCAGCATGCCGCGCCCGTTATCGGCAATGACGAGCGTGAGGTGCTGGCGCTGGCGCCGCAGCGTCACCGTCACCCGGGTCGCGCCGGCATGCTTGGCGACGTTCGTCAGCGCTTCCTGGAAGATGCGGAACAGGGCCGCCGCGTGGTCGGGGTCGAGCTCGATGTCGCGCTCGGCGCTGCGGAAGATGCAG
>Ga0308161_1003455_pt1 | contig 15424 bp, 10 predicted proteins | sample PhyFR2_FD_201034 | JGI IMG/M metagenome (GOLD analysis project Ga0308161, IMG submission 201034) | Phyllosphere microbial communities from UC Gill Tract Community Farm, Albany, California, United States - DLSLF.R2 | ecosystem: Host-associated > Plants > Phyllosphere > Unclassified | place: USA...
TCGCCAGCGACAGGCCAATAGTGGCCATCAGCAGGCTGGGCGGCGTGAAGGAGGCGTTATTGCTCATCAGCGTTGCACAGCCTTGGGAGCGGCGACGCTGTTGTCATGGATCAACTGGGTGATCATGGCATCGGCTTCGGCCAATTGGCGGTCGTACACGTTGGTGGTAAACGAGGCCTTTTGCGGCGGCTGTTGCGCCAGCACCGGGCCGCTCTGGTCGTGCAGGTCCACATTCACCACGGTGCTCAAGCCCACACGCAGTGGGTGCTTGGCCAACTCTTCGGCATTGATATGGATGCGCACCGGAACACGCTGCACGATCTTGATCCAGTTACCGGTGGCGTTCTGCGCCGGCAACAGGGCGAACGCGCTGCCGGTGCCGGCGCCGAGGCTGTCGATGGTGCCGCTGTATTTCACGTCGCTGCCGTAGATATCCGACTCGATGTCCACCGGCTGGCCAATGCGCATGTCGCGCAGTTGGGTTTCCTTGAAGTTGGCGTCGATCCACAGTTGGTTCAGCGGGATCACCGCCATTAACGCAGTACCCGGCTGCACACGCTGGCCCAGTTGCACGGAGCGCTTGGCCACATAGCCGGTGACCGGCGCGATCAGGGTGCTGCGCGCATTGGTCAGGTAGGCCTGGCGCAGTTGCGCGGCGGCGGCTTGCACGTCCGGATGGGACGAGATCACCGTGTCATCCACCAAGGCGTTGGTGGTTTTGAGTTGCTGCTCAAGGTTGGTCAGGGCGTTCTTGGCGGCGGTCAGGCTGTCACGGGCATGGGACAGCTCCTCAAGGGAAATCGCCCCGCCCTGGGCCAGGGTTTTACGCCGGTTGTAGTTGTCCTGAGCGGTCTGCACGTCGGCTTTCTGCGCGTTGACCTGGGCTTTCATACCATCGACGTTGCTGTACAAGCCACGCACCTGGCGCACGGTACGCGCCAGGTTGGCCTGGGCACTTTGCAGGCCGACGGCGGCGTCATTCGGGTCGAAGTTGACCAACACCTGGCCTTCATGGACCAGGTCGCCATCATCGGCGCCGATGCTGACCACGGTGCCGGTGACCAGCGGCGTGATTTCCACCACGTTGCCGTTCACGTAGGCGTCGTCGGTGCTTTCGTTGAAGCGCCCGTAGAATTCGTGCCAGGCCCAAACGCCGACGACGCTGAGGATGACGATCAGCGCGAGGCCGACCAACATGACTTTGCGTTTGCGCGGGTTGCTGTCGTTTGTGTCTGTTGCGGTGTTGCTGTCGGCAGTGGCCATGACAAATACCTCAAATTATTCCGTGCGAGTGGCTGGGGTGGTCGACGCCACGTTGTCGGCGTTGAAGCCGCCGCCCAGGGCCTGCATCAATTGAATCGATAGATCGATCTGCCCGGCATTCAGGGTGGCCAGCTGACGCTGGGCCTGCAGCAATTGCTGCTCGATGCTGAGCACGTCCAGGTAGTTACCGATCCCGGAGCCATAACGCTGAACCACGGTGTCGTAGGACTGCTGGGCAATATCGGTAGCGTGTTGCTGGGCCTGGATCTGGCGCCCGGTTTCGCGCAGTTGCGACAGGGTGTTGCCGATGTCGCCCAAGGCTTGCACCAGGGTTTTGTTGTACTGCGCCACGGCCAAGTCGTAGTCGGCGTCGCGGGCATCAAGGTCGGCGCGCAGGCGGCCGCCGTCGAAAATCGGTAGCGAAATCGTCGGCGCAATGTTGAAGAAACGGCTGGCCGAGCCAAACATCGCATCCCCCAGTAACGACTCGGCCCCGGCGCTCGCGCTCAGGTTGAGGTTGGGGTAGAAGCGCGTCTTGCTGGCGGCGATGTCCTTGCTCGCGGCCTCGACCCGCCAGCGTGCGGCGATCAGGTCCGGGCGGCGGCCCAGCAGTTCGGCAGGCAGCACCGATGGCACGGCGACAGCGGCCGGCTTCAACACCGCGGGGCGCGCCAGTTCATTGCCGCGATCCGGGCCTTTGCCGAGCAACACCGCCAGGGCGATCCTGGCGCTCTGCAGTTGTTTTTCCGCGTCGATCAGTTGCGACTGGGCGCTGGCTTCCAGGCTTTCGGTCTGCTGGTACTGATAGTGGCTGTCGATGCCCGAGTCCAGGCGGCGCTTGCTCAGGTCGAGCATTTGCCGCGTGCGCTTGAGGTCGTCAGTGGCCAGGTCACGCACGATATGGGCCTGGCCCAGGTCGCTGTAGGCCTTGGCCACATCGGCGGCCAGGGTCAGGCGCGCGGCCTGTTGATCGACTTGCGCGGCACGGGCCTGGCCCAGCGCGGCTTCCCAGGCGGCGCGCTGGCCACCCCAGAGGTCGAAGGTGTAATTGAAGCTGGCGCCGATTTTTCGCACAGTGGAGTAGGCATCGCCCTGCCCCAGCGGGTCCTGATCCTTGGCCAGGCGCGAACGGGTCACACCGGCGCTGGCATCCAGGGTCGGCATGCGTGACGCGTCGGCGGCGTAAGCGGCCGCTTCGGCCTGGTGGGCGCGGGCGCTGGCGACTTGCATGTCGGGGCTGTTTTGCAGGGCCTCATGGATCAAGCCGTCGAGCTGTGGGTCGCCGAGGCTTTTCCACCAATCGGCGCTGGGCCAGGCAGCGCTCGACAAGGTCACGCCGCTCAGGGATTGACCGGTTTGCAGGGTATTGGCGTCGAGGCGCCGGCCTTGGGTGTCGAGGCCGCTGAAGTTGGCGCAACCGGCCATGCTCATGGCAGCCAGCACCAGGCAAAGGGCACGTGGGTTCATCATTTACCTACCCGCTGCAGGGTGATGGGATCACCCGCCGCTATCAGAATTTTCTTGAGGATCTGTTCCAGGGTTTCCAACTCGCCAGGCTCCAATACACCCGCCAGTTGGTTCAGCGCCTGGGCGCCGATCTGCGGCAGCATGTCCGCCAGGCGTTGACCGTCGGCGGTCAGCACCAACTGCACCTGGCGTCGGTCCAGCTCGGAACGCTTGCGGCTGAGCAGGTTTTTCTGCTCCAGGCGGTCGAGCATGCGGGTCATCGAACCGCTGTCCAGGGACAGGTTGCGGCACAGCTCCGCCGGGGTGTCGACACCGAACTGGGCCATGATGATCAACACCTTGAACTGCGCGGCCGTGATGCCGTGGGGTTCCATATGGGTGTCGATGATGCGGTCCTTGAGGATCGCCGCACGGCCCAGCAACAGGCCGAGGTGGCAGTTGTGGAAGTTCTCGGGGGTGAAGTGGGGCATCGGAAGTCACCTTATTACTGCCTAGGCAGTGAATGTATGACGAGATGTTACTGCTTAGGCAGCGAATGTCAAATGGAATAATTAGCTTGCTTGGTAATTCGCGGCAATGAGCTACCGCCAGCAAACTAAGGATCGTCTGATTCTTCCTACACCCGGCCACTCATAGAGTGCCGGCATGCGATTAAAAAACTACCTCCACCAGATCAGCCCTGTCCTCTCCACGCCGGACACCGCCCGGCGCCTGCTGCGCATTTTTGCGCTGGTGCTGCTGGTGGGCATCCTCGGCGGCGTGTACAGCTTCCTGCTGTTCACCTTCAACAATGAAGTCTCCCAACGGCGCAGCTACATGAGCAGCGCCATCGCCGAGGCGCATACGTTTTTCACCACCCGCGAAGCCTTGCTCGAAAGCCTGAGCCTGTCCGCCACGCGCAAAACCGAATTGAGCGAGCCGGTGTCCGAAGAGGAAATCCGCCTGCTGCTGGGGCAGGCGCCGGGTAAGCAATGGAGCATCTGGCTGACCCAACGCATGCGCGACTACCTCAGGGCCAAGCAGCTCAACCTGTTGTATGTCGACACCGACGGCGCGATGTTTCGGCTGTACAACGCGACGGCGTCGAACACGCTGTTTCCCCAGGCCCTGCTCGATCAACTGGAAGCCCTCAAGCTCACGAAAACGCTACAGGAACTGTGGCTGACCCACGCGCTGGACGGGCACTCCCAGCTGTACATATTCATCCGCCTGGACGAGCGTGATGTGAACTCCGGCTGGCTCGGCCTGGAGATGGACGACCGCGAAGTCTCCAGCGCCCTGAGCGACCACAGTGCCGGCGAATTCACCATGTTCAACGCCCAGGGCGTCGCGCTGTTCAGCAATAGTCACAAGCCACCGCCGGGGCAAAACCTGCCGCTGTTGCGCCAACAGGACTTCTTCGGGTTTGTCGGCGCCGGCTGGTTGCCCGAGCAGTTGGTGTTGCGCAAACAGCTCAAGTCCTCGGACTGGCAGCTCACTTACTCCATCGACCTGCACGCGGTGCTCTGGGCGCTGTGGCCACAAATGTGCGGCGCGCTGCTGTTCTGTCTGCTGAGCATCAGCCTGGTGTGCCTGCTGACCCGGCGCCTGGAGCAGCGTTTTATTACCCCGGCGATCCACCGTATCCAGGCACTGGTAGAAAGTGAGCTGTTCAGCCGCGACGTGATCCAGACCGCTCCCGTGGCGCTGTGCGTACTGCGCCGCAGCGACGGCCAGGTGGTCCTGGAAAACACCCTCGCCCGCCAATGGCTGGGCCACTGCGGCGAACAACTGGGCGCCGGCTGGATTCACGCAGCCTTCGACACCAGCGCCCCGCGCTTCACCGATTACTTCCAGACCGCCGACGGCCGTCATCTGTACCTGAGCTGCGCGCCGACCCGCTATAAAGGTGAGGACGTGTTGCTGTGCGCTTTCAGCGACATCAGTGCGCGCACGCAAATCGAAGCGGCGCTGGAGCAGGCGCGCCAATCGGCCGACGCCGCCAATGAAGCCAAGACGCTGTTCCTCGCCACCATGAGCCACGAAATCCGCACCCCGCTCTACGGCGTGCTCGGCACCCTGGAGTTGCTCGCCCGCACGCGCCTGGACAGCCAGCAGAAGAGTTACCTGCGTGCCATCGAAGGCTCATCCGCCACGCTGCTGCAATTGATTTGCGATGTGCTGGATGTGTCGAAAATCGAAGCCGGGCAACTGGCCCTGGAACTGAGCGAGTTTTCCGTGCCGGGCCTGGTGCAGGAGGTGGTACAGGGTTACGCGGCGGCGGCCCAGAGCAAAGGCTTGCAGCTGTACGCCTGCCTCGACCCCCAACTGCCGGAACACTTGAAGGGTGATGTCAGCCGCGTGCGACAGATCCTCAATAACCTGCTGAGCAATGCGGTCAAGTTCACCGACTCCGGGCGCGTGGTGCTGCGGGTCAAGCTGCTCGGCCGTGAAGGCGAACGGGTGTGCCTGCAATGGCAAGTCTCGGACACCGGCAAAGGCATTGCCCATGATGAACAGGCGTTGATCTTCGATCCCTTCTACCAGACCGAAGGCAACACCCACGTGGTGGCCGGCACCGGCCTGGGCCTGCCGATCTGCCTGCGCCTGACTCACTTGATGAACGGCACCCTGCGCCTGGTCAGCGAGCCGGGCCTGGGCAGCAGCTTTTCCCTGAGCGTGCCGCTGGAGCAACTGTGCAGCAACGCGTTGTCAGACGGCCCGCCGACGTTGGCGGCAGACGCTGTGTATGTAGTCTCGCCCATCCGTGAACTGGCCCACAGTCTCAGCGGCTGGCTGCGCCGCTGGGGCGCCCGCCCGCAGATCGGTGCGCCCGCCGGCAGGGAGCCGGGTGTGCTGCTCGAACTGCATCAGGGCGCCGTCGAACCCTGGCTGGGCGCGCCGTGGTACGGGCCACGGGTACTCGCCAGCGGCGACGGCCCCCACGAACCGCAACTTACCGAGCAGGGCTGGAAGGTCAACCTGAACGACCTGCGCGCCATCCAACAGGCCGTTCGCCAAGCCCAGGGCGGGCAGCCGGCCCTGCCCCAGGCAGCCGCCGAACAGCGCGAACTACGCCCCTTGCACCTGCATATCCTGGTCGCCGAAGACAACGTGATCAACCAACTGATCCTGCGCGACCAGCTCGAAGAACTGGGCTGCACCGTGGTGCTCACCAGCGACGGTGAAGAAGCCCTGGCGCAGTGGCAGGACGGCGCGTTCGATGTCGTGCTGACTGACGTCAACATGCCAAGGCTCAATGGCTACGAACTGGCCGAAGCCTTGCGAAACCTGGGCTGCACCGCCCCGATCATCGGTGCCACCGCCAACGCCCTGCGCGGTGAGGACGCCCTGTGCCTGGCCGCCGGCATGAACCACTGTCTGGTCAAACCTTTTACGCTGCGAGCCTTGTCCACTGCCCTGGCTCCCTACCAACGAGTCGCTCATGAAGCCCTGTAGCATTTTGATTGTCGAAGACCACCCCTTCCAGCACCTGTACTTGCAAAACCTGTTCAACGCGTTGGGTGACTTCGACCTGGAGTACGCCAGGGACGGCGAAACCGCGCTGGCCTGCCTGAAACGGCGCGACTTCGACCTGGTGCTCACTGACCTGCTGATGCCCGGCATGGACGGCGTGCAATTTATCCAGGGCCTCGCCGCGCAACCTTCGCGCCCCGCGCTGGCAATCATGAGCGCAGCGTCGCGGCGCATGCTGATGGGCGCCAGCCTGGTGGCGAGCAACCTGCAAGTGACGGTTATCGGGCTGATCTCCAAACCGGTGAACGCTGCCGCCCTGCGCTGCCTGATCGAGCAATTGCACGCATTACGCCAGAGCGAACCGACGCAAACCCAGCCTGGTTTCAACCGCAGAAGCCTGCTGCACGCCCTCGACCATGGCGAACTGCACGCCTGGTTCCAGCCCAAGAAAGCCTTGGAGAATGGCCGCATTGTCGCCGCCGAAGCCCTGGTGCGCTGGATTCATCCCGAGCACGGCACGCTGTTGCCCGGCGCGTTCCTGCCGGCGCTGATCGCTTGCGACCTCGAAGAATGCCTGCTGTGGCGCATGCTGGAACAATCCATCCTCGCCCAGGCCGCCTGGCGCCAACAGGGCTATGACATTCCGGTGTCGATCAACCTGCCCACTCACCTGCTCAACAGCCACGACCTGCCCGACCGGATCCTCGATTTTGTGCTGGCCCACCAAGGCTTGCCCGCGCGAATCTGCTTCGAGTTGATGGAGTGCTCGGTGCCCGATGACATCAGCAATTTCTACGCCGGTGCCTGCCGCCTGCGGATCAAGGGGTTTGGCCTGTCCCAGGATGATTTCGGCAAGGGCTACAGCTCGTACATGAACCTGGTGTCGGCACCGTTCACCGAAGTGAAGATCGACCGTGCGCTGGTGCAAGGCTGCAACGCCAACGAAGAATTGGCCCAGGCGCTGACCAGTATTGTCAGCCTCGGACGCCAATTGGGCCTGGTGGTCGTGGCTGAAGGTGTGGAAACTGCGCAAGAACTTGCGCTGTTGCGTAAGATCGACTGCACTCAGGTCCAGGGTTTCCTGATCTCCCACGCCGTGTCTTCGGATCAGTTCCAGCAATTGCTGACCCATGACGGGCCGGCGAACGTTTATTGACCCGCACAAGGGTGTGGCCGAATGTCATTCGCTACAGGGGTCATTGTGTCCAAAGGCTGCTCCACCATCGTCCAGGCACCGTAATGCAACATCCCAACGCCTTCCTGGAGAAACTGGCCAGCAGCTCACTGCGCCTGAACAAGGGCTTGCTGGTGCTCGGCGCCCTGGCGCTGTTGCTGCTGGGCATCAGCTACCTGGGGATACAGCGCATGCTCGACGAACAGCGCGACACCCTGCAATTTCACTTCGCCCGGCTGATGGAGAATATCCACGAGCAGGAAGTGTTCCTGCGTGACATCTCGCGGGAAAGTCTCAAAGGCACGCTGAACCCGGCGGCCCTGCTACCGCCCGTGGTGCAAAAGGCGCTGCCGCAAGAAGGCCCGAATGTCTATGAGGGCCGTGGCCTGCCGTTTTCCCTGCCGTACAGCGTGAAGATCAACCCGGACAAGATCGCCGCCGGCCAATACCCCAAGGTCTTCGCGCTGGGCACTTACCTCGCTGCCTACTACAGCGCTTTCTGGGCGGCGTCGCACTATCAGTCGCCCCAAGTGATCCTGCTCAATGGCCCCGACACGTTCGACGTGACCGTGCCCGCCACCGGGCGCTTGCGCGGCGCGGGCCAGATCCCGGTGGGGGCATTTGCCGAGGTGATGACTGAGGTCGACGAGCACCTGCGCTCACAGAACACTTCGCAGCCGGATCATCAGGTGCATTGGGCGGCGTACCCTGCGGATCAGGCCGCTCCGACCTTGCTGGCCTACGTTGATATCAACCTGGCCGGGACGGCGTTGAGTATCGAGGGGGCGAATACCTGGGTGGTGGTGGGCTCGCTGCTGAACCTGTCCCAGGTCAATAACATTGAGCGCTTGATGCAGTGGTCGATCTACGACGACTTCACCTTGGTAACCCCGGCAGGCGCGGTGTTGACCGGAGCCTTGAAGCCCGGCCAGGCGCTGGATGAAGGGGTGAATTTCAACCGCGACGGCCTGGTGTTCAAACTGACCAGCACCGGTGGGCAGCACTGGACGGCGATCTACGTCATCAGCCTGCGCAGCTTCCTGAACTACGCGCTGTGGCCCTTGCTGTGCCTGATCGCGCTGGTCCTCGCGGTGCTTGGGTGCGGCCGTGCGATCAACCGCTGGTATAGCGCCCGGGTCATCCTGCCCGCCCAACGTGCCCATGCCAGCATTGCCGAAAGCGAGGCGTTCAGTCGTGCGGTGATCGACACCGCGCCGACCGGCCTGTGCGTGATTCGCCGCCGAGACCACCACGTGCTCCTGCAAAACCAGCGCGCTCAGGCCTGGCACGACACGACGCCGTTGACGGATCTGCTCAAGTCCTCTTCCGAGCCGGGGCACGCCGACCTGGAACTCGACGGGCGCCACCTGCACGTCGCCTTTGTGCCCACCCGCTATCAAGGCCAGGATGCCTGGCTCTGCGCGCTGCATGACGTGACCCGGCATATCGAGGACGCCGCCGCCTTGGAAGAAGCGCGCCGGGCCGCCGACTCGGCAAACCAGGCCAAGAGCCGTTTTCTCGCCACCATGAGCCATGAAATCCGTACGCCGCTGTATGGCGTGCTGGGCACCCTGGAACTGCTCGGCCTGACCGCCCTCGCCCCGCGTCAGCAGGATTACCTGCAGACCATCCAACGCTCCTCCGCCACCCTGTTCCAATTGATCAGCGATGTGCTGGACGTGTCGAAAATCGAGGCCGGGCAAATGACCCTCGAACAGCAGGACTTCTGCCCCCTGACGCTGACCGAAGACGTCGTGCGCACCTACAGCGCCTTTGCCCGCTCCAAGGGGTTGCAGCTGTATGCATGCATCGATGCCACACTGCCCGAGCGGTTACGCGGCGACCCGCAGCGCATTCGCCAGATTCTCAACAACCTGCTGAGCAACGCGATCAAGTTCACCGACAATGGCCGCGTAGTGCTGCGGGTACGGGTGCTGGAAGACGCACGGGTGCAGTGGCAAATCAGCGACTCGGGCGTGGGGATTTCCCAGGCGCAGCAACAGCAGCTGTTCGACCCGTTCTACCAGGCCAATGACGCCACCAGCCAGGGCGGTGCGGGGCTGGGCCTGGCGATCTGCAAATGGCTGTGCGAGTTGATGCACGGTCAACTCAAGGTGGTCAGCGAGCCTGGGCTCGGCAGCAGTTTCACGCTGGAGCTGGCGCTGGAGTCGGTGCCCGGCAGCCTGGCCGATTGCCCCACCTTTACACACGAGGTGCCTACCGTTTATGTCCGTGCGCAGGTCGCCGAGCAGGCGCAGCATTTGATCGATTGGCTCAACCGCCTCGGCCTCGACAGCCGCCCGTTCACGACCGAGACGCCCACACTGGCGTTGCGGGTGGATCTGTCCGTGCGGACCACTGAGGCACAGGGGCCGGCCCCGCACATCATTGCCACACCGGGCGGCCCCAACCCGCCGCAATTGCAAGGTGCCGACTGGGCCGTTGACGCCGACGATGTCCGCGCCATTGCCTGGGCGGTTTACCTGGCGCACCACGGCAAGAGCGCAGGCCACCTTCCCTCACCTGGGGAAAAATCCCGCGAGCTGAACCTGAAGGTGCTGGTGGCGGAAGACAACGTGATCAACGCGGCGATCATCAAGGAGCAACTGGAAGCCCTGGGTTGCACGGTCATCCTCGCCGCCAATGGCGAACAAGCCCTGATGCAGTGGGCTCCGGGGCGCTTTGACCTGGTGCTGACCGACGTGAACATGCCGGTGATGAACGGCTACCAACTGGCCGAAGCCCTGCGCCAGCAGGATAAAACGCTGCCGATCATCGGGGTCACCGCCAACGCCCTGCGCGAGGAGGGCGAACGCTGCGCGGCGGTCGGCATGAATGCGTGGATGGTCAAGCCACTGAACCTGGCCATGTTGCGCGCCGAGCTTGAGCAGCATTGCGAAATCACCCTGCCCGCCACCGCCGCCCCCTCCTTGCAGCTGTCGCCGAAAATGCGCGAGCTGTTTGTCACGACCCTGCGCCAGGATGTCCTCGTCACCTTGACAGCGCTGGCCAACGCCGACGCCAATCGGGTCGCGCAACACTTGCACAGCATGGCCGGCGCCTTGGGCGCGGTGCAGGCCGGCGAGATGGCGACCGCGTTTGTCGCGTTGGAATGTCGCCTGACCGGCATGGCCGTCACGCCCGCACTGGCAGCAGAGGTGCGAGAGCAGTTGGCACGCTTGAATGCACTCATCGAAGCCCTTGAATAATTTCACACTGGAAAATCACACTCATGGAAACCCTCAACGTAGTCATTGCCGATGATCACCCCATCGTACTGGTGGGGGTGCGAGAGCTGATCGAGCGCGACGAACGCTTTCGCGTGGTCGGCGAGGCCGTGTGCCCCAGCGAACTGGTCAGCCTGCTGGAGTCGCGGCCGGTGGACCTGGTGATCACCGACTTCAATATGCCCGGCGACTCCCCCTACGGTGATGGCCTCAAGCTGGTGGAGTACCTGACACGGCGCTTTCCCAACGTGCGTGTGCTGGTGCTCACCATGATCTCCAATCCCTTGATCCTCACGCGCCTGCAAGAGCTTGGCGTGCTGGCGGTGATTCAGAAAAACCAGCTGCATGACGAGATCCAGGCCGCGCTCAAGGCCATCGCGCGCGGCAATCCGATTCGCAACAGTGTCACGCCGCCGACGTCGGTGATGGAGTCCGGCATTGACCTGGACGAACGCTTTACGCGACTGTCGCCCAAGGAACATGAAATTTTGCGTTTATTTGTCTCAGGGCAAAGTGTCAACGAGATTGCACGCGGGTTAAATAGAAGTGCCAAAACCATCAGCACTCAAAAAGTAGCGGCCATGCGCAAACTTGAAGTCAGTAGCGACCAAGACTTATTGGCTTATTGCATCGAACGCAACTTGTTCAACTAGCCCGTTCTTCTAAGGATCGTCTGATTTATCCCCCAGGCGCGCCGCTATATCGTGTTGCTTCACAACCAACAACGGTATTACTCACATGAAAACGTTTTCCCAGGCACTGCTCGCGCTGTCCATTGTTGTCGCCGCCGGTCACGCCGTGGCCGCCCCTACCCTGGCGGGTGGCGGCACCCTCAATTTCACCGGCACTGTCAACGTCGATGCCTGCTCCGCCAGCGCCGGTGGGGTGAATAAGAACATCTCCGTGGACATGGGCAACATCTCGGTCAAGGACATGGGCACCGTGGCCGCGCCTAAAAGCAACGGCACCCTGAGTGCACAAGACTTCGACATGAAGATCAACTGCAACACCGGCGCCAAAGTGGCGATGATCTTTGACCCTACCAAAAATGGCGGCTCGGGCATCGCCCCCGGTGGCAAGGTCCTCAAGCTGATCGACGGCCTGGGCGCCGCCAAGAACGTCGGCATCGCCCTGCTTGACGCCAATGGCACGCTGATCGACCTGAGCTCGCCGACCACCGCAATCATCCAAAGCCCTCTGCAAGGCGGCAACACCTCGCTGAAATTCTCGGCCGTGTATGTCACCACCGCCACTGACCTCACCACCGTGGTTGCCGGCCGCGCCGACGCTACCCTGCCGTTCACCCTGCAATACGAATAACCCGAGCGAACGCTCAGGCACTGTGCGGAGCCGACCGGCCCCGCACTCTCATTCAAATGCGCGGTAGCCCTTATGTTTTATCGTCACGCTTTATCCCTGTGCACAGGCCTGCTGGGACTGTTGCTGGTCACCCCGGCCACGGCCGGCATTTCACTGAGCGGTACACGCCTGGTCTTCGACGGCTCGCACAAGGAGGCCGGGATCACCGTGCGTAACAGCGGTGACGACGTGCTGATCCAGTCCTGGATCGACACCGATGCCGACGACGCCAGCTCTGTACCCTTTGCTGTCACCCCGCCACTGGTGCGGGTCAGTGGCGAAGAACAGCAACTGCTGCGGGTGATCTACGAAGGCGCTGGCATGCCGACCGATCGCGAATCGGTGGTGTGGCTCAATGTGCAGGAAATCCCCCAGGCGTCGAAGACCCCGAATACCTTGCAACTGGCCGTGCGCCAGCGCATCAAGGTGTTCTTCCGTCCTGCGGGCCTGAAAAACAACGCGTATCTGGCCCCCGCCGAGTTGTCGTGGCGACTGGTCGAGCGCGGCGCAAAAAGCGTGCTGGTGGTGAGTAACCCCGGCCTCTATCACGTATCGATGGCTGACATCACCGTGCAATCCGGCGCGGTCAGTGAACAGCCGTTTGATTCGACGATGATCGCGCCGGGTGAACAAAAAGAGTTCAGGCTAAAGAACATAACGCCAACTCCTGCGCCGCGCTTGTCATTCAGCAGCATTAATGACTATGGCGCTCGCGACCGGTATACGGCGCAACTTTCCAACTCGGCCGACACCCAAGCGAGTTTGATAAAAGAGTCTCCTTAGTTAGCCCGCTGTTCTTCAGCGGCACACTTTCACTGTATTTATCTTCGCTCCGTTAGTTCGTATCGGAGGTGATATAGGGTTCCTGCATGTTTCTATTCAAGCGCGACAGTTGGGCCCCCGTATCGGTTGCCCTGATCTTCAGTTCGGCCTGCCTGGCCGAAGGCGAAGAACAATTTAATACCTCGTTTTTGCGAAGCGCCCCCTCCTCCATTGACCTGCACTCACTGCTTGCCGCCAACAGCGTGCTGCCTGGCAGCTACCGGGTTGATCTCTACGGCAACGACACCCTGGTCGGCCGCCGTGATATCGACTTTCGCCGCAACCCCGGCACCGGCAAGGTCGAGGCCTGCCTGACCCTGGAAATGGTGCAGCAATTGGGCGTCGATATCGCCAAATTGCCCCTCGACGCCGCTGACCCGAACGCCTGTATCAACCTGCCCACGCTGATCGAGCATGCCAGCGTGCGCTACGACGTGCCGCGCCTGCGCCTGCTGGTCAGCGTGCCGCAAAGCGCCATGGAGCGTGGCCGGCGCGGCTACGTGGACCCCGCCTTGTGGGATGAAGGCGTGCCCGCCGCGTTCATCAACTACCAGTTGAGCAGCAGCCGTAACAGCAGCCAAGGTGACAACACCCTGTCCAATAACCTCGGCCTGCGCAACGGCATCAACCTGGGCGCCTGGCGGTTGCGCAACGAGTCGAACTTCAACAGCAGCACCGGACGCCCTAGTACCTTCAAGAGCAACCGCAGCTACCTGCAACATGACGTGACGGCGTTGAAGGGCCAGTTCAGCGCCGGGGATATTTTCTCGGATGCCGACCTGTTCGACAGCGTGCGCTATCGCGGCCTCAAACTGGCCTCGGACGACGGCATGCGCGCCGACAGCGAGCGCGGTTACGCGCCGATCATTCGCGGCATTGCGCAGTCCAGCGCGACCGTGGAAATCCGCCAGAACGACTACATTCTCTACACCGCCAACGTGCCGCCAGGCCCGTTCGAGATCAGCGACATCTACCCCAGCGGCTCCAACGGTGACCTTGAAGTGACGATTATCGAAGCCGATGGTCGACGCCGGGTCACGGTGCAGGCGTTTTCCAGCCTGCCGATCATGGTGCGCCAGGGCCAACTCAAGTACAGCGTTTCGGCCGGTCAATACAACAGCAACAGCGACGACCAACAGTCACCGCAGTTTGTCAGCAGCACCTTGGCCTACGGGATCAGCAGCAACCTGTCCGGGATCGTGGGTGTGCAGGCCACGGACAACTTCCAGGCGTTGTCCGTAGGCGCAGGACGCAACACGCCCATTGGCGCGGTCTCGCTGGACATGACCCACTCGTCCAGCCGCACCTACGGTCAGGAGATCAAGGGCACCAGCGTGCGAGCGCTCTATGCCAAGACATTCACCGGCACCGACACCAACTTTACGCTGGCGGCCTACCGCTATTCGACCGAGGGCTATCGCACCCTCAGCGAGCATGTCGAGGAGTTGAGCAATGATGGTCAGAAGCGCATCGGCAGCTCGAAAACCCGCACCGACCTGACCGTCAACCAGAGCATCGGCCATAACCAGCAATATGGCAGCGTCTACGTGAACGCCAGTGACCAGCGTTACTGGCGGCGTGGCGGCTCGCAAAGCCTGTCGGCGGGCTACAGCAACTATTGGGGCGAGGTGAGCTACAACCTCGGGGCCACTTACTCCAAGGACGTCGGCAACTATGGGCCGACGAACAACGACACTCTGGTCAACCTGTCACTGTCGTTCCCGCTGGGCTCAAAACCGCGCGCACCGAGGGCCTTCGTCTCCGCCAGCACGCAGAAGGACAGCAACACTGCACAGGTGGGGCTCAACGGCTACGTCACGGAAAACAGCGACACCTATTATTCGGTGCAAGCCGGTAACAGCAGCACCGGCGGCAGCACGGGGTCGGCCAACCTCAGCACCCGCACATCGCAGATGGATATCAGTGCCGGCTACAGCCAAGGGCGCGGATACAACTCACAAAACCTCAACCTGGCAGGATCTGTGGTGGGTCACGCCGGCGGGATCAACTTGGGGCAAACCGTGGGCGAGACGTTTGCACTGGCGCAGGTCGAAGGCACGAGCGGGGTGAAAATCGGTAGTTTTTCCGGGGCCAAGACCGGCAGCAACGGCTACGCCGTGGTGCCCAACGCGCAACCCTATCGCGTCAATTGGATCAGCCTGGACACCCGTGACCTGGGCGCTGATATCGAGATCGATAACGCCACCCAGCAAGTGGTGCCACGACGCGGTGCCGTGGTGCTGGCACGTTATGCCAGCAAGAGCGGGCGACGGGTGCAGTTCGCGTTGTTCGACGCTCAACACCAGCCAATCCCGTTCGGCGCCGCACTGCAAGACAGTGCCGGCAAGCAGATCGCAATTGCCGACCCCAGCGGCAAGGCGCTGGCCTTGGTCGAAGCCGACACCGGCACCTTGATCATCACCTGGCAGGGCCTTCGCTGCGAAGCGCCTTATGCATTGCCGGAGCGCAACAAGGCGTTGAACTATGAGCGGGTGGAGTTGATTTGCCGTCCTTAGAGGGTCGCCAGCCAAAATGTGGGAGGCCCCACTACCTCTTCGACGTAGCGCTGTCGCGCAGCAAACTGGGCGCACCTACGAAATCTGCGGCTCAATAAGTCGGCTTCACACGGTTTGAGTGTGGGAGGGGCGGTGCGACG
>Ga0308161_1003460_pt1 | contig 15401 bp, 17 predicted proteins | sample PhyFR2_FD_201034 | JGI IMG/M metagenome (GOLD analysis project Ga0308161, IMG submission 201034) | Phyllosphere microbial communities from UC Gill Tract Community Farm, Albany, California, United States - DLSLF.R2 | ecosystem: Host-associated > Plants > Phyllosphere > Unclassified | place: USA...
CGGGATACAGCACATGTGCTCCGTAAGTACATTCGCAACTTCGATGCGCAGCATGTCGTTCTCATACCCACTGAGCAGCAGCTTGCGACGATCGTGAAGGAGTTCAAAATCAACTACAGGAAGGTTGAGGGCAAGACTCCAAGCTCCTACCTGATGGAGCACTGGGCCGTCACCTACTTCTTTGACACACGGGGGCGCATTCGCCTGCGCGCACGCTACGGTTTAGAGCCCGAGGCACTGGCCTCCGACGTGCGCCGGCTACCCAGTGAGGCATGAAACTTCCAAAGAACTGGCTCTTTCATCGCGCCTTGCTGGCGAGCGTGATGAGATGGTCAGCAACGGCCAGCGAACGCGCGTTCGAGCCGGCCATGGAACCAGAAGTGAGCCACCTTCCGTCCACGCCCAATGAAGGCGTTCCTTCGATCTTGTAGCCGGCGACCAGTGCCGTGGCCTGCTTGACTTTGGAGGCAACTCCAAATGAGTTCATGGTCTCCACGAGCCATTTTCCATCGCCACCGGCCTTCTCGGCGAACGCTGCGATTTCCGCAGTCGTCGCAAGACGCTGTTTATCACTGTGGATGGCCTGGAAAACCCTCCCATGCAGCTGCTTAACAAGATCCAGGGCCTCCAGGGCAAAGTACAGCTGCTGATGGATCACAAGGTTTTCGCGGAAGGCGACCGGGATGCGGCGAAACAGGACCTCCCGTGGCAACTTCTTGACCCAGTCCTCTAGCGCAGGCTCGAATGCACTGCAATGCGAACAACTGTAGGCGAAGAACTCCAGCACTTCCACTTGCTTCGGCTCTTTGGTCGGCTGCCGGGGAGAAATCTCCACGTAGTGTCTGCCCGGCGCAAAGTGTTCCTGAGCGCGCGAGGCGGAATGCATGCCGAAGGACAAGGGAAGTGAAAGGCTGCAGAAATGGCGTCTTGTGATCATGATGGAAAAAAATGGAAAATGACTAGGTTTAGCTCTCAGAGAGCAATCGATCGATAAGCTGATTGAGCTCGGAGAAGTCCGGCTTACCCACGAAGCGCTTCACCACCACCCCTCGCTTGTTGACGAGGAAAGTTGTAGGGGTGACATTGACATCGCCCCACGCCTTGGCGACCATGCCGGTGTTGTCAATGGCTACAGGGAAAGGCAACTTGCGTGTCTGGGCAAAGTTGACGACATAGCCCGGGGGGTCATATTTCATGGCCACAGCGATGATCTCGTAGCCGCGGCCTCGGAACTTCTCGTAGGTGGCCGACAGCATGGGCATCTCCGCCACGCATGTGGTGCAACTGGTCGCCCAGAAGTTAATCAACGCCACCTTTCCTTTGAGGTCGGCAGTGGTGAGCGACGAGCCGTTCAGAAGTGTGAAAGTGCTTTCTGGTGCGGCCGAGGAATTCATGCAGCCGGCGAGTGCCAGTGAGGCTGTAGCGAAAGCCAGCATGTGACGGAGATGTTTCATCTGTACACCTGTTTGATGGATGGGAACCGAAGGCAGGCCCTATCGAAATTTACATGGCGCTCTTGGTTTACCGTGGCTCTTTCGCTGCGATAGGACCGTCCCCGTTCATCAGCGACACAACCAACAGCGCAATCGCGCCCCCCACAATGGCCATGTCGGCGATGTTGAAGGCAGGCCAGTGCCATCCACGCAGGTGAAAGTCCAGATAGTCAATGACTTGACCCCGCACCGCCCGGTCGAATGCGTTGCCCAAGGCACCACCCAGGATGAGACTGTAGGAAAGCCCTTCCAGTTTCCGCAGTGGGCTGTACAGCTGCAGAACCAGCCAAGCTGAGACCGCGACGGCGATCGCGAGAAAGAACCACCGCTGCCAGCCACCAGCGCCGGCTAGGAAGCTGAACGCCGCGCCGGGATTGAGGACATGAACCAAGTTGAAGAATGACGTGACCTCATGCGACCATCCCAACGGGGTCGCCGCGTCGATATAGCTCTTGGCAGCCTGATCGGCGAGAAAAACAATGATTGCGAGTGCATACCACTGCATTCTTTTCGGGGAGTGATTCATAGAAGTTAATTTGGGTTGGAGGCTCCACCCGCAGTTCGGGCAGGAGCGAGAGGGAGCTGATTCTTTCTTCGCTGGCGCGGGTAGCGCCAACGGGAGATTTAGTTCGAAGCGAGCCAGATTGCCCAAATTTGCTTAGCACTGCCAGACTCCGACAGCGCCCAGCACAACCAGAAAGCGACCTTCACCACTTCGGCCCCGCCATCGGCACGCCTCGGGCCATGCGTTTAGCCCAAGAGCCCACAGCCGCAGTGCATGCCCCGCCCAGTGCAAGGCCTGCGATCACGTCCATCGGAAAATGCGCGCCCAGTACGAGTCGCGACCAGCCCACTGCGGCGGCGAACACCAGCAAGCCAATCCTGCCCGCCCAGCCCAGCGCAGGCCAGAGCGCTGCCACCAGGACCCCAACGTAGACCGAGTGGCCGCTGGGCATGGTGTATCGGCTGTCAGGTGCAGAGTGGGCCCGGTAGACAGCATCTCCCAAGACCACGAACGGACGCGGCAGCGCGAACATCGCCTTCGAGATTGCTGCGCCAGCGAGTGCAAGCGCCAGCCCAAGCACAAATCTGCACAACGTTACATCGAGCGGAGTTGACCGTCCACGGACCTGCATTCGCCGCCAAACCAGGATCAGCGCCACGATGGCCGGCGCTCCCCAGTAGCTTCCGAGCAAGCTCAGGATCTCGGGCAGCCAGATCCAGCCGTCAGGCAGTGCGCGCTGGATGGCCAAGAAAAGGTCCACGTTGGCGCCGTCCCAGTCATACAGCCAGTGTCTCGCCCACTGCGTTGCGGTGTCCGGCGCTGGCATTTCCGTCAAGCCGTCTTGAGTTTAAGCAGGCGCAGGCCATTGAAGACCACGAGCATGCTGGCCCCCATGTCTGCGAACACTGCCATCCACATCGTGGCATGGCCCGAGAACGTCAGCGCCAGGAACACCGCCTTGATGCCCAATGCCAGCGCGATGTTCTGCGTCAGTATCGAGGCGGTGGTGCGCGACAGGCGGATGAACGTCGGGATCTTGCGCAGGTCGTCGTCCATGAGGGCGACGTCGGCCGTCTCAATGGCGGTGTCGGTGCCGGCCGCCCCCATGGCAAAACCAATGTCGGAACGCGCGAGAGCGGGCGAGTCGTTGATGCCGTCGCCCACCATGCCGACCTGGCCCTCACTGCCGATAAGGCTCTCGATGGTCTTGAGCTTGTCTTCGGGTAGCTGGTCGCCACGGGCTTCTGAGATCCCGACCTGGGCCGCGATGGCGTCGGCCGTGTACTGGTTGTCCCCGGTGAGCATCAGCGTATGCACGCCGAGGGCCTGCAAGTCGGCAACGGCTGCACGGCTTGTCTCTTTCACGGTGTCAGCGACAGCAAAGATGCCGAGCACGGTGGTCTCATTCATCAGCAGGATGGCTGTCTTGCCTTGGCGCTCAAGGCCTTGAAGCTGCGATTGCAACGCGACCTCGCTGAGGCCGAGCTCCTTCGCGAGGCGGTGATTGCCCATCTGCAGCATCCGACCGTCGATGCGGCCACGTACGCCGCGCCCAGGCAAGGCAGCGAAGTCGTCGACTTCGTGCAGCGAAACGCCTTCCCGGTTGGCCTTGCGGGCGATGGCTTGGGACACCGGATGGTCCGAGCGCGCCGCAAGGCTCGCAGCCCAGGCTGCTACCTGCTGGGCATCGCCGATCAGCGGCAGGAAGTCGGTTTGCTCGGGCTTGCCGTGGGTGAGTGTGCCGGTCTTGTCCAGTGCCAAGGCCTTGAGTTTGCGCCCGCCCTCCAGATACACGCCACCCTTGATAAGGATGCCGCGCCGGGCGGCAGCGGCCAGACCGCTGACGATAGTGACCGGTGTGGAAATCACCAGCGCGCAGGGGCAAGCGATCACCAACAGCACCAGCGCCTTGTAGATCCAGTCGAACCACTCGCCGCCAAAGGCAAGCGGTGGAACGACCGCGACGAGCACGGCTACCACGAACACTGCCGGGGTGTAGATCCGCGCAAATTGGTCGACGAAGCGCTGGGTAGGCGCGCGGCTGCCTTGCGCGGACTCCACCGCATGGATGATGCGCGCAAGCGTCGAGTCGCTCGCGCCAGCGGTCACTTGGTACTCAAAGGAGCCGGTCTCGTTGATGGTGCCCGCGAACACCTGGTCGCCTTCCGCCTTCTCCACGGGGAGGCTTTCGCCGGTGATGGGGGCCTGGTTGATGGCCGAGCGACCCGAGGTGATGAGACCATCCAATGCAATGCGCTCGCCGGGACGCACTCGGACCACCGTGCCCTTGGCGATCTGCTTGGCAGGCAGTTCTGCCCACGAGCCGTCAGGCTGCCGCACGGTTGCTGTCTCTGGTGCCAGGTCCATCAGCCCGCGAATCGCATTGCGCGCGCGGTCCAGCGACTTTGCCTCGATCACCTCGGCCAGCGCAAAGAGGAACATGACCATGGCCGCCTCAGGCCAGTGGCCGATCACCATGCCGCCAGTGACCGCAATGGACATCAGGGCGTTCATGTTCAGGTTGCGGTTTTTAAGGGCGATCCAACCCTTCTTGTAGGTGCTCAGGCCGCCAGTGAAGATCGAGACTAGGGCCAGCACGATCACGGCCCAGTGGTTCCCATCGTTGACCCAGTAGACGCCTTCAGCGAGCACTGCCGCAATGCCGGATACAGCCATCGGGAACCAGCTAGTCTTGTGCGCTGGCACCTGGGGATCGCGCGGCACATCAGTCTTCTGCACTTCGGTTTCCATGCCCAATGACTCGATGGCCTCGATGGCTGGCTGGATCGCCTCAGGCGCGTGTCGGACTGTGAGCGTGCGCTGCATCAGGTTGAAATCCAGGCTTTGCACACCCGGCAGGCCTTGCAGCTTGCCGCGGATCAGGCTTTCCTCCGTCGGGCAGTCCATCTTTGCGATGCGCAGCCGTGTAGTGACTGTGTGCAGGTCTTGCCGCTCGGCCTTCATGCCAATGGAAACGAGTGCCTTCTCGATCGGCTGCGTCGAGGACAGCGTGTGCTGCACACCCAGCACCCGTTGCATCAGGTTGAAGTCCAAAGCAGTCACGCCTGGTTCCTTCCCCAGGCGGTTGCGAATCAGCGCTTCCTCCGTTGGGCAATCCATGTTCTCGATCCGGTACGTCACGCGCTCTCCGGCAGGCATCGCCGAAGTCGGGCCGGTCGGCAGTGGCTGTGGCGTCGGGGACTCGACGAGTGGCCCAGTAGCCACCGGCGCCGCGAGACTGGCGGTCAGTTCCTTGGCACGCATGCCGATGGAAGCCAGAACCTGCTCTATTTGCGCGCGCGTTTCGGCGAGGTGCTTCACAGACAAAGTGCGCTCGGCCAGGTCGAAGTCCAGGTCCTGGACCCCCTCAACCGCGCCAAGGTGCGAGCGGATGAGTTTCTCTTCGTTCGGACAGTCCATGTTTTCGATGCGGTAGGTGGTCAGCACCGCCGCATCTCGCAAGGCCTTCGCCTTCATGCCCACGGAGTTCAGCGCATGCTCCAGGTCCTCGGCCCTGACCAGGCTGTGCGAAACGGTCAGCTTGCGCTGCGCAAGATCGAATTGCAGCCGCTTGACGCCGGCCATACCCTCCAGCGTGCGCCGCACAAGCGCTTCCTCGTTGCGGCAGTCCATGTTGCTCACATGCAAAACCGTGCTCTCGGTGCTGGCTTGTTCCCCGGCGCAGTTCGCCTGTTGGCCATTGCCGTTCGAGCAGCCACATGGATTGGAAGGGTCATTGTTCATGGATAGTTCACTCTTCGTTGGCAGAGGCTTCCCCCGCATGCCTTGATTAGAGAATCTCTAGTTGGTATAGAGTCAAGCTTTTACGGAGGAAAACCATGCTGCGGATCGGTGAACTGGCCAAAAGGGCGGACTGCCTGGTGCAGACGGTGCGCTTTTACGAATCCGAGGGATTGTTGTTGGAGCCTGCGCGCAGCGAAGGCAATTTCAGGCTTTATGACGATATCCACGTGCAGCGTTTGCTTTTCATCCGCCGCTGCCGTGCCAAGGACATGACTTTGGGGGAGATCCGACAATTGTTGAGTTTTCAGGATCGGCCTGAACTCGATTGCGGTGAGGTGAACTCGCTGGTGGACTCCCATATCGCCCAGGTCCGGGCCAAGATCAAGGAGTTGAGGGAGCTGGAGCGCGAGCTGACGGAACTGCGGCGCTCCTGTGATACCGCCCGCACGGCGCGCGAGTGCGGCATTCTCAACGGCTTGGCCGAACCCGCCTGAACTCAAGCCGCGCGCTGGTAAGCCGGGACGGCAGGTAGCGCCCGCTTGTGGGCCGTGTGGCGGTAGGTTTGCAGGATGGCCTCAGCGCTGGCCGGGGCGATCTCCCTGCCTTCCAGAAAGTCGTCGATCGCGTCGTAACTGACGCCCAGCGCTGCCTCATCGGGGCGAAGTGGCCGCATGGTTTCCAAATCGGCAGTGGGAACTTTGTACGCTAGCTTCTCGTCTCCTCCAAGTGCTAAGGCCATTGAGCGAACGCGACGCTTGGTGAGACCGCCCAGCGGACTCAGGTCGAACCCGCCGTCGCCAAACTTGGTGAAGAAGCCCATCACCGCTTCAGCGGCATGGTCCGTACCGACCACCAACCCGCCAGTAGCGCCTGCAACAGCGTACTGGGCGATCATGCGCTGGCGCGCCTTGATGTTGCCGAGTACGAAGTCTTCCTGCCACTCGTCGTTGAATGTTAGGCCACAGGCCTTCAGCTGCGCGAGCATTGCGTCAGCTGCCGGCTTGATATCTATCGCTAGCGTCTCATCCGGATCGATGAAGGTCAACGCGCGCTGGGCGTCTGTATGGTCGGCCTGCACACCATATGGCAGCCGCATCGCGATGAAGCGGACTGGCATCCCCGAGGAGCGTAACTGCTCCGCCGCGAGCTGGCACAGGCGCCCGGCGACGCTCGAGTCCACCCCCCCGCTAATCCCCAGCACAAAAGATCCTGCGACGGCGCGGCGCGCGTAGTCCATTAGGAACTGCGTGCGCTTTGTGATCTCTGCAGATACATCGAAGTGCGGATCAATGCCCAGTTCGGCAGCAATGCGATTTTGTTCTTCCGTCATGGCCGGCGCTCCTATCGACGCTTGAAGGTAACGGGATCAAGCTCTGCTGGCCATGTGCCACTGTCCAGCACGCCAAATCGCCCGGTGCCGACGTTCTGCGGTGGAGTTTGGCCGAGGGCATGGCCCAAAGGCGCCAGCGCGAGACGCACGACTTGGGCCAGTACCTCCGAACAAAAGTGAGTCCTCCATGCCAGACCGAGCATTGCTGCATGACTGCGAAGGTGCAGGCCAAGATGCGGCTGGGAAATGATATGGCCCAACTCAAGCGCACGCCATGCCGCGAGCCGGTCGCCGGCTGCTTCGCGCGTAGCTGCGAGATCCTTTTCACGCAGGAATGCGGCGTAGGCGAGGCCATAGTCCCTAGCGCGAGCGCCTTTTGCCATAGGATGACTGCGAAAGGGGTAGACCAGTTGAGCGCCGTAGTCCATCGGGAAGTCCGTATCTTTCAGGCCCACATCGTTGGCTTCAAGCCTGTGCTTTGGTAGCCGGAAGGTGCCGAAGATGTGGTCCCAAACCATCCAGAACTCGCCGAAGTTGACTTGAGCGTCCTCGTACTCGCGCTTATGGTGCCAGCGGTGGACTTCGGCAGCACCGATCACGTAGCGCAGCGGCCCGACCCGGTAGTCTAGGTTGGAGTGTTGGAAGGCCAGGTGCACGGCCAGCAGGCCGAGCCATGCCCCGACGGCCATTGCAGGTGCACCCATCAGCACCACAAAGAGCAAGCCGGGCGTGGCCATCATCCCTGCATGCAGGGGGTGCCGGCGCTCGCCGTTGAGCCAGTAGAGGCGTTCCGAGCTGTGATGGATCGCATGGAACCGCCAGAGCCAGGCCACGCGATGGCTCAGCCAATGGACGCTGTAGAGGCTGAAATCGAGTACCACGCCGACGGCAACGGCCTGCGCCCACAGCGGCCACTGGTCCGGCCACCACGCGCCGGTTGACCACAGCGGCGCCAGCGCAGCAATAACGCCGTGGACGGCGAGGAGCACGCCGAGGTTGACCACTGTGTGCATCGCGTCGCAAATGGTGTCCCGGTGGTCGCGAGCCCATGCCGCGTGAAAGGGTAGCCGCCGCTCCAGCAGCGCGACGCAAGCGAGTGCGGCAGCCACCGTCAGCGGCACCGTTGGGAAATACGGCCAGCCACCAGCGAGCCCGCCGAAGAGTACCAGCGCGGTCGCGCTGAAAATCAGCGGGTAGCTGCCGTACCGGATGACCGCCGCCAACAAGGGGGGTGTTTTCGTACTCATCATCTCTCCTCACAAAGATCAGGAAAGGATTGGAAACCCTCTAGCTGCAGTAGAGTCAAGCAACCAGATCAGAGACCCCCGGCTGACCCAGGCCGGCGCCGTTTCGCGCCAACTATGCACCTATAGTCCCGGTCGATGGCGTGCATCGTGCGCTCCACAAGTGCATTGCCGCTAAATGTTCAATCCGCGTACGCCCCTCGCTGCTCACCTCCCCATGCTGCTGTTCCTGTTGTGGGGTGGTGCGGCTTCTGCGCAGCTTGGCGGCAAGAGCGTCGTGGTGACAGAGCGCACGCGCGCCGAGCTGCTGGCCCATGCACCCGAGGGCTTGGAGCCGGGCAAGCCGGTCTGGGTCGGCCTGCAACTCACGCATCAGCCGGAGTGGCACTCGTACTGGAAAAATCCCGGTGATTCTGGACTTCCCACCAAGCTCGAATGGAAGCTACCCGCAGGGGTTCTCGCGGGTGAAATTGCCTGGCCAATGCCTCGCAAGTACCCGATCGGCACGTTGATCAACTACGGCTACGAGCACACCGTGCTGTTGCCGGTACCCTTGAACATCTCGTCTGATTCCAAGCCCTCGCTCCTGGGTGGCGCGCTGGAAGTTAAGCTCAAGGCGCAGTGGTTGGTGTGCCGCAAGGAGTGCATCCCGGAGGAAGGCGAGTTTTCGCTGGCGATCCCCGCCAAGAGTGCGGTAGCCCTGAATGGCCCCGCTTTTCAGGCGAGCTTCGCGGCACAGCCCAAGCCGCTGCCGGACATCGCCACCGCCACGATTGATGGAGCTTCCTTGCGGCTTCGTGTCAGCGGGTTGCCCGCGGGCGTTCGGGACAAGCCATTGGAGTTCTTTCCCGAGACACCGGAAGTGATCGAGACTTCAGCGAAATGGAGCCAAGCTTGGGACGGCCAGGTCTGGACCGCTCAGGTCCCGCTCTCGCCATACCGAAGCGTGAGCCCGGCTGTGATGCCGATCGCGCTGACACAAGGCAACAAGGGGTGGAGCATTGACGCCGGGGTGCAAGGTCTATGGCCTTCGACCACCGCTCCGGTCGCTGTGTCGCCAGCGCTGCAAGAAGCGCTTCGCAAGAATGTGACTGCAGCCGCGGCCGAATCGGGCGCTGGGCTGACATTCATGGCCGCCTTGCTGGGCGCCCTGCTCGGTGGGCTGATTCTGAACCTGATGCCTTGCGTCTTCCCGGTCCTGGCGATCAAGGTGCTCGGCTTCACCCAGCATGCCAGCCACCCGCAGGCCCGGCGCCTCGACGGGGTGGCTTACTCGGCCGGGGTGGTGGCGTCATTTATGGCGTTGGGATTGTTGGTCGTCGCACTGCGCGGCGCGGGGCAGCAGCTCGGCTGGGGGTTCCAGTTGCAGATGCCGGGGGTGGTCGCCGCGCTCGCTGTGTTGTTCACGCTGGTCGGACTGAACCTGGCTGGCGTGTTCGAGGTCCGCCAGTTCATCCCAAGCCGCTTGGCTTCGCTGCAAAGCAGCTATCCGGTGGTGAACGCCTTTCTGTCCGGCGTGCTGGCGGTCGTGGTGGCGTCGCGGTAGGACTCCCCGCCGCTCAAGCCCTCTTGATTTTTGCGGCGCTTGGCACCGGCATGGCGCTACCGTATCTTGTCGCCAGTTGGGTCCCGGCCTTCGCGCAACTGCTGCCTCGCCCCGGTGTGTGGATGGTGATCTTGCGCCAACTGATGGCCTTCCCGATGTTCGCGGCGGTAGTGTGGTTGTTGTGGGTGCTGGGCCAGCAATGCGGGATCGATGCAGCCAGCGCCTTGCTGGTGGTCTTGATTTCCACCAGCATGCTGGTATGGAGCCTGGGCTTGAGGGGTTTCACGCGCGTGATCGTCGGTGTGATCGCCGTCGCATGGACTACCGGAGCTGTCTGGCTGCTCGCAGACCAGATCAATACAGTGCGACCACAGAATGCAGTTGTAGTGAACGAGGACACTTGGCAGCCTTGGGTACCGGGGCGGGTCCAGCAGTTGATGGCTAGTGGCCGTCCGGTGTTTGTCGACTTCACCGCGGCATGGTGCGTCACATGCCAGTACAACAAGAAGACCGTGCTTCAGAACCCGGAGGTGCTGGCCGACTTTGCAGCCAGGAACGTGGCATTGTTGCGCGCCGACTGGACGCTGCGCGACCCGGCGATTACCGCCGCGCTGGGGGAACTCGGTCGCAGTGGCGTACCCCTATACGTGTTTTACACCAGCAACGCCCCTGCGCTAGTTCTCTCCGAGATATTGAGCGCGTCCGAACTGCGTGCGGCGCTGTCAGATGTGCCCTTGGCACTTTCGCCGAAAGTCCCGCGAGCGTCGCACTAGCTATGTGGCGCCAGTGTTTGACCCTCTAGCCACTATAGGCTTCAAGATGTGCAAACTCTAAAGGGACAAGCATGGCTGAACACCACGAAGACGACGAACTAGTTGGGTTGGACGCGAGCAATGCCGCCGATCGGAAAATCTTGCGGACCGTGTTGATGATCAACCTGGGTCAGTCCGCCGCGGGCATCGGTCTTGGCATATGGGCTGCCTCCACCGCACTGATGGGCGCCGGGCTGGACAACCTCGCCGACGCTTCGGTCTATGCGGTCAGCTTGTACGCCGTCGGGCGAGCGGCCATGGTCAAAGTGCGCGCAGCTCGTTTGTCGGGCTACTTGCTCATTGGCCTTGCCGTGTTGCTGTTGGTGGAGGTTCTTCGCCGCTTCGCCGGGGGCGAGGAGCCTGTGGGACCAGCGATGATGGCAATAGCAGCGGTGAACGCGGCTTTGAACTTGGTGTGCTTGAGGCTGCTACGCCGTCATCGCGGAGAAGATGTGAACTTCAAGGCGTCGGCGATCTTCACGAACAACGACTCCATCGTCAACGGTGCCATTGTGCTGTCCGGGGCGTTGGTTATGTGGCTGGGATCGAACATCCCGGACTTGCTGCTGGGCGTTGTCGTAGCTGCCATTGCAGCGAATGGCGGACGCGAAATTCTGCGGGAAGCATCGGAAGCCGCGCAGGAATAGTTGCGGATTTCATGCTGCACCAACACGGTGAAAAGCCTGGTCTTGTATCCATGTCGTAAAGCGAACAAGGGTAGCCAGTGCGACCCTAAGACTTGCCGCACTCCAGGCAATAGTGTGCAGAGGAATCATCTTCACCCCGGATTTGCCTGCCGTTCAAAAACACCCTTTCCCGGCACGATACATGCCACCCACCCGCCGTGGTAAGGGTTTCTGAGAGATCACAACAGATAAACCCTTATTAACTGGCTTGAGTTTGCTTCGATTTTCTCAATCCTTCCCGGCACAACTGGTATGTACTATCATGGTATGTAATACGGTACGAAAAAATCGGAGGAAGCCATGGCCAGAGCTGGAATCTACAAGTCTGAGGTGTTGCGGGCCAGGGATCGGCTTATCAGCCAGGGGATTTATCCCTCTATCGATGCAGTGCGGGTCGAGCTGGGCAACACAGGTTCCAAGGCCACCATCCATCGGTATTTGAAGGAAATCGAAGAGGAAGAAGCCAACGCCACGGCACCAAAAATCAGCATCAGCGACGAGCTTGCCGAACTTGTCAGCCGCCTCTCCGCGCGGTTGGAGCTCGATGCCAATGCGAGGGTCACTGCGCTGATGGAGGAGTTCAAGGCGAAGGAATCAAACTACAAAGCCGGCCTAGAAACCTGCAAGAGTGAAGCGGCCGCGACCAGGCGACAGCTGGAGCAGACCCAGGTCGATCTGGCCAGGGAGCGAGAGGCCCTCGAGCATGCGTGAAGGCAACTGGCTGCCAAGGCGATCGAGCATGCCCAGTTGGCCGAGCAGGCGGCCCAGCTGCAGGCGCGGGTCGAGAGCGCCCAAGCGCACAGCCAGTCCCTGGAGGAAAAACATACGCATGCCAGGGAGGCGCTTGAGCATTTCCGCGAAGCCTCAAAGGAGCAGCGCGAGCGCGAATTGCGGCAGCACGAGCAGCAGCTGCAGTACTTGCAGACGGAGCTGACCAAGGCCCATGCAGCCGCCTCGGCAGGCCAGCAGCAAATGCGCAACGACCATCAGCAGAACCAGGTGCTCGCGCGGGAGCTGGGCCAGGCCAAGTCGCAACTCCAGAGCCTGGAAACGCAGCTGCAAGCGGCGCAGCAAACCGCCCTGAGCCTTGCCGCAGTACCACAGCAACTGGACGAACTGACTGCGAAGGCCGGAGTCCGAGAGCAGGAGCTCACCCGCCTGCAGACCGAACTCCATGGGGCCTTGCAGCGCACCCTGGAACTGGAGCGGCAGCTCGCAGCGGCCACGGCGGCCGACGCCGTGCGCCAACAGATGACTGCGGACCTAATGCTCCGCCTGGACTCGTTTTCCGCGGGACCGGGACCCAGACAAGGTCTTTGACGAACCGGTGTGCGGGAGCCGCCGTCATGCAAGACGGCAAAAGCCTCGTAGCATAGCTCCCGGCGGCGGGGCGCTGGTGGCGCCGCAGGCGGGGTACCACGCGCGAAGAACTGGGGGCACTGGGCGAAGCTCGTGGGCTGCGGCGTGAGGAGCGCCGAGCTGTCGTAGATCGGGTGGGGTGTTCGGGCTGCGTTGCCCATAGGACTGGAGCACCCGCATCGGCAGCCGTGCGGTCTGCCCTGGATGCCAAATTTAAATTGCTAGGTGGCACTGCGCGTGGTGTAGTGCGAGTAGCTCTTTGCAATCGGCCTCTACCCAGATGCCGCTGTCTCTGGCCACGTTTTTGAACGAAATGCAAAGCACTGGTAGACCGGCCCAGCCACGTACCGGCCAATTTGGAGACATCATGAAAACAGCCATCTTCGTTGCGGTACTTCTGTGCGCGGGTTCTGTGCAAGCGCACTCGGGGGGAACAGACAAACAAGGTTGCCACGTCGACCACAAGACGGGCTTGCGGCACTGCCATTGACGCTTTTGGAGTTGCCCGCTCAACCCGCATGCGTTGCCAGCAAATGAAACTCTGAAAGGCCGCTGCGCCGCACGGCACGGCGGAACGTGTCAATGACTTTGCTACACCCAGTGTCATGAATTTACTGTGCAGGGCGGTGGATTGCGGGTGGGGTGTTTCTCCTGAGGTGGCGGGTTGATCCATGCCGCCGTGGGCAAGGCATGCGGCTGCGGGTTCCGGTTCTTGAACCGGTTGGGATGGGCAAGGAATGCCGCATCCAGCGCCGCCTGGCGGGTGGCGAGCATGGCACCCGCCTGCCCACAATGCACGCTGTGCGGCGTCATGTAGCCGATGCCCGAATGGCGGTGCACACCGTTGTACCAGGGGAAAAAATCTTGGCAGTGCGCTCGGGCATCCTCGATACAGCCAAAGCGCGCTGGGAAGTCGGGCCGATACTTCATCGTCTTGAACTGCGATTCCGAGTAGGGGTTGTCATCCGAGACGTGCGGGCGGCTGTGGCTCTTGGCGATGTCCAGATCGACCAGCAAGGCAGCCACGGACTTGGAGCGCATGCTGGCACCGCGGTCGGCGTGCAGGGTCAGCGTGCCCGGCGTGATGGCATGACGCGCCACCGTTTCGGCGATCAGTTGCCGGGCCAGTTCGGCGCTCTCGCGCGGGGCGATCATCCAGCCCACGACACAGCGGCTGAAGATGTCCAGGATCACATACAGGTGAAAGCACGTCCACTTGGCCGGCCCCTTCAGTTTGGTGATGTCCCAGGACCAGACCTGGTTGGGTGCGGTGGCCAGCAGCTCGGGCTTGGTGTAGGCCGGGTGGATGAGTTGATTGCGCCGCTCGCGTGCGCCACCGTGGGACGCAAGCAGCCGGTACATGGTACGCACCGAGCCCAGATAACGCCCCTCGTCCAGCAGCGTGGCGTGCACCGCCGCTGGCGCGGTGTCGGCGAAGCGATCGCTGTTGAGCGTTTGCAACAACATCTGGCGCTGCGGTGCATCCAGAGCCAATGGAGGACGCGGGCGGGCAGCACGCCGTGCCAGCGGCCCCACAAACGCCTTGCGGCGCAGCGCCACCTGGTGGCGCGCTGGCGCACCGCGCCACAGGCCCAGGGCTCGGCACGCCGCACCTGCTCCAAGTGCCGGCGTGAGTTCCTGCACGCCGGCCATCAGGTGCTCGCGGGCTTGTTGTCGTGTTCGAGCAGGGCCAGTAGAGCGCCAACTTTTTTTGGACCTCGATGACCAGCAGTGCTTTGTCCAGCCGGCTCTTGAGCTGGTCGTTGTCCCGTTTGAGCTGCGCAATCTGCAGCGCATCGGCGCGGCCTGCATCGTCCTTGGGTCCTCGCTTGACGGGCGCCAGGGCGGCCAGGTCGGCGGCCTCGCGCTGGCGTCGCCAGGTGCTCAAGGAGGAGGAGTACACGCCCTCGCGACGCATCAACGCGCCGATCTCGCCGGGCTGGGTGCATCGGTCCGCGGCCTGCAGAATGCGGCGCTTGTCAGCGTTGGTAAAACTGCGCCGACGTGTGCGGGCCACGACTTCGGTATCGGTGGCTTCTGGCCGGGGCAACTCGGGGGGATTCTTCGCTGCGTCCATCTCGGCCTTGGTTTGAATATTGATCGTCATACCTACCTCGGTACTCACTGATTTATCGGGGGTAGGTGTAGCACGTCATATTGGCACAGGGGGCTCATCGACGCCCAAAAAGGTGCCAGGGAATCGCAAGTAGCAAAGCTGCACAGCGAAGCCCAATCGATTCGCGGCGCCGCGACGCTGACGGATCACCGACAGGTCGGTTTCGTTGAACGTGTAGTGCCGTATCAGTTCGTCTTTGGCATCTGGCAGTGCCAGCAGGCTTTCGCGCTCGGTGGCGGACAGGATTGAGCGGCGTGGCATGGTCAGTCTTCCCGCAGGTACTGGTACAAGGTTTCGCGGCTGATGCCGAAGTCACGGGCCACCAAGGTTTTTTGGTCGCCTGCCGCAACTCGCCGTTTCAACTCGGCAATTTGTTCGCTGTTCAGCGATTTCTTTCGTCCCCGGTAGGCACCGCGCTGCTTGGCCAGCACGATTCCCTCGCGCTGACGTTCGCGGATCAGGGCGCGCTCGAACTCAGCGAAGGCTCCCATGACCGACAGCATCAGATTGGCCATCGGTGAGTCCTCGCCGGTGAACTTCAGCCCTTCTTTGACGAACTCCATGCG